>Ga0326727_10000972_pt1 | contig 111581 bp, 91 predicted proteins | sample MB2enrmetagenome_FD_207643 | JGI IMG/M metagenome (GOLD analysis project Ga0326727, IMG submission 207643) | Lab enriched peat soil microbial communities from McLean, Ithaca, NY, United States - MB29MY | ecosystem: Environmental > Terrestrial > Soil > Wetlands > Peat | place: USA: New York...
GTTTCAAAACTTCCAGCACTTCCATGTGCATTTCCCAGCGAGCGCCAAACTTCCTACCAGCCATTCTTAGCATGTAGGCGCCATCGATAAAGGCCACGTCGGGCCGATGTTCCTGGATTCGCATCAGAACATCCTCGACGGTCATGTTCACCTTGCCCTCGACGTGCGTGAGGAGTTGGTCTTTTCCGCTCGCCTCCCACTCGGCCAAGAACGCACTGAGCTGGTCAATGGCGAATCGTGACAGCCGCCCGAGCCGCAGACTAGACGAACTTACGCTAGCACCCAGGGCCATGTTACGCCGACCGATCTGAATATTGGGCATTTCCATGCCGATCAGCATCGTCCGTCGGCCCTGAAGTGCTGAAGACATGGCCATGCGGCAGGTTACGAACGTCTTGCCCGAACCGGACTCACCCGCAAGCACCCAAAGGTCACCCGGTTGGGCACCGCCCGTAACCGCATCGATGTATGGGAAGCCTATCGGGATGCCTTCACGGCACAGACCGTTCTGCAAGAGCGCATGCTTCGCGAGAATTTCCTGACCCATCTCGGTCAGACGACGAACATCGCGCCTGTTCTGCGTGAGTTCCAGAAGCCGCGTGTATCCAGCGACAATGCAATCAGTTGCACTCGTTTCCTCTCCGTTCTCCAGGTGGATCTTCAAGTCGTCCCACATGCCGGCCATGACTGTCTTGCGGGCGTGGGATCTGAATTGGTCCATCCAGAAGGCGAACGGATCTCTGCTGGCGTATTGCGGGAAGCGGATGCCCGTCTCCACTTCGACCAAGTCGAGAGAGGGCACAACGCCGTACCGGCGATAATACTCCTGCATGTACGCGTAGGCATCCCGTTCTTCCGGGTTCTCGAACATCAGGTCATCAACACCCAGCTCGACCACCCGCATCAGGTTGGAGCCATTCTCCTGTGCGGCCTGGCCGTTCAGAATGCTAAACAGTAACTGTTTTCCGATCGCCATTAGCTACTCCTACGAAGCGCGTGTTGTAGTTGAAGTACGTTTCCAGACCTCCAACCAAGAATGCCATTCGATTGGACCCCATCGCCGTGCTGGCCACCATATCGATGAAGTCATCCTGACTGGGCTTGCCGCCCTTATCGAGGACGCGCCCCATCTCCGGGGTCGGCATATCGATGTAGACCACCATGTCCCCGCGGTCAGCCTTCCGGGCGAAAAGCGTGAACAGGGCACCTTCGGCCTTGTCAGCTCCGGGATACCGGCCGAGCGGGTTGGTCACGACCAACATGCCGGCCTTCTTCATAGCCGTGTACTCGGGCGTTTCTTCCAGGGTCGATTCCAGGACGGCGCTGATCACCTCCTGGTAGGACGCCACCATCGGGACCACCCGGGAGGTGAACGCAAAGGTCGCCGCGATGTAGCTGGCCGCTTTGGCGATTTGGGCCTGACGGTGGACCAGGTGCAAGACGTGACGGTCCTCCCGAGTAAATCCCATCGTCCGTGCGATTTCCCAGCGTTCTTCCGTGGTCAGGACCGTGCGCCAGGGGGCGTTCTCCCGCATCTCCCAATAGTCACCGTGCATTTGGGCGAGCAAAACCGGCAGTGCAATCGATTGCATGGCCGATTCGGACTTCACCGGATTCAAGAAAACCGGGTCCAGGTGGCACTCGCTCCGGAGTCGCCGGATTACTTCGTCGCGGTTCCTGACTTTCTCGGGCTTCCAAGAAAACCGAACCGCCTTGTCCACAAGATCCACGAACGGCATAACACCTCCCTGATATTCGTTTAGAAGTCGTGACTGCTGTCGCGCTCGGCACTCGGAACGTAAATCGGTTGCTGGACGGCGCGGACGTGGAGAATCCGGTTCATTTCCTTGCGGTGGGCGTAATAGAACGAGAAATCGGGATCGACGGGAATGGTCGTCGTGTAGGTCTTGCCCTTGGACGAAACACACTGCAGGCTGCGCTGGGTCTGGGTGATGCTCTTCCAGTTGGTGACGGCTTCGTGGATAATCTCGCGAATCCGGTCCTCGCTCATGTCCTCGCCGGCGAGTTCTTTTAAGAAGTGGCGCATCTGGCCGACGTACAGGCCGGTCATCAGCCCCTTGTACCCGGCATAGCGGTCTTCGTCCCGGACCTTGCTGTGCCAGAGGGACAACCCGGCCCGGCCATTCACCTTGCCTTTGTGGTCAAACAGCGGTTCGGCCGCCTTCTTGTCGCGCTTGGCTTCGCTGGTCTCAACCGCCTTCGCCTTTGCCGCCTTGAGATTTTCGAGCATTCCGGCCATGGTGCATTTTACCTCCGCGAATTTTTCCTTTACTTGTTCTACACCACTGACCACGAAACCGGAAAGCGCCTCCAAGGCGTGGCACATCCCCCGGAAGACCGGGCTGGCCATGATTTTTTCCCATAGGGTCTGGGCGGCTTTGACGTTGCCGACTTTCTGGCTCTCGCCGTCGATGGCTTCCTTGATAAGCGGCATGAGGCCTTCCAAGTTCGGGGCGAAATAACACTCGTTGCCCTTGTCGTTCTTCATCTTGAGGATGAAATTGGCGCCAATCAAGGCGTCGAGGCAGCGGTAGACAGTCCTTTCGGAAATCCCGCACTTGGTCGCAAGCTCGTGCATCCTGATGCACTCGTAGAGCTTGCCAAACGGCAAGGTTCGCTCGATGATGGCGTAGAAGACCACCAGGGCGTTGTTGGCGTTCACCTTTCGGCCCTTCAAGTGATTGACCAGGCCTTGGATTTTCTGGCGGTCAAACGCCAGACGGTAGAAATCCTGCCACAGGCTGCGTTGCTCGGGAGATTCCCAGGTCATGGAATTGGAAACTGCGTAACACTCAAGCATGGTTCGTTTCCCCTTGATCGTTGTTTCTTGACAATTTCGTGCGCCTTTGCCGATTGAGTTCAAGCGGCCATTGTATGCAGGAAAAAAATCATTGTGTCAAATGACGGAATTTTGGGCGAGCGGCGCGGATATTTTCGATAACGACCCGGTCAATGCTTTCTTCTTCTCCGAGCCTTTTGGTCTGTGCGTGTCTTCTCTTGGTTTTGAAATCGCGAAGCGGTAAACCTCGCGCGGCTCCCGCGCAATCTTCTTTCTCTAAAACTTCTTTCCTAAGAGCTTCTAATCTTCTTTCTAAGAACTTCTAATCGGCCAGGATGACAGGGAGGGTTTCTGGCTTGGTGACAGGGAGGGGGTATGTCAAGGGAGCAGAGAGTACCTTAAAAATCAGGACCGACGATCTCAAACTAAATTCGATTATTTTCATTTCCCATTTGACATCCTCCACGACTTCGACTATATACAGAGCCAGGCAAAGCGTAGCATTCTCTGCATGGAAAAAGGCGCCGGGTCAAACCCCCCTCGGCGCCTTTTTTTACCTAAAACCGCTTATTAAGAATTATTCCCAATGCAATCGATTGCAATCAGGATGATTGCAAGCACCCGGGCTCTAGTTGATTAGCGCAATTTGGCGATGATTTCAAAAATCAGTTGGGAACTCATGGATGAGTCCTGGCCAGAATAAATGTACTGCCCACCCTCCACGATCTCCGATCACGTCCGTGGACTCTACCTGGTAAGAAGAGGTTCGATCTTTTCAGAGACCAGTAGTGGACGGGATGCGGAACCGTTCGGTTCACGTCTTTCTCTACTAATGGATAGGATGTGGCACTGTTCGGCTCACAAGTTTTCCTACTATATGGACAAGATGTGAGACTGTTCGGCTCACAAGTTTTATTCGCTAATTTATTTTGATCTTTGCTCTTACCGCGTAAGTGCCTTTTTCAAAAGTAAACCCCTTACACTCCCTGATCATTGAGCTCGACTTCCGGTCCACGGAAACGATCCAATACTTCCTGAAATTTTCGTTGATGCCATCTGTTTCTACTGCATAGACAACCTCCCCGAGGCTGACCTTGGTCATGTCGGAATCCTCCCCCCGGAAGGAGATTTCCCCCGATTTTGTGATCATGAGCAACTGGAATGACCTCACACAGCTCCGCAATATCACATTTGAACTTTTATGTGCATGTGATATTGTTCTCTTTGACCAGATAATTGCTCAACCAAGGTGTAAACAATAATTCTTAGAAAAATTGGTGATCATTATTTGCAATCGATTGCAAATTTTTATGTTCCAGACCACTAGCATCCCCCGCCTGAAAATTGGGTAGGCAGTGGGTATTAATTTTATGATTTTGATAAATTATTAAATTAGTGTATCTGTACATGTCTCATAAAATACACTGGAGTAATGAGAAATGGCCAGTGGGAATGATAAACGCAAGTGGATTGAAATAAATTAAAATAATTTCAGACTAACGTGGCACTCTTCTCCTGTTGGACTAAAGAAGGCGACGAGAACACGGCAAAGGACGCCCCAAATGGAAAATGATACTCGCACAGATAACCGTCTGCTCAGGCTCCCCCAAGTCTTGGAGATTATACCAATCTCAAAGTCCGGTTGGTGGGCGGGCATAAAGGAAGGGCGTTACCCTCGGCCCATCAAATTATCGCCCAGATGTTCGGCTTGGTTCGCTGAAGACGTCCACGCCCTCATGGACAGCTTGAGACATGAGCAGGAACCACCAAAGCCGGTGTCTCCTTCCCTTGTCTCCTCTACAAAATTTGATTAGTTGGAAATAGGTGGTGAGGGAGCCAAAAAATTGCCCGGACCGTCACGGATCATTCGGGAAAATTTCGGCAAAAATTAATGTGAAAATGGAGTAGCCTCAATTTTTAGGGACACCTTTAGGGACACTCAAGCAAATCATATTTATTTTATATTTTTATTCCAGCTAGATACACTAAAAGTGCGAGTCCTCTCTTCGCACCAAGTGACAATCCAGGGGGAATCCGAGAAGGTTCAGATCCCCTGAAATATCAACGAAGCCGGGCTAGCGATAGTCCGGCTTCGTCTTTTTTGATCCATCACCTACGGCGTGGTCAGGTAATTGGTGTACATCAGGCCGATCGAGGCCCCGGTCTGGAAGGGCACGACCGCCCAGATGCCCTTGGTGAACACCTTGGCGATCATGTCGTTGATGTCGTCGAGACGGGTTTTGGGCACGTAGACCACGTCGCCGGGCGACAAATAAACGCCGCTGTAAAGGAATCCCTTGTCCAGCATGTTCCGGACGTCGACCTTGTAGACCAGAGGCTGGGTCAGCCCGGTGCTGCGGAAGACCAGCACCTCGTTCAAATTGGCGCTGGGCTTGAACCCGCCCGCTTGCGCCAATGCCTGCAGCAAATTGTAGCGACTGGTCATTTCATAGATGCCCGGGACATTGACCTCGCCGAATATGTACAGCCTGTCCGCGTGCACTTCCTGGAGGATGACGGTCACCTGGAGGTTGCGGACAAACTCGGCGTAGCGTTTGTTGATCTCGGCCTCCAGTTGGTTGACGGTCAGGCCGACGACCGGGATATTGCCGACGATGGGAAAGGACACCCGGCCGTCGGGCAACACCGGGGCGATCTTGCTTTGCCCGCGCGAGGCGGTGGTGATGGCTTTTTTGAGTTCCTCGATCTTGACGTTGAATTCTTCCAGGGCCACGCTCACGGACGGATCCTTGACGAACCGGGAATAGCTCCGGTCCAGGTCGCCGACCAGCTCGGGCACGGTCTTGCCGGCCGCGGCCAACTCGCCCACCAGGGGCAGCGAGACCTTGCCGTCGCTGCGCACCAGGACGGTGGTGCTGTACTGCGGATTAAACGGCAGAAAGACGCTGATGCGGTCTTGCACCTCGATGCGGTATTCTTCCGGGGTCTGTTCGTAACGTATGTGGTAGACGACTTCTATAACGTCGCCGGGTCCGATGCGGTATTCCGGGATATGCGGAACGGCGGCGCCATCGTGGATCCTGAAATCGGGGTTGTCCTTGACCTTCTCCGGGGTGATCGCCAGGGCGCGTTGCTCTTCGACCAGCGCCTGGGCGCTCTTTTGATCGACCACTTCCATGTAGCGGTCGTTCGGATCGCGCGGCGTGGACGAGACGCAGGCGGTCAATAGCAGAGCAAGCAACAGTACCCCGGAAAACCGCGATGCCGCCCGGGATACCGGGAAAAATCGAAAAATGGGCATAAATTTATGAGCTACCCCGCACTTGCGTCATTTTGAGACTGCCACGGATGATGCCTGGGATCAGGCTGTAAATGAAATAAAAAAATCAAGCAATGTAAAACAAAAAATATTGAAAATTCAGCTGTTTCCATCGTCGCGCCGGCAACAATTTGAATTTTGAGATTGATCATCTTTGGTATTTGCGCCCGGGAGTTTCCCCGGATACCTCCGGAAAACGTAACCTGGCCGTCATGGCGGATTAATGGGGTTTCGGGCAACCTCATGGCCGCGACCGGCTTGAAAACACATGGACAATGAAATCCGCAACCGGTTATGTGAAGCCGGACCGGACAACGCCGAACCACCATCGCCGGGGGACCGGCGGGGAGGCGAAGACATTGAACACCATCGACTCCATGAACCTGGAACTGCCGCCCGATGCGCGCTATTTGCCCGCGGTCCTGTCCGCGGCCGACATCGTGGCGGGAGTTTGCGGCTTGGATAAGGAGAAAGCCCTGCGCCTGCGCCTGGCCGCCGATGCCTTCTTCCTGTATTTGTGCCGCGCCGTCGCGCCCGGGGACACGATCACGATCGCGGCCGGAGGCGGCCGGTATTACGCCCGCCTGAGCTTTCGCTTCAAAGCCTCGCAAATCGATCTGCGCTCCCTGAACTTCACCGCCGTTTTTTCACCCGAGGACGACTCCGGGGAGATGGAGCTTGGGCTGTTTATGGCGTCGCGCACCACGGACCGCTTCCGCCTGGAACACCAGAAGCCGGATATGTTCCTGCTCACCGCCGAGGTGGACAAGGCCTATCCCGAAACGGCCGAAGCCCCGCCTGTTTTTTCCTACTCGTCGCCATTTCGGGCCGCGAGCCCCGATCCGGACATCCTGACGGAGGCGGCGATGATCGCGGCCAGCCAATATCCGGCCTGGCACTGCCCAAAAAGCTTCTTTTATCCCGGCCGGTTTCTGGACATGCTGGCTGACGGCTACTACACCGCCAGAGCCGTGCTCGATGCCGCCTCCCGGCCGGCCGGGCTGATCTGCTGGCATCCGCTCGGGGAACGCGGCATCGCCCTCAGCGGGCCGTTCGTCTTTACCGGATCGGACCGGGCGCATATCGCCCGGCTTCTGACCGAGGCTTTTCTTGAAAGCGTGGCCCGCTCAAAGGCCATATGCGCGCTCAGCGAACGGGCCACGGACGATCTGCCGCTGGAATACTTCGACCTGCTGGGCACGCTCGATTATTTCGAGGCCGGGTGCGCCTTGGCAAAGCCGGCCTACTACCGTCTTCTCGCCGAGGACACCGGAGCGGCGGTTTTCGCCCACCACGACATGGAGGCCTTCCTACGCAAGGAATACGACCGGCTGGCGTTATTGCGCGACATCCTGCCCGCGACCGCGACCGGCGAGGCCGTTCCGGAACATTCGGTCCTGTCCACGACCACCGATCAAAACCGGGGCCTAGCCGGCCTGTGGCCGCTGTATCCGGGCCGGGACATGGCCGCCAATCTCAGCGAACACGCCGCCGTCCTGACCAAGAGGTCGCTGCCCAACATTCTGGTCCACATGGATCTGTCCTCGTCGTGGCAGGCGGCCATGGCTCCGGATCTGATCAAAGCCGGATTCGTCCCGAAGCTCATCATGCCCAATGCCGGCAAATCAGATATCCTCATCTTCCAATATGCGTCCACTTGCTGAGCTCGTCCCGGCCTATGTCCTAGGCTTCACGGCTTACACCCCGAGCAAGCCCGACCCGCTGCTCATGCGCCAGTACGGCGTCACCCGCCTGCACCGGTTAAACAACAATGAAAACGCCCTGGGGCCGCCGGAATCGGCCAAGCAGACCCTGGCCGCTTTCAATCCGGAACAAGCGGCCATCTACCCCAACGGCGACAGCTTCGACCTGCGCCACGCCCTGGCGGCGAAGTTCAACAAGGAACCGGATCGCTTCCTGGTCGGCAACGGCTCCTGCGAAGTCATCGCCAGCGTGATCAAGGCCTTTTGCGACAGGGGCGACAATATCATCACGGCGGACAAAACCTTCGCGGTTTACGAGTGGGTCGCCTCGTTCTCCGGTTTCACGACCCGGCTCGTCCCGCTCGCCGGCTACGGTTTCAACCCGCAGGCCATGCTCGAAGCCATCGACGAACGGACGAAAATCGTCTTCGTGTGCAATCCCAACAACCCGACCGGAACCTGGTGGGACAACGCGGCCATGGAAGCCTTTCTCGCGGGCGTGGACGGCCGCTGTCTCGTCGTGTTGGATGAGGCCTACCGCGAATTCGTGGACGACCCGCGTTTTCCCGACGGCATGGAGCTCATGGAGCGACATCCGAACGTGATCGTCTTTCGCACCTTTTCCAAAATGTACGGCCTGGCCGGACTGCGGGTGGGCTATGTTTGCGCTTCATCGGCAGTCACGGAGTTCATCCGCCGCACACATACCGTTTACTCGGTCAACAGCCTGGGCCAGAAGGTCGCCCTGGCCGCGCTCGAAGACGACCGGAAGCACCTCCTGGCCACCAGGCGCATGGCGGAGGAGGCCAAAAGTCTGCTCATGCCGGCCTTCGACAGCCTGGGGCTTGAACACGTCAGCGGGGCGGGCAACTTCATCATGGCCCGCATGCCGGTTTCCGACACCCTGATCTACCGGCTGCTCATGCGCCACGGCATCATGGTGCGCACCATGAGCAGCTTTCGTTTTCCGAACTGGATCCGGGTGACCCTGTCCACGCGGCCGGTCATGGAGGATTTCGTCGCCGCCCTGGGCGAGGTCCTGGCCAAGCTCAAGGGTTGAAGGGCAAGGCCCATGGAAAAAAACGACCGCCTGTATAGTTACGAATTTACCGTCCTGTGCCTGGCTTCGACCTTCGCTTTTTGCAATATCGCCATCTTTTACAGCCTGTCCGGCTACCTCGAACGCCTGGGGATCGACCCTGCCTGGCGCGGACTGATCATCGCGGCCGAACCGGCCATGGCCGTAATCCTGCGACCCCTCATCAGTCCCCTGCTCACTCCGGCGAACGCCTTGGCGGTCCTGCGGGTCGCTCTGACTGGAAACGGCGCGGCCCTGGTGTGCTACCGGTTCGCCGGGACCGTGCCCTGGCTTTTGGCCGTGCGCATGGTCCACGGGGCCTCGTTCGTGTGCCTGGTCAGCGCCGTCACGGCGCTTTTGGTCGGCTTTATCCCCAAGGGACGCAGCGCCCAGGCCTTTGGCGTGTTTTCCCTGACGTCGCTGGCGCCCTTCGCGGTGATGCCGCTGGCGACCGAACTGCTCTTGCGGTTTGTCGGGGATGAATCAGCGGTTTACGCCCTGGCCTCTCTCCTGATCGTTCCCGCCCTGGTCCTGCTCGCCCCGCTCGGAAGACGGATACGCCGAGCCGGCCTCGCCTCGCAAGGCGCGCAGCGGCCGTCCCGGGGGGTCGTTCTGGACAACCTGCGCCGGCCCAAAGTGCTCGCCATCCTGGCCGCCAACCTGTGCGTCTTTCTCTGTTCCACCATGGTTTTCTTCTACGCCAAGGGGTACGCGGTCGCCCTCGGCGCGGCCGATCCCGGACTTTTTTTCAGCATCGTCTTCGGCGCCATGATTGCCGTGCGCTTGCTCGGCAACGCGGTGTTCGACAAGCTTCCGAGAGTCCCGGGCCTGATCTTTTTTCTGGTGTCCTGGTGCGTTTGCCTGGCGCTTATGGCCAGGGCCGTCTCTCCCGGGGCGCTTTTCGTCCTGGCGGCGGGGTACGGCTTGTGCCTGGGGGTGATCCAGCCGCTTTTGAACGCGGCCATGTACCAGCATTCACCGCCCGATTTGCGGGGCATAAACATCAACATGATGCTTTTTATGATGGACGCCGGCTATTTTCTCGGTCCGCTCGCGGGCGGAACGCTTTTGGCCTTCGGATTTGGCTTTCCCGCCCTGTTTTTCACCGGCGCGGGCTGGGCCTTGCTTGCGGCTTTGCTGCTCTCGCCGCTTGCCCGAGCCAGGATGGAGGAAGAAATTCATTGAAAGGGATTCCAGAGGGGCATTGCCCCTTTGGCCTCCGGAGGCGTTCTTCCCCTACCCTCGCAACCCCGCCAGGCGCAGCAGCAGATTGCCCGCCACCTCGCGGCGGTAGTCCGCGCTGGCGCGGATATCGTCGATGGGCTCGACCTCTTCGCGCACCAGCGCCGCCGCCCGGCGCAGGGCGGCCAAGGTCAATTTCCCGCCGATCAGGGCGTTTTCCGCCCGGCCCGCGCGCAGAACGGTCGGCCCGACGCTTCCCAGGGCGATTCTCGCCCCGGCCACCCGGCCGGCCGACCCGAAGCGGACCAAGGCCGCCAGGCTGACCACGGCGACGGCCAGGGCGGACCGGCGGCCGACCTTCTCGAAATGGTTTACGTCAAAGGCCGGTTGCGCCGGGATGAGCGCGGCGGTGACGAGCTCGCCCGGTTGCAGGGCGGTCTTGCCCGGCGCGCGAATGAAGTCGGCCAGGGGCAGGCGGCGCGCGCCCGCGGCGCCGGCCAGCTCCACCAGGGCATCCAGGGCGTACAGGGGTGGAAGAGTGTCCCCGGCCGGCGAGGCGGTGCAGATGTTGCCGCCGATGGTCCCCATGTTGCGGACCGGCGGAGAGCCGAGCTCGCTTATGGCCCGCGCCAGAACCGGCAGGCGACGGCGCACCAGGCCGTGGCGGGCTATGGCGGCGAGGCTTGCGGCCGCGCCGAGGCGGATGAAGCCGTTCTCCTCCTCGATCACGCCGAGCCCGGCAATGCGCTCCAGGCACGCCAGAGGGTTTTGGTCGTCCGGGGCGTGGCGCAAACGCACCAACAGATCCGTTCCTCCGGCCATGAGCCGGGCCTGGGGCATGGCCCGAAGCAGGTCGAAGAGTTCCGGAAGGGTTTCGGGAGAAAAAACCGGCCGGCTCATTAGTCCTTGTCCTTGCGCGCCTCGTTCAGGCCGTGCGCGGCGGCGGTTATCGCATCGACGATTTTGACGTAGCCGGTGCAGCGGCAGAGGTTTCCGGAAATGGCCCGGCGCACGGTCTCGCGGCTGGGGTCGGGGTCCGCGGCCAAGAGTTCGGCGGCGGCCATAACCATGCCGGGCGTGCAAAAGCCGCACTGCACCGCTCCGTGCCCGGCAAAGGCGGCCTGGATGGGATGGGGCGATTCCACGCTCCCCAGCCCCTCGACGGTGAGCAGTTCCCGTCCGGCGAGCTGCGCCATGAGCATGAGACACGAGAGCTTGGCCACGCCGTCCACCAGCACGGTGCAGGCCCCGCACTCGCCCGTGCCGCAGCCTTCCTTGACGCCGGTCAGGCCCGCCTCTTCGCGAAGATAGTCCACCACCCGGCGGCCGGGATCGCAATCGATCCGCAGGCGCTTGCCGTTTAAGACAAAGTCGACGATCACTTTCGTCCCCCCTTGCCGCGCGGGCGCTTTGCGGCCGCGTACGCCCGCTCGGGCGTGATCGGTCCCTCGCCGAGGTGCGCGCCGACAGCCATCTGAACGGCCGAGGCGATCGCGGGCAAGGGCCCGTGCAGCCCGACCTCGCCGATGCCTTTTAAGCCGTGCGGTCCGGTCGGTTCATCGCCGGCCACGGCGATCACCTCGAGATCCGGCAGGTCGAGCGCGGTCGGGATGAGGTAGGTGGAGAGGTCTTTGGCCAGGATGCGGCCCTGGTCGACCTTGAAATCCTCGAACAGGGCGTAGCCCGCGCCCTGGGCCGACGCGCCCTGGACCTGCTGCTCGAAACACTGGGGATTGACCACTTGACCTCCTTCCACGGCGGTCAGCGAACGCAGCAGGGTCACTTTGCCGGTGAGCTCGTCCACTTCCACGCCGCACAGGTGCGCGGCGTAGGAAAAAAAGCGGTGCGGAAAGCCCAGCCTGAAGGCCCGGCCGGTCGCGGGCGGGTCCGCCACCACGGGCATGAGAAATTCGCTCACGCACACCCGGTCGTCGCGCGGCAGCATGGCGGCCATGCGCGTGAGCGCAACCTCGCGGCCGGTTTGCGTGTCGCGCACCCGGCCCGGAAGCAACGCCAGCCCCGCCAGTTCGTCTTTGAGCAAAAACAGGGCGGCGCGGGCGAAGAGCTTGTCGCGCATGGCGGCGCAGGCCTTGATCAGGGCGTTGCCGAAGGTATAGGTGGTGCGGCTGGCCGAAGACGATCCCGAGGGATGGCAGAGCAGCGTGTCGGGCTGCACCAATTCCACATCCCGCAGCTCTTGGCCGAGCTCCTCGGCGGCGATCTGGCAAAACGTGGCCGCGTTGCCCTGGCCCATGTCGGCCACGGCGTTGTAGACGCGAAAGCGCCCCTGTCCGGTCAGCTCGAGCTTGGCCACGGCCGCGTCCGGCAATCCCCGGCCGTAGCCCATGGCGTTTGCGGCGCAGGCCAGGCCCACGCCCCGGCGGGTGAACGGCCGGGCCGCTTTGGTCCACTGCCCGCGGCCGGTCCAATGGGGATGGCCGGCGATCGCCTCCAGGCACCCGGCGAACCCGAACTCGTCTTCGAGCCGCACCCCGGAGCAATTGAGGTCGCCCGGACGCAGGGCGTTTTGCAGGCGCAGTTGCAGCGGATCCATGTCCAGTTTGGCGGCCAGGGCGTCCACCATGCGCTCGATGGCGAAACTGGTCTGGGCCACGCCGAAACCGCGAAAGGCCCCGGCCACCGGATTATTGGTGTAGACGCAGAAGCCCTCGATATGGGTGTTCGGGATGCGGTAGGGGCCGCCGGCATGCTCCATGCCCAGCTCCATGATCTCCCCGCCCAGATGGGCGTAGGCCCCGGTGTCATAATAAATGCGGCAGGTTAGGGCCGCTAGCCGTCCGTCCCGGCCCGCGCCCAGCTCGTAATGCAGCCTGGCGGCGTGGCGTTTGTATCCGGCCAGGATGCTCTCCTCGCGCTCCCAGACCATTTTGACCGGCCGGCCGCCGGCCTTAAGGGCGGCCAGGGCCAGCAGGCACTGGACCGTGGCCCCGTCCTTGCCGCCGAAGCCGCCGCCCAGGTAGGGGGCGCGGATGCGGATGCGGCCCGGGTCCAGGCCCAGGGCGGAGGCGATCTCGAAGCGGTCGCGGAACGGAGCCTGGGTGGAAACGGTCATGTCCAGCGTTCCGTCCGGGCGCAGCCTGGCCACGCCGTTTTGCGTCTCCAGAAAAGCGTGTTCCTGCATGGGAACAATGAAACTGCCGCGCACCCTGACCGGGCAACGGCGCAGGACTTTTTTGCCCTCCCCGGCCGCAATCACCGCATGCAGCAGGATGTTGCCGCCTTCGTTCTCCTCGTGGACCAGCGGCGCGCCCTTGGCGAGCGCGCTGGCGGCGTCGAACACCCCGGGCAGGGGGGTCAAATCCATTTCGATCAAGACCAGGGCCGACTCCAGCGCCTGGCGGGTTTCGGCCAGGACCAAAGCCACCGGGTCGCCGCCGTGGCGGACCTTGGAACCGCACAAGACCGGCTGGTCCTTGTGCACGATGCCCTGGCGATTGGAACCGGGCACGTCGGCGCGGGTCAGGATGTCGATAACGCCCGGGACCCGCAGGGCCGCGTCAAGACGCAGGGAATTGATCCTGGCGTGGGGGACTCCGGCCCGCTTGGCGCCAGCCCAAAGCAAGCCCTCGGGATAGAGGTCGATCGCGAAGCGTTCGCTGCCGCAGGCCTTGGCCAAGGCATCGGCCCGGGGAATATCCCGGCCGATGAGGGACCGGTCTTGCCCGGTCCCCGGGGGGGCTTGTCTTTGAAAACTCATTGCGACGGTTTCAAGTAAAATATTTCACCTGTCAATTGAGGCCACTGGAAATATCCCGCGTTCCCGGGGAGAGTCCCAGGCCAGGACGTCGCCCGCGCCGCAAGGTCAATGCAGCCCCAAAACGCCGCGTATTTCCGCCTTGGCCCGGTCGAATTCGGCCTTGAACTCCGCATCCTGCATCAAAAAGGCGGCGATGACCGTCCCGGCCACGCGCCCGGCGGCCACGTCGCTCGGGTAATGCACCCCGCCGATCATGCGGTTCAGCCCGAATTGATGGGCCCGTTCGAAAATCTCGGCCCTTTTTTCCGGGACCATGTTGGCCAGCAAAACCCCGGTGACCGTTGCGAAGACGGTATGACCGCTGGGGTAGGACGCGCTCGACGGCTTCGTGACGCAAGGCGTGATCGCAGGATTGGTGACAAACGGTCTGGGCCTGCCCCATAATTTCTTGACCGCCTGAGTCAGTTCGTCACCCTGTTTGTTGACTTTCTCAAAAAAAGCCACGGCATTGGGCAGCTTATCCGCCGTAAATCCGGGGCCGAACATGATCCCGAACCGGATCAGGCTGCGCTCCTCGTCCGCCTTGGCGAAGGCCGCCTGTGCCGGGGTGCGTTTTGCCTGAAGCGCGAGCAACTCCGCGATTTCCTTCTTTTGCCTCGCGGAATCCGCCGCCGGGGGCGGCGCCAGAAGCTGGCTGAGATCGAGTTGGTCCAGGCCGGCGTATCGTTCCTGGCCGGCCAAGCCCGACTGGGGCAGCAGCAGAAGCAACCCCAGCAACAGGACACGAAGCGACAGGATGCGGTTTACTCGAAGCATGCCCTTTCTCCTTGCGTGATTACTTGGGGCACACAGTTTGAACTTTGCGCCCCCATCCATATGCGTTTCGCCCTCGGTCACGATGACCGTGCCGCCGCTTGCTCGTAATCGGCCCGGATATGCCCCATCAGCGCCTGCGCGCGTTCCCCGAACAGGCGGATGGCTTCGAATTCGGGCGCGACATGGAGTTTCTGCATGAGCAGGGCGTCCCCCCGCGCAAACCAGATCGGGACCAGCCCGCCCAGAAAATAACCTTTTTCGCGCAGGACGCCCGCCCCGTAAACCGCGCCGGAACGTGCCGCGTCGAGGAAGAACTGGACCACGGCCAGTTTGGACTCGGCAGCGCGGCGCTCGATCGCCTCCAGCTTGTCGCGGAAATCTTCGCCGGCCTCATTCACCTGGCAGCGCAGGACGCCGGCAAAATCGAAGAGCTTGGTGTCCATCGACGTTTCGCCGGACGCCGGGGCCGCGTCCGTGGCGAAGACCACTTCCCGGTCCAGGCTGAGGTCCTCCAGGACAAACTCCATCGCGTCGCGGTAGCACCCGGGCAAAAATAGCTCGCGGCGCCGGTCGCAATCGACCCGGGCGGCGATCAGGCAACTCACCCGGCCGGCCGCCCTTTCCTTGGCGTAAGCCCCCTCGGGCATGAGCGCGATCTCCAGGCCGCAGGGGGACGTCCGCATCTTCGGCGACATCTTTTGGGTGACCAGGTGATGGCACACCGCCTCGCCGAAAATGCCGTCCACGCCCTCGCTTCCGGCCAACCGGTCCTTAACGAACAGCATCAGGCGAAGGGCGAGAAACGAGTGGCGGTATTCGGGCAGGATCAGCATCTGGCCGAACTCGAAAAGCCCGGGGTTGGGCGGGGAACCGCGGTACAGCGCGGTCTGGCCCACCACCTCGCCCGTGTCCAGGCGGGCCACGACCGTGCGCACGTCGCCGCTCTCGTTGGCCTTGATGATCCGGTCGGGAAAGTAATAATCCGCGACAGGATAGTCTTCGCCGTAGATGGTGTAAAAAAGCCTGGCCACGCCCGAGCCGTCCTCGGGACGGAAAAAATCCACGGCGTAATCCCGGCCCGGTTCGACCGGCCGCATTGCGGCCCTGATGCGACGTACGGCCTCGGCCTTGTCCATGCTAGGCCGCCCGCGCCGAGACGAACGCGACGAAATCGTTCAAGGTCCTCAATGAAAAAGCGTCCTTTTCCCCGATTTTCACGCCGTAGTGTTCCTCGACCGCCAACGCGAAGGCGGGAAAATCAATGGAATCCATTCCCTGCTTGAGAAGCGGCTCGCCTGGCCGCAGGCCGAGCGCGACCCGCGATTCGACGCCCGCCTCGATCATGATCTGGCGCAAATCTTCAATGGAGACGTCCATGAATACCCCTTTTGGATTATCGTATGGGAGAGAACCATTATATTTGCCGCAATTTGAACCGCTGAATCTTGCCGGTCGGCGTCTTGGGCAGTTCAAGCGGAAATTCAAAGCGCACCGGGCACATGTAAGGCGGCAATTTCTCTTTCGCGTACCGGCGCAAATCGCCGGACAGGGGCGGCCCGGGCGTGACCCCGGCCTTGGGAATGACGAAGGCGCACGGCCGCTCCAAACCCTCCACCCGGCAACCGGCCACGGCCGCCTCGGCCACGGCCGGATGGGTCAGCAGCACTTCCTCGATCCGAACCGGCGAAACCCAATGCGCCCCGGCCTTGATCATGTCGTCACTGCGGCCCTGGTGGGTATAAAACCCGTCCTGCTCGACATAGACGTCGCCGGTACGCACGAATCCGTCAGCCAGCATGGTTTCGCGGGTCTTCTCGGGCCTGTTCCAATAGGACCTGGCGAACGACTCCCCCCGGACGAGCAGGTGGCCCCTTTGCCCGGATGCGACCGGTTGCCCGGCGTCGCCAACCAGCTTCACCTCGTGGCCCGGCACGACCTGGCCGGAAGTCCCGGCCCTGGCCCGGCCCGGACGATTGGAAATAAACACGTTGCAGGCCTCGGTGGAACCGATGCCGTCCAGCAACTCAAGTCCGGTCAGCCGCTTCCACTCCTCGAACAAGACCGGCGGCAGAGCTTCGCCGGCGCTCACGCAGAGCCTGAGACCGTCCAGCCGGACTGCTGCGTCAAAGGCCCGGATCATCAGACCATACAACGTGGGCACGCCGAAAAAAACGCTCGGGCGGCGCTCGGCGATGACCGCGAACAATTCATATGCCCCGGGCTTGTCCGGGTACAAGACCACGGTCGCGCCCGCCGACAACGGCAGGATCAGCCCGGCCAGCAAACCGTAGGCGAAATACAGCTTGCTCGCGGAAAAGACCACGTCGCCGGGCGTGATCCCCAGGACCTCGCCCCAGGTCCCGGCCGGAACGAGCAGGTCCGCGTGGCGGTGCGGCACGCCCTTGGGCTTGCCGGTCGAGCCCGAGGTGTAGAGCATGCATCCCAATCGGTCCGGATCGCCAAGTGACGGTGCATCCACGTTGCGAACCGTCGCCAGCTCTGGCGGACCGTGGTCGCCGCACAATATCCGGGCCAGGGGGCCAGCGCAGGCGGCGCCGGCCGCCTCGTGTTCCGGCCGCACCGTCAGGGCCCTCGCCCCGCTGTCCGCCAAAATAAAGGCGTAGTCCCCGGCCGCAAGCGCCGTGCTCACGGGCACGGCGACCGCGCCGAGCAGCATCGCGCCCAAAAAGGCGTACACAAAGGCCGGCGTGTCGGGCAACACGATCACCACCCGGTCGCCCGGGGCCACGCCCTTGTCCCGCAACAGGCCGGCGAACCGGGCCGCGCCTTCCCGCAGGCGGCGGTAATCGATGCCTTCGCCGCCGAACACGTACGCATCCTTGTCCGGATGGCGCTCAAGGTTCGGCCGCAACAGCTCCCAGGCCGCGTTCATCATGGTCATGGACGTGCTCCTGCCGGGGGAGGCGGGGCCTACCCCGAGCCTCCCGGCCCTCCTCGACAATAAAAATGGACCGCTCGGGGCATCTTTCTTTTGCAGCACCCATGTTTGTGTCCAAATCCGGGACAAAGTCAACCGCCGCCAGAGCGGCTCGAGCTCTGGCCGAGCCGGATGCGGCCCATTTTGTGGAAGCGGAAATCTTGCGCGGGCCCAACGATTTTTTGTCCCTGGAGGGTTGGTCGTACGCCCTGTCGACCTCGCCTGGTCCGTGATTCAAGGCCGCGCTCAACAGCCGCCCATATGCCAACGATACCGGAAAAGACAAACATTTCAGCTCTGGTTCCCTCGCCACCTTCCCGTCGCCCGCAGTGTGGGGAGAATCCGTTTGCCGGCATTCCCCCTCGGGCTCGTCGGATTTAAGCCTCCGGGGATTTGACAAAACCTTTGGCACCGTTCATTTTAATAACCTGGCACCATATCTTGCGTTGCCCCGCCTGGCCTGAAAAAGACCGCAAGCCGCCTCCAAGGAGAACGCATGTCCCAAAGAAAAAAATATCGCCAGTCGCCGCGCCCGGCAATAGGCCGGTTGCTTAGGGCTTTGCCCTGGCTGGCGCTTGCCGTTCTTTGCTCCTGCGGCGGCGACCCGCCCCCGGCTCCCGCGCCCCGGGTCATCGAGGCTCCGGTCGGCAAGGTCGCGGCCGAGGAGGTCACCGAGTGCCGCGCCTTTCCGGCCCAGGTGGAATCCCGCAATTCCGTCACCCTGGCGAGCAAGCTCTCCGGCACGGTCATCGAGATCTCCGCCCAGGAGGGCGCGGCCCTGAAAGCCGGCGATCCCATCATGCGCATCGACGACAAGGACCTCCAGAGCCGCTCCCAGGGGCTCACAGCCTCGATGAACCAGGCCGCCATGGAGCGTCAGGCGCTCACGGCCAGAGCCGCCCACTCCAAAAACAACCTGGACCGCCTGGAGCGCCTGGCCGCCCAGAAGGTCATCAGCCAGGACGACTTCGAAAAGGCCAAAAGCGAATACCAGGCGCTGCGGAGCGAGGAGGAGGCCATCGCCGCCAGAGAGCGGGCCGTGGCCGCCCAGAAGGACGAACTGGCCTCGCTGGCCGGCTACACCCGGATCAACTCGCCCTTTGACGGCGTCCTGGTCCGGCGCTACGTCGATCTCGGCGCCTTTGTCAGCGCCGGCCAGCCTTTGGCCCTGGTCGACGACGTCACCGGCGGCTTCGATCTCGCCGCCCAGGTGGACGAGAGCCTTTTGTCCTTAGTGCGCGTGGGCCAAACCGTGATCGCCTCGGTGCCGGGGCTCTCAAGCGAGCCGTTCGCCTCCAAGATCAGCGCCGTGGTCGGCCGGATCGATCCGGGCAGCCGGACCTTCAAACTCAAGACGGACGTCCCCCCCCTTGCCTCGCAAGACGCCACACCGCCCAACGCGGGCATGTTCGGTCGGGTGTTTTTGCCGGTCCGCACGGTGAAAAAGCTGCTCTTGCCGGCGGCCTGCCTGCGCCTGCGCGGCGATCTGCCCGTGGTCTTCACGGTGGACGCGGACAACCTCGCGCATCTGCGCGTCGTCAAGACCGGCGGGACCTTTCGCAAAGTCGGCCTGGACGGCCGAACCTATCTCACCGACAGCGAGGTTTACGGCGATTCCGGCCGCGAACGGTTCCTCGATGTCATCAGCGGGCTGGCCGCAAACGAATCCCTGGTCTGCGGCGACACCGGCACCCTGCGCGAAGGCGACCGCATCAAGCAGGCCGCGCGATGACCGGGCGCGGCCGTCATCCCGAAGACGGCGGGTGGCTTTCGCGCATCACCGCCGCGTTTGTGGACTCCAAGCTCGTGCCGCTGATCATCGCGGCCTCGCTTCTGCTCGGCATTTTCGCGATCATGGCCACGCCCAGCGAAGAGGAGCCGCAGATCGTCGTGCCCATGATCGACATCCATGTGTCCATGCCCGGGGCCACGCCCAAGGAAGTCGAAAACCGGGTCGTAGGGCCGATGGAAAAGCTGCTCTGGGAGATTCCCGGAGTGGAATACGTTTACTCCACGGCTTATGACGGCAGCGCCCTGACCATCGTGCGCTTTACGGTCGGCGAGGATTCGGAAAAAAGCATCCTCAAGACCTACGCCAAGCTCTACCAGCACCTGGACTGGATTCCGCCGGGCTGCTCCATGCCCATCCTCAAACCCCATTCCATCGACGACGTGCCGATTTTGGTCCTCACGTTTCATGGAAACGGCTCGGGGGGCGTCGACGGCCGGTTGCTGCGCAGCGTCGCCGCCCAGGTCAACGAAGAGGTCCGCCAGATTCCGGGCGTGGCCGAAACCAGCCTGATCGGCGGCGAAAAGCGCGCCGTGACGGTCGAGCTGGACCTGGCCAGGCTGCGCGCCAACGGATTGGACGCCATGGACGTGATGGACGCGCTCACCGCACAGAACCAGGGCGAAACCATCGGCGACGCCACCCAGGCCGGGGCGGCCGTGAGCATCCGCCTGGACAATTTCTACCGGAGCCTCACGGAGCTCTCGCACACCGAGGTCGCCCGCCGCGACGGCCGGCCGGTGTTTTTGGCCGATGTGGCCAAGCTCGCGGACGGCGTCGACGAACCCAAGGAGTACGTCTTCTACGTGCCCGGCCAGGCCGGCGCGGCCCCCTCCGGCCAGGCCGCTCAGACCAGCCAAATCGGGACCATGGAGCCGGCGGTGTCGCTCGCCGTGGCCAAACGCGCCGGGGTCAACGCCACGAAGCTCGCGGACGCGGTCCTGCGCAAGGTCGACGACCAGAAGGGCTTCACCATCCCGGACGACGTGGGCCTGACGGTGACGCGCAACTACGGCGACACCGCCAAGGACAAGGTGCGCGAGCTGCTCGAACACCTGGTCCTGGCGGCCCTGGGCGTGGGCTGCATCGTGGCCCTGTTCCTGGGTATGCGGGCCAGCCTGGTGGTCATGGTGGCCGTCCCCGTGACCCTGGCCGTCACCTTGGCCGTCTATTACTTCTTCGGCTACACCCTGAACCGGGTGACGCTCTTCGCGCTGATCTTCTGCATCGGCATCCTGGTCGACGACCCCATCGTGGACGTGGAAAACATCGTGCGCCACATCGCCCTGCCGAACCCTGAAGGCAAGAGCTTCACCCAGATCATCATCGACGCGGTCAACGAAGTGCGGGCGCCGCTGGTGCTGGCCACCTTCACGGTCATCGCCGCGATCATGCCCATGGCCTTTGTCGGCGGGCTGATGGGCCCTTACATGCGGCCCATGCCAGTGGGCGCGTCCGTGGCCATGCTGTTGTCCATGTCCGTGGCCTTCGTCATCACCCCCTGGACCGCGCGCCGCGCTCTCAAACCCGAAGCCCCGGGACACTCGCCGCATACGGAAGACGCGGGCACGCGGCTGTACCGCGCCTTCATGGACCGACTCATCCGCAAGTCCGCCTGGCGCTACGGCTTTCTTGGCCTGGTCGGAGGACTGCTGCTCACCGCCTGCGCTTTTTTCCCCTGGCGGCTGGTGCTGGTCAAGATGCTGCCCTTCGACAATAAAAGCGAATTCCAGATCATCATCGACATGCCCGACGGCACGGCCCTGGAAACAACCGCCCAGGCGGCCGAGGAAATCGGCCGCAAGGTGATCGCCCGGTCCGACGTGGCCAATTGCGAACTCTACGTCGGAACCGCCGGGCCGGTCACCTTCAACGGGCTGATCCGGCACTACTACCTGCGCGAGGGGGCGAACACCGCCGACTTAAGCGTCAACCTCGCGCCCAAGGGCGCACGCGCGCTGCAAAGCCACGACATCGCCAAGGCCGTGCGCCGCGACATACAGGATATCGCCGCCCGCCTCGGGGCCCGGGTCAAGGTGGCCGAAGCGCCGCCCGGCCCGCCGGTGCTGGAGACCCTGGTGGCGGAAATCTACGGCCCCACCGACGCGGGACGGTTGCGGGTGGCCAGGCAGGTCAAGGAGATCTTCAAGAAAACGCCCAATATCGTGGACGTGGACTGGTACGTGAACGACCCCATGCCCGAGCGCGTCGTCCGCATCGAGCGCGACAAGGCCCTGGCCAGCGGCGTGGACCCCAAACGGGCGCTGGCCGTGGTCAACGCCGCCTACAAGGGGGCGGTCGCCGGCCTGCTCCACGACGACGACGCCCGCGAGGACGTTCCGATCACCGTGCGCCTGCCGCTGGCGGAGCGCTCGCACGACTTCGATCTCGTGGGAATCCCGGTGCGCGGCGCCAGCGGCCAGATCGTGTCCCTGGAGCAAATCGCCCGCATCGAAGAGACCAGCGTGCCCTCGGCCATCTACCACAAGAACCTCCAGCCGGTCGTCTACGTCACCGGCGACATGGCCGGAAGCCTGGAAAGCCCGGTCTACGGCATGGCCGGAGTGGAAGAGGGCCTCTCGCGCCTGGCCGCAAAAAGGGAGGGGGCCTGGCAGGTCGCGGGCTCGGAGGAGCTGGTCAGCCTCTACACCCATCAGCCGGACTCGCTCAAAGACTATTCGCTCAAATGGGACGGTGAGTGGCAAATCACCTACGAGGTCTTCCGGGACATGGGCCTGGCCTTTGCCGTGGTGATGATCCTGATCTACATCCTGGTGGTCGGCTGGTTCGGCTCCTACACCACCCCGCTGGCCATCATGGCCCCGATCCCGCTGTCGCTGATCGGCATCATCCCGGCCCACGCCCTGGCCGGGGCGTTCTTCACCGCCACCTCCATGATCGGATTTATCGCCGGAGCGGGCATCGTGGTGCGCAACTCCATTATCCTGGTGGATTTCATCGAGATGCGCCGCTCCCAGGGCTCGTCCCTGGAAGAGGCGGTGGTCGAGGCCGGGGCGGTGCGCTTTAGGCCCATGCTGCTGACGGCCATCGCCGTGGTGGCCGGAGCGTTCGTGATCCTGTTCGACCCCATATTCCAGGGCCTGGCCATCTCGCTGATGGCCGGCGAGGTCGCGGCCACGGTGTTCTCGCGCATGGTCGTGCCGATCATGTACTATCTGGACCGCCGCCGGGCGGCCGCGGGGCCGGACCAAGGATGACCGCGCCGGGAGGCGTCCCGCGCCCGCCGTTTGCGAACGCCGGCGACACGCCCGGCCGGCCAAGCTAAGCCAGAGGCGTCACCGCCCATGGCGCGCCTGCCTTGCGCCCGAACTAATCATCTATAAATTCACCGTTCCTACACCAGCCCGCCACATTCTTCCTATATACTTTATCAAGTCGTACGGTGAAGGCGGTGGAGATGAGCTTTTCCATCCATCGGATACTCTCGTTTTTCTTGCCCGGCCCGCAGCGGCCCAATCCCCTGGTGACGGGGCACCTGGGCCTGGCCGCGGAGCAACAGGCCATCTTCCAGATGCTGATCGGCCCGGACAAGGTCAAGCAGACCTTCCAGTACCTGGTTTGCCGGGGGGTTCATAACCACGGCGTCGTCCTGTCCAGCATGGATTCTTACTTCACATTCATGATGGGCTGGAAGCACAAGGAATTCGCATACCGCTTCCTCATCCAGACAGAATCCGACCAGCTCCCCAAGCTCCACAAATTCCAGGCCAAAATCACCGACGTGCACCGCGACAGGAAGTCCATCACCGTGGCCATTCCCTCCAGCATCACGGTCCTGGAGCAGCGCCGGAACGTGCGTCTCAAGCTGCAGGGGCATCATTTGCCCGGACTGGTGATTTGGGGTCTGCTCAAGGGCAAAACCGACAATAAGCCCCGGCTCACGAAACAACGCCTCATCCTGGATCTGACGCAAGCGGACGAGGTCCAGCGCATCCTGAAGAACATCTCGGCCGGGGGGCTGCGGCTGTCCTTGCCGCGGCACCTTTACGCCCCCAACGGGCAATGGCTGTCAAAGGGATGCCCCCTTCTGGTGCAATTGGCCTTTCCGGGCTTGGACGCGGGGATGCAGCACGCGTATAAGTTCATAGCCAAGGTGAGCAACGTCCGGGTGATGGACGAAGCCTGCACCCGCCCCGAGATCGGGGTGCAGTTCACCTCCGCCAGGGTGAATGGCCCCCCGGCCCGCTGGCAAGACGTCAGTCCCGACGGCTGGCCCGAACTGTTCAAGCTCCTGCACTCCTTCCAACTTGAGTATTACAAGAGCCTCAAAAAGAATCTCATCATGCGCGAGCAATCGGTCAGCCGCTAATCGGCCTGGCCGGCCGCGCGGACCACGCCTTTTTCCAGCGCGCGAGCATCCCGACCGTGGGCTCGTCGACCAAGACCGTAAATACGTAGGCCGCCCCGATCGCGGCCGCGATATAGCAGCCTATGGCCAGGGCCATGGGCACGGCGCCGATTTGCCCGAATCTCACGTACAGTTCCGAAAATCCGACGCACAAAAGCGGCAGGTGCACGAGATACAGCGAAAAGGAAATCCGGCCCAGGAATTGGGCCGGAAGCGAATCAAGCAAGATCCTGGACTCTTTCCACATAAAAATTCCCAGGATCAGGGCGGCCGCCCCCATGACGCGCACCGTGCCGAACGCCGGGCTCACCCGGTCCACGAAAGAAAAAATCGCCTGGTAGAACGTGCCTTCGCCAGGCGCGAAGGGCAAGCCGCCGAGGAAAATCCCGACGACGAGCAGCCCCGCCCCGACAAACCCCTTCTGGGCCAGCTTATCCCGCGTCCGCGCCTCGTAAATCAAGGCGCCGAGAAAAAAGCCGAGCAGATCCGAGGGCCAGGCGCGGGTGGCGAAACACGCGAGCATTGCGGCAAGGACCAGGGCCGGCACGCGAACGGATCGGCCGATGAATTGGTAGAAGGCATAAATCGCCACGGAACCCGCCAGTTCGATGCGCATGGTCCACAGGACGTTGTTGTAATAGGACAACCCGGTCCAATAAACGTTCACGAAGGCCTCGCGCAGGGCAAAGCCGAAGGTCAGGTTGAAAGGCCGGTAGATGAGGTCAAGCCACCAATTGCCGACAACCTGGGCGGCGCGCTGGGGCGCGCCGGGGAAAACATTGACCAGCGCGAAGGCGAAACAAATGCTCAGGCCCACGGGTACGGCCAGGCGCAGATACCTGGTGAGCACCAGGACCGGCAGGCGGCAGGCGGTCTTGGCGGCCGAGGCGGCGATCACAAAGCCGCTGAGAACGAAAAAAATATATACGGCGAAGGTGCCGCTGTAAGTCACGAAGAGCGGCGAGGTGGCGATCGCGTCCATGAGCGCGGCGTCGGTTCTGCCTTGCGCGCCGAAGTAGAGCGCCGGGAAAAATCCGGCGATCAGATGGGAGACGATGACGACGAAGGCGGCGATCCCCCGCAGGCCGTCCAGGAAGGTGACCCGGGACGAGGTTGCGCCGGCCCGGCTCATGACAGCGTCGCCATGGCGTCCCGCAAGTGTTCAAGCCAGACGCCGAGAACGCCCGCGCGCCGGCTTAAGCCGGTCATGGCCGGCGTGCAGGACATTCCGGCCAGGGACAAAACGGACGCGAACGAGCCCGGCCGGGCGGAGGCCATGTCGTTTCTGGCGTGCGCGCCCACGGCGAAGGTCAGGGGGACGAGGTCCACCGAGAGGACGCCCGAAGCGGCCAAGCGGGCCGCGACGGTCTGGATGCTTTGGGGCGAGGTGGGCTCTTGCTTGAGGGTGGCCAGCATCATGAGCGCGTTATCTCCAGACAGAGGCCCGGCCAGGGCCTCGGCCAGCTCTGCGTAGGCCCTCTGGGCCGGACGCTTGGAGCCGTGGCCCATGAACACCACCGCCCGACCTCGGGGGTCCGCCGGGGAGAGCTCGGCCGCGAGAGCGCGGGCCACGGCCAAGGCGTCGGCCGCACCGGACAAAAGCGGCCGGCCGAGCGCGATCCGGCCGGGGGCCTGGGCCGAACCCTCAAGGCGCGCCAGGCAATCCGCCAGGGCTTCGTATTCCTCACCCGCAACCACGTAGAGCGGCTGGACCACGGCCCGGTCCGAGCCGAGCGCCGCCAGTTCGCGCAAAGCGGCGGCCAAAGGATCGCAATGGTCGCCGGTCGCTCCCGAGAGATGCTTCGGACCGGCAAAGGCCAGTGGAATAATGTGACATTTTGGATTCCAGGTCTTGACAAGGGCCATGAACGGGTCCAAGAGAGGCCAGTCGACCCTGCCGGGGACCCCGTGAAAGGCCAAAATAACGCCGCTTTTCATGGCCGTGTCCCGGCGTTTGACTCAATGCGCATGCTGATGTTCCGGTTTTTTTTGTTTTGCCGGGGCTATCAGATGCAGAAAACCGATGCAAGGCCTTTAATCCGGTACGATTTTTGCTTTGCTCGGCGCCCAGGAGGAACGCGATATGTTCAAGAATGAAAGACTTTCAGTGGTGAATTTTCGCGGTATCGAGCTGGACAAGGATTGCAAGAGCCAGGCGGCTTCCGAAACCTCAATGTGGCTACGCGGAATTCTTATGAGCCTGGCCCTGTTTTCGGTCGTGGTCATGGCCGTTTTCCTCAGCGGCCGCTAGAATATTGACGCAATTTCCTCAGCGATCCCCCTTATTTTAGGTGACGTTTTTCGGAACGTGCGCGGGGACAACCTTTCTTCGAAAAGGTTGTCCCCGCGTCTTTTCCGCTAGCCCGCCTCGGCGCGCTGCTCCGCGAAGCGCACGATCTTGGGCACGTCCAGGATCAGGGCGATGCCGCCGTCGCCGTTGATGGTCGTGCCGCTGATCCATTCCACCTCGGTATAGACCCGGCTGAGACTTTTGATGACCGTCTGCTGCTGGCCTACGACCGCGTCCACGGCCAGGCCGACATCCTGGCCGTCGAGGCCCACGATGATCACCCGTTCGTAGTCCGGTTGCTCTCCCCTGACGCCAAAGAGCTTGCGCAGGCTCACGCAGGGGATCATCTTGCCCCGGCGCTCCATGCTCGAAACCGTGCGCACCGGCGCGTCGATGAAGCGCTCCATGCAGGCTTCCACCGAGGTCAGGGGCAGGATGAAAAAGTCCGAGGCCACCCTGACCATCATGCCGTCGATGATCGCCAGCGTCAGGGGCAGACGGATGGTCAAGGTCGAGCCGAGGCCCCGCTGCGTAGTCATTTCCACGCCGCCGCGCAGGCTTGAGATGCTTTTTTTGACCACGTCCATGCCCACGCCGCGTCCCGAAACGCTGCTGACCGAGGCGGCGGTCGAAAAGCCCGGCAAAAAGATAAGATTCATCGCCTCCTTGTCGGAAACCACCGCCTCCGGGGCGAGAAGCCCGCGCTCCACGGCCTTCTCTCGCACCCGGGCAAGATCGATGCCGGCCCCGTCATCCCTGACGCTGATGACCACCTCGCCGCCGGAGTGGGCGGCCGCCAGGGTCACCGTGCCGCGTCTGGGCTTGCCCGCCGCCTGGCGCGCGTCCGGCTTTTCGATGCCGTGGTCGAGGCAATTGCGCAGGACGTGGATGAGCGGGTCCTTGATCCGGTCGATGACGTTTTTGTCCAGTTCGGTTTTGGCCCCTTCGGCCGCGAACTCCACTTCCTTGCCGAGCGACCCGGACAGGTCGCGCACCAAGCGGCGCAAGGCGCTGAACATGGTGCCGATGGGTTGCATGCGGATGCCCAGCGCCTGATCGCGCATATTGGCCGAGAGCCGTTCCAAATCCTCGGCGATCTGGGTGAGCACGGGCTCGCGGCGCATGTGCGCGGCCTGGGTGAGCCGGGATTGGATGATGACCAGTTCGCCGACCAAGTTGACCAGGGAATCAAGCCGCGTGGAATCGACCCGGATTCCCGAGGGCCCCGCGTCCTTGTCCTTGGCCTCGGCGGCCTCGGCTTCGGCGGTTTTGGGTTTTGCCGGCGGAACCTTGGCCCGTTCGCCCAGCTGCCCTGCCACCCAGGCAGCCAACACCGTGCCGACCGCCGAGTCCGCCTTGTCGCCGGTCGACTCGACCAGGCCGAAAAGCTTGGCCTTATCGGACTGACGCAGGGTTCCGTAACACAGCCGGTGCAGGGACAGGGCGGCGTCCTCGGCAAAGATGAAGACGTCGCGGATGGCGTTCTCGCCCCGGTCGGTGATCAAGACGAAATCCCACCATATATAGGGCAGTTCCGGGCGGATCGTTTCCAGGTTCGGCACGGCGTCGTGGTGGGGCAGATTCCATAACCGGCCCAGGCCGGCCAGCTCCCCCACCAGAGCGAGCGGGTCGCCGCCTTCGGTGATGGGCACCCGTGCCGGGCGAAAGCGGACCCACCAGGTCTCGATCTTGGCCGGATCGGGGCCCTTGCCGCTCATGGCGGGGGCAGCCCCCTCAGACCGTTCTGCGGCCTGGACTGGCGGGACCGGAGACGCGGCCGGCGCGGCGGCTTCCGGCGGCGATTGCTCGGGAGCGCCCTGGTTCGAGGCTTCCCGGACCTTGGCGATCAACTCGTCCGAGGCCAGCTTGTCCGCATCGCTGCCCTCAGGCGTTGAGGTGAGCAAGGCGTTGATGTGATCCTTGGACAACAGGATCAGCGACATCAAATCCTTGGTCATTTCGATTTTGCCGCCGCGCACCTTGTCGAGAGCGGTTTCCACCTCATGGGTGAAGCGGGCGATCTCGACGAAGCCGAACATGGCCCCCGAGCCCTTGATGGTGTGGACGGAGCGGAAGACCCTGGCGATGCTCTCCTTGTCGGTAGGATCATTCTCGAGCTCGAGCAGGGTTTCTTCGATTTCGGCCAACAGTTCATAGGCCTCTTCGCGATAGGCAAGTACTCCAGGATCAACGCTCATCGGCACTCCCCTCCCGCATCGACATGGAAGCAGGCCATATAGCCGACCCAGGCCGCCTTGGCCTCCGGTTCGGGCGGCAGGCCGGTCGCGACCTCCAAGGCGAGACCGCGTTCCCGGCAACTCGCGGCCAGCGCCAGAAGGAGTTGGAAGAAACTAAGGTCCGCCTGGCTCACCCCGCCAAGATGCAGCACCAGAGGCTTGCCCGACGCCAGGGCTTCGCGCAGGGTTCCGGCGATCTCTTCGACCCGGTTGACCGTGCAATCACCGGACAACTCGATATCCATATGTCCTCCGCCTCTTAATACTTCTCGAAATCCCGGTCGGCCTCATCGCCGGCGGCCGGCCCCATATCCAAGGATATCTTGGCCGTGGCGGGCCTGCGTTTGCCTTCCTTCGCCTCGATTCCGACCGGCTTTTGCCTTGCCTGCCTTGCCAAAGGCTGCACCCTCGAGCTGCGCTCCTCGTTGGTCCTGAAGAAGCCGATGTTGGATTGAAGCCCCTCGGCCTGGGCGGAAAGCTCCTCGGCGGTGGAGGCCAGTTCCTCGGAGGCCGCGGAGTTTTGCTGCACCACCTGGTCGAGCTGCTGCACGGCCTTGTTGACCTGGCCCACGCCGGTGCTCTGCTCCTTGCTGGCGGCGGAGATCTCTTGGACCAGGTCGGCGGTCTTTTGGATGTCCGGCACGAGCTGTCCCAGGAGCGTCCCGGCCTTTTCGGCCACGGCCAAGCTGCTCGCAGACAAGTGATTGATCTCGCCCGCGGCGGCCTGGCTGCGTTCGGCCAGCTTGCGCACCTCCGAGGCGACCACGGCGAAGCCCCGGCCCTGCTCGCCGGCCCGGGCGGCCTCGATGGCCGCGTTCAAGGCCAACAGATCGGTCTGGCGGGCGATTTCCTCGATGATCGAAATCTTGCCGGCGATTTCGCGCATGGCGGTCACGGTGCTCGCCACCGCCTCGCCCGACTCCTTGGCGTCGGCGGCGCTCTTGAGGGCGATCTGCTCGGTCTGGCGCGCGTTGTCCGTGCTTTGCTGGATGGTGGAGGTGATTTCCTCCATGGTGGCCGAAATCTCCTCCACCGACGCGGCTTGCTCGCTTGCGCCCTGGCTTAAGGCCTCGGAGCTGGCGCTCATCTCGCTTGAGCCCGCGGTCACCTGCTGGGCGGCCTCCTGGATGTCGGTGACGATCTCGGTCAGCTGTTCGATCATGGCCGCCAGGGACTGCAGGAGCCGGTCTTTGTCCGAGCGCGGCTTGGCCTCGATGCGCAAGTCGCCCTTGGCCAAAAGCTCCATGAGCCCCACCACCTTTGTGTCCGATTCGGCGATGCTGCGCAGGGAATCGGCCAAGATGCCGACCTCGTCTTGCTGATGCACGGTAAAATCCTGTTCCAGATCGCCCTTGGCCAAGCCTTCCGCGAAAACCACGCTTTTTGCCAAAGGCCCGGTGATCATTTTGATGATCGCCAGGGAGAGGACGGCGAGCAATACAACCGCCGCGCCGAGGGCGAGCATGGATACCACTTTGACCTGGGAATACAGAGCGGCGGATTCTTCCACGGCTGTTTGATTTATTTTATCGCCGATAGCAATGATGTTCTCCACGATGTCGTCGATCGCCTTTGTCGGCTCGCGATCTATGCCCGCCACCAGCGCATCCACCTTCTTGCCCGTCAATTCGTCGTCATGCTTGAATTCCTTCAGGGCATTGAGGTAGGCGGTAAACAACTCGCCATGCACCTGGACGGCCTTCTCGACACTGGCTGTCGGAATTCCAAGTTTCTGCATCAACTTGTTCAATTCCTGAAAATCAGTCAATAATGCCGCATGGTCACGCTTGAACAGATCCAAATAGTGATCAAAGTTTTTCTGATCGTTTCCCCGGATGAGAAGATCCTTCCATTCTTGAACTTGCTTTTTAAAGTTAACTTGAGCCGATCTGGCCGTATCGATCGATTTTTTTACGAAGTCAGCTTTCTGCAATTGCGTGGCGGTATCGTCATTCATCACGGATACGCCGTGTATTCCGAAATACCCCAAAAACGCGAGAAAAAGCATGGCCACGCCGACCAGAACGAATAATTTCGCCGCGATCTTCATGTTGCGTAAAAACATTCCGGCTTCCTCCCGCGTTATAGCGGCTCGCCAATCTTCCTGTCCGCGTCGGGCGGCGGCCCGGTGATTCCCCGGCGCGGATTGTCCGCGTCTGTTGGCCTAGGCCGCCGGGGCGGTCGCCACGGACTCGTCCATGGCCGCTTCGGACGCTTCGGGTCGGCGCACGTTTGCCAGCTCCTCGTCGGAAAAGACCTTGGCGATGTCGAGAACGATGATGAACTTGTCGTCCTTCTTGCCGATGCCCCTGATGAAGGCGGTGTTGATCTTGGCGCCCATGCGCGGCGCCGGATCGATCTTGGCCGTTTCGATCTCGTAGACCTCCTTGACCGAATCGGCCATGGAGCCGAGCACGGTCATCTCGCCGTCGGTCACGACCTCGATGATGATGATCCGGGTGTTGAGCGTGTGCTCGGTTTCGCCCAGGCCGAACTTCAGGCGAAGATCGATCACCGGAATGGCGCTGCCGCGCAGGTTGACCACCCCGCGCATGAACTCCGGAGTCTGGGGGATCTTGGTGATCTCGGTGTAGTCCAAGATCTCCCGGACCGAGCCGATGTCCAGGGCGAACAGCTCTCCGGCCAGGGTGAAGGTGAGCAATTTTTCGACGCCCAGGGATTTGGATTCTTCGTTCATAACAAGCTCCCGGAGAAGGGGTTAATATTTCTCGAATTCCGCATCATCGGCACCGGCGGGCTCGTCCCGGAGCGCCAATTTCACGCCCTGAGCCTCCTTGGGGGCGACCTGCGGCCGGGTCAGAGGCTTGCGCGCGGGCGTAAGCGGACGCGGAACGGGCCTGGCTTCGAGGCGCGGCCGCTCGCTCCCGGCGATCCTGAAAAAAGCGATGGTCTCCTTGAGCTGGACCGCCTGGGCGGAGAGTTCCTCGGAGGTGGAGGACAACTGTTCGGAGGCGGCGGCGTTTTCCTGCACCACCTGATCGAGTTGCTGCAGGGCCTGGTTGACCTGGGAGGCTCCGGCGCTTTGCTCGCTGCTGGCGGCGGATATCTCCTGGACCAGTTCGGCGGTCTTTTTGATGTTCGGGGCGAGCTTCTGCAACAGTTCCCCGGCCCGCTGGGCGATGGCCATGCTCGATCCGGAGAGTTCGTTGATTTCGCCGGCGGCAGCCTGGCTGCGCTCGGCCAGCTTGCGCACCTCCGAGGCCACCACCGCGAACCCCCGGCCCTGCTCGCCGGCCCGGGCGGCCTCGATAGCCGCGTTGAGGGCCAGCAGGTCGGTCTGGCGGGCGATCTCCTCGATGATCGAAATCTTGCTGGCGATCTCCTTCATGGCGGCCACGGTCTGGACCACGGCCTGGGCCGACTCCAGGGCGTCCTTGGCGGCGCCGACGGCGATGGCCTCGGTCTGGCGGGCGTTGTCCGCGTTCTGGGCGATCGAGGAGGCCATCTCCTCCATCGAGGACGAGGATTCCTCCACGGCCGCGGCCTGCTCGGTCGAGCCCTGGGACAGCGACTGGGCCGAACCGCTGAGCTCCTCACTGCCTGTGGCCACGTTCTCGGCACCGGTCTGCACCTCGCGCACGACATCGGTCAGACGCTGCAGCATCTTGCCCAAGGAGGCCATGAGCACGTCCGCATCCGAACGTTTGTCGATGGTGACATCAAGATCGCCCTCGGACAGCTTGGCGGCGATGGCGGTGATTTCGTTCTCGGCCTTGATGAGCTTCAGGATGGAACGGATCAGGGAGTCCTCCTCCGAACGCATCCGCACATCCACGGTCAAATCGCCCTCGGCGAGCTTGGCCACCGCCTCGGCCACGCCTCGCTCGGCGCGCACCAAGTCGCCCAGCGAGCGCAAAAGGACGTCTTTGTCCGAGCGCGTGCGCACCTCCTGGGACAGATCTCCCAAGGCCAGGGCCTTGGCCAATTCGGCGGCATTGCGCTCGGCCGCGAGCAACTGCTTCATGGAGTCGAGCAGCATGCCGATTTCATCGCTGCTGTCGGCCTGGATGTCCTGGCCCAAATCGCCGATGGCCAGGGCTCTGGCCGCGCCGGTGGCGCGGGCCACGCCCCGCTGAATGGTCTTGGTGATAAGCAGGGCGAAGGCGATGCCGAGGATGAAGGCCGCGCCGGACACGGACAGGATGATCTCGGTCGATTCCCGGGCCTGCACCTCCATCTGCTCCCTCTGGAAGCGATCGGCCTCCTCGGTGATTTTGCCCACCTCGGCCGCGGCCGCGGCCATATCCCGGACCATGGCGTTTTGTTCCTCGCTGGCCTTCAGGACTTCGTCGACCTTGGCCTTATAGCTTGCGGCCTTGGCCGCGATCTCCACGATCTGGGCCTTTTCCTCGCTGCCAGCCGCGCTCGCGGCCAGGGAATCGGCCGCTTGGGCCACCTTGTCCAGGAGCGCCTTGCTGGCCTCGGCCCGGGCTTTGTCGCCGCGCCACAGGTAATAGAGCATCTCCACCCGCGACTTGATGAACCCGGTGACGATGAAGTCGAGTTTTGCCAGGTTCTGGAAACGCCGGTCCGCGCCGGCCTGCACGGCCTGCACGGCCTGCCCGACTTGCCCGACTTGCGCCCCGGACTTGGACATCTGGGCGATCAGGTTTTCCGTCAGTTGCTGGGCCGAGCCCCCGGCCTCGGCCATGCTCTTGACCACCTCGTTCCGGTTGTTGTCGGTGCTGACATAGCGGTCAAAAGCCGCCTCATACGCGGTCGCCGCCAGGATCAAATCGCTGAGGCTCTTTTTGTTCTCGGCAACCACGAAACGGTCTTTCATCTCCTGGGCCCGCTTTCTGGACGCGGCCATGCGCTTTTTGAAGGATTCGATGCGCTCGGGCTTTTTCTCGCTCATGTAATACAAGACATCGGCGCGCGAGAGCAGCATGTCGGTGTTGAGTTCGCTCATTTCCGAAGATTTGTTCGCCCGGTCGATGATCTTGTTCTGGCTGGTGTAGGCCACCAGCGCGATCACCGCGCAAAAAAGCAGGATCAGTCCGAAGCCAATGCCGAGTTTGACCGCGAGCTTCAAATTTCTGAACATGCGCGTTCCCCCTGGTTTTTGCGAACCGTGCGGCGTATGCCGTGCTCTCCAGCCGTCCGGCAAAACGCTGACTCACGTTTTGCCGGGATACCATAGATTTTCACCTGCAAATGCCGCTACTCCTAGAGCTCAAACGTATATGACACATTTTCGAAAATTGACAACCATTTTCCATCGCCAAGCGAAAAACAGGGGTGCCCGTCCGCCTGTCAATACTTCTCGAATTCCCCGTCGGTCGCGTCGTCCGAGGCCTGTCCCAGATCAAGGGATATCCTGGCGGGCGCGGCATGTTGCTTGACGGCCTTGGTCTCAATGTTGCGCGGCTTTTGCTTGATTTGTCTCGTCGGCGGCAGGCTCCTTTGCTCTCCCCCCGCGTTGGTCCTAAAAAAACCGACGGTGGACTGGAGCCCCTCGGCCTGGGCGGAAAGCTCCTCGGCGGTCGAGGACAGCTCTTCCGAGGCCGCCGCGTATTGCTGCACCACCTGGTCGAGCTGCTGCACGGCCTTGTTGACCTGACCCACGCCGGTGTTTTGCTCCTTGCTGGCGGCGGAGATCTCCTGGACCAGGTCGGCGGTCTTTTGGATGTCCGGCACGAGCTTTCCCAAGAGCGTCCCGGCCGTTTCGGCCACGGCCAAGCTGCTCGCGGACAAGTGATTAATCTCGCCGGCGGCGGCCTGGCTGCGCTCGGCCAGCTTGCGCACCTCCGAGGCCACCACCGCGAACCCCCGTCCCTGCTCGCCGGCCCGGGCGGCCTCGATGGCCGCGTTTAAGGCGAGCAGGTCGGTCTGCCTGGCGATCTCTTCGATGATGGAAATCTTGCCGGCGATCTCATGCATGGCGGCCACGGTGCTCGCCACCGCCTCGCCCGACGCCTTGGCGTCGGCGGCGCTTTTGATGGCGATCTGCTCGGTCTGGCGGGCGTTGTCCGTACTTTGCTGGATGGTGGAGGTGATCTCCTCCATGGTGGCCGAAATCTCCTCCACCGAGGCGGCCTGTTCGCTCGCTCCCTGGCTGAGGGACTCGGAACTGGCGCTCATTTCGCTCGAGCCCGCGGTCACCTGCATCGCGGCCTCCTGGATGTCGGTCACGACCCCGGTCAGCCGCTCGATCATGGTCGCCAGGGACTGCATGAGCCGGTCCTCGCCGGAGCGGGACTCCGCCTTGACCCGCAAATCGCCCTGGGACAACTTGAGCGCGATGTCGGCCGCGGCGCGCTCAGCCCCGACCAATTCCCCCAGGGACTTGAGCATCACGTCCTTGTCCGAACGCATTTTGACGGCCACATCGAGGTCGCCGACGGCCAAGCGGCCCACCAGTCCGGCCACTTGCTTCTCCGAGGCGGCCACGCTGCGCAAGGCCTCGGCCAGCACCCCGACCTCATCTTTTTGGTTCACGTCCAGGCTCTGTTCCAAATCGCCCCTGTCCAAGCTTTCCGCGAATACTACGCTTTTTGCCAACGGCCTGGTGATCATTTTGATGATCACCAGGGAAAGTATCACGAGCAGCACGACCGCCGCGCTCAGAGCGAGCATGAATATGAGTTTGACCTGGGAATAAAGCGCCGCGGATTCCTCCAAGGCGGCCTGATTGATTTTGTTGCCGCTGGAAATGATGTCGCCCACGATGTCATCGATCGCCTTTGTCGGCTCGCGATCCATGCCCTCCACCAGCGCATCCACTTTCTTCCCGGTCAACTCGTCGTCATGCTTGAATTCCTTCAGGGCATTGAGGTAGGCATTGAACAGCTCTGCATGCACCTGGAGGGCTTTCTCGACGCTGGTTGTTGGAATTCCAAGTTGCTGCAGTAACTTGTTCAATTCTTGCAAATCAGTCAATAACGTCGCATGGTCCCGCTTGAACAGCTCCAAATAATGATCAAAATTTTTCTGATCATTTCCTCGCACGAGGATATCCTTAAACTCTTGAACTTGTTTTTTTAAGGAGACTTGAGCCGATCTGGCTGCATTGACCGAATTTTTAACGAGATCAGCTTTATTCAATTGCGTAGCGGTATCGTCATTCATCACGAATACACCGTGTATTCCGAAGTACCCCAAGACGGCGAGAAAAAATACGGCCACGCCAACCAGTACGAATAACTTCGTCGCGATCTTCATGTTGCGAAGGAACATCATGAACTCCTTTTGTAAAAGTGCTCAAAATATTTATGATTGCGCACTAAGCATCGATCGGATGCTTTAATCACAAAATGCAGACGCTCATCGCGGTTCTTTGGCGTACATATCATGAACCAGCACTCTCTTGCCATAAGTCTTGAGCATGCCGTTGATCCCTGCCGGGTGACGCACACCGGCAGCAAAACAACTTGCGGATATTTTTTTTGCACCCGCCCGCCTCCGGACTCCTGCCAGAGAGCATGGCGAAACTCCTTACGTCCCGGGGTCTTGGCCGATCACGGACGTAACGAACTCGACCAACTCCAGGGCGTCGGCCCGGCCCCGCTTGCGGGCGGCTTCCTTGCCGTCCAGAAACAAAATATATGTCGGCGTGCCGCCGATCCACCATTTGGCCCGAAAGATCTCCCAATCCTTATCCGACGGTTTGACGACCGCCACCCGTCCGTTCAAGCGCCAGGCCGCCTCGCGCACATCGACCGCATGGTCGGCCTCCAGCGGGGAATCCAGAAAACAGGCGAGCAAAACAGCCTTCCCCGGTTGGATGAGTTCGGCCTCGAACCGATCGGCGTCGATTTCGATCAGCATGCTCCTCTCCCGGAGAGAGCCGAGGCAAGAATCGTGCTCGGCTCGACAAAAATTCACGAGCCGCCGGAATCAGGGGCAATTGGGACAAAAAATGACGATAAAGAAGGGGGTATACTAAAAGACTAATGTGACATGTCACACTACTGTGTGACACAATCTTGTGACAAGTGAGACATGATCAATGCGAATCCAATCCGTATTCCTTTATTTTGCGATACACCGTGCGCCGGTTGACCCCCAAAAGCCGTGCCGCCTTGGATTTGTTGCCCCCGGCGCGGCTCAAGGCTTCGGCCACGGCTTCGCGGCCGGTTTTCTCAGGACCTGAGCCAAGCGCCGCCGCCGGAACGCAGCCGGAAGCTAAAAATTCCGGCGGCAGATGCTCGATATCGATGGCCCCGCCCGGACACAGGATGCAGGCATGTTCCAGGGCGTGACGCAATTCGCGGACGTTGCCCGGCCAGGGGTGGCGCATGAGCGCGTCCATCACCGCCAGGGACGGCGTGGTGAAATTTTTGTGCATGGCCTTGCCGAACTCGGCAAGAAACAGTTGCGTGAGCAGCGGGATATCCCCCAGGCGTTCGCGCAGAGGCGGCATGGTCACCACCATGACCCGCAGCCGGAAATACAGATCCGTCCGGAACTGGCCCGCCGCCACCTTGGCCGCCAAATCGGCGTTGGTCGCGGCCACCACCCGCACGTCGGCCCGAACGGTGCGCGAGGAGCCGACCGGCTCGAATTCCCGGCACTCCAGAAAGCGGAGCAGCTTGAGCTGGATGGACGGGGAGATGTCGCCGATTTCGTCCAAAAAAACGGTGCCGCCCTCGGCGGCCTGGAATCGTCCTTCCTTGTCCCGGTCCGCGCCGGTGAAGGCCCCTTTGACATGGCCGAAGAGTTCGCTCTCCAAAAGGTGTTCGGAAAGCGCCGAGCAGTTGATCTTGACCAGCGGCTTCTTGGCCCGCCCGCCGCCCCGGTGCAGGGCCTCGGCGGCGAGTTCCTTGCCCGTGCCGGATTCGCCGGTGATCAGGACCGTGGTCGCTAGCCCGGCCAGCCGCTGAAGCAGGTCGAACAGGCGCAGCATGGCCGGGCTCTGACCAGCCATGCCGCCGAAATGCGAACGTTCCCTGGCCGCGCGCTCCAGCTTGGCGAGGCGGCTGACGTCGCGAACGATGAGCAAGGCCCCGGCCGGACCGGCGTCCTCGCCCGGACCGGAGCGATCAGCCGGGTCCCGGGGCAGGGGCGCGGTGGTGAGCACCACCACCCTGCCGGGCTGGGCCGGACAATCCACGCGGTACTCGACCACTTTGTTGCCGCTGGAGAGCGTTTCCGTAAGCGCCCCGAGACAGCCTTCGGGACACCCGGAAAAAAGGAACCCGCGGCCGACCCCGGCGAGCAACGGACAGACATCGCCCGGTTCCCGGTTGACGTCGCGCACCCGCAGATCCCGGTCCACGGTGAAGATGGCGTCGGGTATGCCCCGAAACAGGGCCTCGAGGTCGCGCCGGTAGCGGTCGCGCTCCAAAAACGAGGCGGCCAGGGCTTCCTCGGCGCGGCGTTCGTCGCTCTTGTCGCGGGCGATCATCGCCACCACCCTCACCACGCCGTCCGCATCGGGCAGCGGAATCATCATGGTCTCGAAGAAAAACGTCCCGCGTTCGTCCTCGAAACGCTGCGCCCGGCCTGTTTCGATGACCTCGCGCACACACTCGCGCCGCCGCTTGGCCGTTTCCGGGTCGAGCAGTTCGCAGAGATTGTGCATGGTGAGCTTGTCCGGCGAGAGGTAGAAGCGTTCGGCGGCGGTCCGGTTGCAGGCCAACACCGTGCAATCCTTGTCGAGCAGCAGGCAGGATTCCGAGGAATGGTCGAGAAAGGCCGAGAGCAATCTTTCCTTTTGGCCGCGCCAGCCGGAAAGCGACTCGGCCAGGGAACGCTCGGACGGAAAAACCGCCAGCCGCAGAAAATCCCCGTCAGCGCCGGAAGCGGGCATGAGCTCGTAGCCGCCGAATTTCCCGGTCACCTGGGAAAACGCCGTGCCCGCCGCCTCGCCCGGGGCGGAGTCGAGCATGGCCTCGGCCTCGGCGTTGGCCACCAGGATTGTCCCGGCGGCGTCCAGGAGAAAGGCCGGGCTGGCGGTGGTGGCGAGCAGGGCGCGCATCACCGTGGCGTCGACGCCCGGCCGACGGCGCAGCCGTTCGATTTCGCCTAAAAGTTCTTCCCTGGTGGGGAAGCGGCCCTTGGACACGCGTGCTCTCCCCTGCCTTAGGCCGGCTCGCTTTGCGGCTGCGCGCCGAGCAACGCGGTAAATTCCGCCTCGTCGAGGACCTCGGTTTCCAGCAGGCGCTCCGCCACCGTATCCAGCAGCCCGCGCTTTTGCGCCAAAAGCTCCGCGACGCGCGTACGCCTTGCGGACAACATGTCCCTGACCTCGGCATCGAGCCTGGCCGCGGTGGCCTCGGAATACTCCCGGCCGGAGGCCGGAATCTGGTCCGGGGCAAGAAACATCGGGTACGCCTGGCGCGGATAGGTGGACAGTCCGAGCGCCTCTCCCATGCCGTATTCCGAGACCATGGCCCGGGCGATGTCCGTGGCCCGTTGCAGGTCGTTCTGGGCGCCGGTGGAGACCTCGCCAAAGGCCAGTTCCTCGGCCGACCGGCCGCCGAGGAGCACGTCGATGCGCGCCAAAAGCTCGGCCTCGGTCATCAGGTAACGGTCCTCGGTCGGCAATTGCTGCGTGTAGCCGAGAGCGCCGATGCCCCGGGGCACGATGGAGATCTTGTGTACCTTGTCGGCCCCGGGCGTAAACGCCGCCACCAGGGCGTGGCCGGTTTCGTGAAAGGCCACGATGCGTTTTTCCTTGGGATTGATGACCCGATTCTTTTTTTCCAGCCCGGCCACGATGCGGTCGATGGCCTCCTCCAGGTCGTCCATCTCCACGGCGGCCTTGCTCCGGCGCGCGGCGAGCAAGGCGGCTTCGTTGACCGCGTTGGCCAGATCCGCCCCGGAAAAACCCGGGGTGCGCCGGGCGATCACGGACAAATCCACTTCCGGGGAAAGTTTGACGTTTTTGGAGTGGACGACAAGGATGGCCTCGCGGCCGGTCACGTCGGGCTTGTCCACCAACACGTGGCGGTCGAAACGCCCGGCGCGAAGCAACGCCGGATCGAGCGTTTCCGGCCGGTTGGTGGCGGCCATGATGACCACCCCGATCCTGGGGTCGAAGCCGTCCATCTCCACCAGAAGCTGGTTGAGCGTCTGTTCGCGTTCGTCGTGGCCGCCCATCACGGCCAGGCCCCTGGCCTTGCCGATGGCGTCGAGTTCGTCGATAAAGATGATGCACGGCGCCTTTTCCCTGGCCTGCTCGAAAAGTTCGCGCACGCGGGCAGCGCCCACGCCCACGAACATCTCCACGAACTCCGAACCAGAAATGGAGAAAAAGGGAACCTTGGCCTCCCCGGCCACGGCCCGGGCCAGAAGCGTCTTGCCCGTGCCCGGCGGGCCGACCAGCAAAACGCCCTTGGGCATGCGGCCGCCCAGGACCTGGAAGCGCTCAGGGGCTTTCAGGTATTCGATGATCTCCACCAGCTCGCCCTTGGCCTCGTCGCAGCCGGCCACGTCCGTGAACCGGGTCTCAATGTCCTTTTCGGCGTACACCTTGGCCTTGTTGCGGCCAAAAGCCATGATCCCGCCGCCGGGGTTCATGCGCTGCATGAACAGGTACCAGATGCCGAAAAAGAGCAGGATCGGAAACACCCAGGAGAAGACGTCCTTGAGCAGGGTGGACTGCGGCTGGCCCCGGAACTTGACCCCTTTGGCGGCCAGAAGCTGGGAGAGTTCGGGATCGACCCTCCGGGTCACGAACGAGAACTCCTTGGACTCGTCCTGGTCCGGGCGGATTTTGCCCGTGATCGCGTCCTGGGTGACCGCGACCTCGGTCACCTCGCTCTTTTTCAGGTAGTCCAGGAACTCGCTGTAGGCCAGGCCGCGCGGGCCGTAGGTCGAAACGATCAGGTCGTTTAAGAGAAAAACGCCCCAGACCGCGATGAGCACGTACCAGATGGAGAATTTATGATGTTTTTCCATTTCCCTTCCGAAGGCTGTCAAGGAGCCGGAGAATGTGGCCGGCGAGCTCTTCCGTTTGACTCGGCGCGAACCAGGCGACGCCGACTTCCCTTTTAAACCACGTTATTTGTCTCTTGGCATAGGCCCGGGTATTTTTCAACCAAAGAGCCGATGTTTCTTCCAGGTTCATTTCGCCGCGAGCGTACGCCAAGAGCTCGGGGCAGCCGATGCCGGAAAAGCTCGGGGCGCGTTCGTCCGGGTGCGCCGCAAAGGCGCGGCCCACCTCATCCGCCGCCCCGGCCTCGATCATGGCCCGGATGCGCGCGGCCAGGCGCGGGGCCAGCTCGGCGAGCGTCAGCGTCAGGCCGGCCTTGATCGCCGGGCGGGCGGCGGCGTTGCTTTTTCCCTCTTTTTTCTGGTCGGCGTGCCAGGCGGACAGAGGCCTGCCGGTGGCCAGGTAGACCTCCAGGGCCCGGGACACGCGCTGGCGGTCGGCTGGGGCGACCCGCGCGGCGTAATCCGGATCGACCTTGCCCAGGCGCTGGTGCAGAACCTGCGGCCCATGGGCCAGCATGTCTTCGGCCACCGCCCGGCGCACCGCTTCTGGGATTTCCGGAATCTCGGCCAGGCCTTGGAGAAAGGCGCGCAGATAGAGCCCGGTGCCGCCGGTGAGGATGGGAACAAGGCCCTGGGCCCGGATCGAGGCCACTTCCGCTTCCAGCAGCCGGGCGTATTCCCCGGCCCCGATCTTCCGCTCCAAGGGGGCAAAACCGTAGAGCCTATGCGGGCAGCGGGCCAGCTCCTCGGGCGAGGGCTGGGCGGTGATCAGCGGCAGGTCGCGGTAGATCTGGCGGGAGTCGAAATTGACCACCGCGCCGCCGACCGCCTCGGCGACCTTGATGGCGGCCTCGGTCTTGCCCGCGCCGGTCGGCCCAAGCACGCAGACCAGGGGAGGATGCGCCGTATCGTCCGGCCTCACCCCGGCAGTTCCCGGCCGCAGCGCGTATACAGCTTGGACAGGACCGCATCCGGCACCAGTCCCCGGACGTCGCCGCCGGCCCGGACCGCCTCCTTGATGATGGTCGAGCTGATGTACAGCCATTTGAAGTCGGTCATGAGGAACACGGTTTCGACCTCGCGCGCCATGCGCCGGTTCATCAGGGCCATCTGGAACTCAAAGTCGAAATCCGAGACCGCCCGCAGCCCGCGCAAAATAACCTTGGCCCCGCGCCGCTTGACATAATCGACCAAAAGCCCCTCAAAGCCCTCGACCACCACTCCGCGCTCGTTGGCCAAGGCCTCGGAAGCCATGTCCACGCGCTCGTCCACGCTGAACATGGACTTTTTGTGGGTGTCCTTGGCCACGGCCAAAACCACCGTGCCGAAAATCATCCGGGCTCGGCGGACCAGGCTCAAGTGGCCGTTGGTCAGGGGATCGAAGGTTCCGGGGTAGACGGCGAGACAGCCGTTTCGTGTCGCCATATGAGCATCCTCGTCTGGCCGTAGCACCTGTCGGCGAGCAGGCGAAACGCGCCGGGTAAAGAGAGTTTCTCGGGATCGACCAGGACTTCGACCTCGGCCGCGACCAACGCCTCGGGAGCGGCGAAGCCTCCGGCGGAGACCAGCGCCATCGCCGGGCCGAGCAGGCCCTTGCCGTAAGGCGGATCGATGAAGATCAAGTCAAAGGCGCAAGCCGCCCGGCCGCGCAGATAGGCAAGCGCGTCCCTGGCCTCGATGCGGGCGCGCTCCGGACCGACGCCCAAAAGCCGGACGTTCTCCCGGATCGCCCGCAGGGCGGGCGGAAAATTCTCCACGAACACGGCCCGCGCCGCGCCCCGGCTCAAGGCCTCCAGGCCCAAGCTGCCGGTCCCGGCAAAAAGATCGAGCGCGCGCGTTCCCGGAAATTCCAGCCCCCGGGCTTCAAGCATGGAAAAAAGCGCCTGCCTGGCCTTGGCCATGGCCGGCCGCAGCCCCGGCCCGACAGCCGTCTTGAGGCTTCGCCCCTTGTATTCGCCACCGGTTATGCGCATCATCACACCCGCTTTCGTTCCAGCGCCGCTATAGCCCAAAACGGCGCGGCCCGCCACGTATCGCGAACGCAAAAATTCCCGCCCGCCCTCAAGTTTTCCGCCCGCCCGCCGATAAGTAAACCGACACGGCGCATTTCGTCCCAGGGGAGAGTGAACATGACAATAAGCTCAAGTGGCACGTCGGGAACGTCCGGTACTTCGGGAGCGTCCGGTACTTCAGGAATGTCCGGTACTTCGGGAACGTCCGGCCTGCCGGACAAGCAGACATTCGGGGCCATGGTGGTGAAAGGCACGTTGGACACCTTGAATTCCGGCTCCATGAGCGGGACCGGAAAAAACTCTGATTCGGATTACGACTTCCAGACCAAAGTCCTCTCGGCCGGTCCCAAGGCCATGGGGAACTTGGTCAACGGCAAGATCTAAAGGGCGAACGCGCGCCGCCGCATAAAAGGCCGGGCCGGATATGATCCGGCCCGGCCTTTTTCGTGGCTGGTCCAGGCGGCGCTCGCCGCGCCCGGCTACACCAACCCGTGCTCGTTGAAAAACCTGCTGTAGCGGCGGTCGGTCTTGGTGATGTGGTTGACCAGCCAATCGCGCAGAAAATCGAAAAGCTCCATGGACAGGGCGGCCTTGCCGGAATGGAATTTTCCGATCAAATCCACGACTTGGGCCTTGAGCTCGGCATGCATGCGCTTGTGATTCCTGGCATCCGGATAGCCGAACTGGTCGAAATAGCGCTCCTCGTTGTCGAAGTGGTAGACCGTGTATTCGGCCAGGCCGTTCAAAAGCTTCCCCTGGATTTCGTGGCCCAGGCCGGACTTCATGGCCGCATACAGGTCGTTGATCAGCTTGATGAGCTGCTTGTGCTGGTCGTCGATCTCGCGCACGTTCACGGACAGATCCGAACTCCAATGCACGAAGGTGTCCGCGGCCTGGGAGTTCTTGAGGTCGGCGATGAGCACGCCGAGCTCCCGGGACAGGCTCGACAGCTCGGCGATGGAGGACTCGGAATCGTGGATGCCGTCGGCGATCTCGGCGGCCACCTGGCTTACTTCCTCGATGGCCTTGGTGACGTGCTGCGAACTGGCCGACTGCTCTTCCGAGGCGGCGGCGATGCCGTGGATCATGCCGGTGTTTTCCTCGGCATGGGAGAGGATTTGGCGCGCGGACTCGCCGGAGAGCTTGGACATGCCCGAGGCGTCGTTGGTCTGGGCCACGGCCTGGTCCATGTCGGCGATGTTGGTGATGATGGAGTCCTGGATGGAGCGGATGGAGTCGCCGACCTCCTTGGTGGCGCCCATGGTCTTCTCGGCGAGTTTGCGCACCTCGTCGGCGACCACGGCGAAGCCGCGCCCGGCCTCGCCGGCCCGGGCCGCCTCGATGGCCGCGTTCAAGGCCAAAAGGTTGGTCTGGTCGGCGATGTCGTTAATCACGTTGATGATGCGGTCGATGGACTTGGCCTGCTCGCCGAGCGTGCCCATGTTGGCCTTGAGCTTGGTGGTCACGGTGTTCACCTTGGCAATGGCCTCTATCGAGGAATCGGCCACAGCGGCGGACTCCCTGGCCTTGTCCTTGGCCGTCTCCACGCTGGCCGCCGCGGCACCGGCGCTGCGCGAAATGTCCATGATGGCCGCGTTCATCTCGTCCATGGACATGAAGGTTTCCTGCATCCGCGACTTCTGGGTGTCCGCGCCCCGGCCGATGCGCTCCATCTGGCGGGTCAACTCGTCGGACGACCCCACGATGCGCGAAACCATGGCATCGAGCTTCGTGGCCGCGGCCAGCATGCTCTCGGACCTGGCCTGCTCGGCCAGGGTCGTGACCTCGCGCGCCTGGGCGATGGCGTCGTCGCACTTACGCCTGACCGAGCTCGTCTCGGCCACGGCCGCCTCGGTTTCGGCGCGGGTCTGGCTTGCGCGCTTGGCCACGGTCTCGAAGGCCCGGGCCAGCGAACCCAGGGCGGCAAGGCTTTCCTGGCCGGGCAAGGCCGGTTTGCCCTCGGATAGGGCCGTCAAAGCCGACTCCAGACCGGACAAGGGGCCGTACACCATGGCGAAAAGCACTGCCAATGCGCCGGCGGCGCACAAGGCCGCAACCGCCGCCGTCCAAGCCGCCCCGGCGGAGCCGGACAAAAACGCGGCCGCGACGCACAACGCGATCACGGCGGCCAAAAACGAAATCACAATCGGTTTGGACGGCATACAAAGCTCCTTCGAGAGGTTGCAAATGCGGAACTGTCCAGATTCGGCAGAGAATAGCCTGGGCGGTGCAGGCCGGCAAGTCCCGCCGTACGGCTTGAGGCAATCTCAGAATCTTTCTTAGTCAATTTTCATTTTCCTGGCAAGAATCGGTTGTCCCGCGGCCTTGCCATTTCAGCTGTTTTTTGAAACAGGGGCGGGACGGCCGCAAACCTGCCGCCGCGACACGACAGACCAAAGGTGAGGCCATGCCGGAAATCGTTGTCCTGGCCACCCAAAACCAGGGGAAAATCAAGGAGCTGGCGGCCATGCTGACCGGCTTCCCGATCGAAGTCCTGGGACTTGCCGCCTTCCCGCATATCGGCGACATCGCCGAAACCGGAACAACCTTTGCCGAAAACGCCCTGATCAAAGCCAAAGCCGTAGCCCTGGCCAGCGGCCATATCGCCGTGGCCGACGATTCTGGCCTGGAAGTGGACGCCCTGGCCGGCGCGCCAGGGGTCTACTCCGCCCGCTACGCCGGTGAAAACGCCACCGACGCGGACAACAACGCCAAACTCCTGGCCGCGCTGGCAGGCGTGCCCCAAGACAAACGCGCCGCCCGGTTTACATGCGCCATGACCGCCTGCGCCCCGTCAGGCGAAACCGTCACCGCCCAAGGCGCCTGGGAAGGGCAAATCGCCCTGGCCCCGTCCGGAACCGGCGGCTTCGGCTACGACCCCCTCTTCTTCGACCCGACCCTGGGCAAAACCGCCGCTGAACTGACCCGCGAGGAAAAAAACAACCGCAGCCACCGCGGCCGCGCCCTGCGCCAGCTGATGGCACAATGGCCGGAGTATATGAAGAGAGCCAGGGGGTAGGGCTTTGCCCTTTCCCCTGGACCCCCAACCCGCCGGGGGGCATAACCCCCTGACGACGGGCTTTGCCCCCCCGGCCCCCCTTGGTAAGGGTATTGGGGAATCAACAATATGCTTGTTGGGGGTAATAATCCGTCCCCCCTTGCCAGCAACGGCGTTATCGGTGATATGCAACCCTGAACCCTAAAAGTTTTTGGGGGAAAGGGGGTCCGGGGGAAAACCCCTTTTGTTCACAAAAGGGGTTTTCCCCCGGTTCCTCTTCCTCCCCTCCGGACTCCACATGACCGCAGCCATGCTTCTGATTGACATCGGCAACACCAACACCAAGTTCGGCGTATTGTCGCCGGACGGCGGACTCTCGTCGTATGTTTTTCCCACCCGTTCCCAGGGCACGCCCGATGCTTGGGGTCTTTTGATTCGGGGCGCGCTCGAGCATGCCGGGTATGATCCGTCGCGTCTGGCCGGGGCGGTGATCTGCGGCGTGGTGCCACCGGTGCATCCTTTGATATCCAGAGCACTTACGCGATTTTTCGACATCAGGCCCTTGTTCGTGCCCGAGGACCTGCCTATTCCCCTGGTCAACAAGTACCAACGTCCGGCCGAGGTTGGCGCGGATCGGTTGGTCACGGCCTTCGCGGCCAGGCGCCAGTTTTCCGAGCCTTCGCTGATCGCCGTGGATTTCGGCACGGCCACGACTTTCGACTGCGTGACCGGGAACGATTATCTGGGCGGGCTGATCTGTCCCGGCGTTTTGTCCTCGGCCCAGGCTTTGGCGGTAAATACCGCCAAATTGCCGCACATTTCACTCGAACTCGACTCTTTCGATCTGCATATTGGCCAAAGCACGGCTGCGAGCCTGACCCAGGGGCTGATTTTCGGCTTCGCGGCCCTGGCCGAGGGGCTGATTGCGCGGCTTACGGCGCAATTGCCCGGTCCGGTGGCGGTCGTAGCCACCGGCGGCTTCGCCGAGGCCTTGGGGCCGGTCTGTCCGGCACTGGGCAGGGTCCGGCCCGATCTTCTTCTTGAAGGACTTAGGCTTTTATGCGAGGAATCGGGAATATTTCGTTGACGTCTTCGGCAATGTGGCTTCGGGCCGGCACGCCTTTACCAACGCAACATCGCACCAACAAAGGAGAGCGTTTATGAGCACGATCATGGCTGTTTGGGCCAGGGAGATACTCGATTCGCGCGGCAATCCCACCATCGAGGTGGAAGTGACCCTGGACAACGGCGTCTCGGGCCGCGCGGCCGTACCCTCGGGCGCCTCCACCGGCACCCGCGAAGCGCTGGAAATGCGCGACGGCGAAAAAGACCGTTACGGCGGCAAAGGCGTATCCAAGGCCGTGGAAAACGTGCGCGGCGAAATCGCCGAAACCGTGGTCGGCATGAGCGCCTTGCACCAGGTGGCCCTGGACAACCTGCTCATCGAACTCGACGGCACCGAAAACAAATCGCGCCTGGGCGCCAACGCCATCCTGGGCGTGTCCATGGCCACGGCCAGGGCGGCCTGCAACTTCCTGGGGCTGCCGCTGTACCAATACCTCGGCGGCATCAACGCCAAGGTCCTGCCCGTGCCGCTGATGAACATCATCAACGGCGGCATGCACGCGCCCAACAACTTGGACATCCAGGAATTCATGATCGTGCCGCTGGGCGCGGACACCTTCGCAGACGCCCTGCGCATGGGCGCGGAAACCTTTCACACCCTCAAGGCCATCCTGGCCAAGGACGGTCTCGCCACCACCGTGGGTGACGAGGGCGGCTTCGCGCCGAACTTCAAAAACCACGACCAGGCCTTCCAATACATCGTCAAGGCCATTGAGGAGGCCGGCTACCAGCCCGGAAACGAGATATCCCTGGCCATCGACGCCGCCGCTTCGGAATTCTATAAAAACGGCAAATACGACCTCAAGGGCGAAGGCAAGGTCTTAAACAGCAACGAACTTATCTCATTTTACGAAGATTTCCTGGGCCGCTACCCGCTCATCTCCATTGAGGACGGCCACGCCGAAGGCGACACCGACGGCTGGAAGAAAATCAGCATGGACCTGGGCGACCGCATCCAGCTCGTGGGCGACGACATCTTCGTCACCAACCCCGACATCCTGGCCGAAGGCATCGAAAACGGCGTGGCCAACTCCATCCTCATCAAACTCAACCAGATCGGCACCCTGACCGAAACTCTGGACACCATCGAGATGGCCAAACAGGCCGCCTACACCACCGTGATCTCGCACCGCTCAGGCGAAACCGAAGACTGCTTCATCTCGGATCTGGCCGTGGGCATCAACGCCGGACAGATCAAAACCGGCTCGCTGTGCCGCAGCGACCGCCTGGCCAAATACAACCAATTGCTGCGCATCGAAGAAGACCTCGAAGACCAGGCCATCTACTTCGGCCCCATTATGGCCTCCCAGTGGTACGACGAGGAAGAAGAGTAGAAAGGGAAGTTTGAGGGAAATTTTCACTGGCTACAAAAAACCTTGCCGCGGGGTCCGGGGGGAGCGCTTGTCCCCCCCCGCGGGGTCTGGGGCGGAACCCCAGCGCAAAAGGATAACTTCATGATCTTACTTGACGGGAAAAAGCCGGCCGCCGAGGTGCGCGCGCGAGTGAAGCGCGAGGTCGAGAAGCTCAAGCCTGTTTACGGCCGCGCGCCGCATTTGGCGGTGATTCTGGTCGGCGACGACCCGGGCTCGCAGGTCTACGTGCGCAACAAGGAAAAAGACTGCGCGGAGACCGGCATCGTCTCGCGGGTGTGGCGACTGGCGCCCGAAACCACCACCCAGGACAAACTCGAAGATCTGATCTTGGATCTCAACGCTTCCGAAGACATCGACGGCATTTTGCTGCAGATGCCCATTCCGGACCATCTCGACCCGCTGGCCTGCCAGAGCCTGGTCGATCCGGGCAAGGACGTGGATGGATTTCATCCGGAGAACATGGGCCGCCTGATGCTGGGGATGCCGGGGCTGCGGCCGTGCACCCCTGCCGGGGTCATGCACATTTTGGAGCGCTATTCGCTGAGCCCGTGCGGCAAGAAAGCGGTGGTCCTGGGTCGGTCCAACATCGTGGGCAAGCCCATGGCGATCATGCTCTCCCAACCGAATCTTTTGTCCAACGCCACGGTCACCATGTGCCATTCGCGTACGGCCGACGTGGCGGCAGAATGCCGCGAGGCGGATTTCCTCGTCGCCGCCATCGGCAAACCGAAATTCGTCACCCGCGACATGGTCAAGCCGGGCGCGGTGGTCATCGACGTGGGCATCAACCGCGCCGACGAAGGCCTGGTCGGGGACGTGGATTTCGAGAACGTCAAGGACGTCGCCTCGGCCATCACCCCGGTCCCGGGCGGCATCGGTCTCATGACCAGAGCCATGCTCATGTCCAATACCCTGCAGGCCTATATCTGGCGCATGGAAGAGTCGGGCGGAGAAACGCAAGAATGAGAAACCGGGAGAGGAACCCCTTGTGAACAGGGGACCACTGTCCCGCGGGTTCCTCCCCCAACCCCCCTCCTCCGAAAAATATTGACCATATCCAAACAAGAAAAGCCGCCTCCCGGGCGGCTTTTCTTGTTTGGCGCGGGAGACGCAGGGGAAAGCTAGCGAAGATGCGGGCGGTCCGCCTCGGGGCGGTGCGGACGCGACTGCCGGCGGACCGTGGCCATGAGCCGGGAGTCCAGAACCCGCCAAAGGAATTTGGTCATGGGATAAAGCCGCTTGAACTGGCGATAGGATTCCAGAGCCAGTCCCCGGCATTGGTCGAAGCGCTCCAGGTAGCCGGCGCAGGCCTGGGGCAGGCGTTCATGCGGCGCGACAGCCAGGGGCACGCCGGGATAGGGATAGCGGCCGGGTTTCTCCGAAATCACGAACACCCGGTTGTTCCACAGGTGCGTCACCCGCACGGATTCGAAGATGCACTCGTCGCAGGAGTGGAGATTGAGCACAATGCGGGCGCGGGCGATGGCCTGGTCGCGCTCGGAGTGATAGACTCCGGATAGAAATTCCGTGCGCAGGCCGAGCCGGACGCAGGCGGCAAGCGTGTCCTCGCTGCGCTTGTTGAGGGCGCCGTAGAACAGCACGTCGATGTCCTTGGGAGCCCCCTGGGAAATGGTTTCCAGACATTCGTGGTGTCCCGGGCTCAGAAGCTTGGCCGAAAGTCCCAGACCGGCGAGAAAATCCACGTTGCCCTCGGCGTAGTCCCAAATCTCGCTCGCCCCGGCGAGCACTTCCAATGCCTCCGGGCGGGCCTCGAAAAATTCGCTGTTCAATTGTTCGAGTTGGCGACAGATATACACGGCGTCCGAGGGAATATCGGAGGGGTCGAGCAGGTGGTAGCCCAGGACGATGTTGATGCGGCCCGGTTCCAGCGCCCCCAAGGAAAACCGGCAGGCGACCCCAAGCGTGCCAAGCGCCCCCCGCAACAGCGACGCCTGCTCCATGAAACGCATGGAGTGCGGATAGCCCGGCGGCGCGATCAGGCACACGGTGAACATGCAAGGCCCCTTGGGAAAAAAATGCCCCGGGGAAACAAAGCAACCCGCGTGCCACAAGCGAAAAAACCGCAAGAAAACATCCTCCGCCCGGTTCACAAAAATATCCCGCCGGTATATGGGTCAAGCACATCCTGCTCACGATCCGGAGGATTCCCATGGACTTCACCGCCCTGACCCGCGCAATGGATGGCATGGCCGTTTCTTCCGCCCTGGCGGCCGCCACCGTGTTCGTCTGCGGCATCGCCGCCGCTTCCGGGCCGGCCTCGCTTACAGTGGTGAGCCCCGCATTCGCCGACGGCGGCATGATCCCGGTAAAACACACCTGCGACGGCCGCGACGTCTCGCCGGAGATCCGGATTTCCGGCGTCCCGGCGGGGGCTGTGAGCCTGGCGATTCTGTGCGACGACCCGGACGCCCCGGTCGGGGACTGGGTGCACTGGCTTCTCTTCAATCTCCCGCCCGACACCAAGACACTCGCCGAGGGCATAAGCCTCGACGACCTGCACGGAAGTATGGCCGTTCCCGGAGCCAACAGCTGGGGCAAGCTGACCTACGGCGGTCCCTGCCCGCCGAGCGGCACCCACCGGTATTTTTTCAAGATCTACGCCCTGTCCTCGAAGCTCGACCTGCCCGCCGGCGCGAACAAGGCCAAATTCCTGGAAGCAATCCACGGCCGGGTCCTGGCCGAGGGACACCTGATGGGACGCTACGCCCGGCTTTAGCAAGGGTCGTGGCAAGATCGGGGGAGGAACCCTTTTTGAACAAAGGGTTCCTCCCCCGAACCCCCACTTCCTAAAAACTTTGACGTTTTTTTATACAAAGCAATTATTTGGGCGGCTGTCCTAGCCAACGAACTTTATGCTTGCTTTTAGCCCATCTTTTCAATTTGTTGGGGAGCATTCCACGCAGCTTGAAGCCCGCACCGGGGCGACAGGCTCTATTCCGTGAAGCGAGGCCGGGACGACGGCGTGTACCCCCTTGAAAGCAGGGGCCGGGGGGGCAGCCCCCTGGGAAAATAACAGTGGTTCTGGTTCTATTTTCTCACGACCGGCCGCGACCCGGGGCGCCTGTTCTTCGCGTCCGCTCCGCCGCCGCCATGGACCCGCCCCTCGCCTCCTTGACATCGCGACCCGGAAAGATTTCTGATCATCCATAATAAAGTTCCCACGGAGCACCGGCATGGAAGAACGCATTCAGATCGGCGGACTGCGCGTCGCCACGGCCCTGCGCGACTGCATCGCAGGCGAGATCGCGCCCGGAACCGGCATCGAACCGGCTTTTTTCTGGGCCGAACTGGAAAAGATTCTGGAGGCTTTTTCTCCCCGCAACCAGGCCCTTCTGGACAAGCGCTCGGCCCTGCAAGCGGCTATCGACGACTGGCACCGGGCGCGGCCGGGCGCGGCCTTCGACCCGGTGGAATACAAACGTTTTCTCTTCGATATCGGCTATCTCGAACCCGAGGGCGCGGATTTCGTTCTCGACCCCGGGGAGGTGGACGAGGAGATCGCGTACGTCGCCGGACCGCAACTGGTCGTGCCCGCGACCAACGAACGGTACGCCATCAACGCGGCCAACGCCCGCTGGGGCAGCCTGTACGACGCGCTGTACGGCTCGGACGTCATCGCGGACAAAGGCGGCTTGTCGCGGGGCAAAGGCTACAACCCCGAGCGCGGGACGCAAGTGGTGGCCTTTGCCGCCGCCTTTCTCGACAAGATTTTCCCTCTGGCCTCGGGCCGCCACGCCGGCTGCCGGGGCTACCTGCTCGTCGAAGCCAAGGGGATGCGCCAACTGGCGGTCGCCCAAGCGGACGGCACGATGAGCGGACTGGCCGATCCCGGCCAATTCGCCGGGTTTCGGGGCGAGGGCGAACCGGAGTCGATTTTGCTGCGCAATCACGGCCTGCATGTCGAAATCGCCATCGACCGCGATTCTCCCATCGGCCGGGCGAGTCCGGCCGGGGTCAAGGATGTGATCCTGGAAGCCGCCCTGACCACCATTGTGGATTTCGAGGATTCCGTGGCCGCCGTGGATGGAGCCGACAAGGCCTTGGCCTACCGCAACTGGTTGGGGCTTATGCTGGGCGATCTCGAAGCCGTTTTCCCAAAGGGCGGCCAGACCGTGACCCGGCGGCCGAATCCCTGGCGGCGCTATCTCGCTCCAAACGGGCAAAGCCTGCTCCTGCCCGGCATGAGCCTGCTCCTGGCGCGCAACGTGGGCCTGCACATGACCACCGGCGCGGTCACTGGCCGCCAGGGACAAGAGATTTTCGAGGGCATCCTGGACGCCATGGTCACTGCCCTGGTCGCAAGGCGCGCGCCCCGGGGCGGGGGCCTGCGCCCAAACAGCCGCGCGGGCCTGGTCTACATCGTCAAACCCAAGCTGCACGGCCCGGAGGAGGTCGCCTTCAGCCGCGACCTGCTTACCGCCGTCGAAAAGTCCCTGGGGCTCACGCCGGGCCGGATTAAAATCGGCATCATGGACGAGGAGCGCCGCACCTCGGTCAACCTCAAGGAATGCGTGCGCCGGGCGCGCGAGCGCGTGATCTTCATCAACACCGGCTTCCTCGACCGCACCGGCGATGAAATCCACACGGTCATGGAGGCCGGGCCGGTGGTGCGCAAGCAGGACATGAAAAACGAGCCCTGGATTACCGCTTACGAGGACAACAACGTCGATGTCGGGCTGGCCTGCGGTTTTTCCGGCCGGGCCCAGATCGGCAAGGGCATGTGGGCCAAACCGGACAAGATGCTTGAGATGGTCGAGTCCAAAATCGCCCATCCCCTGGCCGGGGCGAATTGCGCCTGGGTGCCCTCGCCCACGGCGGCCACTCTGCACGCCATGCACTACCACGAGGTGGACGTGGCCGCCCGCCAGAGACAGCTGGCCGGCAGGCCGCGGGCGTCCCTGGACGACCTCCTGACCCTGCCGCTCATGCGTTCGCGGCCGAGTCCCGAAGAAATCCAAACCGAGATCGAGACCAACGCCCAATCCATCCTGGGCTACGTCTCGCGCTGGGTGGACCAGGGCGTGGGCTGCTCCAAGGTGCCGGATCTTACCGATGTCGGCCTCATGGAAGACCGGGCCACGCTGAGGATCTCAAGCCAGCACCTGGCCAACTGGCTGCGCCACGGCATCTGCTCCAGGGAGCAAGTGCAGGGAACCTTCGAGCGCATGGCGGCCGTGGTCGACCGGCAGAACGCGGGCGACCCGCTCTACCGGCCCATGGCCGCCGATTTCGAGGCCAGCCTCCCCTTTCAGGCCGCGCTTGAGCTTGTTTTGACTGGACAATCCCAGCCAAGCGGATACACCGAACCCATCCTGCACGCATACCGGCGCCGGGCCAAGCAGAGGAACGCCTGACCGGCGCCCGGGGGGCCCTTGGCCGGGCGGAAGGCAAAGGAGCAGCGTAAATAATGGGCTCGCTGGAAGGCAAACTGTGCTTGGCCATGGTCGGACTTCCGGCCATGGGCAAATCAACCGTTGCGGGCCGAATAGCCGAGACCTTGGACGCCGAGGGGGTGGAAGTCCGCATTTTCAATAACGGCGACGTGCGCCGACGCATGTTGCGTGGCCAGGACACGGCCAACCCCGGTTTTTACGACCCGGCCAATACCCAGGCCAGCGCGCAACGCGAAAACATCGCCAAAGTGAGCATCGGGGAAGCCAGGAATTTTCTGGCCGCCCGCGGCGAGGTGGCCATCCTGGACGCCACCAACCTGACCCGGGCCAGGCGGCGGCTAATCCAGGACAGCTTCGCCGACACCTCCGTGCTCTTCGTGGCCTGCGTCAACGACGACCCGGAACTCCTGCACGCCAGCATCCTGCGCAAAACCAAGCTGCCCGAGTTCGCCCACCTTTCGACGCAGGAGGCCTACGCAGCCTTTTCCGAGCGCATCGGCTACTACCGGCGCATCGCCCAACCGCTTGACGACGAGCCGGCGTTTCTGATCGTGGACACCTTGCACAACCGCATTCTCGGCGAACGCGTGGGCCACCACCCGCCCCACTACGGCGTGATCCGCGACCTTTTGGTCTCGGACTGGGTGAAAAACCTCTATGTCGCCCGTCACGGCGAGTCCTACGACAACATCGAAGGCCGCATCGGCGGGGATTCACGGCTCACGCCCAAGGGTCTGGCCCAGGCCGGAACCCTGGCCGCCCATTTCCGCGGCATTCCCCTGAGCTACATCTTCACCAGCCGGCTTACGCGCTCGCGCCAAACCGCCGAAGCCCTGGCCCAGGGCCGCGAGCGGACCACGATCATGGCCATGGCCGAGTTCGATGAAATAAACGCCGGGGACTTCGAAGGACTCAGTTTCGACGAGGTACGCCGGTTCCACCCCGCGCAGTACGAGGCCAGGAACCGCGACAAATACGCGTATGTCTATCCGAACGGCGAAGGCTACGCCGTCCTGCGCGAGCGGGTGAGCAAAGGGATCAAAAAGGCCCTGTATCTTTCGGGCAATTCGCCCAACATCATGATCGTCGGCCATCAGGCGGTCAACAGGATGATTTTGTCGCACTTCCTGTTCCGCCGCGAGGAAGACCTCCCCTACGTGCTCATTCCCCAAAACCGCTATTTCCACCTCGTCAGCACGCCCAGAATGCGTCTGGTGGAACTCAAAAGCTACTGATCAAGCTCAAAATGCGCCCGGCAAGGGCGGCCCGGCCGGAGCGGAAAAAAATGCTTCCGCCTGGCGGGGCCGCCCTCGGCCCCGGACAGGCGGAACACGGGCGCAAACGGCCCTCCCCCGGCATGCGCGTCATGCCGATCTCCTGGGCGCAAAAAATGTCCGTCGTTTGGACGCTTATTTCACGGCGTCCTTGAGCCCCTTGCCGGCCTTGAACTTGACCGCCTGGCTGGCGGGAATCTTGATTTCCTTGCCGGTGCGGGGATTACGTCCCTTGCGGGCGCCGCGCTTGACGGTCTCGAAGGCGCCAAAACCAGTCAGGGTGATCTTGCCCCCGGCCTTGAGTGTCTCCTGAATGGCTTCGGTCAAAGCGTCCAGGGCCTTCCCCGCCTCGGTCTTTTTGAGCTTCGCCTTCTCTGCCAGCTTGGCGATCAGATCCGCTTTCGTCATGATCCTTCCTCCTGCGTTGTTTTGGCCGTTTGCCCGGTTGTGGTCCCGCGCATCAATATTTTTTCCTATGAGGCCGAAACCAAGCGAGGTCAAGTCTTTCCATCGCCCGGAGCCCGTCCGGACGAAAATAATTCTCCGGCGAGAAAACAGCCGCCTCCCCTGCCCCCCGGACCCGGCCTTACCGGGCTCGGGCCACCGCGCCAGGGCGGTCCGCACACTTGCCGCTTGACATCGCACCTCGCTTTGCCTAGCCGAAAGGGGTTTTTCACGCGCAACCGGTCCGGGCGCAAACCCCGGCTTTTGGAGAAGGCATGACGTTGTTCGTCCTCGCCCTGGCGATCCTGGCCGCCGGGGCCGCGGCTTCCGTTTGCGCCGGCAGGTCCCGGGCCGCAAACACGCTCGGACCCGTTTTCGCCGTCGCCGGCTGCCTGCTCGGCCTGGCCGCGACCCTTATCGGGCCATGGCGCGAGGCGACGTCCGCCGTCCTGCCCTGGGGGCTTCCCGTCGGCTCGGCGGCCATCGGCCTGGACGCCCTCACCCGGCTTTTCCTGCTGCCGGTCTTCGGTCTGGGCGCGGTCTGCGCCTTGTCCGGACGTGCGGCCCTGGCCCACCACGGCGACGAACACAATCTGGGCGCGCACTGGTTCTTCTTTAACTTGCTCCTCTTCGCCATGGCCCTGGTCCTCGCCGCCCGCGACGCGGTCCTCTTTCTCATCGCCTGGGAAATCATGTCCCTGGCCCCGTTTTTCCTCATCTCCTTCCACGACAGCGAGGTTGAGGTTCGCGAGGCCTCCTGGATCTATCTCATCGCCGCCCATCTGGGCGCGATCTTCTGCCTCTTGTTCTTCGTCCTGCTCTGGGGCGGCTCGGGCGCAACCGGCTTTGCCGCGCTTGCGGCCGCGGGCGCCGCCGGCGGCCCGAAGGCGGCCTCGGCGCTCTTTATCCTGGCCCTGATCGGTTTCGGGGCCAAGGCCGGCATCATGCCCATGCACGTCTGGCTTCCCGCCGCCCATCCGGCCGCGCCCAGCCACGTCTCGGCCTTTCTCTCCGGGGCCATGATCAACGCCGGAATTTACGGTTTGGTCCGCGCCCTCGGCTTTTTGGGACCCGGCCCGGCCTGGTGGGGTTGGCTTTTGCTCGCCCTCGGCCTGGCCAGCGGCTTGTACGGAGTCCTGCACGCCCTGGGACAGCGCAACATCAAGCGCATGCTCGCCTATTCCAGCGTGGAGAACATGGGCCTGGTCCTGATCGGGCTGGGCGCGGGACTGATCGGCGCGCGTTCCGGCGACGCCTGGCTGGCGACGCTCGGCCTGCTCGGAGCCTTCACGCACCTGCTCAACCACTCGGCCTTCAAGGGCCTGCTCTTCCTCGGCGCGGGCGAGGTCCTGCACGCCGCCGGCACGATCCGCTTGGACCATCTGGGCGGCTTGCAGCAACGCATGCCGAAAACCGGCCTTTTGTTCCTCATCGGGACCGCCTCCATCATGGCTTTGCCGCCGCTCACCGGTTTTTCCGGCGAGGCGCTTTTGTATTTCGGCCTGGTCAAGGGCTTCGCGGCCAGCGGGCTGCTTGAGCAAATCGGGCTGCTGGGCTCGTTTTTCGGCCTGGCGGCCATCGGCGGGCTGGTTTTCGTCTGTTTCGCCAAGGCGTACGGCCTGACCTTTTTGGGCGAGCCGCGCTCGGGCGCGGCCACCCGGGCCCACGAGGCCTCGGCCGCAGCCTTGTGGCCCCTGGCCCCGCTGGCCTTGGCCTGCCTGGCCGGCGGTCTGTGCGCTCCCTGGATCGTGGCCCTGATCGCCAAAGCGGCCGCCGCGCCCCTCGCCCTTTACCCCGCAGCCGCGTCCCAGGCCGAGGGCGTGGCCGAGCGGGCCTGCTGGGTCCTGACCCGCGTGGCCGTGGTCGGCCTGGGGCTGTGCGCCCTCGCCTGCCTCTTGGCCCTGATCCGGGCCGCCCTGCTGCGAGGCCGGCTTGTCAGAATTTTTCGCACCTGGGATTGCGGCTTCGTCGCTCCGGACGCCCGCATGCAGTATTCCGGCTCGTCTTTTTCCGAACCGGTGAGCGCCGCGATCGGACCCGCCGTCTTCGCCAAGCAGACGCTCACCGCGCCCAACGGCTATTTCCCGAAGCGGGCCACCCTCGCCGTCACGCCCCGCGATCTGCTGGAGACTTTTTTCTTCGCCCCGGCCTTCGAACTGATCAGGCGGCTGTGCGACCAGGCCAAGGTGCTCCAGCACGGCCGCATCCATCTCTATATCCTCTATATCCTGGCCGTGCTGGTCGGCTTGCTCCTATGGAAGCTCTAAGCCCCATGGCCGCGCTGTCCGTAATCCGCCTCCTGGCGACCCTGGCTCTCGCCCCGCTGCTTTTCTCGGTGATCAACCGGGTCAAGGCGGCCTTCGCCGGCAGGCAGGGCAAGCGGCTCAGCCAGCCTTACCGCGACCTCGCCAAGCTGGCCCGCAAGGGCGCGGTGTACAGCCAAACCACGACCTGGGTGTTTCGGGCCGCGCCGGTGGTTTCCCTGGCCGCGATCGTCGCCGCCCTGGCACTCGTGCCGCTTGGCCCCCCGGGCTCGGCCCCGAGCTTCACCGGGGACTTCATCCTGGTCGTGTACCTGCTCGCCCTGGCGAGGTGCGCCGTGGTCCTGGCCGCGCTCGACACCGGCTCGAGCTTCGAAGGCATGGGCGCCAGCCGCGAGGCCGCCTTTTCCGCCCTGGCCGAACCGGCGCTCTTTCTGTGCTTCCTGATTTTGGACGCCAGCACCCACCGCTCGAACCTGGGCGTCATGCTCAGCGGCACGGCGCTTTCCTCGGCCGCGCCCGAGCTGGCCCTGGTGCCGATCACGCTGTTTATCGTGCTGCTCGCGGAAAACGCCCGCATCCCGGTGGACGACCCGAACACCCACCTGGAACTGACCATGATCCACGAGGTCATGATCCTGGATCACTGCGGTCCGGACCTGGCCTTCATCCAATACGGCGCGGCGCTCAAGCTCTGGCTGTTCTGCGCCATTTTGACCGGCGCGGTGCTCCCCCCGCTCGGCCGCGGCCCCTGGCTCGACTTCGCCCTGGCCGTGGCCGGGATCTTTGCCTGCGCCGCCCTGGTCGGGGTGGTGGAATCGGTCATGGCCCGGCTGCGCCTGCCGCGCGTTCCCAAACTTTTGGCCCTGGCCTGCTCCTGCGCGGCCATCGCCCTGATCCTGACCCTGTGGAGATGACCGTGGCCGCCTTGTTCGAACCGCTCATGATCGCGCTGATTCTGACCAACCTGGCCCTGCTCGTCACCAGCCGGACCGGCGTGCTCATCCGCCTGATCGCCCTGCAGGGGGCGCTTCTGGCCTTCGCCCCGCTGTTCCCGGTCGCAAATCTCCCGGCCCACCTCGCTCTTTTGTGCCTGGCGGTTTTCACCATCAAGGCCGTGGCTTTCCCGTATCTGCTCTCGCGCACGCTGCGCCGCATCGACGCCGACTCCCGGATCGAACCCTATCTCGGGGGAGGGCTTTCGGCCGCCGCCGGAATCGGCGGGCTGCTCTTCTCCCTGTGGTTGGAAAACAGGCTCCCGGTCCCGCCCGGGCTGTTCGCTCCCCTGCTTTTTCCGGCCGCGCTGACCACCATCTTCACCGGCCTGATTCTAGTCGTCACCCGCAAAAACGCCCTGACCCAGGTCATCGGCTACCTCGCCGCGGAAAACGGCATCTTCCTCTTCGGCGCGCCGCTCTCGCGCCAGGGCTCGGTTTGGCTGGAGCTGTCCATCCTGCTCGACGTCTTCGTCGGTGTCTTCGTCATGGGCATCGCCATCCACCATATCAACAAGACCTTCGAGTCCATCGACGTGGGCCGGTTTTGCACCTTGCGGGATTGACATGCTGACCTTTCTGCTCCTTATTCCCCTGGCTTCGGCCGCCCTGGCGCTCGCCATCGCCGCGGATACACCGCGCCGCCTGATCCTGGTTCTGGCCGCCTTAGCCCACCTTTCGCTGACCGCCCTGGCCTTCGCCGTTCCGCCCGGCCCAGCTTTCGGCGGCCTGCTCGACCTCGACCCGCTCGGACATCTCTTTTTGTCCGTCACCAGCCTGCTCTTTCTGGCCGCCTCGGTCTACGCGGTCGGCTACCTGCGCGCCGAGGTCAAGGGCCAGCGCCGCGACTTCCAGGAGGGCGCGGCCTTTTCCAACGCCCCGGAACGCATCTTCACCGCCTGCCTGTTGGTCTTTCTGACGGCCATGACCCTGGTCGCCTGCACCCGCAACCTGGGGGCGCTCTGGGTGGGCGTCGAAGGCACCACCCTGGCCAGCGCCCCGCTCATCTATTTTCACCGCCATCGCCGCTCGCTGGAAGCCACCTGGAAATACCTGCTCATCTGCTCGGTGGGCATCGCCCTGGCCCTGCTCGGCAACATCTTGCTTTCGGTGGCCTTTTACGACCCAGCCCAGGCGTCGACTTCCATGAACCTGGCCGACCTGGCGGCAAAAGCCGGCATTGCCCGGACGCCCTGGCTCAAAGCGGCCTTCATCTGCATCCTGGTGGGCTACGGCGTCAAAATGGGACTGGCCCCGATGCACAACTGGCTGCCCGACGCCCACAGCCAGTCGCCCTCGCTGGTCTCGGCCCTGCTCTCGGGCGCGCTGCTCAACTGCGCCTTCCTGGGCATTCTGCGCACGCACCAGATCTGCGTGCTGACCGGATTGGCGAGTTTCAGCCAGGAGCTCTTGGTGATTTTCGGCCTGATCTCCATGGTCACGGCCGCGGCCTTCATCGTCGGCCAGGGCGACTACAAGCGGCTGCTCGCCTATTCCAGCGTGGAGCACATGGGCATCCTGGCCTTGTCCGTGGGCGTGGGCGGCGGAGCGGTCTTCGGCGGCATGCTCCACCTGGTCTGCCATTCCCTGGCCAAGGCCATGCTCTTTCTGGTCTCCGGCAACATCCTGGCCCTGTACCGCACCCGCTCCTGCTACGATGCCCGGGGCGTGGCCCGGGCCATGCCGGTCACCGCCGCCCTGTGGACCGCCGGCTTTCTGGCCATCGTCGGATCGCCGCCGTTTGGCTTGTTCGTGAGCGAACTGACCATCCTCGCGGCTATGATCCGCCAGGGCGACACTGCCGTCGCCTGCGCCTATCTCGCCTGCCTGGGGATCATCTTCGTGGGCATGAGCGTGCCGGTGCTGCGCATGGTCCAGGGGCCGATGCCCCCGGCGGTGACGGGCAAAGCCAGGGAGGATTTTTTCTCCGTCGGACCGCCCTTGGCCCTGGGCGCGCTTGTGCTGACCCTTGGCCTTTTCCTGCCGGAGGCCCTGATTCAGACCCTGACCCAGGCGGCCGGGGTCGTCATCCGGGGGCTGTGAGATGCCTATGGCCTTTACCCACCTCGAGGCATTGCCGCTTCACGCCATCCCAAGGCTTGGTCCGGACGAATTCACCGACTGGGTGAAACGCCAGGTCGCCTCGGGAGGGCGCATCGCCGCCTTGTTCGGAACGCCGGAGGTTGACGGCGTCCACCTTTACGCGGTCATGGCCCTGGACCGGGACGCCGCCCTCACCGTCGCCCGTACCGGGCCAGTTGAACGCTATGGGTCCATCACCCCGGACTGCCCGCAGGCCCACTGGTTCGAGCGCGAAATTTACGAGCAATGGGGCGTTTTGCCGGAAAACCATCCCTGGCTCAAACCCATCCGCTTTCACGCCGGGTATGGCCCAAAACCCCAGGCCCGGCCCCGCCCCGGGGAAACGAGCTATTTCCGCGTCGAGGGGCCGGAGATCCACGAGGTGGCCGTGGGTCCGGTGCACGCCGGAGTCATCGAACCCGGCCATTTCCGCTTCCAATGCCACGGAGAGACTGTCCTGCACTTGGAGATTTCGCTGGGCTACCAGCACCGGGGCGCGGAGGCCCTGCTCACCCAAACGGCCAACCCACGCACCGCGCCGCTGATCGAGACCCTGTCCGGGGACGCCACCATCGGCCACGCCCTGGCCCACCAAGGCGTCCTTTCGGCCCTGTGCGGCGTATCCGCGCCACACAAGGCGCAGGCGATCCGGCGTCTCGCCCTGGAACTCGAACGCCTGGCCAACCATACGGGCGACCTGGGGGCCATGGCCGGAGACGTCGGCTACTTGCCCGCGGCCTCGTACCTGGGCCGCATCCGGGGGGATTATCTCAACATGACCGCCCTGATCTGCGGCAACCGCTTCGGCCGGGGAATCGTCCGCCGGGGCGGGGTCGGCTTTGATCTGGACGAGCGCCTGGCGGATGAATTGGCCGGACGGCTGGCCCAAGCCCGCAAGGATACCACCGGGGCCCTGGATCTGCTGTTCGAGTCCGCCTCGACGCTCGGCCGCTTCGAGAACACCGGCAAGCTTTCGATCCAGACCGCCCAGGACCTGGGCCTGGTCGGGCCTCCGGCCAGGGCCTGCGGCCTGGTCCGGGACGCCAGGCGTTCCTATCCCCCCGCGGGATGCGACGGCTCGGAAATACCCGTGCGCCTGCACGACACGGGCGACGTCTTTGCCCGTGCCCTGGTGCGCCGCCTGGACATAGAGGCCTCGCTCGACTATTGCGACGCGGCCGTGCGCGCCCTCCCCGGCGGCGAACTTCAGGCTCTCCCGGGAGCGCCCGCCCCGAACAGCCTGGCGGTCGGCGTGGCCGAAGGCTGGCGCGGTGAAATCTGGCACGCGGGCCTGACCGGCGACGACGGGCGCCTGCGCGCCTACAAGGTCGTGGACCCCTCGTTCCGCAACTGGTTCGGCTTGGCCATGGCCCTGCGCGGGGAGCAAATCTCGGATTTCCCCCTGTGCAACAAGAGCTTCAACCTGTCCTACTGCGGGCACGACCTGTAGGGGAACCCGGCATGTTGCGCGTCATCACCGAACGGCTGCGGCAAGGTCGCCGCACCATCGCCTATCCCAAAGCCGCCCCGGTCCTGCCGGAGCGCTTCCGGGGCCGTCCTCAAGTCGACCCGCAAGCCTGCAAGCCCGGCTGCGAGGGCTGCCTGGCGGTCTGCCCCACCGGGGCGCTTATGTCCACGGCCTCGGGCCCGGCGATCGACCTCGGCCGCTGCATCTTCTGCGGCGCCTGCGAGCGCGCCTGTCCGAGCGGCACGGTGGTTTTCAGCCGCGACCACCGCCTGGCGGCCAGGACCCGCGAGGACCTCATCGTCCGCGGCGCCGCCAGGCCGCGTTTTGACGCGCTGGAAGAGGCGCGGCGCAAGCTCTTTCGCGGCTCGCTGCGCCTGCGCCAGGTCAGCGCCGGCGGCTGCGGCGCCTGTGAGGCGGACCTCAACGTACTTACGACCGTGGTCTTCGACATCGGCCGTTTCGGCATCGAATTCGTGGCTTCGCCCCGCCACGCCGACGGCCTGGTCGTCACCGGCCCGGTCACCCGCAACATGTTCAGCGCTTTGCTCGCCACGTACGAAGCCACCCCGGACCCCAAGATCGTCGTGGCCTCCGGCGCCTGCGCCATCTCCGGCGGACTGTACGCCGGTCTGCCCGAGACGCGTGACGGCGCAACCGCGCATTTGCCCGTGGATTTGTTCGTCCCCGGCTGCCCGCCCCACCCGGCGGTCATTCTGGACGGCCTGCTGCGCCTGCTCGGCCTGCCCACGCCGGATTGATCCCCGCGCTTGCGCCCCTCTGCCATCCCGGTCTCGACTCCGGGACGGCTTTGGTTTATGCCCAAAAATGCAAGCTCAACCCGGCGCGACTTCGCCCCTCGACGGGCGCGCCGGGAAACCCGCCACAACCGCGCGGCAGGCCATGTACCGGATCAAGAAAGTTGAAGTCACCACCGGGGTGTACTGGATCGAGGTGGCCGAAGCCGATTTCTTCGCGGTTTGCGGTTGCCCGGCGGATACGGTCAAGCACCTGATGAAGCAGGGGCTGATCGTGCCCCTGGAGCACGAGGGCCGCCATTTCGAGACCGGCCCGAACGCCATCCTGCTCTCCGACGTATTCATCCAGAACGGCGAGTTCTCCAATCTGTGCGAATTCCCGGTCCTGCAGATGCTCTACCGCCAGGGCATGATTTTGCCCGGACATCCGGGCAACACGGGACGCAAACCGCTTCTGATCGGTTCCCAAGCTCAGGTCGATTCCCAAATCCGCTATTTCCATCGCGGCAACTACGGCTTGCTCAGCATCAAGGAAATGCTCGCCTCCGGCATGTCCCGGGCCACGGCCCGTGAGGCCATGCGCCTGAAACTCAAATTCGCCTTCGGCCGCATCCGGCCCACCGAGGAGCTGTTCGACACGGTCATCGCCGGGCCGCGGCCCACGCCGGTGCGCGGCGGAGTGAGTGTACGCCGGGTTAAGCCCAATGTGTTCGAATTCGCCTACGAGGGTGAGACAGCCGAGGTGGATTTGAACCTCCCGGGCAAGGCCGGCTACCCCGCGCCCTACCCGCTCGGCTTCACCGACCCGGGCCGGGAATACTTCCGGGTGGTGCATTCCGGCGACGGCGACGGTTGGGACGTCAACCGCCCCTGCATGGCCGCGGTGATCATGCACCAGGGCAAGGTCTACCTGGTCGACGCCGGCCCCAACGTCATCAACGCCCTGACCGCCCTGGGCATCGGCGTCAACGAGGTGGACGGTATTTTCCACACCCACGCCCACGACGACCATTTCTGCGGCATGGCCTGCCTGATGCGCGCCGACCATCGCATCGCCCATTTCGCCACCGCGCCGGTGCGGGCCTCGGTGGTCAAAAAGTGGGCCGCCCTGGTGTCGCGCCCGGAAAGCGAGTTCACCGACTACTTCGACACCCGCACCCTGCCCGAGGGCCGCTGGTTTGGCGTGGACGGCCTGGAGGTCAAACCGATGGTCTCCCCGCATCCGGTGGAGACCACGATCTTCTTCTTTCGGGCCAAAACCGAAGGCGGCTACCGCACTTACGCACATCTGGCCGACATCACCAGCCGCCGGGTGCTCGATTCCTTTATCACCACTGATCCGGACAAGCCCGGCATCACGGCGGCCTATCGCGACAAAACCTGGCGCAACTACCTCACCCCGGCGCACGTCAAGAAAATAGACATCGGCGGCGGGCTCATCCATGGCGAAGCCGAGGATTTCCACATTGATAAGTCCGCTAAAATCATCCTCTCCCACACCTCTTTGCCCTTGACCGACAAGCAAAAAGAAATCGGCTCGGGCGCCTCCTTCGGCATGACCGACACACTCATTGAGGGTGAGCAGGACTTCATGCGCGCCAAGGCCTTTCATTACCTGGAGGGCTATCTCCCCTTCGCGAAACACCATGAGCTGCGCCTGCTCATGAACAGCCCCATGGTGTCGCACAACCCGGAAACCATCCTCATCAAACGCGGCGAAAATCACCGCCACATCCACCTGGTCGTCACCGGCGTGGTGGAGCGCATTGACTCCGATCTGGGCCTGTCCAACAGCCTGCCGGCCGGAATCTTGGCCGGCGAACTCTCCGGGCTGACCGGCAAGCCCAGTCCGGCCACTTACCGGGCCAAGACTTTCGTACGCGCCCTGCGACTGCCCAGCGACCTGTTCCAGGACGTCCTGGCCGCCAACGACCGCCTGAAACCCTACCGCAGACTGATGCTCGGCCGGGAGTTCCTCCAGCAGACGCCGATCTTCGGCGAATCCCTGTCCGCGCCGGTCCACGACGCACTGATCCGAAACGCCCGCAAGGTCTGTTTCGCCCCGGGCGAAATCACCGTGACGGGCGACACGCCGCTTTTATACGTGGTAATCCGGGGCGAGGCCGTGTTGCATCTGGAAGGCGTGGTTGTGGAGCGCCTGGGCCCCGGCGACATCTTCGGTGAAAGCCGCCTGCTGGACGGCGCGCCCTGTCTGTATTCGCCCAAGGCGGTAACCCCGGTGCGGGCCTATGCCATACCCGGCGACACCGTCTGCGGCATTCCGGTGGTGCGCTGGAAGCTTTATGAGACCTACAAGCGCCGCATGGCCGCGCTGGTCGACCCCCGATTCGCCGACATCGACGTCTTCAAATGGCTCGAGGCGTACGCCGTGGGCCTGGAGGCGATCGACGACGACCACAAGCTGCTGCTTACAGCGGCCAGCAGGGTTCACAAGGCCATCCTCCGGGACGACGGCTTTGCGGAGATATCCCGGGCGCTCGCCCTCCTGGCGGACTCCGCCCGCGAGCATTTTCAACGCGAGGAGCGTCTCTTCGAACGGCACGACTTCCCCTTGCTCGCCGCGCATCGCCGCCTGCACCAGCGGCTGCTCGATGAAATCTCGGAAAAAACGAAAACCGCCCGGGACCCGGCCGTCAACATGAACCCGGAATTCATGGCCTTTCTCAAGGAATGGGTGCTCGACCATATCCTGACCGAAGACAGGAAATTTGTGGATTACCTCGGCCAGGACGCACCCGGCGCTTCCGCGCCCGGGCAGGGCCGGCCATCCCGCGCGGCGGCGGCCCGAGACGACGCTCCCTGAGGCGCGGCGCGCGATGCGGGGAGACGGCCGGCGCGGCTGACCCGGCCTAGCTTTGCCCGCCCCGGCCTTCTTCGCTCCGGGCCTGGTCCTGGCCGGCCTTTTCGCGGCGGCGCTCGGCCAGGCGGGTCTCGCGGCGGATGAGCGCCTCGGCGTGGCGGCGGTGCTCGAGCGGGGTTTCCAGGAACAGCGGCGGCACGGCCGTGGGCTTGCGGTCCTTGCTCATGGCCACGAAGGTCAAATAGGCGCTCCCGGCATGGCGGATCTCCCCGGTCATGAGATCCTCGGCCTCCACCCGCACCCCGACCTCCATGGAGGTCGAGCCCGCGTAATTGACGCTGCCTTTGAACACCATCACCTCGCCCACGTGCGCCGGGGCCAGAAAATCCATGCGGTCGATGGACACCGTGACCGCCGCCGCCCGGCAATGGCGCATGGCCACGATCCCTCCGACCAGGTCGATCTGCTTGAGGATCACGCCGCCATGCACGAACCCGGCCGGATTGGCGTCCTGAGGCAACATGCGCACCGGCATGACCGTGGCGCTGTCGCCTATTTTCTTTGGCTCCATGCGGTTCTCCTTGAGAGATAAGATCCGGGAAGAAACCCCTCTTGTGCACTTCGAGAGCACTGCGTGCTCTCTCGTTCGTCAGGGACGAGCACAAAAATGAAGACATTTTCTGCTCTCCCTGGAAACAAAAGGGGGTTCTCCCCAGACCCCTCTTCCCCAAAAAACTTTAAAGTTTTGGGGAGGCGGGGGGGCGGGGCAAGGTGAGAGTTGAAAATGTCCCCATTTTCTTACTCTCGCCTTGCGTCGTCAGCGCGTAGCGCTGGCCGACGCCCTCCGCTGCAAAGGTTCCTCCCCCGATTCTCCCTTCCCCTCCCTCCTAGTCCCGGTATTCCCGACCAAGCGCCAGGCCCAGGTCCAGGGCCTTGCGGTTGACATCGAGCAGGCGGGCCGGCAGCCGGGTCGAAAGCGACCCCATGACGGATTCGGGTTTGACCAGGCCGGTCAAGCCGATCAGTGCGCCGAGCATGCAGATGTTGAAGACCACCGGCTGGGCAATCTTGTCCACCACTTCCCGGAACATAGGCAGTTCCACGTGACGGGCGTCCACGTTGCGCTCGATGGTTACGAAGCGGTTGTCGGTCAAAAGCAGGCCTCCCGGCCGCAAGACCCCGGAATACTTTCCGTAAGCCGCCTGGGTCAGGCAGACCAGGATGCCCGGTTGGGCGACCTTGGGATAGTGGATGGCTTCGTCGGAAATGATCACGTCGGAGCGGGTCGCCCCGCCCCTGGCCTCCGGACCGTAGGACTGGGACTGGACCGCCTCCAAGCCCTCGAAGAGCACCGCCGCCTCGGCCAAAATGACGGCCGCGGTGATCACCCCCTGGCCCCCAGACCCGGAAAAAACCAATGTGCTTCTTTCCATGGCGCTCCCCGGGAGGAGAGAATCTGGGGGAAAAACCCCTTTTTGTGAACAAAAAGGGGTTGTTCCCCCAGACCCCCTTTTCCCCAAAAAAACTTTAAAGTTTTTGGGAGGCGGGGGGGACGGGGCAAGACGAGAGTTGAAAATGTCCCCATTTTCTTACTCTCGCCTTGCGTCGTCAGCGCGTAGCGCTGGCCGACGCCCTCCGCTGCAAAGGGTTCCTCCCCTGATTCTCCCCTCTCCCCTCCCTCTTTACGCCATCGCCTTCGCTCGTTCGACGAGGCCGGCGTATTCTTCGCAATATTCGGGTGCGGCGCGGTCGACGAAGACGCCGCGTTCGATCAGGGTGTCGTCGTCTTGTTTGGCCTTGGACCCGACCGGGGCCGTCTTGCCCTTGAAAATCTCCATCATGTCCGTGGCCCCGCCCTGTTTGTTCCTGCGGCCGAAATAGGTCGGGCATTGGCTTAAGACCTCGACCACGGAGAAGCCTTTGTGGGCCATGGCCTTGGCCAGGAGGCTGCCGAGTTCCTGGACGTGGTAGGTGGTGCTCCTGGCCACGAAGGTCGCCCCGGCGGCCACGGCGAGTGCCGCCACATCGAAGCTCCGGTCGATGCTGCCCTGCGGCGCGGTGGTGGCCAGGACGCCCTCGCCCGAGAGCGGCGAATACTGGCCGCCGGTCATGCCGTAGATGCGGTTGTTCATGACGATGGCGGTGATGTCGATGTTGCGCCGACAGGCGTGAATGAAATGGTTGCCGCCGATGGCCAGGGCGTCGCCGTCGCCCATGGGCACGATCAGTTGCAGTTCCGGCCGGCTGAGCTTGACCCCGGTGGCAAAGGCCAGGGCCCGGCCGTGCAGGGTGTGCAGGGTGTGGAAGTCCACGTATCCGGAGATGCGCGAGGAGCAGCCGATGCCCGAAACCATGACGATGTCGTTTTGGTTCAGCGCAAGCTTGTCCACGGCGCGCAGCAGCGCCCCGAGCACGATGCCGTGGCCGCAGCCCGGGCACCACAGATGGGGGAAAAACCGCGTGCGCAGGTATTTCTTGATTTCCATGGCTCAGATCCCCTTGCCCTGGATCAGCCGCAAGAGGTTCATGATGTCCTCCGGCGCGATCAGAACGCCGTCGTAGCGGTTGGCCAGGTAGACGCGGCGCGGGTCGTCCACGGCCAGTTTGACCTGTTCGGCGACCTGGCCCATGTTCATTTCCACGACCACGACCTGTTTGGCCCGCGCGCATTTCTCCCGCACGATCCCGGCGGGAAACGGCCAGAGCGTCTGCAGTTCGAGCAGTCCGAAACGGTCGCCGTGCCGACGGCGGTCTTCCACCAATTGCCTGACCGACCTGGCCGCGGAGCCGTAGGAGACGAGCACGCTCTCGGCGTCCTCCAGGTAGAATTCCTTGTAGCGGGCGATCTGCCTGGCGTTGTTTTCGATCTTGTCCACCAGGTGGCGCAGAAGCTCCCTGGCCACCTCCGGTTTGTCCGTGGGAAAGCCCCACATGTCGTGGAACAGGCCGGTGACGTTGTAGCGGTGCACGCCGCCGAAATCGCTCATGGGCAGGCGGCCGTCCTCGCGGGGCAGGTAGGGGTGGTAGTTGACCCCTTCCTTGACCGAGGTGCGCAGCCGGGAAGCCAGGGGCAAGGCCCCGGGCTGGGGCATGATCAGCTTCTCGCGCATGTGCCCGACGACCTCGTCGAGGAGCAAAATAACCGGCGTGCGGTAGGTCTCGGCCATGTTGAAGGCCTCGACCGTCATGGCGAAGACGTCCTGGTGGTTGGAGGCCGTCAGGCAGATGACGGCGTGGTCGCCATGGGTGCCCCAGCGCGCCTGGTTGACGTCGCCTTGGCTGACATGGGTGGGGATGCCGGTGGACGGGCCGCCGCGCATCACGCTGACCACCACGCAAGGGATCTCGGCCATGACCGCATAGCCCAGAGACTCCTGCATGAGCGAAAAGCCCGGACCGCTGGTCGCAGTCATGGCCTTGCGCCCGGTCAGGGAGGCGCCGATGATGGCACACATGGAGGCCAGCTCGTCCTCCATCTGGATGAACTTGCCGCCGGCCCCGGGCAGTTTCAAAGCCAGTTGCTCGGCGATCTCGGTGGAAGGGGTGATCGGGTAGCCGGCGAAAAATTCCAGACCGGCGTAAAGCGCCGCCTCCACGCACGCCTCGTTGCCTTGGACGAATTTGACGTTGCCGCTCATGTACCGCTCCGGTGGGCTATGCGACAAGGGCGCGCGGTTACGGCCCGGCTTTCGCGGCCGGCTTGGGCTTCGGTTTTGGCTTGGCCTCGCCGAGCACGACCTCGATGGCCAGATCCGGACAGCGCAGTTCGCACATTTTGCAGGCGATGCAGTCCTTGGGATGGGCGACCATGACCTTGTCCTCGCCGTCCAGCACCAGGACGTCCTTGGGGCAGAAGTGGACGCAGATGCCGCAGCCCTTGCACCAATTGCGTTCGATGACGTGTTCTTTGAGTCGCGATGCAGGCATGCCCGGGTCCTCTGTCTGACCGGTCGCGGCCGCCGCGGATGGCGGCCGATTTCGCGTGTTGCGCAACTTTCCCACGACGTACGGGTGGTTGTCGAGGGGAAAAATGCGTTGCCGCCGGCCGGCGCCGATCGCGGGAAAATGTCCTCCCCGCGCCCGCAAGGTCCGGACATGTTCATTTCCCCTTGTTTTTTTACGGCAATAGGTCGATCCTGGAAACGCGGACCGATTCGCGGCGAGCCCTCGCAATGATCCGATAATCCCGGGAGCCCCGGCATGCTGCTCGACGAACGCCACGCCAAGGAACTCTTCGCCAGCTACGGAGTGAGCCTGCCCGCCTCGCTCACTGTCCTGCCCGGATCGACGCCCCGCCCGGATTTCCCGCCGCCCTGGATGCTCAAATCCCAGGTGCTCGCGGGCGGCCGGGGCAAGGCCGGGGCGATCGTGCGCGTGGACTCGCCGGACAAGCTCCCGGCGGCCTGCGCCAAGCTTTTCGCCCTGCAGGTCAGGGGTTCTTTTCCACCCTGCCTGTTGCTGGAACCGCACGTTGCGGTGCGCCGCGAGTATTACGTCAGTTTCGCGGTCTCGCGCGACCGCGAAAGCCTGGTCCTGAGCAGCCGCGCCTCCGGCGGGATGGAGGTGGAGTCGGGCGGCGCGGGAGTCAGCCAAAACGTGCGCCTGCCCATGGGCCCAAACGAAACCCAGATCCGGGCCGCCTTTTTCGCTTTGGGAGCGGCCGCCGCGCTGTGGCCGCAATTTCTGTCGCTGATCCACGCCCTGTTCCGGGCGGTGCGCGGCAGCGGCCTGCTTCTGGCCGAAATCAATCCCCTGGCCGAAACCGCTGACGGCCTGCTCACCGCCCTGGACGCCAAGGCCGAGATCGACGACAGCGCGGTCGCCATCGACCAAACGCTCAGCCGCTATTTCGAACCCGGCCACTGCGAGGCCAGGGAGCTTGCCGCCAAGCGTTCGGGATTTAGCTACGTGCGCCTGCCGGGCTTTGTGGGCTGCCTGGTCAACGGCGCGGGTCTGGCCATGGCCACCATGGACGCCTTGACCTTCGCGGGGCTTGCCCCGGCCAATTTCCTGGACCTGGGCGGCGCGGCGGACGCCCGCCGCATCCGCGAGGCGTTCTCTTTGCTCTTCGACGACACCCAGGTCGGCGCGATTTTCGTCAACCTCTACGGGGGCATTTTGTCCTGCGCCCAAGTGGCGCGGAGCCTGATCGAGATTTTGGGGCAAGTCGGGGCGGCAAAACCCGTGGTGGTCAGGCTCGCCGGCAACGGCGCGCGGCAGGGCAAAGAATTGCTCCGAGCTCGGTCCATTCCGGGACTGCACCTGGCTTCGGACATGAACCAGGCCTTGGTGGTGCTGGCCGGACTGACAGGGCTGACGCAACCGGCAGGACCGGCAGGACCGGGCCCTGGAGGCGAGCCAGCCGGGTTGCCGGGGGCCAGCCAGGCCCCGGCCCACCTGCCGCCCCTGTCGCGCCGCGTCACCGGGCTTGGCGACGCCCCCTCGCCGCTGGATTTCGGCCCCCACACGGCCGTGCTCATCCAAGGCGCGACCGGCAAGGCGGCGCGCCTGCATGCCGGGCTGATGCGCGCTTACGGAACCAATATCGTGGCAGGGGTTACGCCGTTTAAGGGTGGAGAGTCCGTGGACGGCGTGCCGGTCTACAACAGCGTCCTGGAGGCCGCCGCCCGCCACCGGATCGACGTGAGCCTCATTTTCGTGCCTGGAGCGTATGCCTCCGAGGCCGTCCTGGAAGCGGCCCAGGCGCGTGTCCCCTGGATCGTGTGCATCACCGAGGGCATCCCCCAGCTCGACATGCTCGCCGTCCTGCCCGTGCTGCGCGAGACAGGGGCCCGGCTCATCGGCCCGAACACGCCTGGGATCATACGTCCGGGGGCGTTCATGGCCGGGATCATGCCCGTCGATCCCTTCCGCGCCGGCGAGGTGGCGGTGTTTTCGCGAAGCGGCACCCTGACCTATGAGGCCTCAAGCCGGCTGAGCGCGGCCGGCATCGGCCAAGCCCTGGCAGTGGGCCTGGGCGGCGATCCGTTCATCGGGCTTGGTTTCGAGGATTGGCTTGAAATCGTGCGCGACGACGCGCGGGTCAAGGCGGCGCTGCTTTTGGGCGAGATCGGCGGGCGCGCCGAGGAGGACGCGGCCGCGTTCGTGCGGGCCGTAAACTTCCCAAAGCCGGTGGCCGCCTTCGTGGCCGGGCTCACCTCCCCGCCCGGACGGCGCATGGGCCACGCCGGGGCGATCTTGGAGGAGGGCGGCGGGGCCGGGCGCAAGCTGACGGCGCTGGAAGAGGCCGGTATTGCCGTGTGCCCGGATCTGGACGGGATTGCGGCGGTCATGGCCTGGCTGACTGGCACGACCTGAGGCCGATAATCCCCACGGGCCGGGATGGCCGCATGGATTGCGAGCCTTAGCCAGACCCCGGCCCGCGTTCGGAAAACGGAACGAAAAATCGGATTTCCTGTCTATTCCCGAGGCGCCCGCGCGGTCTTTTCATTTCAAATCGAACGAGAATGTTGCATTTTGAGTAAAATTATTCGAATACTAAGATGTTTTGCTCAGAGCATCGACATGTTGGACTTGTTGCGCCGGCCACGGAGGGGCCGGGATGTCGGGCGGCAAAATAAATGTTGTCACGGCTTGTGGCCATTGATCGTTTATTTTCCATAACCGGCGGGAGGTCGATCTGTTGACCACCAGGGTCCAAAGTCACATTCCATGAGCGCCTTGTTCCGGAGAGGGCACGAACGCGGCGGACGCTCCAAGCCGGATTCGCGGCGCATGGGCGCCGAGACCGTGATCCTTCTGTCCGGATCGCTCTTATCCACCGTGCTCGTGGCCTGCTGCGTGCTCGGCCTTTGGATGCTGCGCCAGGACTATTTGTCCAATGAAGAGGGCGACCTGCGGCGGCTGGCGCTCACGCTGTCGGAACAAACGGCGCGGGCGTTCCAGGAAATCGACCTCATTCTCCGCGAAACCCGCCCGCTGCTGACCGCCGAGCTCTTGGCAACCCCAGATGACTCGCTACACCGGCTCCTGCGCAACCACCTCCTCGGCCTGCCGCAGGGCCAGGCCCTCATGGTGTTCGGAGCCGACGGCAGGATGCGCGCCCATTCGCGCGTGTACCCCGCCCCGGACATCGTTGTTTCCGATCGCGACTATTTCCTGGCCCAAATGGCCGGCGACAAAGGGCTCTTCATTTCGGCGCCGTCGCGCAACCGCGTCAACAACAGCTGGATGATCAGCCTGTCGAGGCGTTTGACCGCAACGGGCAACGGCTTCGCCGGGGTCGTCATGGCGGCGGTCGACATGGACTATTTCTCCCGCCTGTACCGCTCGCTCAATCTCCCGCCGGAGGCGCGTATCGAGCTCTACCGGACCGACGGCGTGCTGCTCGCCGCCCATCCGTTCGAAGAGACGAGGCTCGGGCGCGCGATTTTGCCCGACGCGGCCACCCCGGACGCCCTTATCGTCGCCGACGACGTCCCCTCGCTGCCGCTCACGGTCAGGCTGACGGTGCCGCAAGCCGCGGTTTTGAAGCACTGGCGGAAACTTACCTGGCTCGTCTGCGCCGGGATGCTGGCAGCGGCGGCAGGAATCGCGGCCTTGACCGTAAAACTGAGGTCCCAGGCACGTCAGATCAAACAACGCGAACGCCTCCTGCTCCAAAACGCCGAGGCCCTGAGCGCGGGCCGGGAGGAACTGGCCGCCAACAAGGGAAAACTCATGCTGGCCATGGACATGGCAGGCATGGCCTTCTGGGAACTTGATTATCAAACAATGACGTTTTTTTTCGACGACCGGTTCTTCGCCCTCTACGGCACCTCCTGCGAACGCGAGGGAGGGCCCCACATGCCCTTTGCGACCTACTTCCGCGCGTTCATACCATCCGGAGAGGCTGAAGCCGTCATGGCCGCGGTCATCAAGAGCCTCGACAAGCCGCACAACTCGCATTTCGAGCACCGTATTCTCCGGCGCGACGGCAAGATCGGGTATGTCTCGGTTACGAGTTGCCCGGTATTGGATGCGGACGGCCGGCCGGTCAGAAAGTTCGGCGCAAATCAAATCATCACCGAGCGCAAAAATGCCGAAGAGGCCCTGCGGGAAAGCGAGGCTAAGTATCGATCCATTCTTGAAAACGCCCCGATCGGCATTTTCCAGACCACCCCGGCGGGAAGCTATCTCCAGGCCAATAAGGAATTGGCGCAAATCCTGGGGTACGACTCGCCCGCAGACTTGCTGCAAAACGTCGTTGACATCGGCGCCCAAATTTTTGTCGATCCGAAGCAACATGGCAAATTGTGGTCCATCCTGGCGGAACAGGGAAGAGTTGACGATTTCGAGGTAAAAAACAAACGCAAGGACGGTTCCGAAGTCTGGACGTCCCTCAGTTGCCGCGCAATCCGGGACGAATCGGGCAAAACCCTCTATTCGAACTCCTTCCTGGTGGACATCACCGAGAGAAAGGCCTTGGAATCGCTGCGCGATGATGTGGACAGGATCATGCGCCACGACCTGAGGTCTCCCCTGATCGGCATCGTGAACCTGCCCAAGCTTCTGCTGAAGGCTGACAACATTGCGCCGAAGCAAAGAGAAATACTTGAGATGATCAGTAATTCCGGATTCAGAATGCTGAATATGATCAACATGTCATTAGTTTTGCACAATATAGAATCTGGAACATACCAACCAACTTTGGTTCAACTCGACATTTTGGCACTTATTCTTTTGGCCTTTGAAGAGATGAAAAGCCTTCATGAATCAAAACAAATTTCATTGAATGTTCTTCTGGAAGGAAAACCTGCCGGGAATGAAGACGTCTTCATGGTCAATGGCGAAGAGCTGCTATGTTTCTCCATGCTTGAAAACCTGTTGAAAAACGCCTTCGAGGCCTCCCCCGACCGGGCGACGGTCCAGGTTTGCCTGTGCACCAGGGATGGATTTCACCAGATGGCGATATCGAACAAAGGGGCCGTGCCCGAAGAAATTCGGGAGCGCTTCTTCGACAAATACATCACCGCCGGAAAAAAGGCCGGGACCGGCCTGGGCACTTACTCCGCCAAGCTGGCGGCCGAGGCCCTCGGCGGGGATATCGCACTCGACGCCTCCAGGGAAAGCGAGACCACGGTCATTGTCCGGTTGCCCCGCCCCCAGGCCGCCACGGCCCAAGCATCCCCGGCAATCGAAACGAATGGGCCGAATTTCGAACCCGCCGCCGTCGTTTCCGCCTTGCGCATCCTGCTGGCTGAGGACAGCCCGACCATTCAAACCTTTCTCACCCATTGCCTGAACGAATCCGGCCATACCGTGGCGCTGGCCCAAAACGGGTTGGAGGCCCTGGCGCTATTGACCCGGCAAGAATTCGACCTGATCCTCATGGATGTGGAAATGCCGGAAATGGACGGCATCGAGACCACCATGGCAATCCGAAACAGCAAAATGAGTTTCTTTTCTCCCGGCATCCCGATCGTCGCCATCACCGCCCACGCCTCGAAAAAAGATACTGAAAAATTTCTTGCCGCCGGGATGGATGATTTCGTCGCAAACCCGGTGGACAAGGCGGCGCTGCTGCAAGCCATCGCGCGGGTGATGACGAGGCCGGCCAGGTAAACTTGCCGCGCGCTTGCCGGACAAAAGCGCTAGGGGTGCCAGCTGTCTTTCCAGGATTCGCGGCATTCCTCCCAAATGGCGTGCAACACGTCCATGCGGTTCATCGAGAACGACGCGTAAAAACAGGCGTCCTTGAAATTGCCGTAGGGCAGCTCCATCACGTACCGGCTCAAATACCGCGCCACGGTCTCGCGCGGCACCTGGATGCGATAGCGGTAGCTGGCGTGTCCGATCTCCATGATCTCGACCTGGCAGCCGCATGAGGCCATAAATTTTTCCAGATCGGTCTCCGAGCGGGCGCGCACGGTCAACTCCTCTTCGGCGCAATACTTGTTATGAACGATGGAAAAGAAACCGTCGGTTGTGAAGACCCACATGGCTCCCCCCTTGGCTGCGGCGGCATTGCCTCAAACGGGCATTGTCCTTGTTTCCTCGACCTGGGGGGCCGTGTCAAGACAAACCGCCCGGCGACGGCCGCACCCGAATCACCGCCTCCTCCGGGCTTGGCGGCGTCCGACCGCAAGCCCCCCGCGCATCTCCTTGGACCCAGGGATCGCGGCATGCCGCCGAGCACGGAATACTTTTGTACATTATTTCAAATTTTTACAGAAAAAGACCCAACAAAGAAATTCCCAGATAGAAAAACGCTTGCAATCTGATTTCAATCTGTAATTATTGGAGTGGAATAAAATCAGCGCCAACGGCTTGGCGGACGGCGTGGCCACGCGGCCTTGGGCAGGCGGGAGCGCAACGTGAGAAACTTTGGACTCCAAGCATAACGCGCCCTGCGCGCAACAAACCCGGGAGGAGCCAAATGAAAGAAAAATACCGTCTTGAGATGCAGGCAAAAATCGATGGGCTGGAAAAACAAATGCATGAGATTGAGTCGCAGATCAAGACGGGCAATGATGCTGCCCATAAGCAGGACTATGAAAATCATCTCGCCGACTTTCAATCCCAAAAAAATGCATTGGTTAGCAAATTAAACGAGATGAGCTCTTCGCCAGAAGACGCCTGGCACGACCATAAAAAAGATGCCGAGGGCATCTATAGCAATCTCGCCAAGTATATCGGCAGAATTTACGCTAAATATACCGGCTCGGGCGGGACGGGAATGTTTTAATGCGTCCGGGATTTATTCCGTAAACGGGCCGTGAGGCGCTTTGCGACGTCGGGACGGCGGCTCTATTTGACGAGCCCGATCAGGACCAGGACTTCGAAGGCCAGCCAAGCGGCGGCGGCCGTGGCTGGGATGGTCAGTATCCAGGCCGCCACCATATTTCCGGCGACGCCCCAGCGCACGGCCGAAAGGCGTTTGGAAGCGCCCACGCCGAGCACGGCGGTGGAGATGGTGTGTGTGGTGCTGATGGGCGCACCCATAACCGAAGCCGAGGTGATGACCAGAGCGGCGGCGGTTTCAGCGGCGAAGCCGTGGACCGCTTCCATTTTGAAGATGCGATGGCCCATGGTTTTGACGATTTTCCAGCCGCCGATGGCTGTGCCCAAGCCGATCGCCAGGGCGCAGGCCAGTTTCACCCAGAAGGGGATGACGAAAGTGTCTATGTGGTGAAAGATGAGCAGGGCGAGAGTGACGATGCCCATGGTCTTTTGGGCGTCGTTGAGTCCGTGGCTGGTGGCCATGAAGGCCGAGGACAGGATTTGCAACCGCTTGAACAGGCTGTTTACGCGCCGGGGCGTGGCCCGCATGAAACCCCAGGACAGGGCGAGCATGAGCAGGTAGCCGCCGATAAATCCGGCCAAGGGCGATAAGACCAGCGGCAGCAGGATTTTGGGAACGATTACGGAGTAATTGAGCGTGGCGAATCCTTTGTAGGCGGTGGCCGCGCCCATGAGGCCGCCGATCAGGGCGTGCGAGGAGGACGAGGGCAGGCCGAAGTACCAGGTCAAAAGGTTCCAGGATATGGCCCCGATCAGGGCGGCGGCCACCAGCGGTTGGCAGCCCTGGACGGTTTCCGGGCTGACGATGCCGCTGCCCACGGTTTCGGCGACGTGCGTGCCCAGAAATGCGCCCATCAGATTGAGCAGCGCGGCCATGGTGACGGCCACTTTGGGCGAGAGCACCTTGGTGGAGACAACCGTGGCGATGGCGTTGGCCGAGTCATGCGCCCCATTGGTGAAGTCGAAGAACAGGGCCAGGGCAATGATCCCGACCAGGGCCATGGAGACCTCAGGCATTTTTCAGCACGATCCCTTCTATGATGTCGACCAGATTTTCGGTGCGATGGATGGCTTTTTCGATCCGATCGTAGATGTGGCTCCATTTCACGATATCCAAAATGGCGTCGTGTTCCTCGATCGGGGCGTCGTAATTTTCCGCCAGGGCGACGACGAGCAGCATGTCGCATTCGGCCTTGAGGGTCTTGACCCGGGCCACATGGACGTCGACTTCTTTCCTCGTGTGCAGTTTTTGAAGCATGATTCCGGTTTCATCGACCATGATCTTCAGATTGCCGACCAGTTTTTTGGCGGCGAAGCGCATGCGTCCGAAGTCATAGAGCGCTATCCGGGTGGAGATCGCGCGGATGAGGTTGACCATGTCTTCCTGGACCAAGTTGATTTCGTGGATGTCTTCGCGGTCGATCGGCGTGATGAAGGTTCTCGACAGTTGCTTGGCGATGTCGCGGCAGACGGCGTTGGCGTCCGATTCTATGATGTTGATGTATTTGCACTTGTTTTCGACGTCGGTAAAATCCTGGAACACGTTGTACAGCATGCTCACCGCTTCGCGCAGCATGTCGTTTTGGCGGCTAAAGAGCTTAAAAAAACGGACCGTCTTGGGAAACAGACTAAAGGACATTCGTTTCTCCGGATCGGTGAGCGGGGGCGCGGGAAAGCCGGTTGTGAGAGCAGGTTCCGGTCATTTCGGTTCCCCGTGGCCGCCCGTAATGCATATGGCGCAAGCGGCAACCGTCAGGCCGCCGCACGGGCCGTCACACGATTGTCACCTGGATGTAACATTGTCAAGGCGCGAAAGTGTTGCTGCCCTATGCCCCGTCGCCGGGACAGGGGGAGCACGCGAGATCAAGGGGACGCCAAGCCGCCCCGGAACTTCTGTCCGGGAAGCGCGAGGCCGGGGTGAAAACCGATCGTCGGGCGTCTCCGGAGTGACGCCTGCCCGCCCGGCGGAATTCCGGAGCTTGGCGCATGGCGCGCCTTACTGCCCTCCCACGGGCACGGCCCCGCCGCTGGTTATGATATCACACCCTTGCGGCCCCAGAACGTAGTCCAGAAACCGCGCGACTTCAGGTTTGACGTCTTGCTTGGTGAAAAGCCACAGGACGCGTGCCAGTTTGTAGCGGCCGGCGCGGGCGTTTTCCAGGTTTCCCGCCACCCCTTCGACGTCCAGGGCCTTGACCGCCCCACTGACGTAACAAAACCCCTCATATCCGATCGCCCGGCTGGAATGGGCCACCTCCTGGAGCACGACCCCGCTGGAGGCCAGCATGGACGCCCCGGGGAAGACCTCCTGGTCGCCCATGACCAACTCCCGCCAAGCCTCGAAGGTGCCAGAGGAGGTGTCGCGGGAAATCACGGCGATGGCTTTGTCCTCGCCGCCGACTTCGCGCCAGTTGGTGATCTTGCCGGAATAAATCCCGCGCAACTGCGCGAGCGTAAGCCCCTTGACCGGATTGGCCGGATTGACGATCGGGCACAAGGCGTCGACGGCCATGGGCCGGGAGGCGATCTCCACGTTTCTGCCCGCCGCCAGCTTGATTTCATTTTCCCGCAACTCCCGCGAGGACATGGCTATGTCGGCGTAACCATCGATGAGCGCCTTGATGCCGTTTCCCGAGCCTCCCCCGGTCACCGTGACGGTCACGTCGTTGTGCAACGCGGCGTACGACTCGACGATCTTATGCATGATCGGCAGCATGGTCGTCGACCCGTTCACGATGATGTTGGATTGGGCCAGGGCGGTGCCGTGCAGCAAGGCCGACAGGACCAGGGAGAAAAATATTTTTTTCATGATCACCTCTCGCGGAACGCGACATGACGTCGAAAAGCCGGCTTACATTCCTTTGCCCATCCAGTATTTTACGTTGGGCTGAATATGAGTCAAGCCCAATTCCTGGCCGACCGAAAAAATCAGGATCAATCCGAAAAAGGCGAACATGAGCCAAGCCAGCCGCCTGGTCCGTCGGTCGTCTCCGGCCTGCCGCAGCAGAACCAGGCTCGGCAAAATGCCAAACAAGACGCACACGCCGACCCCGCCAACGAGATTCATGGCCTGCAAAAAGATGTCGGGATAAAAAAGCGACACCAACAGCGGCGGGATAAAGGCCAAAATCCAGATCAAGGCATTGCTGCGGCTGTCAAGGTGGGTATCGGTCAGATCGAGCAAAAATCCTCGGAGGGCCGCGCCGTTGGCCATGAAGGCGGCGGTCATGGACAACACCGCGAAGACAAGGCCGATGTCCGTGAACAGTCTTGAGCCGAGCAGCTTGGACAGGGGAATGGTGGCCGGCAGATTGTGTTCGAAGGCGGAGAGGATCGAGACGCTTTCGGGTTCGCTGAAGGGCAGAGAGCAAAAAACCGCCACGGTCCAGATCAGGTTCATGGCCAAACCGATGGCCGAGCCGATGAACATGGCTTTGCGGATGGCGGCGCGGTCGCAGTGCAGTTCCCGGCAGACCGTGGGCACAAGGTTGTGGTACAAAAAGGCGGTCAAGACCACGGGCATGGCCGCGGGCAAAAAGCGCCACTGCATGGGCAGGGCTCGGTCCGGCTCCATATGTCCGGTGGTCATGGCGATCATGGCGAGGAAAGTGACGCCCATGCCGGCCAGGATGAACACGTTGCAGCGCCGCAAAAGGCCCATGCCCATGCCGGTCAGTCCGGCCACTACCGCGAAATAGCCCAGGCAGACCACGGATTCAGGCAGGGGAATCTTGAAAAGCTCAAACAGGATGGAGGTGGTTCCGGTGAGATAGGCGGTCAATACGCCGTAGAACACGATCAGATCGGCGGTCACGGCCACCCATTTGGCCGAGGTCCCGAGCTTGGCGCCGAAAAACGAAGGCAAACCACCGGTTCCCCCGGTCAGCAGCTCCTTTTGGTCGGCCAAAACAAAAGAGGAATACAGCATCAGCCCCCAGACCAGCATGATGCCGATGCTCGAAGGGATCATACCCGCTGGGCCGAGGTTCACGGGCAAGGCCAGGATGCCCGCCCCGAGAAGGTTGCCCGTGACCATGAGCGACATGGTGAATATGGGCTTCTTGGCCTGTTCCATGGGCGTCGCCTCCGCGAATGTTAAGAGCTGGCGAGTGCCTGCTGCTTGGACAGCATGATGCCGAGGATGGCCGGGTCCATGCCGGAAAGCCCCTGCCTGGAGATTATGCCCATGCCGCGCATGGTGATCTCCGGGGTTTTGTCGATGATGCCGTCCGTGGCCCTGACGATGCAGCCGTGCATGGCCAACAGGGCGCTTTTGACCCCGGAGCCGACCATTTCGCCGACCTTCAGGGCGCAACTGGTCTTGGCTCCGTCGCAGACCACGGCGACGGTGTTCTCAATGTGGTTCTTGATCGCTCCGCCGATCTGTTCCAGACTCGCGCCAAAGAGATAGGCGGTCGCGGCGGCCACGCCCGCGCCCCCGGCGATGCCGCTGCCGCACAAGGCCGAAAGCAGCCCGGCCGAGGCCTTGATGTAGCAGGTGACCAGGTAGCTGAGCGTCATCGCCCGCAGCATGATGAATTCGTCCTCGATCACGGCGAATTGCGAAACGGCCGCCACCGGCATGCCTGCGGCGATGCCCTGGTTGCCGCTTCCGGCCAGGGTCATGGCCGGAAGCGGCACTCCGCCCATGCGGGAGTCGATGCCGGCTGCGGCGCGGATCGACGCCCACAGGGCCATGTCCTTTTGCAGCAACCCTTGACGCACCAAGGCCAACTGGGAGCGGCCGACACCGATCCCCGGGCCCTTGGCCAGGCCGTAATCCACCAATGCGGTGTTGAGGGACAGGCCGGCGCGGATATAGCCGAAATCGTCGGAGTCCAGGTCGTCGAGGATATCCACCAGTTCGGCCAGAGACAGGGACAAGAGCCACTGCTTGAGGTCGTCGAGATCGTGGTTCTCCCCACCACCGCTCTTGGCCTTGCCGGGCAAAGGCATATCCTGGCCGTCGAGGGTCAGGCCGACGAGGTTGTCGTGGGTTCCCGTGATGACCGCTTCGGCGACGCGCCCGCCGGCGGTAATGGTCGTCTTGACGAACAGGCCGCCGGTGTCGTCCTTAATGCCGACCGCGACTTTGCCGGCGGCCAAAAGCGCTTTGGCTTTGGCGAGCCCGGCCGCATCGGCCGAAATGAAGACCTGCAGGCCCTGGCGGGCATCCCCGGCAGCTGCCCCCAGGGCCGCGGCCAGGCCCACCCCGCCCTCGCCCCCGGCGTTGGGGATGATCACGCCCATGGCGTTCTTGTAAATATTGGCATCCACGGCCACGTCGATGGAGTCGACGTCCGCCTGGCCAAGGACCGAGGCGGCAGCCGCTGCGCTCAGGCCGATGGCCGCCGGTTCGGTGCAACCAAGTCCGGGTTCGGTTTCAAGATGCAAAAGCTGCTTGGCCTTGTTGTGCAATATGTCCTTGATGCCGTATCCCATGATGCCTCCCAGTTGTGGCGGGCGTAGCGCCCCACCCTCCAAAGCCAATCCCGATCGCCGCCGGAAATCGGGCAAATTTCACTCGGTTCTCCCCTCTTTCCGCGAAAGACACAGGACGGATGCGGGACAAAACCGTGACAGGCGCGAAAAAAAGGGGCCAGGCTTTCGCCTAACCCCTTTGGTTTAGCTGGTGGGACATGTAGGACTCGAACCTACAACCAACGGATTAAGAGTCCGCTGCTCTACCAATTGAGCTAATGTCCCTCTTTGTGCCCATCGTGCGCCGATCATGTGACCACCCCGCGCCCGACGTGCGTTCGAACGCCGGTTGCTATGCCCAACCGGCGTTTATGTCAAGCAGTTTTCCGGTCAATCTAGTCGTTCGGCTGGGCCTCGCCGTTACGGCGGCGCGGCAGAATCACCACCTTCTTGAACGGCCCCTCGCCCTTGCTGCGAGTCTGGATCGTCTTATCCTCCTGCAGGGCCATGTGCACTACCCGGCGATGGTAGGAAGAAAGCGGCTTGGTGCTCTGCGGCCGTCCCTGGGTCTTGGCCTTGTCGGCCAGATACAGGGCCATCTTGCGCAAATTCTCGTCCTGCTTCTCGCGGTATTCGCCGGTGTTGATCTGCACCCGGACCGGCTCGGCCCATTTGCGGGCCACGATGCGGTTAACCAAATATTGCAGCGCGGCCAGGGTCTGGCCCTCGCGGCCGATGATCAGCCCGGAATTGGCTTCATCGACGACCAGGGCGTTCACCCGCAGGCTGTTGCCGGTCACTTCGATGCGCGGCGCGGTCTCGGTGATGTAGTTCAAAAGCTTCTCCAGCACCGCTTTGACGATCGCCGCCAGCTCCTCGGACATCTCTTTGGCCTCGGCGCTCTCCTCGGCCGGGTGCCGGTCCTCGTCGGCTCCTTCATCGGCAAAGTCGGAGCCCAGCGTCTCAGGACGCGACTGAGGCCGTGCCTGGGGTCGAGCTTGGGGCCGCGCCTGGGGCTCGGCCGCCGGTTCCGGTTCGGCTTTCGTCGAATCGGCCGGAGCGCTCGAAGCGGCAGGGGCGGCATTCTGCGGTGCCCGCTCGGGCCTCGGGGGACGCTGGGGCTTGTCCGGGCGCCCGGACTTCTGCGGACGCTTTTCGCGCGGCGCGCTGATCGCCTGATCCTGGCCGGCGCTGTTCCCGGTGGTGTCCATTCCGGCCGTTGCCGCTGCCGTCGGAACGGCTCCGCGCACCCTGGCCCTGACTTCGGCCTTTTTCTTGCCCACCAGCCCGAAGATGCCGGTCGAGCCGCCGGAGACGATCTCGATCTCCAGCTTCTCACGGCCCTGGCCATAGAATTCCTGGGCCTGGACAATGGCGTCGTCCACGTTTTTTCCGGCAAATATCTTAAATTCGCTCATACACTCTCCTTGACTCGAAAACGCGCTCGTGACCAAACCCGTCTTACTTGGACTTCGATTTGGAGGAACGCAGCATCCACGATTGCTGGGCTATGGAGAAGACGTTGTTGCACAGCCAGTAGACCACGAGTCCGGCGGGGAAATTGAGAAACATGAAGGTGAAGATCACCGGCATAAGCAACATGATCTTCGCCTGGGTGGGATCGCCCGGTGCCGGGGTCAACTTCTGCTGCAAAAACATCGTGCCGCCCATGATCAGCGGGGTGATGTAATAGGGGTCCTTGGCCGCCAGGTCGGCCAACCAGATCTTGTCCGTAAACGGCAAATAGGTGATGAAGGTAGCGTGGCGCAGCTCGATGGCGTTGAGCAGCGCCTGGTAGAGCCCGAAAAAGACCGGAATCTGAAGGAGCATCGGCAGACAGCCCCCGGCCGGGTTGACCTTGTAGGTCTTGTAAAGCTGCATCATCTCCTGGTTCATGCGTTCCCGGTCGTCCTTGTACTTTTCCCGGATGGCGGCCAGCATGGGCTGGATCTTCTTCATCTTGTCCATGGACTGGTAGCTCTTGTACGACAGCGGCCAGAACAGGACCTTGATGAGTAGGGTCAACAGGATGATGGCCACGCCGTAGTTGCCCACGTACCCGTGGAAGAAATGCAGGATCTGCAGCAGCGGCTTGGCGATGAAGTCGAAAAAGCCGTAGTTGATCACGTCCTTGAGATCGCCCGGGGCCTGGGTCAAGAGGGCCGGATCCTTGGGACCGAGATAGTAGGAGGCGCCGAGGCTCGTCGCCATTCCGGGATTGACGGCCACTCCGGCTTTTTCCGCAGCCATACGGTAGACGTCGTCCTCGAGCCGGGCCTTGAACGTTTCATCCTCGGCGGAGGGCATCAGCGCGGCCAGGAAATAGTTGCTCTCGATGGCCCCGAAGTGCACGCCGCCGTCCACGCTCAGCCCCGTTTTGAGCTTGTCCACGCTGTCTTGGGTTTCGAGCTTGTCGCCCGAAAGATAAGCCAGCCGGGTCTTGTTGTACCGGTCGTCCTTGTCGGACAAGAGGGGCACGGCCAGGGTGTGGGCCACCCGGACGATCAACGGGGTGGCCGCGCCGGAGGAGAGATTGGTGCGCTCCCCGATGACGTAGGAATCGGCCGCGAACGTCAGCTCGCGCTCGATGACCACCTCGCCCATGCGGCCACGGAAAACCAGCGTCCCGGTTTGGCCGGGGGCCACCTTGAGATCGGAGACGTCGCTCGACCACTGGCCTTCGCGCCAGGTGGCCGCGCCTTCGATGATCAGCCCCAGGGGGGCCTTGGACTGGGCCTCATCGCCGATGAGGTCGACCGACGGCGACCCGGGGGCGATGGTCTGGTGAAACTTGGCCAGCCTGAAATGCCCGAGTACGCCGCCGGCCGTGTTGAACTGGGCCGTATACAGCGGCGTGGTCACGGTGACCGTCTTGCCCGAGCTCGCCGCCTGGACGGCCGGGGCCAGTTCGGCCAGCGGGGCCTTGTCCGGGACTGAAGCGGCGGGCGCGCCCTGAGGGCCGGACTGGGCCTGGGGCGCCTGCTTCGCGGGAACGCTCGGGAAAAAGTAGTTCCAGCCGAGCAGGACGAGCAGCGATAATACCACTGCCAGGATGATGCGTTGATTATCCTTCATGGACGTAAATTCTCCGGTAAAATTGGCTCGTTGTCGGGGGCGTCGGCAGGGCCGGGGCAAAAGCCTGGGAAACGGAAGGTCGCGGGCACCGGGTCGAAGCCGGCCTTGGCCAGGGGATGGCAGCGGGCAAGCCGCCACAGCGCCAGCACCCCCCCCCGGACGACGCCGAAACGCGACACGGCCTGTGCGGCATAGTCGGAGCAACTGGGATAAAACCGGCAGACCGGCCCAAACAGGGGCGATACGGCGAACTTGTAAAAACGAAGCAGACCCAGGCAGATTTGACGCATCACGAGTGTCGCCTTGATCCTTGGCCGCGCTCGAACTCCCGCACGATCCTGGCGCAAAGCGGCGTCAGTTCCGACGCTACCGCCGCCAGGCCCAGGGCTTGCGGGTCGAGGTTTCTCTTGGGCACGATCACGATATCCAGGGGGACAGCTGCGCGTGCCAGGGTAAGCCGGAAGAATTCCCGCAGAATGCGTTTGACGCGATTGCGGCGCACCGCATTGCCGTGTTTCTTGCTCACGGCCGAACCGAATCTGGGTCCGGAGACCTCCCCGTCGCGGGAAAGGACGAAGACAAGAAAACGGGATGAGGAATACCGGCGTCCGCGTTCATAGCAGGCGAGAAATTCAACCCGGCGGCGCAGCCGCGCTGACCGGGGATGTCCTAGACCGCCAGCCGTTTGCGGCCCTTGGCCCGACGCCGGCGCAGGATCGCCCGGCCGTTCTTGGTCCGGGAACGCACCAGAAAGCCGTGCACGCGCTTGCGTCTGGTCTTGTGGGGCTGGTATGTCATCTTGCTCATGATCTTTCTCCACGTCGGCCACCAAATTCGAATTGGATGGACGTTGCAACCGGTGGCCTGTCTGTGGCCGCGCTTACGCGCCGCCTGTGTGATGGAAACGGTTCAAACCCAATGCCATTGTCCGCTCTTGTAGCCGGGCCGCCTTGTCGGGGCGCATTCGGATGTCTTTGAGGCCCGGCCGGCCGTGACCGCCAGGCGGTCGCACCCCATGAATCGGTCGAATTTCTTCCCATATACGCCGCCGCAAAGTCCGTCAAGACCCTATGGCGCGGGCCGGGGACAGGTCTCACTGCCCAGGCGTTCGGCCGACGCCCGGGCGACCGGGTGGTGGGGCCGGGCCGAAAACGTCCCGCCAGGCGGGGCCTCGATGCGCCGGTCGGAGCCAGCGCGCAAGGCGGCCTCTGCGGGTACGGTGCTCATGGGGGAAGACAAACCTTTGGCGAAAGCGCGAGCCTAAAAACGGCCGTGCCGAACCCGAAGCTCACGCAACCGGTCGGCGATGGTCATCACGGCCAAGGTGTAAAGGTCGCTGTGGTTATAGGAATAAATAACCGAGCGCTGCTCCTCGGAAGTCATCCCCTGCCGCCAGCCATGGCCGTTTAAATACCTGGCCACGCTGAACAGCGCGTCGCGCACGTCGAAGAGGTCGATACGGCCGTCGCCCTTGCCATCGGCGGCGAACTTGGAAATGTTCGAGGGCATAAATTGGCAATAGCCGATGGCCCCGAAAACCGACCCTGGGATGCCTGCCGCATCCCAGCCCCCGGCCTTGGCGTAAACCAAGAGCGCCTTGAGCTCATCATAGGCCCACTGGGCTTTTTCCTTGGCCGCGGCGTCCGCAAAGGCCAGACGGTCGGGCTGGCCCTTCAGCGATTTGAGATAGGGCTTGATCGTCTCGATCGAACCCGAGGCGGCCATACTGGCCAGGGAAGAAAGCGCCGACCTCGACCCGGTGTACGAGCCGAGCTTGGTCTCAACCAATAAAATGGCCGTCTGAACCTCGGCCGGAACCTGATAGGCCGACTCGGCCTTGGCCAGAGTCTGGGAATTCTCCTCCATAAAGGAATAAGCCCAGTCCAAAATCCAAGGACGCAAGAATTGGCCGTACCTCGACTGCGCCAAGGTCTTGGCCCCGGGCGCCCTGGGCGGCTCGAACTCCTTGACCAGCATCAGATCCACTTTCTGGGCCAAAATCGTTGGATCGAAACGGACTTCCGGGCGGGAAAACAAGGCGGAAATCTCGGCCGCATCAAAGCCGTCGGCCACCAGGCGGTCCGACAACCCGCTCCACAAGTCGGGAACGCCCTGCTGCGCCGTGGCCAGGCGTAGCGAAAACGGCAAAAGAAGCAGCAAAACCGCCAGGACGGCTTGCCGGAAATGCTGGGGAGATCGGGATTGTCGCCGCATTGTCATCAACCGGTCATACTCGTTGCGTCATGTTTTTTTTGCTGACTACCCGTTTGGTCAAAAGCTGTCCAGACGGCATAAATTCACGCCCGGTGTTTACAAACCTCCCCTTCTGGGGTTATGCCCGGCTTAAGTGGAAAATAAATACGGCGAAAAACCGGCAGGGATTCAACCTCAAGGAGAATCATCATGAATATGAAAGAACTCCGCGAAAAGGCCAAGCCGCTCAGCGTGAAAATCGGCGTCGGCTTGAGCAAAACGGATGCAGTGCGCCAAATCCAGATCGCTGAAGGCTTCGACGATTGCTTCGGTCGCGGCCTGTTTGACACCTGCGGCCAGCCCAACTGCTGCTTCAGGGCGGACTGCGTAAAAATACCCAGCTAGAACGATACCGCCGGCGGGAGCGGCCTTGCACCCGCCGGATCCAATCCAACCGCCGAGGCGGCCAGGGCCGGCCTACGCCGGACACCCCTCGGCCTTGGTCGAACCGGGACCGGCCAGGGGACGGAAACATTTCTTCCCGGCCCGACAAATCGGACACTTCCAATCCTCGGGCAAATCCGTAAATTTCACGCCGGGCGGAATCTTGCCTTTCCTGTCCCCACGGTCGGGATCGTAAATATACCCGCAATTCACCGTCTGACACTGGTACATCTCCTCCGGCGCGGCCATGTGAACCTCCTGGTGAATGTGGTGCGGAAGAGAGGAGAAAAGCCGGGGGAAACCCCTTTTGTTCACAAAAGGGGTTTCCCCCGGACCCCCTTCCCCAAAAAACTTCCATAAATGGGTTGTGGTCAAACAGGAAATACGACCTTAACCAGAATAAAGCGCGTCTGGCAAGACGTCTTGCACATATCGCTGATCCCGGTTATGCGACCCACGACTTGCCTGGCGATAATATATCAAGAGGAACTTATGGAATTTTTCAGCCAATTCGCCGAACTCATCCTGCACGTGGACAAATTCCTGGCCCAGGCTTCGGCCGCGTACGGTCCCTGGATCTACCTGATCTTGTTCACCGTCGTCTTCTGCGAAACAGGCCTCGTGGTCACGCCGTTTCTGCCCGGCGATTCGCTGCTCTTCGCCTGCGGCGCCCTGGCCGGAGCCGAGGCCTTAAATCCGCACATCGTGGCGCCCGTCCTTCTGTGCGCGCCCATTCTCGGCGACAGCGTCAACTACCTGATCGGTTCGCAGGTCGGACCGGCCGTCTTCGCCCGGGAGAAAATCCGCTTCGTCAAGAAAGAACACCTCGACCGCACCCACCAATTCTATGAAAAACACGGCGGCAAAGCAGTGTTCTTCGCCCGCTTCCTGCCCATCCTGCGCACCTTCTCACCCTTCGTGGCCGGCGTGGGAGCCATGAGCTACCCGCGCTTTCTGGCCTACTCCGTATCCGGCAGCCTGTGCTGGGTGGGACTGTTCCTGGGCGGGGGCTACTACTTCGGCAACATGCCGCTCGTCCGGCGCAACTTCAGCCTGGTCATCCTGGCCATCATCGTCATCTCCGTGATCCCGGCCGTGATGCAATACTTCAAAGCCCGCCGCGCGGCGTAAAGAAACCAGGGGGAAGGGCTCCGCCCTTCCCCCTGGACCCCCTCGAAAAAATTTTCTCCCCAATCTTCATTAATCCAGGGGTTTCACGTTCCAGATGCGGCTGGCGTATTCCATGAGCGCCCGGTCGCTGGAGAATTTGCCCATGTTGGCGGTATTTAAGATGGAGCGTTTGGCCCACTCGTGCGGTTTGGCGAAAAGGTTGTCGGCGGCTTGTTGCGCTTTGCGGTAGGCTGCAAAGTCGGCCAGGACCATGAAGCGGTCGCCCATGTCCAGCAGCGATTCAATGATGCACCGGTAGAGCACCGGTTCGGCCGGGGAGAAGTAGCCGTTCGCGATCATATCCAGGGCCCGGCGCAGTTCCGGGTCGGATTCGTAGTACTCACGCGGGTTATAGCCCTTGGCCCTGATTTCTTCGATTTGTTCTTCTTTGAGTCCGAACAGGAAAATGTTGTCTTTGCCGACTTCCTCCATGATTTCGATGTTGGCGCCGTCGTAGGTGCCGATGGTCAGGGCGCCGTTTAAGGCGAACTTCATGTTGCCCGTGCCCGAGGCTTCCATGCCGGCGGTGGAGATTTGTTCCGAGAGGTCGGCGGCCGGGATGATCTTTTCGGCCAGCGAGACCGAGTAGTTGGGCAGGAACACGATTTTGAGGCGGCCGGCCAGGACCGGGTCGGTGTTGACCACGTAGGCCACGGAGTGGATGAGTTTGATGATCATTTTGGCCATGCGGTAGCCGGGCGCTGCCTTGCCGCCGAAGATCACCACCCGGGGGATGGTCGGCGCGGCCGGGTTGTCTTTGATGCGATTGTAAAGGGCGACGACCCCCAGGATATTCAGGAGTTGGCGTTTGTATTCGTGGAAGCGTTTGACCTGGACGTCGAACATGGCCTCCGCCGGGACCTTGATTTTGAGCTGTTGCTCGATGAGCGCGGCCAGGCGGAGTTTGTTCTGCTTTTTGACTTCCATCCAGCGCTTGCGGAAGGCGGCGTCGTCGGCCAGGGGGATAAGTTCCTTGAGCTTGTCGAGCCCGGTGATCCACTCCGCTCCGATTTTTTCAGTGATCAGGCCGGCCAGATTTTTGTTGCATTGCAAAAGCCAGCGTCGCGGGGTGATGCCGTTGGTGATGTTGGTGAAGCGATCCGGGTAGAGCTCCTGGAAATCCTTGAACACCCTGGTCTTGAGAATTTCGCTGTGCAAGGCCGAGACGCCGTTGACGGTATGCGAGCCCACGATGGCCAGGTGGGCCATGCGCACCTGGCGGTTATCGCCGTTGTCCACGATGGACATGCGCGGCACGCGTTCCGGATCTTGGGGATAGCGGCGGCGCACGTCGTCGAGGAAACGGCGGTTGATTTCGTGGATGATCTGCATATGCCTGGGCAACATGCGTTCCACGAGTTCCTCGGGCCAGTGCTCCAGGGCCTCGGGCAGGACGGTGTGGTTGGTGTAGGCAAAGGTGCGGGTGCAGATGTCCCAGGCGATTTCCCAGGGCAGAAGCTCGCAGTCCACAAAAATACGCATGAGCTCCGGGATGGCGATGGCCGGATGGGTTTCATTGAGGTGGATGGCGATCTGGTTGGGGAAGTCGTGCCAGGTTTCATTTTTCTTTTTGAAGCGGCGGGTGATGTCCTGCAGGGTGGCCGACACGAAAAAATATTGCTGCCGCAGGCGCAGTTCCTTGCCGGCTATGGTTTCGTCGTTGGGATAGAGGACCATGGAAATGTTTTCGCTGCGGATCTTGTCCTCGACCGCGCCGACGTAGTCGCCGGTATTGAAGAAGCCGAGATTGAACTCGCGGCTGGTGCGGGCCACCCACAGGCGCATGTTGGTGACGTAGCCGTTGCCGTAGCCCGGAATGAGGTAGTCGCAGGCCATGGCCATGACCTTGGTGGTGTCGGCCCAGAGGTGCCGCAGTCGGCCCTGCTCGTCGGTCCACTCCAGGACCCGGCCGTAGAAATTGACCGGGTAGAGGTTCTGCGGCCGGTCGAAGCCCCAGGTATTGCCCAGGCGCAGCCAGTTGTCGGCGTGTTCGATCTGGTAGCCGTTTTCGATGACCTGGTGGAAGATGCCGAAGGAGTAGCGGATGCCGTAGCCGTAGCCCGGGATACGCAACGAGGCCATGGAGTCCAGGTAACAGGAGGCGAGCCGTCCCAGGCCGCCGTTGCCCAGGCCGGGGTCGAATTCGTTCTCGGCCACCTCGTCCAGGGTCAGCCCCCTGTTTTGCAGAGCGGCCTCGCCGGTGTCCTCCATTTCCATGTTGAGCAGATTGTTGACCAAAAACGGACCGGGCAGAAATTCCATGGACAGGTAGTAGACCCGTTTGACCTGGCCTTCGTAGAAGGCGCGCTGGGTCATGATCCATTTGTCGATGAGCCGGTCGCGCACGGCCAGGGACAGGGCCATGTAGAAGTTCACCGTGCTGGTCCGGTCGTAGTCGCTGCCGAGGCTTGAGACGATATGGCGCAACATGTCGTTTTCGAGTTGCGAACGAGGGCCCTTTTTCGGCTTTTCCGGAGCCGTTTCCTGGGGTGACGGCGAGGCAACAACTGGCGCGGTCTTTTTCAAGGGAAGCTCCTTGCGGATGGCATGCCGGAAAACCCGGGGCATGGTCGGGGGATGTGGCCCTTTGGTAACACGAAACAACAATCTCGGGCAACAGTTCCTGCCCGGCGCCCCCGGCTGGGGGAAATTTTGCCGCGAAAACACCCTGCTTTTGCGATAAATACATTGATCGCCCGGCACGGAAGACGTATCTTACGGCCCTGATGACGAGGCCGGTCCTTCCGGCTCATTGAATAATCGCCGCTCCCGGAGCATGTCATGGCCGAAGCGAACCTTGGCCGGGCCGAAACAGCCGGCGTTGTGTACCTGACCGGAGAAGCGGGCGTCAGCACGGCCGCGGAGATTAGGGACATTTTGCTCTCCGCCGTGGCCGGTTCCCAGGATCTGACCGTCGACATCTCAGGTGTCACCTTTGCCGACATCGCTTTTTTCCAGCTCTTGTACGCGGCCATGCAGTCCATGGAGGCCAAAGGCGGACGCCTGCGGCTTACCGGCCTGACCCAAAGCGGCGCCGCCGGGGCGTCAAAGGCCGGCGGCTTTTTGGAAGCCGCCTGGTTTGTCGAGCTCACCGGACAGGAAAGGTGCCATGGCGACAATCCTGTTCGTGGATGATTCGGCGTACGTCCGGCGCATGGCGGCCGGGGCACTGAGGCGGATCGGCCACGATGTCGTCGAAGCGGCCGGGGCGCTGGCGGCCTTGTCCTCGGCCCCGGCCAAGGCGGACTTGGTGTTTACCGACCTCTCGCTCCCGGACATGGATGGAGCGGAGTTCATCGCCAGGCTGCGGGCAACGCCGGAATTTCGTTTCATCCCGGTGATCATGCTGGCCAATCCGGCGCAGGCGCTCCTGGTCCAGGACGGGAAGGCGGCCCACGCCACGGGATTTATCCTCAAGCCCTATACCCCGGAAGAGATCGTCTCCGTGGCGGGCAGACTCCTGCGGCCGAGCGGCGCTCCGCCGGCGAAGGAGGATCACGCGTGACCATGTCGCACGACGAAATGCACCGGGCGGCTTTTCTCGAAGAGGCCGGCGAGCTGCTTGGCGAGCTCGAGGAAGCCCTGCTTGAACTCGAGTCCAGGCCCGACGACCTGGACCTGATCAACCGGGTCTTTCGGGCCATGCACACCCTCAAAGGCTCCGGGGCCATGTTCGGCTTCGACGACGTGGCCGCCTTCGCCCACGAGGTGGAAACCGTCTTCGACAAGGTGCGAGGCGGCTTGATCACGGTCGACAAGGAACTCCTCGACCTCAATCTGGCAGCCAGGGACCATGTCAAACACCTGTTGGAATGCGCCCGCCAGAACCTGGAACCGGACCTGGGGGCGGGCGGCGCGATCCTTGCCGGCCTGGCCCGGCTGACAGCCCCGATCGAGTTGGCCAAGGCCGCGCCCGAACCGGTTGCGACCCCGGCCAAGCCACCGGCCCAGGCCTACGAGACCACCTACGCCATCCGTTTCAAACCCGCGCCCGGCATCTTTGCGGCCGGAATCGACCCCCTGCGTTTTCTCGGCGACTTACGCGGCCTGGGAACGACCCGGGTCATCAGCCACACGGACGCCGTGCCCGACCTCGCCGCCATCGATCCGGAGCGCTGCTACCTCTGGTGGGACATTGTGCTCGCCACCAACAGGCCAACGGCCGAGATCGAGGACATTTTCGGCTTTGCCCGGGACAAGGGCGAACTTTCAATCCGCCTGGCCGGCGCCGAGACAGGGGAAGAGCCCAAAAAGCTCGGTGAAATATTGCTGGAAAAGGGCGATCTGGACCCGCCGGATTTATCCGCCGCGCTGGACAGCCAAAAGCGCCTGGGCCAAGTTTTGGTGGAGTCGGGTCTTCTCACCCCGGAAAAGGTCAACGCCGCCCTGGCCGAACAGACCCTGGTGCGCGAGACGCGCGAAGCAAAAGAGCAAAAAGACAAAACCGAACCGAAGGAAAGCGCGGCGTCCATCCGGGTGGCGGCGGAAAAGCTGGACCAGCTGGTGAATCTGGTCGGCGAATTGGTGATCGTGCAATCGCAGATCTCCCAAATCAGCGCCGACTCCGGAAGCGCCTCCTTCATCAGCGTGGCCGAACAACTCGAACGCCTGTCTGCGGAGCTTCGCGACTCCACGCTCGGCATCCGCATGCTGCCCATCGGCTCGACCTTCAATAAATTTCGCCGCCTGGTGCGCGATCTCTCGGCCGAACTGGGCAAGGAAATCGACCTTGTCACCCGGGGCGAGGAGACCGAGCTCGACAAAACGGTCATCGAGCGCCTGGGCGACCCCTTGGTGCACCTGCTGCGCAACTCGATCGACCACGGCGTGGAATCCCCGGACGTTCGCCTCGCCCGGGGCAAGAACCGCCGGGGAACGCTCGAATTGACCGCGGAACATGCCGGCGGCGAGGTGATCATCCGCGTCAAAGACGACGGCGCGGGCATCGATCCGGACAAGGTCCGGGCCAAGGCCGTGGAGCGCGGGCTGATCGCGTCGTCCGCCGATTTGAACCGCGCCGAGATTCTGGGGTTGATCTTCGCCCCGGGATTTTCCACGGCCGAACGGGTAAGCAGTGTTTCCGGCCGGGGCGTAGGCATGGACGTGGTCAAACGGGCGATTGAGGCTTTGCGCGGCCAAGTGGAAGTCGATTCCCTGCCCGGCGCGGGCAGCGCGATGACCATCAGGCTGCCGCTGACCCTGGCCATCATCGACGGGCTGCAGGTGCTCGCCGGGGATGAATATTACGTCTTGCCGCTGTCCTTGGTCGAAGAATGCGTGGAGTTGGCCCGCAGGGCCGAAGACGGCCAGAGCGGCAAACAGATCGTCAACCTGCGCGGCAAAATCGTGTCTTACATCCGGCTGCGCGACTGCTTCGCCATCCCGGGCGAGCCGCCGGCCATCGAGCAGTTGATCGTGGTCGCCTTCGAGGGGAGGCGGGTCGGACTGGTGGTGGACCATGTCATCGGCGAGCACCAGACGGTCATCAAATCCCTAGGCCCCCTGTACCGCGACGTCCAAGGGCTGGCCGGAGCGACGGTCAGGGGCGACGGTCGCATGGCGCTCATTCTGGATGTGCCGGGCCTGCTCAAATCCGCGGGCCATCTCGGACCGTAGGCCGCAACACCCTGCCGCGACTTCCGGTCCGCCTCCGGGCGGTGGGAGTCGCTCAACAGCACCGTTCACCCGCAACCGGCTTCCGTTCATCCGCCCGGCCGAAACGCCGGGCTAATTGTCTCTGCCGCGCTCCCAGCTGATGCGCACCTCACGCGTACCCCATTGCAGGGCCGCGCCGAGATCGGCGCCCTGGTAAATGTCGATGGACTTTGTCCAGCGGTCGCTCATGGTGTCCAGGACCCGGTATTCGCCGTCCAGGCCTTGGATTTTCACCTTGGTGTTGCGGGTCAGGCCATTGTTCAGCAGATCGGGCGAAACGGCGATGCATTTGAGGTCTTTGTCGAGGACGTCGCCCCAGGCCCCGGTCGGAGCCGGCGCCGGGGCGGCTTTTTTCTTGTGCTTGGAATGCTTGGCGACATAGCTGAAGGCCTGCACGTCGAGGATGTTGCAAGCCAGGGGCTTGCCGAACATGACCGCCGGATCGTCCAGGGCCAGACTCGGGCCGGGCGACTTCGCCGCCCCCACGGCCGGGGACGGGGCCTTGTTCACTCCGGTGCAGCCGGTCAAAAACGTAGCGGTCAGGATAAGGAAGGAGGATATGCCTTTCTTCATAAAAAACCTTGTCGTTTTGGTTGGCGCAAAAATCGGGACGCGAGAAAAAAGGGCTCAGGGGTAAGAAATTATGCTCTCTGATAACCCAGACCGGCAGCCGGGGCAAGAAAAAAAATCCACTTCAACCGATTGATATGCCAACGTTTTATTGGTAACTTGCCTTTCCCCCGAAAAAAAGGAGCCTTCATTGCGGCAACATACCGAAAAATCGTCCGCCGGCGTCCGCGCCCGGCTTGCCGGCCTGCTCCTCGCGGTCGTGCTGTGCCCGTGCTTCGTGGGCTCGGCCCTGGCCGGGCAATGGGACGCGCTCATCGACCGGCTGGCCGCGGACGGCCTGGACCGGGAGATGGTGCGCGCGACGCTTGAGCGCCCCGAGGTGCGCTACGACCCCGGCGCCATGGGCAAAAAGCTCATGGAATATTACATGGCGACTTACGGCTCGCTGCTGGTTAGCAAGATCCAGGCCAGGCTCACGGATCTGGAGTATTATTTCGGCCCGGTCGACGGCCGGATGAACTATCTGACCAAGATGGGCATCAAGGCCTTCCAGGCCCAGCACGGCGTGAGCCCGGACGGCAAACCCAGCGCCGAGCTTTTGGACGCGGCCGGCAAGGAACGCGCCAAGGCTCCGGAAGCGCTCGGCCTGCGCCAGCTTACCCCGCCGAAAGTCTCGGTCTACGAGGTGGTGCTCACCCCGGAGCGTTTGTCCGAGGCCAGGCAATTTTACCAAGACAACCTTCCCTTGCTGCGCCAGGCGCAAACTCGCTATGGCGTCCCGGCCGAGGTCATGGTCGGACTTTTGACGGTGGAGACGCGGGTGGGCAAATTTCTGGGCGAGGATTTGGCCGTGAGCGTCCTGGCCAGCATGGCCGCGAGCCCCACCTTCGCCTCGGTGGCCAGCGTCTTTGCCGAGGAAAACGTCACCCCGGCCCAGGCCGCCTGGCTCGATGCCAGGGCCGCCGAAAAATCCGACTGGGCCTACCGCGAGCTTACGGCCCTGTTCGCCTACGCCGCGGCCAACCACCTCGACCTCATGAACATGCCGGGCTCGGTTTACGGAGCCATCGGGCTGTGCCAGTTCATGCCTTCAAACGTCTCCCGCTTCGGCGTGGACGGCGCGGGCCACGGCTGCATCGATCTCTACAACACCGCCGACGCCATATACAGCCTGGCCAATTATCTGAATTATCACGGATTTAAACCGGGGGCCGGAATCGAAAGCCAGCGCAAGGCGCTCTACCATTACAACCACAGCCTGGTTTACGTAAATACGATCATGGCCGTGGCCGACTACTTGCGTGGCAAGCCCCTGCCCTGATAAGCCACCTGGCGAAGTAACCCCTACCCACCCCAATCCCGGTTGGCCCATGACCCGTCGTTCGCTTTATTTCGCGTTTTTGGCGCTGGTACTCCTCGGCTTGACGACCGCCGGCCTGTTTTGCCCCGAACCGCTGTACGCGGCCAACGGCAAATCAAAGGCCGTCTCCGCCACCTGCCCGCCGTTCCACCCAAGCGGCAAGATCGATTGGCGCAACCGCAAACGCCACGGCCGCCATGCGGCTTCCTCGCGCGCCTTTCACGTGGGCTCGCGCTCGGCGGTGCTGGTGGATTTCGCGAGCGGCAAGACGCTCTACTCCCAGGACCCGGACCGCAAGATCGCTCCGGCCTCGATCACCAAGGTGCTGACCTTGTACCTGCTTCACGAGGACGTAGCCCTTGGCCGGGCCAGGCTCACGGATCTTGTGCCGGTCAGCGCCCGCGCCCGCGACACCGGCGGCTCCAGCATGGGGCTCGATGCCGGCGACAAGGTGACGCTGGGTGAACTGATCCACGGCATTTCCATCGCCTCGGCCAACGACGGCTGCGTGGCCGTGGCCGAACATTATCCCGGCGGCATTCCGGCCTTCGTGCGCCGCATGAACGCGAAGGCCCGCGAACTGGGCATGACCGGCTCGGTCTTCAAAAACCCCAACGGCCTGCCCGCAATAGGCCAGTATACCACCGCCCACGACATCGCCAAGCTCTCGGTCGCCTATATCCGCCGCTTCCCCCAGGCCCTGGCCATCCATTGCCAGCGCACTTACACCCACAATGGTTACACCGGCTGCAACGCCAACTCGCTTCTGGCGGACTACCCGGGCGCGGACGGGCTCAAGACCGGCTATGTGGACGCCTCGGGCTACAACATCACGGCCACGGCCGTGCGCGACGGCGTGCGGTTGATCGCCGTGGTCCTGGGCAGTTCGAGTTCGCGGATACGGGAGCGCGAGACCGTCAAGCTCTTAAACAAAGGCTTCGCCATGGTCGCCTCGGGTAATACCGGGGGCGAGGACATGCCGGGGCCGGCGCACAAACCCGCCTCGGGTCATCACAAGAGACACCACAAGAAGACGGCTAAAGCAGCCTGAAGGCGGCCAGGGCGACCAGCGTGGGAAGGATCGCCGCGGCCAGAAGATAGAGCGGATTGACCGCCCCGTCCTCGAAGCGGGCGCGCAGGATGGCGATGCCGGCCGGATTGGGGGCGTTGGCCACGATGGTCAGCCCGCCGCCCGTGACCGCCCCGGCCACCAGGGAATATTTGAAATCCGGGCCCAGCCCCTCGACCAGCGAGGCCAGGTAGGTGAGGGCCGCGTTGTCGGTCACGGAGGTCAACGCGGTCGCCCCGAAGTAGACCGCGTCGCTCGACATGCCGAGCAGAACGGGCCTGAGCCACCATTCCTGCCAGCCTCCCAGCACCACGAGTCCGGCCAGAAAACAGGCCACGAGCAAGCCTTCGCGCAGGATGAGCTGGCCCATATGGCGTTCGTAGGCGTGAGCCACGCCGAGAAAAATCAAAAAAAGCCCCATAAAGACCGTCGGGAAATGGCCGAACACCACCACCAGGACCAAAAAGAGCAGATTGGCCGCGATCAGCGGGACGGGCGCGGCCTCGTCATCGCCGGCGGCTTCCGCCTCCGGCAGCCGGGCCAATTCCTTGCGAAAAACGAGGGTCGCCGCCAAGGCGTTGACCAAGACCGCCAGAACTGCTTTCCAGCCGAAATTGGCGAGCATAAATCCGGTGTCCCAGCCCCAGGTCCCGGCCACCATGAGCACCGGCGGCGAAGCATAGGTCGTGAGCACGCCGCCGATGGAGACGTTGACAAAGAGCGTCCCCAAGGTAGCGTACTTGAGCCCTAAACCCGCCTCGCCGGTAAAAAACCGGTCGCGCAGGGCCAGGGCCGCCAGGGTCATGGCCGCCGGTCCGGTGATAAACGACCCGAGCAGCGGAACCAGGGCCAGCATCAAGAAATAATTGGCGGCGTTCGCCCGAAGCGGCAAGGTCCGGGCCGCGGCGCGCACGCAGGCCGTGGCCGTTTGCAATACCGGCCGGGTGCCGGCGACGACCATGACGGCGAAGACGAACATCGGCTCGGTGAAGTTGCGCGATTCCAGGTAGGTAACCGCCCCGTCGCGGCCCGTAAAGACGAAGAGCGTCAGCATCAAAACGGCCGCCCAAAAACCGAAGACCACCTCGACCTCGGCCATCAGATGCCACAGCCCGGCGTGGGCCGCGCCACGGCGGGCCAAGCCCTCGAAATACTTGGTGGCAAAGGTGTGGATCAAGGCGGCGGCGAACAGGGCCGCGGCGGCGAAGTGCAAAAATGTCTGCATGTCGGTATTTTTAGGGTGTGATTGGGCCCGCCGCCCGGTCTACACCCGCTCGCCGGCTTGATCAACCGCTCGATACGGGGCCTAAGCCGGCCGCTTGGCGGCCACGATCTTGTCGATCAACGTCTCCAGGGCGTCGAGCTCAAGCGGCTTGGCGACGTACGCGTCCATGCCGACGGCCAAGAATTTCTCCATGTCCCCGCTCATGGCGTAGGCGGTCACGGCGATGATCGGGACGCCCGGATGGAAGTCGCCGGAGACGTCGGCGCGGATCCGCCTGGTCGCCTCCGCGCCGTCCATGACCGGCATCTGCACGTCCATCAGGACGCAATCGAAACGCTCTTGCCTGAGCGCCGCAAGGACCGCTTCCCCGTCGCCGGCGCAGTGCACCGCGTGCCCGGCCTTCTCCAGAAAGCGCTTGACGCTGAATTGGCTCAGCGGATCGTCCTCGGCGAACAGGATGCGGTAGGTTCCTTTTCCCTCGGCGGCCGGAAAGGCGGCGCTCTGTCCCGCGCTTTGCCCGTCGTCCGACAGGCCGAGCGGCAGCATGACATACACGCTGGTCCCGCGGCCCAGCTCGCTGTCGATGGCCATGGTGCCGCCCATGAGCGCAACCAGCCGCTTGGTGATGGTCAGCCCGAGTCCGGCGCCCTGCTGATGGCGGGTGAAGGAATCGTCCACCTGGGTGAAGGCCTCGCAGACCGCGCCGATCTTGTCGTCCGGGATACCTGCCCCGCTGTCGCTCACCACGAAAAGGAGCCTGGCCCGCCGCGCCGAAACCTCGGCGAGCCGCGAAACAGAGACTGAAATCTCCCCCAGCGAGGAGAATTTCATGGCGTTGCCGACCAGGTTGAAGATCACCTGGCGGATGCGCACCTCGTCGCCGATCACCAGGTCGGGAACATCGTCCGCGACGCTGGTTTGGATGAATATCCCTTTTTCCATGGACAGCGGCGCGAAGGTGTCGGCCAGGGAGCTAAAAACGTTCGTCAACCGGAATGTCGTCTCGTTGATCGTCAGGCGGTCGGATTCGATCCGGGACAGGTCCAGAATGTCGCTGAGCAGCTTGGTCAACCGGGAGCCGGAGCGAATGGCCATGTCGGCGAATTCGCGCTGTTCGGCGCTGAGTTCGGTGGAGCGCAACAGCTGCATCATGCCCATCAAGCCGTTGAGCGGGGTTCTGATCTCGTGGGACATGTTGGCCAAAAACATGGTCTTGGCCGCGTTGGCCTTTTCGGCGGTCCGCACGGCCGCGCGCAGGTCCTGCTCCAGTCTGTGGCGCGGAGTGATGTCGCGGTCCATGCCGAGCACGCCGACCAGTCCGCCCTCGGAATCGAAAATCGGGGCCGTAAGCGAATCCAGGAACATCTTGTTGCCGCTTGGGAACGTGATCCATTGGTCGTCGCGCCTGGGCTTGCCGCCTTCGAGCATGGCTTGGTCGCGCTTTTGCAATGCTTGCGCTATGCCCGGGTCGAAAAGTTCGCGGTCCGTGCGCCCGACGATCTCTTTTTGCGACTTGCCCAGGAATTCGCAAAAGGCCGGGTTGCAGCCCAGGTAGACCCCTTTGGGATCTTTAATGAAGATCAGATCCGGCGTGGAATCGATCAGCGAGGTCAACAGAACGGTCTGGCGTTTGAGTTCCGCGTCAGCCAGGCGGCGGTCGGTGACATCCTCGAAACAGGTGAAAGAAAAGAGGACATTGCCGTTTTGATCTTTCACCGGCGCGCCGCTGAAGCTTAAAATGAGCGACAGGCCGCCGCTGATGCGACTCACCCGCAATTCGTAGCCGGAAAAGCTCTCGCCGCGCAGGGCCCGGGCCAGGGGCCGCTGCCGACGCGGCAGGGCCCGGCCGTCCGGTGTCTGCATCGCATAGAGGTTCAGGAACTCTTTGCAATGCGCCGGCGGCGTTATATCTTCGCCAAGACCAAAAATCCGGCGCGCCGCCGGGTTGACGGACAAGATGGCGCCGTCGGCCCCAGCCACGATCAGGCCCTCGACCAGGCTGTCGATCACCGCCCGGCTCTTGAGCGATTCCTCCTCGGCCTGCTTGCAGGCCGCGATCACTTCGGTGATCTCGTGGCCGATGATCAAGATCCGCGGCACCCCCCCGTCCGCATCGAACAAAGGAAGATATTCCGCGTTCCACCAGGTAAGCCGGCCGGCGGCCGGCACGGCGAATTCCCTCAGGCGCACAGGTCGGCCGGTAGCGTAAACCAAATCAAAAAGCCCGGACATCTCCGAGGCCACCTCGGGAAACACTTCGGCCAGGGTGTGTCCGATCAACGGCCGCAGTTGCGGCGAGACAACGGCCTCATAGGCCGGGTTGGCCAGGACGTAGCGGTGCGACGGTCCTTCGACCACCCCGACCGTGACCGGAGCGTTCGCAATCAAACTTTCCAGGAAGTCCCGCTGCTCCTTAATCCGTGTCAGATCCTCGGCGCGGGCCGCCTCCAGCCGTTTGCGGTCGGTGACGTCGCGGTTGCTGACCCGCCTGCCCAGCGCCGTCCCGTCGGGCCGTGAGATGGCCTCGCAGGAATGGTTGATCCAGACGGTCCCGCCGCTCTTGCTGATGATGCGGAATTCGAGGCTGATCAGCCCCCCTCCCCCCGCTTCCACAAATCTTTCATGCTCGCGGAACAGCGCCGCGTCGCCGGGATGGACGATTTTGGCGAGCAGAGCCGGATCGGCGGCGAACTCCGCGGAAGTGTACCCGGTGATCCGTTCGCACGAGGGGGAGACCCACAGCAGCCGTCCGTCCGGGCCGCGCCAGTATTCCCAGTCATAGGTGAAATCGGCGATCGTGCGCAGTTTTTCTTCGCTCTCGCGCAGGGCGGACTCGGCGCGCTTGCGCTCGCTCACGTCGCGGGCGATGCTCATGTGCGCGGGTTTACCCCGAAACGCGACCGGCCGGGCGTTGATCTCCACCGGTATGCGCCGGCCGTCCTTGGTCATGTGCACGGACTCGAAAAGCAGCTCACTCTTGCGTTCAAGCTCCAAGACAAGCTCGGAGCGCCGGTGGCGCAGCTCCGGGGCGTCGATATCGGCCGGCCCCATGGTCAACAGTTCCGCCTCGGTATAGCCCAAGCGCTCGCAGGCCAATTTGTTGACCGAGATAAAGTGCAGGGCCTCGTCCACGATGAAGACGGCGTCCCCGGCGCTGTCGAACAGGGCGCGGTATTTCGCCTCGCTCGCCGCCAAGTCCCTGTGGGCCTCCAGGCGCGACAGGGCCAGGGCTGCGGAGTCGGCCACGAGTTCGAGGAAGGTCAGGAGTTCCGGGGTGAAGCGGTCCGGACGCTGGTCGTTGAACTGCAAAAGCCCGTAGGTCGTTCCCGCGAAGCGCAAGGGCACCAGGGCCACGGACTGGTAGCCCATGCCGTTGCAGCGGTTGCGGGTGACGGACAGGCGTTGCGCCGGCATCGTCTCGGCCAGCAACACGGTGGTGTTGTTCGTCCAGAAGCTGCCCCGGACGGTAAAAAAAGCCAGGGACGGGTCGTAACGGCCCATGATGACGTTGCCGCACATGCATTCCAGGATGGGCTCGCCGCCCGCGTCCAGGATGGGCTCGCCGGTGGCGCTCTTCGCGCACAACTGGCTTTCGAGGGCGACGAACTCCACGGGAAAGCCCCTGGTTTCGAAGTAGGGATAATCAAAGCCCTGCTTGAGCCGGATGCCCACGGCCTCGCAGCCGGACCACTCCCGCAGTTGGACGATCAACTCGCCGAACCAGTCCTTGGGTTCGCCGCCGGCGGCCAGGGTCCGGATGAGTTCGCCTATCCTGGCGTAGGGAATGGAGGCGGGAAGCGAGACGTCCGGGCTTTGGGTCCGAGCCGGCCCGTGGCTCCGGGCGTTCAAGTCGGCGATCGTTCGCCTGGCTTGCTCAAGCTGCCCCCGAAGGTCGGCCAGCTCCCGCACAAGCGACTGCGTATCCGCGTGTCCGCTGCTCATATTCCCGCCATTAAAAAAGGTTGTATAGACACGATAGGATAAAAACGCGATAAAGAGCAACGGAAATTTGAGATATGGCGATTTGTTCGCCTCGCGCCCGTGCACAACACCGCCGCGAGCGCTCGCCGCCCTAAGGTCAAAGACCCGAGGCCGCACGGCCGGCTGGAGGCGGCAGAGCCGGCGAAGGAATTGGACGAACCCTCCGCTCATGATTATGTAAAGGCGGAAAGGACTGGTATTGATCCGCAGTACGCTGTATTTTCACGCTTTCAAGCCGACCCGGGGAAATCCCGCGCGACGGCGGGAGCCACCGACGAGCCGGGACCGGCTTGTTGACTTGCCCGAGGAAATCTGGTTTGCAACGCCGACCGGAGTCAAGCGCGGCGCGGCTTTTCGCGGCGCGCGACCGGGCGACCGGCAGGGACCGGAGGAAACCGGCGCAGACGGAGGGGAACGGGGGCATCGTGCGGGTCGATCTCAAGCGCAACAGGGAACGGATGGTCCGCGAGCAGATCCAGGCCAGGGGGATTTCCGACCCCCGGGTGATCGCGGCCATGCGCAGAACCCCCCGCCACATCTTCGTGGAAGAAGCCCTGCATGCCCAAGCCTACGAGGACTATCCCCTGCCTATCGGCCAGGGCCAAACCATTTCCCAGCCTTACATCGTGGCCATGATGACCGAGCTGCTCGAGATAACGCCTGGCATGAAGGTTTTGGAGATCGGCACGGGCTCGGGCTACCAGGCGGCGGTGCTGGCCGAGATGGGAGCCACGGTGTACAGCCTGGAACGGGTGCCGCTTTTATTCCAGGCCGCCGAAAAACGGCTGGCCAAACTCGGCTACAAGGTCCATTTGAAGCTTGACGACGGCACGCTCGGCTGGCCCGAGGCCGCACCCTTCGACCGGATCATGGTCACCGCCGGCGGGCCTTCGGTTCCGGAACCCCTGCTCGCGCAACTGGCCGATCCCGGACTTATGGTCATCCCGGTCGGCCTGGCCCGCGAGCTCCAGAAACTCGTTTTGGTGACCAAACAAGGCGGTCTGATCCGCCAGGAAGACAGAGGCGGCGTGCGCTTCGTTGATCTGGTCGGCCGGCACGGCTGGTAGGACGCCGCAAGGAAACTGCCCATGAAGGAACTCACGGGCGCGGAAGGCTGCGGCGGCGCTTGCGCCGGGAAAGCCAAAAGCGCTGACGATCGCGTCGAGGCCAAGGCCATCCAGGACGCGCAGATCACTTCCACCCTGGAAAAGATCAAATACAAGCTCTTTATCATGAGCGGCAAGGGCGGCGTGGGCAAAAGCTCGCTGTCGGTGAACCTGGCCTGCGCCCTGGCCGCCATGGGCCACCGGGTGGGACTTTTGGACGTGGACATCCACGGCCCGAGCGTGCCCCGGATGTTGGGACTCTCCGGCCTGCTCGACGCCAGCCGGGACAAGACCATCAGCCCCAAGCGCTACAACGAGCGTTTGGCAGTGGTCTCGATGGAGTCGCTCCTGCGTGACCCGGACCAGGCCGTGCTCTGGCGCGGGCCGATGAAAACCACGGCCATCCGCCAGTTCATCGCGGACGTGGACTGGGGCGAACTCGATTTTTTGGTCATCGACTCCCCGCCCGGGACCGGCGACGAACACATGACCGTGCTTAAAACCATTCCGGACGCGCTGTGCGTGTTGGTCACCACCCCGCAAGAGGTGTCTCTGGCCGACGTGCGCAAGACGCTCAATTTCTTGCAATACGCCCAGGCCAACATCCTGGGGGTGGTGGAGAACATGAGCGGGCTGATCTGTCCCCACTGCGGCAAGGAAATCGAACTGTTCAAGAAGGGCGGGGGCAAGGAACTGGCGGAACGCCATGGCATCGAATTTCTGGGCGCGGTCCCGCTCGACCCGCTCGCGGTCGTGGCCGGGGACGCCGGACGGCCGGTGGTGCTCATGGAAACGGACTCGCCAGCCAAAGGCGCCCTGCTCGGATTGGCCGCGACCATCGCCGCCTCGGCTGCGGGCAGCCTGGAGGCCTTCGCCTCCCTTCGCGCTTAAACCGGAGTTCACGCCAGGCATGTTCAACCTGCCCAATAACCTCACCCTGATGCGCATCGCCGCTTCCCCGGCGATCGTTTTTCTTTTGTATTTTCCGGGCAGGCTGGCCTGTCTTGCGGCCACGGGCCTGTTCATCGCCGCCTCGCTGACGGACATCTTCGACGGCCTGCTCGCCCGCCGCTTCAATCTGGTCACCACCATGGGCAAATTCCTGGACCCCCTGGCCGACAAGATCTTGGTGGCCTGCGCGCTGGTGATGCTCTCCTCGCTTGGCTGGGCCGAGCCCTGGGTGGTCGCGGCCATCATCTGCCGGGAAATCACGGTCACCGGACTTCGGGCCGTGGCCGCCGACCAAGGCGTGATCATCGCCGCCGACGCCTTCGGCAAGCTCAAAACCATCCTGCAGAGCCTGGCCATCTGCCCGCTGCTTCTGCATTATCCCTGGTTCGGCCTGGACCCGGCCCCGATCGGACGCTGGCTGCTCTATTTTGCCCTTGCGCTGACTCTTGTTTCCGGTGTAAATTATCTGTATCGTTTCTATAAAAATCACCCCGAAACTTCGGGGCGCAAGCGGTACGAACGGCCATGAGTCGCACAAGAACGGAATATTTAGCCGCCAGGCTGGCCAACTGCCTGACCACCATCCTGGAATTGGAGCCGGATCTGGAGCGCTTGCGGCTGGGCCGGACCCTGCTTTCGGAGTTTACGATCCTGCGGGCGTATTTGGACAGGATCGACGGGATCGATCTGGATGAGGCCGACGTACGCCGCATCGAGGCAGCGACCGAGGTGTTTCTGGGTGAATTGCGAGCGCCCCTGGCAAAGGCCGGAGGCGGCCCCGCAAAACCGCGCGGAATCCAATAGCCCCGCCAGGAGCAAGGCACGAGACGATGATGATACGAAAACTGCTTCCCGCGGCCCTGGTCGTCATCAACGTCTTGTTATTCTACAATCTGATCTGGAGCGACCGCGGGCTGTTCGCCTTCAACGAGCTCAAAAACCGCCAGGCCCAAATGGCCCAAAAGGTCGAGGAGGTCAGCGGCAAGTCCCTGGACTTGAGCCAGGAAATACGCTGGCTCAAATCCGACCGGAGCTTCACCGAAAAAATCACCCGAGCGCGCATGAATTTTCTCAAGGACAACGAAGTCTTGTATATCTTTTCCAAAGCCTCGCCCGACGCCCAGGGTCCGGCTACGGGAGCGACCACCGATGAGTTCAAAAATTAATTGGTATCGTGAAGTCCTGGCTCTGGAGCCGGGTTCGCGCGTCTTTTTCGCTCTGGCCAAACTCCTGCGCGACGCCGGCCGCGCCGAGGAAGCCGTCGCCACCTTGCGCGGCGGGCTCGCCTTTCATCCCGACCACCTGGAGGCCAAGTTCCTCCTGGTCGACCTGCTCGCCGGCAAGGCCGGACAGACGATTCCGGCCCAGGAACTGAAGGAAACCCTTGACTGCCTGATCGACGTTCTGACGCGCTATCCCGCGTTTTGGGACCTGTGGGCAGGGCAACTGGCCGCCTCCTCCCGGGACTGCGCCCTGGCCGCGCGCATGCTGGCCGCGCATCTTGGCGGAGCGGACATCGATTTCGCGAGCTTACTTGAAAAAGGCCTTGCGGCCTCGGGCGCGCACATGGCCGCGGCCCGACCGGCCAGTCCGGCCGGTCCTGTCGGTCCGGACGAGACTGAAGGCACGGGCGAGACCCCGCCGCCACCGCCGCTTCGCGGTGCGGACGAAGTGCGCGCGGTGCTCGGCGGACTTGGCGGGGCGGCTCCGGAAAAAGTCGCGCCAGCGCAAGCCGCCGCGGAAGCAGGACCTTTCTCCGGGGTGCGTACCCGCACCATGGCCGAAGTCCTGGCCGGTCAGGGCGACATCAAGGGCGCCGTGGAAATCTACGAGGAGCTCCACGGCCTGGCCGCCCCGGCGGAAAAGCCCGCCTTGGCCGAACGCCTGACCGCGCTCAGGGAAAAACTCTCACCAGCGTCCGGCGCCACTGGCGAAACCGGCGCGCCGGACAAGAACAAACTCATGGGTGTGCTGGAAAAATTGGCCAGCCGCCTCGAGGCCCGGACGGGCGCCTAGTTCGCCTGACCGGCCCAAGCGGCCGCCGGCGGCATGACCCCGTGCCGGTGCATGCCGGCCGCCGCAAACCTCCAACCTTTTTGAAAAGGATTGCACTTGAACGCCACGACTTGCCGGACCCTGTGCCTGCTGATCGCCATAAGTCTGCTTTCCGGTTGTTCCACCTTCCGCGAATCGTGGAAGGACACCAGATCGCTCTACAAGGAATACGTCAACACCGCGACCAAGGTGGACATCTCGTGCCCCCCTTCCGCCGGCCCGGCGCAACTTAAGCTCGCCAAGCTGTTCATGCCGGCCGACGAAAGCCTGGAAAAGCTCCTGCGCCTGTTCTCGGCCCAGGACGTCATGCCCCCGGCCGACTGGTGCCGGGACCTGCTGGGCATCTATCCCTGGCTAGCCGGGGTGGCCGTTGTCTCGGATTCGGGCCAGATCATCTCCAAATACCCGGAAGTCGACCTCATCCCGACCAACTTCGATCCTCTGCTCGAACAGAAGGCCCGCTACACGACCCGCAAGATGGGCGGGCAGGTGGACGTGACCGAACTCGGCGCCCTGGTCTACGTCGCCACGCCTCTTTTCAAGGAGAACGATTGGAGCGGCATCCTGGTCGCCTATTTCGACCCGCGCTCGCTGGTCAAATTGTCGCCCAATCCGGCTGATCTCTTCGTCGTGGCCTCCGAGGGCGTGCTTTGGGAAGGCGGCGACGCGGCCGTGGCCAAAGCGATCGCCGCAGAAAAGTGGACGAACATCCTCAAGGGGAACATTTGCGGCACGATCTCGGTCGCCGGCGGCAACTACCTCTGGCAGGCCCGCTACATCGGGAACAAGCCCATCATTTACCTGACCAACGAAAAAACGCCGTTTGTCGCGGCCGCGCCGGCTGCCGTCGCCGAGCCCGAAACCCCGGCCGCGCAGCCGGAAAGCGCCCCGGTCCAGGCCGCCCCGGCCAAACCGGAAAAGGCCAAACCGGGAAAAGCCGCCAAAGCGGAAATGGTGAAAAAATCCAAAAAGACCAAGGAAAAGGCCGTGCCCCCGGCCGCGCCCGCGCCTGAACAGACGGGGCAGCCCGCGCAGCTTGGTCAGCCCGCCGAGGCGTTGCCCGAGGATGCCGGCGCACCGATGAAACAGCCCAAAAAGGCCAAAACCAAGATCCAGGAAAAGGCCATTACTCCAGCGCAGGACGAGGCCGCCGGGCCCAAGAACGCCGCTCCGCCCGCGCCCGCGCCTGAACAGGCGGGGCAGCCCGGGCAACCGGCAACGGCCGCGCCCGAACAGGTGAAACAGCCCGAGCAACCCACGCCGCAGGCAACGCCGGCTCCGGCCGGTGAGACCGGCGCGGCAGGCGCGGCCGACAAACAGTAACCGGCGGAAAACACGCCGCGGGAGCACAAAGTGAAAAACTTTGTGCTCCAAGCAATAAGCACCAACGGAGCGCGCCATGCCCCAGATCACCGTCCTCGAACACCTCCTTTTGCACCAGAAGGAATCGCCCATGGCCACCGGGCGCTTCACGCGGCTGCTCAACGAACTCATCCTGTCCGCCAAGATCATTTCGCGCGAGGTGAACAAGGCCGGGCTGGTGGACGTCCTCGGCTTCACCGGCGAGACCAACGTCCAGGACGAGGAGGTCCGCAAGCTCGACGAATACGCCAACAAGGTGCTCATCCACCGCATGGCGCGCGCCGGGGTCCTGTGCGCCATGGGAAGCGAGGAAAACGCCGATTTGATCGAGATCCCCGATCCTTTCCCCAGGGGCGACTACTTTCTCATGTTCGACCCGCTCGACGGATCGACCAACATCGACGCCAACGTCAACGTGGGCACCATCTTCTCCATCTACCGCCTGCCCACGGAGCGTCCGAACGCGAGCTGCACGCCGCTCCTCAGCGAAGTGCTGCTGCCCGGCTCGCAGCAGGTGGCCGCCGGCTATTTCCTGTACGGCACCTCGACCATGATGGTCTATTCCACGGGCAAGGGCGTACACGGCTTCACCCTGGACCCGAGCGTGGGCGAATTTCTGCTCTCGCACCCTGACATCAAGACCCCCGAACTCGGCAAGATTTACTCGGTCAACGAATCCTACTGGAACTATTGGGACGCGGCGGCAAGGGAATCGGTGACCTATTTCAAGAGCCTGGAGAACGAACGCCACAAGCCCTATTCCCTGCGCTACATCGGCTCGCTGGTGGCCGACTTCCACCGCAACCTGCTCTACGGCGGCATCTTCCTGTATCCCGCCGACGCCCGCGACCCGAAAAAACCCCAGGGCAAGCTCAGGCTTTTGTGCGAGGCCTCGCCCCTGGCCTTTTTGGCGGAGCAGGCCGGCGGACGGGCCACGGACGGAACCGGGCGCATCCTGGACATCGAGCCTCGCGAACTGCACCAGCGGGTGCCGCTGTTCATCGGAAGCCGCCGCGACGTGGAAAAAATCGGCGAAATCTTCGCCAAGCACCAAGGCGGGAAATAGAAGAGAATCAAGGAGGAAAACCCTTTTTGCAGCGGGAAGACGCTCCGTAGCGGAGAGTACGAAAAAAAACTTTTCTACTCTCCGCGCAAGAACAAAAAGGGTTTTCCTCCCCGAACCCCTCCTTTCCCAAAAAAACTTTAAAGTTTTTTGGAGGTGGGGGCTCGGGGGAGGAACCTTTTGTTCACAAAAGGTTCCTCCCCCGATTCCTTTGTGGCACTCATGCTCATTCTCGGTATTGAAACCTCCTGCGACGACACCGGCCTCGCCCTGGCCTCGGACCGATCCATTCTGGCCGAGCGCCTGGCTTCCCAGGCCGATGTCCATTCCCTGTTCGGCGGGGTGGTGCCCGAGATCGCCTCCCGGGAGCACCTGCGGATGCTTGGCCCCTTGCTTTCGGGCGTCTTGCGGGATGCCGGGGCGAGGCCGCGCGACATCACGGACGTGGCCGTGGCCAGGGGGCCGGGGTTGCTCGGCAGCCTGCTGGTGGGCTTAAGCCTGGCCAAGGGCCTGTGCCTGGCGACCGGCGCGCGGCTTGTCGGCGTGGACCATCTCGCGGCGCATCTGATGGCCCCGGGCATCGACGAGGAGTTGCGTTTCCCGGCCATCGGGCTTCTGGCCTCGGGCGGGCACACCCACCTCTACCGCATCGATTCGCCGGTGAACCTGAGCCTGCTCGGCAGGACCCTCGACGACGCCGCCGGCGAGGCCTTCGACAAAGCCGCCAAGCTCATGAATCTGCCTTACCCCGGCGGCCGGTTGATCGATCTTTTGGGAACGCTTGCCCCGCCCGACCCGAAACTCTTTCCCAAACCCTATCTGAGCAACCAAAGCCTGGATTTCAGCTTCAGCGGCCTGAAAACCGCCGTGGCCGCGTTCGTTGCCGCCCATCCCGAACTGCGCCGGCCGCGCCAGCCCGCCCCGGAAGAGATCGAGGCCCATCCGGAGGATTTCGCGGACCTCGCCCTGGCCTGCTCTTCGCTCAATTACGCCGTGGCCGAGACCCTGCGCATCAAGACCGAGCGGGCGCTGGACGCGAGTCCAGACGCGGTCTCGCTGATCGTGGCCGGGGGGGTGGCGGCCAATTCCCGGGTTCGGGCGGCCATGCTGGAGCTGGCCGAGCGCCGGGGGCTTTTTGCCTATCTGCCACGCCTGTCCCTGTGTGGCGACAACGCGGCCATGATCGCCCATATGGGCCGGCTGCTCGCCGCGCGCGGCCTGGGCCACGACCTGACCCTGGAGGCCGTGGCCAGGGGCCGGGCCGTGCCCTGGGATTACCTGGACGTCGGCGCTTAGCGCCCAAAATTTCCCCGCCGCAACATGAATGGGAGCAGAAAGTTTCTACTTTGTGCTCCGAGTAATAAAAAAGCCGCCCGGGTGTCTCCCCGGCGGCCTCTGACAACGCTCCGCGGGCGTTGCCCGCGCGGGATCATTCCTCCACGCCCGAAAGATCCACGCCAAGCGGCCTGGGGTCGAGGCAGGCGACGATTTTGGGCGCGTCCTCGCCGTAGCGCGCCACCTCCGCGGCCAAATCCAGGGTTCGCGGCGGGATTTTGAAAAGCGCGGCGTCACAGATGACCTTGACCGTCGGATGCAGGGTGTTTTTGTGGTGCACGGCCACGACCACCGCGTGTTCGCCGTTTGAGAGCTTAACGAAACTGCCCAGGGGATAGATGCCCAGGCACTTGATGAATTTTTCCACGTGGCCGGGATAGAAGCTCGAATCCTTGAGTTCGTAGACGATCCGCAGGGCCTGGTTGGGCGGCATGCCCGGCTTGTAAACCCGGACGCTGGTCAGGGCGTCGTAGACATCGGCCACGCCGATGATCCGGGCGAAGGCGCTGATCTCGTCCCCGGCCAGGCCCCTGGGGTAGCCGGTGCCGTCGAATTTCTCGTGATGCTCGAGCGCGCCGCGCAAGACCTCGGGAGCGATGCGCTTGTCCTGACGCATCATGAGAAACCCCTCGGCCGGATGGCGCTTCATAACGACGAACTCCTCCTCGGTCAGCTTGCCCGGCTTGTTGAGTACCTCCTCGGGCATCCTGGCCTTGCCCAGGTCGTGAAACAGCCCGGCGAAGCCCAAAAGCCGCAGATCTTCCCGGCCAAGCCCCAGATAGCGGCCGAAGAGAACCGAAAGAAGCGAGACGTTGATGCAGTGGGTGAAGGTGTATTCGTCGCTTGCGCGCAGCTTGGCCAGGCAGAGTATGGCCGCCGCGTTGCGCGAGACGCTCCCTATCATCGAATCGACCATGGCCCCGGAGGCCGTGAAATCGATCGGGCGGCCGAGCCTGGCGTCACCCATGAAGGACTTGGCGTAACGGATGGAATCAGTAAAAATCCGTTTGGCCTCGGGCATTTCCTGTTCCAGGGCGTTGGTCTCGCCGGCCTCGCCGCCGTTCTCCGCGGTCTCGGCCTCGCGACTCACCAAGGCGTCATAACCCGGCCGGCGCGGACCATCGACGTCGAGCCCCTTGTCGGTGTTGATGAAGGCGTCGCGATAGCCTTCGCCCAGGAGGCGTTCCACCTGCTCGTGGTCGCGGATCAAGCCGGCGCGAGTGAAAAGATAGGGATGCTCGTGCCAAGTCAGCCCGGTGTCCTCGACGTGCATGCCGGGCTTAAGTTGTTCGATGGCGATTTTTTTTATCATGGCCGTTTGCCGAACGGGCGTATTTCATTTCGCGCCCCATGTCGTGGTCTGCGCCTCCGGCGGCCAAAGGGCTTCGCCTTTGGGAATCCCATTACGCTTATTGAGGATAAACCGCGTCCGAAATCGCGCGCCAGGGTCCCATCATGAACATTTTGAGGAACGCGGTCCAGTAGGGAAGCGCTCCTGGTCCTTTTGTTTGCAAAAGGTTCCCCCAGGTCCGCCACAAGCCTGCTTGACAACGCCCGGGGGTTTGGTATGAACTTTGTTGTTTTCGAGCGGGTGTAGCTCAGTTGGTAGAGTACAAGCTTCCCAAGCTTGGTGTCGCGAGTTCGAATCTCGTCGCCCGCTCCAGATCAAAGAACCAC
>Ga0326727_10000974_pt1 | contig 111562 bp, 88 predicted proteins | sample MB2enrmetagenome_FD_207643 | JGI IMG/M metagenome (GOLD analysis project Ga0326727, IMG submission 207643) | Lab enriched peat soil microbial communities from McLean, Ithaca, NY, United States - MB29MY | ecosystem: Environmental > Terrestrial > Soil > Wetlands > Peat | place: USA: New York...
CGCGGTCCTTACCCACGCGCGGTTTGGGGCAGACCGCGAACCTTCCCTTCCCGAAAGGCTTAAACTGTCATGAGTCACCATTTGTGCCTACCGCCAGCACCTCAATTCAAAAAACTTGGGGCATTGATGGCTGAAGCCCGCCCCACGTCTGGCTTGTTGGTGGGGCGGGCTTCATTCAGCCCGCCAGCACGGGGAGATGACAGCTTTAAACCACCAGCATGCAATCGCCGTACGAATAGAAACGGTACCGTTCCTCGACGGCGTGACGATAGGCTGCGAGCGTCAGTTCGGTGCCGGCGAACGCGCACACCAGCAGCAGCAGGCTGGTGCGCGGCAGGTGAAAATTTGTGAGCATCGCGCCAACCGCCTGGAATGATTGCCCGGGGTAGATAAAAATGTCGGTTTCCCCGCTCAGCTCTCCACTTCGCCATGCCGTTTCGAGGGTGCGCACGCTGGTGGTGCCCACGGCCACGCGGCGCGACGCCGCGCGCAGGCGGGCAGCATTTTCCTCCGCGATTGAATACCGCTCGGCATGCAGGCGGCCGTCTTCCACGCGCTCGGTGTGCAGCGGCTGGAATGTCCCCAGGCCAACATGGAGGGTGACGGAAACAACATCCGCGCCCTTCAGGCGGCAGGCGTCCAGAATCTCCGGCGTGAAATGCAGCCCCGCGGTGGGAGCGGCCACCGATCCGCGCTCGCGCGCGAAGACCGTCTGATACCGGTCGCGGTCGGCGGCGGTGTCGCGGCGCTTAATATACGGCGGCAGAGGGACGTGGCCGATTTTTTCGAACTCGGCGAAAAGGTCCCCCGTGCCCGAAAATCGCAAGGTGCGTTCGCCGAATTCCCCGCGCGCCAGAATCTCCGCTTCGAGTTCGTCGCCGAACCGAATGCGCTCCCCCACCGGAAGCTTGCGGCCGGGGCGCACCAGCGCCTCCCAATCGCGCCCGCCGGAGTTCACGGAGCGCAGGAGAAAGACTTCCACCTCGCCGCTCAGATACTCCCGCCGCTTGGGATTGCGCCGGCCGATGGGCAACGCATGTACGCCGGCGCGATAGCCGAACAGGCGCGCCGGAAAGACGCGCGAATCGTTGAGCACCAGGCAATCGCCGGGACGCAGGAACTCGGGAAATTCCCGGAACTGGCGGTCTTCCCAGCGGCCCTCCTGGCGATAGACCACCAGCATGCGCGAGGCAGCGCGGTCGGCGAGGGCTTCCTGGGCGATCAATTCCTCGGGCAGGTGAAAGTCGAAGTCCGCGAGATTCATCGAACTTTCACTGTAGCGGAAAGAGTTCCCCCTGCTCCTCGCCATCCCAAAACTCAGGCCGGTACTCGATCATTCCGGAGGCCAGCCCGTAACGCTCGCGGACCTTTTGGACGCGCGCCGCCAGAGCGTCTTTGTACGCCTTGCCCAGATGAGCGTGGGTGGCGTAGAGATCGCGATAACGCGCGGCCAGTTCGGGGATCTCGCGCTCCAGAAAAGGCAGCATCACGCTCTGCGCCGAGGGCTTCAGGAACAGCGGACCTCCGCCGAACGTCATCGCGCCGGCCTCACGCGCGGCCCGCGCCAGGCGGTCCAGCGAGCGTTCGCCGTCCGTCAGGCCGGGCATGATGGGATTGGGGAACAGACCGCAGCAGATTCCCGCGGCGCTCAGCCGCCGAAGAGCCTGCAGCCGCAATTCCGGCCGCGGCGCCCGCGGTTCAAGAGCACGGGCGAGCCTTTCATCCAACGTGGTGACGGTGAGGTTCACGGCCAGCACGTTGGCGCGCGCGATCTCGCGCAACAGGTCCAGGTCGCGGGTCACCAGGTCCGATTTCGTGGTGATGTTCAATCGCCGGCCGCGCTCCCGGGCGAAAACTTCGAGGATGGCGCGCGTCCTCCCGAAGCGGCGCTCCGCCGGCTGATACGGGTCGGTAGCCGTGCCGATGGCGATACACTCATCGCGCCCGACGCGGCCCAATTCCTGCCGCAAGAGGTGCGCGGCGGCCGATTTGGCGTAGATTTTGTCCTCGAATTCCTCCGGCGCCATCTCCATGAATTCGTGGGTGTAGCGGGCGAAGCAATATTTGCAGCCGTACTCGCACCCGCGATACGGGTTGACGGTCCATTGAAACGGCATGTTGGGTTTGGTGCGATTGAGGATGCTGCGCGCGGGCAGTTCGAAATATTGAACCTCCCGCTTCGCCTCCAGCAGTTCGCTCCGGGAAGCCAGTCGCGCGATGCCTACGAGCTCCATGGCTTATTTTCGCTTTTTATTCGCCTTTTGGCAAGGGGGATTTAGCTTCAATCTCCAGGTCTAATCCCTCGGCCTTTCGGGCGGACAGCTTCCGGCAGATGTCGCCTTTGTGGGGCGGACGCCCTCGTCCGCGCGGGTTCCCCTGGACCCGCTCCTCAAGTTCTTCTGGCAACCGAGGGGCCGACGGGACCGTCGGCCGCAGACCAGGGGTCCGCCGCACCAACGCCCGTCGCCACGCACTTCAGGCGGGCTTCAGCATCAGCCGGTAGCCATCAGTGGGTGGCGCTACACTCTTGGGATGCCCGATACCAATCCGGTTTCTGAGAATCTCGATGCGGTTTTGAGGAAGTACGGCAAGATCTGGATCTGGTCGATCCTATCGGCGGCAGTGGCTGCACTGTCGGTGAGATTTTTTAATAACACCAGCATTCTGACGCTCCAGGGTGTGACTGGTGCGATCGGCGGTCCCCGGAACAGCCCTTGGTCGCCGCTGGTGATGTTGTGGATGTTTATCCCATCGTTAGGTACGTTGGCCGCGGTCTACTTTTTGCTGCAGTTCCTTCGCTATCATCTGCTGCCGATCCTGTTTCCCGCGCCGCAGGCTCCGGCGGCGGCGCCGGCGCCTGAAGCTCAGAACTTCACTCTCACGGGAGAGGCGGCTGACACCGGCGCGCCGGCCCCCGTGGCTGAGAGCGTACCTGACGGCGGACAGTTGCTGCTCAACGCTTTCGCAGCAGTGGTAATCGCGATGGCGCTGGAAGCCTTTGGGGTGCTGTTTTCGATTGTCTACCGGGCGGTGGCGGGTTAGTTTCCCCCGACGGAGATGTTGAACTGCATCCCGACATTTCCTACCGTCACCCAGACATCGCCGGCCGAAGCGTATTCCGGCACGCGCAGGTTCACCTGCACCACGCCTTCCACCATTCCGCTGGCGTCCCCGGCATAGAGCACGGGTGCCGTCCAGCCGTCGACGGTTACGCTTACCGGAAGCACGGGCTGAGGCAGTGGCGCGGTGGCCAGATGCCCGTCCGTGCCGGCGGGCGTGGTGAGTCCGAAGCCGCTTCCATAGAAGGTAATGATGGAGCCGAGAGCGGCCGGGTTGGATGGGGAGTTGATCGTGCCATCCTGGTTGACGACGATGGCTACCGCCTGCCCCGAAGCCGAGTTGGTAAATACGATGGGCTGCGATGGAGCCATGGACAGCGCCACGGCGTCGGAAAGCACGCCGTTATACTCCACCTGCACCACAACGTGCCGATAGCCGTACATGGTGAAGGGAATGACGGTATTGACGCGTCCGTCGCTCGTGTACAACACCGGCGCCGGCAGTCCCTCAAAGAGCACCTGCGTGCCGGCCAGTTGCGTGGAGATAAAGCCGTTGCTGTCGGCCTGAGCAGTAACTCCGGCTTGAGGGCCGAGCCCCGTGCCGAAAATACTCATCAGTTCGCCCGGAGCGAAGGTCGATGGCTCGGGAACGGTGGTTCCGGCCGTAGTGGTGGTAGACGTCGTTAATGGATTAGCGGGTTGGGGCGAGATCGGCGCGGGCAGCGAATCGTTGGAGATATGCGGCGGTTGCACAGTAAAGCACGATCCAACCGGAAAGCGGCGGATGACGTTCTGGGTCGCATCGGTGGCATAGACGTTGCCTGCGGCGTCGGTGGCCAAGAACGGAGGCTCTTCGACCTCGACATAGCTCACAAGGAAGGACCCTGATAGCTCTTCCGCCAGAGGAACGAAGTCGCCTTCGCGATCGTCGACCAGCACGCTGTCCGGATCGGCGTCGCGATTGTAGAGTGTCGCACCGGAATGAAGTGCCTCGATTCGAGCCGCTGTGGTGGAATAGAAGATCTCTCCCGAGGGTGATGTGGCGATCGACGCGACGGGATCGGGGGCGGTCAGCGTCTGAAAGACGCCCGATCCGTCCGTCGCGATCCGAAGAATCTGGCGGTTGAAACTCACCGGCACGACCAGATAGCCCTGTGCATCCATGGAAAACCCCGCCGTGGCCTCGTAGTCCCCGGCAGCGCCGGGCATCGTGGTGCTGTCCCAAATCGTGGTCAACTGTCCCGCGGGCGTGATGCGGGTGATCAGCGAGTCGCCCGAATAGTCGCCCGTCACCGACAGGGCGTATACATTTCCGGCGGAGTCCGTCACGACGCCGGCAATGCTTGACAGGTTCACGGAAGTCGCCGGCATGGCGGGAGCGCCCACCGTGGGAATCAATTCGCCGCCGCCGCCGGCAAAGAGCTGCGGCGTCCCGCCGGGGGCGATTTTCCAAACGCTCGCTGCGCCCCCCGCGTACAAATTGCCCGCGGAATCGAGCGCCAGCGAGCTGACTGAGATACCGGAACCAACTACCTTTTGCGTGCCATTGGGCAGAATCCGGCGTACCTTAGAGTCGAGGGCGTCAGCCACCCAGATGCTGCCGTCGGGCCCGATGACCATTCCTCCGAGAGAACCGAATATCGGACCGACAGCGGAGGCATTATCGCCGGCGTTTCCGGCATAGTATTGGCCCGCGAAGAGCGCGGGCTCGCTCGTGGGAGTGGCAGCGCGGTAGACTACGCTCCCCGTGCTGGTGTAATAAATGCCGCCTGGGCCAAGGGCGACGTTAGTCGCGTTCACGGCGCGCGCGTAGGTGCTCACCGTGGACCCGTCAGGGCTCAGAAGAAGTAGATCGCCTTGGGCAAACAACAGCGAGCCGTCGGGAAGTAGAGTCAGATTATAGGGTGCGATCGCGGGGATCGCGAGGTTAGAAAAAGTTCCATCGGGCGCGACGCGCCAAACGGTCTCCCAGCCGGGATCGGCGATGAAGAGGTTGCCATCGGGGGCGACAGCGACCGCCTGCGGCGAAGACAGACTGTATTCCTGATTGCCCGTGAACACGGTCGTGATTACGCCCGTGGTATCGATACGGCGAATCGCCCTGTTGACGGTGTCGGCGAAATATAAGTTGCCCTTGGAATCGAGCGCCATGCCGGTGGGGTAATTCAGCTCCGCGCCGGCAGCGGCGCCGTTATCGCCGGAGTACCCGGGATGGCCGGTGCCGGCAATGATGTTCACCGCGCCAGTCGGCGTAAGCTGACTGATGCGATTGTTGCCGCTATCGGCGATGTAGACCGACCCATCCGGAGCGGCGAGCACGAACTGGGGACTATTCAGCCCGTCGGGGCCGGCGACGGTGTGGATTACGCCATCGGTAGTAACTTTGCGGATGCGGTTATTGCCGGAATCGGCGATATATACATTGCCGGCTGCGTCCAAGGTAAGAGCGCTGGGTTGAAATAGCCAGGCCGAGATTGCGGGTTGACCGTCGCCGGCATAAGTAGAAGGCGGACCGGCGACGATGGAATTAGGACATTGCGCGCGCACAGTGGCGGCGAGTAGGATCGGCAGGATAAAACGTCGCGAAACAGTAAGCCACGGCATCTTCCCCAGTCTAGCCCCTTTGCAACCGCCGCGCTTGATACAATTCTCTCGCGAGCAGAAGGAGGGAATTATGAATCGCCGTGCTTTCGTCGCATCTTCGGGAGCCGCAGCCGCGGCGCTCGCGGGTCTCTCGTCGCAACCCGCCGGCGCGGCGCCCCCAGCCAGGATGAAGCTGGGCTGCCAGAGCGCGCCCACCACCGAGCAGCATGTGGCGTACCTCGCGCGCTATGGCGTCGAGGGGGTCTGCGGCTATCCCGAAAGCGCTCCCGGTCATCTTTACGCCACCGTCGACGAACTGAAACGCATGCGAGAGCTGACCGAGAAATATCGCGTCAGCCTGGATTGCATCGCGCCGCCGTTCCTCGAGTCGACCCACATCGACAAGGAAAAACACCCGGCCGTGATGCTGGCGGATAGCCCGCAGCGCGACCGCGACATCGAAGACCTGCAGACGCTGATTCGCAACTGCGCCGCCGCGGGCATCCCGGCGATCAAGTACAACCTGAATCTGCTGGGCGTGCTCCGCATCGAACGCACTCCGGGCCGCGGGGACGCAACTTACAGCACGTGGCGATTGAAAGACGCGCATCCCGAAACGCCGCTGACGCGCGCCGGCCGCGTGAATGGCGACGCTTATTGGGAGCGCATCGCGTATTTCCTGGAGCGCGTGATTCCCGTGGCCGAGGAATATAAGGTGCGGATGGCGCTGCATCCCCACGATCCGGGTGTGCCGCCGGAGGGCTATCAGGGCGTGGACTGCGTGCTGGGCACCGTGGACGGGTTGAAGCGGGTTATCGAGATCAAAGCCAGCCCGTATCACGGTCTGAATTTCTGCCAGGGCACGGTCTCTGAAATGCTCGCCGACCCGGGCAAGGAAATCTTCGACGTGATCCGCTACTTCGGAACGCGCCAGAAGATTTTCAACGTGCACTTCCGCAATATCCGCGGCCATCGCAACGACTTCTTGGAAGTCTACCCGGACGAAGGCGACGTCGACTTCGTGAAGGCGATTCAGGTGTACAAAGAGGTTGGATATCCGTATCTGCTGATGCCCGACCACGTACCGCAGGCGCCTAACGATCCGGCCGGGTTGCAGTCGTTCGCCTTCTGCTACGGCTACATCCGTGCGCTGATCCAGTCGGTGGACCGGCTGGCCTGACCGTCACGGCCGCGGATGGGCGACAATGGAAGAGTCGCACTCTTCCAGGATGTCCATCTTTACAATCGCCCTCTTTCTGATTGCCGCCAGCCAGTTTTATTGGGCATGGCGTTGTTGGCGGCTCATTCGCAAATGGATCCCCCGGCCGGGCCCGCGGTGGGCCGTCGCCGGGGCGGTCCTGCTGATTTACCTGCCGCTGTGGAGGTTCAATTTCGGGCACTTCCAAGCGCCCACGCCGATTCATCTCACATGGACCGACGCGCTGCTGGTGGCGCCATTTATGACCTGGGCGGTCAGTTCCTTTTTTGGCGCGCTGATCGCGCTGCTGTTCGCCATCCCGCAGTCGATTGTGGGGCTGGCGCGATGGGCGTCGGCCAAGTGGCGGGCGCGCTCGGGCCCGGACGTGCTCCCATCGCCATCGCGCCGCGTCTTTCTGGAGCGGACGGCCCATGTGGCGGCCGCCGCACCCTTTGTGGCCGGCGCGTACGGTCTGCTTTACGGGCGGCTGAATCTGGAAACCACCGTGCAGAAGATCCCGCTGCCCCGCCTGCCGCGGTCATTCGAGGGCTTTCGCATCGCGCAGCTTTCCGACATCCACATCGGGCCCTTTATGCCCCAAGAGCAGATCCGCAAGTACGCGGATATGGTCAACGCGCTGAAGCCCGACCTGACGGTGCTTACCGGCGATTTCGTCACTTTCGACGCGCGCACGCAGTACGCCGTGGTGGACGCGCTTTCCGGCCTGAACGCGCCCTTTGGCGTCTTCGGCTCCCTGGGCAACCACGACGCGTGGAGCGGCGTGGAAGCTTCGATCACCGGACTTTTCCGGCAGCGCGGAATTCGGATTTTGCGCAGCGAGGCCGTACCGATCCGGATTCAGGACGATTCCATAAACCTGATCGGCACGGACTTCCAGAGCAACCGCCGTTTTGGGCCATCGGCGCCGGTGACGAATCTTTTGGGGGACATCGTGCCGCTGATTGCGCGCGACCGCGTCAACATCCTGCTCAGCCACAATCCCGACACGTTTGATCGCGCGGCCGAATTGGGCGTCGACTTAAGCATGGCCGGCCACACGCACGGAGGTCAGGCGGCGCTGGAGTTTATCAGCCCCGAGATCGCGCCCAGCAGGCTGGTGACCCCGTATGTGGCCGGCTGGTTCCGCAAACCCGGCGGCCAGTTGTATGTGAATCGGGGGATCGGAACCATTGGAGTACCGATTCGCATTGGGGCTCCGCCGGAGATCACCATCTATCAGCTCACGCGCGGGTGAGGGGCTAGGAAAGATAGTGAAGCGTGCCGAAGGGTACTGAAGTCAGAATCGGCGTTCATCGGCGTTTATCGGTGGCTAATGAATCTCGAGAGCTTGGCGCAAGGCCGACACACGATTATTAGCCGCCGATAAACGCCGATGAACGCCGATCTGAAGCGTTGCATTCGAACTAAACAGAGGGTCATTATTCTTTGCGTGCGTCTCGGTACCAGGGCGTTACAGAGCCGCGACCGACAGGGAGCGGACCCGCAACTATTTATGACGCAGTGTTTAGCATACCCGAACGGTGGCCATCTTAACGAGATTTTAGGGACAACGGCGCAACTTCCTTCCTCATTTTGCGTTTGACTGGTTGTAAGGCACGCGGCGCAGCAACAAGCCGCCAAGCGGAGGATAGACCGATGAAGAGCATGTTACTGGGAGTTATGGCCGCTTCCCTTCTCACAGCGGCGGCGTTGGCGCAAACCAGCGAAGTTGGCCAGCGCGCGGAGAATCAACAGGACCGGATCGCACAGGGCGTGAAATCCGGCGAATTGACCGCCGGTGAGACGGCCAACCTGGAGAAAAAAGAATCGGCGATCAACCAGGAAGTCCACACCGATCGTACATTGAACGGCGGCAAACTTACCGCGGCCGAAAAGAGTCAAGTCAATCAACAGCAGAACAAGGTCAGCGGCCAGATTTACACCGACAAACACAACGCCGCGACCCAACATTACGGCAATAACGAGGTGGATGCGCGGCGCGAGAATCAACAGGACCGCATCGCCAACGGAATCGCGTCCGGTAAGCTGAACGCGGCGCAAGCTTCGCGCCTGGAAAAGGGCGAGTCTTCGATCAACAAGGAAGTCCACACCGACCGGTCCTTGAACGGCGGCAAACTGACGGCCGGCGAGAAAAAAGTAATTAACCAACAGCAGAACGTGGCCAGCAACAAGATCTACAAAGCGAAACATAAGTAGACGGCGCCGCAAGACGTCTCGGAGGACGAACGCCCGCACTGGAAACCGTGCGGGCGTCGTAGTTTTGTCCCGTTCCGGCCGATCCCCGTCCCACTAGCGGACACTGCCACCAACGGCCACTGGTCGGCAAGAGCCGTATTTACTATCACATCTGTGATAGTCCCCGTGGCATCAAACGTGCCTCCCTCCCGGCATGCTGCAAGACTTTGGCTATGCTCTGCGCACTCTGCGCAAGTCCCCTGGGTTTACTGCGGTGGCGGTCCTTTCCCTGGCGTTGGGGATTGGCGCCAATTCCGCAATCTTCAGCCTGTCGAACGGACTGATTTTTCGGCCGTTGCATGTGCCGAACGCGTCGCAAGTCATCGCCGTCCAATCGCAAATGCGCGGGGAAAGCATCGGCGGCCTGCTGCAGTACATGCCGGTGTCGTACCCGGACTTTGCCGATCTGCGGAGCCGCAGCCAGTCGTTCAGCGGACTGGTGGCGTCGGAGTACCTCCCTCTCGGTTTCACCGTCGATAAGAATGCCTTGCCGCGGATGAAGTTTAGCGCGGCGGTGAGCGGCGATTTCTTCCGCGTCTTAGGCCTGACGCCGGTCGCCGGGCGCGATTTCCGCCCCGAGGAAGATACCGTGCCGGGCCGCGATGCCGTAGTCATCCTGGGCTACGACCTGTGGAAGGCCGAGTTTTCGGGCAGTCCGGACGTGATCGGCAAAACCATCTTTCTGAACGGCCTCGACTTCACGGTGGTTGGAGTGGCGCCTGCGGGTTTCACCGGCCCCCACCCGATGATTCTTGCCAGCCTCTACGTGCCCATGGCCATGGTTCACCGTCTTGCCGGCGAATCGGCGCCCAACCAACTGGAGCGGCGCACCGACCGGGCGATGTTTGTGCATGGCCGGCTGCGGCCGGGTGTTCGTCTGGAGCAGGCGGCCGCCGAGGCCCGGGTAATCAGCCGGCAACTGGCGCAGACGTATCCCGACACCAATCGCACATGCACCCTGGTGGCCGACACCGAGGTCGGCGGGCGTACGGCGCAGGACCCCCTCGACGTTAGTCTGGTGGTTGGGCTGATGTCATTATCCGGCGTGGTGCTGCTCATCGCTTGCGCCAACGTCATGAATCTCATGCTGAGCCGCGGGCGAGCCCGCTCCCGTGAGATCGCGGTCCGCATGGCCATCGGGGCCTCGCGCAGCCGTCTGATACGCCAGTTCCTTACCGAAAGCCTGATCGTCGCGTCCGCCGGCGGGCTTTTGGGACTGCTGTTGGCGCAGGGCGGTGCGAACCTCTTCTCGCAAATTCGCATCCCCACCGATATCCCGATCGTACTCAACTTCGACTTGGATTCGCGGGTGCTTTTGTTCACGGTCCTGGTCGCGGTGGCCAGCGCCGTTCTGTCCGGCCTGGTTCCCGCGTTCCGCAGCAGCCGTCCGGACCTTTCGACGGCGTTGAAACCCGGCATCTCCGATGGTGGCAAGCGCCGGCATTTATTCGGGAGAAACACTCTGGTGATCGGGCAGGTCGCGGCCTCGCTGTTGTTATTGGTCTTCGCCACGCAGGCATACCACGGCGTCGAGTTTCTGTTGTCGGCGCCGGCCGGCTTCCGCACCGATCATCTGCTCACCGCGAACTTCGATCCCTCGCTGGCGCGCTACACGCCGGAGCAGACCGCTGAGTTCTACAAGCATTTGCTGGAACGGGCGCGCAACCTCAGCGGAGTGAAAAACGCGGCTCTCGCGGAAGCGGTGCCGTTCCTCCCTAGCGGCGGTCAGGACCGCGTAATCCCCGAGGGATACCGGTTGCCCGCCGGCACCGAGGCGGTGAGCGTGGTTTCCGACGCGGTGAGCGAAGATTACTTCGATTCGCTGGGCATACCGATTGTGGAGGGCCGGGACTTTGAGAAGACGGACCGCTCCGACGCTCCACGAGTGGCCATCGTCAACCAACTGTTCGCCAGCCGGTATTATCCCAATCAGAGCGCCGTGGGACGACGCTTCCGGCTGGAAGGGGCCACTGAGCAGGTGGTACAGATTGTGGGAGTCGCCAAGCAGAGCAAGTACTTCTTCCCCATCGAGCCGCCCATCGATTACATCTATCTGCCGCTTGCGCAGAACGCGAAAACCGGGATGACTCTGATGCTGCACACTGCCGGGGCGCCGGGCGCGCTCACCGGTCCGCTCCGCGATCTGGTGCGCTCGCTCGATTCCGGCCAGCCGGTGATCGGCATCCGGACGATGGACGAAATCTTCGACCAGCGGGCTCGGGGAACGCTCGGCGTTCTGGTTCAGGCGATCGGCGGGCTGGGCTTGTTGGGCCTGGTGCTGGCGCTGGTGGGGCTCTACGGACTGATGACCTATTCGGTGGGTCTGCGCCAGCGCGAGATCGGTATCCGGATGGCCATCGGCGCCGACCGAGTCGGCGTAATGCAGATGGTCCTCAAGCAAGGCTTGTTGCTGGCCGGCACCGGCGTCGCGATTGGCCTGGCGGTTGTGTTGTTGTTGAGCAAGCCCGTGATCAGGTTTGTCGGAGCGCGATCGTTCGATTGGGGTCTGCTGACCTTGACGGCCGCCGGACTGTTGGCCGCCGCCGCTATCGGGGCATACCTTCCGGCACGCCGCGCTTCGCTGGTGGATCCGAATTCCGTTCTGCGGCAGGAGTAAGGGCTAAGAGCTCACTCCGGAGACTTAGCGCCAAGCAAGACAAGGTTCACCACAGAGACACGGAGACACGGATGAATATAAAGTCAAAACCGGAGGGCACAGAGGTGGCAGAGGTCACCGAAGGGTAAAGGCGCCGGGTATCGCGTCTCAGTGGTCTCGGTTCGAGACTCGTCGCGGTGCGCGAAGATTCGGGACTTCAACCATTCTGACTCCCGCCCGCCAGGGTTGCCATTAGCAGGGCCCGCTTCCGTCTCCCAAATCCTGAAAGGATTTCAAAGGGCGGCGCCCATTGTGCCGGCGCTTCGTTCCCGGTTTTGAGATCGCAGAGGTGGCGGAGAACACCGACAAGTCGGCGCTTTTGCGCACTGGGCGCCCGGTTGTATGATGAATTCTCCCCCGGAATCATGGCCTTGCCTCCCATTTCGAAGCTCTCCAAGAGAGAGCAGCAGGAGCTATTAGACGACCTCAACTACCTCAACACCGGTGAGATCAAGTCGTTCTGCAAGCAGCATTCGATTCCCTACACGATTGCCATCGAAACCCGGGATGGCGGCAGAAGAAGGACCAGAGACGACGATCGGAAGGGTGTGATGTTGGACCGGGTCCGGCACTTTTTGCAAACCGGCGCGGTACTGCCGGAAACGCGGTTCCCGGCCGCGGTAGTGCGCTTCGATCCGCTTGCGGCAAACCTGTCGGCAGACGATCGCCTATTCTACGGCCAATACGACAAGACCAACCGTACGATGATCGCGCTTCTGAAGGATTTGACCGGCGGAGAATTCGAGAATGGAGCCGTCGCCAGGATCCTCGCCCGGAACTTCTGGAGCGGCGGCAAAGCCCCCACATTCCAGGAATATGCACGTGCGTGGCTGCGGGCATCGAGAGAACATATCCGGCCAAATCCGGAGTGGGCTTTCTTGTCGGACAGGGCGCGCAAAGGGGCGATGCAGGACTGGAAGGAATTGCGAACGAGCAAGGCCTCCAAAACGATGAAGCTGCTTCAGAAAACTATGGCCGGATGAGGGCCTACGCCGTCACCCGCAGCTTGTCGAGAAAGTGGAACAGCGCCACGCCTACCAGGGCGTTCAACAAGCCCAAGCCGAGCCAGCCCGGCAGGTCGAAGGGCGATTGCTGGCTCAGCAGCGCGTGCTCCATCACCCAGTAGAATGCCTGGTGAAAGACGTAGAAGAAGAAGGCCAGGATAAAACGGATGAGCACGTTGTCGACGTCCAGTTTCATGCCGATGGACGCGGCGAAATAGCCCACCAGCGTTTTCGTGATGCCGAACATCCCCAGCGGATTCTTGGACCAGGCATCCTGCGCCAGCCCCACGGCCGCGCCAACCAGCAGCCCGCTTATCGGATTGCGCCGCATCAGGCCGAGATACACCACTACCAGCAGCGGCATTTCCAGGAAATTCAGGAAGCGGAAAAACAACGGCACGTAGATCTGGAACAGAAGCGCCGCCAAGGGCACCAGGATGGCGACCCATACATTGAATCGCGAAACCTGGCCCTCACGCTGGCTGCTGAGCAGCATGCGGCCGCCGGAATAGGTCATGGCTGAGGCATTCCGCCTGGGCCTCCGGCCTGATTCGCGCGCCGCACCGCATCCGGGGGCATTTTCAAGTCCTTGGACGCGGTCCCTTTAGCCGGGATGGGAGATCCGGTGCTTTTCTTTTGCAAGGGCGCAACGGCCGGCGCGGGCGCCACGGGCTGGGCGGGCGCCGCTGGCGCGGGCGGGACGGCAGATCCGCGCCCCTGCGCGACGGTCCGGGGGTCCACCGGAAGCTTGGTGAAATCGGGCGGTCTTTTGATATCCGTTCCGGCCGCCCCTCCACCCAGCACGATATCCTCCGACTCGGCGGCCTTCTGATACATGGCGCGCGCCTTATCGGCTTCGGTTCCGGGAGCGGAGTGCGCCGGTGCGGCCGGCGGCACCGATCCGTCGGCCGGAGCGGCCGCGGTATCGGTCGAAGTCCCTGCCGGCTCCGCTAACGGCGGAGGAGGCGGCGCCAGGTACACCTGCTGATTGGCCGGGGGGGTGTCCGGAATTTCCTGGTGGACGCCTTCCACCACGATCAGCACATCGTCGGGGCTGCCGCGCGCCATGCCGCTCGGGTCGAGCGTGATCTCTCTATATGGCTGCCCCGGCTTCACCGACTTGACCACGCCCACCGGCATGCCCCGTGGAAAAATCCGGTCGTCGCCCGACGTATAGAACCAGTCGCCCGGCTCGACCTTGTCTTCGAAGGCGACGAAATCCACTTTGCACAGCGATGTCCCGGTGCCCTTGAGCGTGCCGTGCGCGTGGGTCTTGCCGGAAACTACGCCGGCCGCAAACATGGGGTCCGTAATCAGCAACACTTCCGAGGCAGTGGGATAGACCGCGGTTACCTTGCCGATGATGCCGTCCGGTATGACTACCGCCATTTCGCGCATTACGCCCGAGGTCGAGCCGCGGTCCACGTATACCACCTTGCGGCTGGAGCCGATTCCCATGGAAAAGACGCTGGCGGCCAGGGTCTTCGATTGGGTGCGCTGCTGGAACAGTTGCAGCGCCTTGGCGCGGTCGGCGGTATTCAGTTCGTTGGTGAGAAAAATATTTTCCAGCTTCAGGCGATCCAAGTCGGCCTGGAGGCGGCGATTCTGGGCATCCGCGTCATGCAGCGTGATGTAGTTGTGGATGAAGGAAATGCTGCTGCCGCGCACGCCTTCCATAAGCCGCGCCACGGGGGAGACAACGGTTACCGTCCAGACGCGGATGAAGCGCACATGCTGGTCGTTTTTCGCGTCCACCGCGAGCAGCACCAGTTGCGCGAAGATCACCAGCAACAGAACCGTGATATTCCGGTAGCGGTTGAGAAAGGACTCCATGACTTCGGGCCAGCCTCTGCCCCTAGTCTATCGAAATCTTGCGCAGGAGCCGGAAATCGCTGAGCATGCGTCCCGTTCCGAGCACCACCGAAGCCAGTGGGTCGTCGGCAATGGAAACGGGCAACCCGGTCTCCTCGCGGATGCGCTTGTCGAGATTCTTCAACAGCGCGCCCCCGCCCGTGAGCACGATGCCGCGGTCGCTGATGTCGGCGCTCAGTTCCGGCGGCGTGCGTTCCAGCGCCACACGGATGGCGTTCACGATGGTGGCCACGCACTCCCCGAGCGCTTCGCGAATTTCGCTGTCGTCAATGGTGATGGTACGCGGCACGCCCTCGATCAGGTTGCGCCCCTTGATTTCAAAGTGGAGCGGTTTATCGAGCGGGTAAGCCGAACCGACCTCCATCTTGATGGTCTCGGCCGTACGCTCGCCGATCAGCAGGTTGTATTTGCGCTTGAGGTACTGCGTGACGGCGTCATCCATCTCATTGCCGGCCACGCGCACCGAGCGGGAATAGACGATGCCCGAAAGCGAGATCACCGCGACGTCCGTGGTGCCGCCTCCGATATCGACCACCATGTTGCCGGAGGGTTCCGTAATCGGCAGGCCGGCGCCGATGGCCGCCACCATGGCCTGTTCCACCAGGTGGACTTCGCTGGCTTTGGCGCGGTATGCCGAATCCATGACGGCGCGCTTTTCCACCTGGGTAATTTCGCTGGGCACGCCGATCACAATACGGGGATGCACCAGCATTTTGCGGCCGTGCGCTTTCTGAATGAAGTAATTCAGCATGCGCTCGGTCACTTTGAAATCGGCGATTACGCCGTCCTTCATGGGTTTGATAGCGACGATGTTGCCGGGCGTACGGCCCAGCATTTCCTTCGCTTCTTTCCCGACGGCTTCTACCTCACCGGTATTTTTGTTGATGGCGACAATAGAGGGTTCGTTGACGACGATCCCTTTGCCCTTGGCGTAAACAAGCGTGTTGGCCGTGCCCAAATCAATGGCAAGGTCGGAGGAAAACAAACTAAATAGAGAACGTAAATTCATTTATTAAAGGTGGTTCGAACAGGCAGGACGGGCTGCGGACGGCCGGAGCACAGTCCTATTGAATGGTAGCACATCCCGCGCGGTGGGCCGATGCTTGGTCGTGGGTGCTCGGTCAGCCCCGTCTTGCAGGTGCCAACAATTGGACGGTAGGGAAATAGGTGCCATAGCGAGCCGCGTCGCGGGTGAGCAACGCCAGCCGCCGGACGGCAGCGTGGGCGCCGATGTAGAAATCGGGCAGGGGCGAGCTCCGTGCGCCCCCGAGGCGGCGGTACCGAACGAAACACTTGCCGGCAAGGAAACCGGCCTCCCACGGTAGCGGTTCCCGCTGGTACAACGTGGGGGGAAGGGCAGCGTCCAGAGCCTCGATCCTCGAAAACGCGATCGACACTTCGGCATAAATAATGGGATTGATGACCAGAGTAGTATACTCCGCGGCCTCCGCCAGGGCGCTGGCAGACCAATCCGCCCAGACGGGGTCGGCGCTGATTACGTCGAGCAGGACGTTGCTGTCGACCAGCGCTCCGCGGCAGGCCTTCAGGCGAGAGGGCAGGTCCCCGAGAACCCCAGTCATCGGCGGCGTTTCCGCGCGCGGGGTTCCCCACGGGTCAGCGCAAGAATTTCATCGGTACTCATGCGGATATCGGCAGATCCGCGGAGGAGTTCCACCGCAAGACGTCCTCGCGCACTTCCGCCGGGTAGCCGCCGGGCCTTACGGATGCGGGCATGGTCGCCAACCAGCTCGAATTCCACTTCGGTATTCGGCAACAGGCCGAGCCGGTTGCGAATCTCCTGCGGGATGGTCACTTGCCCCTTGCTGGTGACTTGCACGGTATTACTCCTACCGGTAAGAATACGCCTTTAGCGGTTTGGCGGCAAGTCAGGGACTTCTAGTAGGCCCCCTCTGCCCTAGCGGAGCCACGGTGAAATATTTCACGAAGCGCCGGACAGACAGCGGCCATTTTGGGACCTATAAGTCCTATTATTAAGTATGGCTGTTTGGTTTCGGCTTGCTGGCGGTGCGCATCGCTGAACTCCCTCTACGTCTAGGCCGCATCCTCGAATCCAACTACGATCCGCTTGCCGAGCGCGGCTAGGGCGGCTTGGATCTTCTCAGACTTGGTGTTGTGCTTAGGGTCAAGCATGCGCCGGACCACGGTTTCACTAACGCCCAGACGCCCGGCCAACTCCGTATTGCGCATTCCGCCTTCGCGCATGGCCAGATAAAGAGCAAGCTTGGGGGCTAAGTATAGCGGAACAGCGACAGGATATTGGCCGCGCTTCAACTTGGAAGGAACCGGAATCGTGTCCCCGCGCGCGATCCGTCCGGCCAGGGCCTCAGCCAGGCAGTCGGCCGCCTGCTCGTGCGTATCGCTTAGATCGGTTCCTCCGGTGAGCGCTTCAGGCAAGTCTGGAAACCGGACATGAAAGCCCCGACCGTTTTTTTCGGGAAGAAAACTGGCGGGATAGGCGGCGATAAACATTACAGCTCCTCCTTACGAATGCCGAGTTGTTTACACATGTCGGACAGCAGACCAGGGCCGAGTTCCTTCTTGAGGTCCTTCACGACTGTGAGACCGTCCCCAACATAGAGCGTTCCGTGACTGCCCGAACCGCGTTCGGGAACCCACCGGTACGTGAGTTTGTTTCGCCTGGCGACGGCTTTCACCTTGCGGAGGAATTCGCTGCCCTTCACATTTCCCAGTATCGAACACTTCTGTTCGAATCGCAATCGGGCGTGAATCGTTGTATCGAGCCTGAGCAGGGGATGCGCCACTTGCCCCTTTTTGGCGATTTGAACGGCAATACTCCCGCAAGAAGAATAGTACCGCACGGCCGTGTCAGGCGAAGTTTCAAGAGCGGCAATCCCTTCATCCGCCGTGAAGCCGGCTTCCCACGGTAGCGGTTCCCGCACGAGGTAAGTAAGTCTACCGCCCGTATCATTCCGCCGAAATGACTAATTGGCAGCCGGCGTCTTTTCCACGCGATCGACGATGACGGTCTCCACCGGTCCCTTGGGGCGTTCCAACTGCAGTCCCAGCTTTCGAAGCCCGTCGTTGAATCTCATCAGCACTACTTCCTCCATGTCCAGGTGCACGTTGGTCATTCCGGCGGGTTCGCTTGTCCCGGCGAGGTCGTTCAGCGATACCTCGAAGACCACCTGATAGCGGCTTTTCAGCCCTGTCATATCGACGATGGGTAATGGCACGGGGGCTATCTTGTCCAGCAGATCGGCCAGTCCCGCAAGGGTGATACTGGGCGCTTCCCAGCGCTGGATTTGGTCGCGCCCAACCGTCCCTCGCACCGTTCCCATGCGGGCATTGCTTATGGCGGTGGTCCAGCCGCTGCCATCGGTATTCGGGGTCGTGCGGGTCTCTACAGCGCCGAAGAACTCGGTGTCGCCGGGCGTTGCGTCCGGGTCGTCTGCCGTGACCGCGACCGGGGCGTCCGCGTCCCGAGCGGCCTCCTTGATCTTCGTCCCGCCCTTCGCCACAAGTAATCCATAGATCTCTCGCGTGGTAGTCCCGCGATGGGTGGCGAGTTGGAAACGGTCGGCGAGCAGGGCTTGGACCATTTCCGGAATCTGACTTTCCGATGCGCCCTGCGGCAGCTTCGCTACGATATCGAAACTTGGGGACCCCGGGCTCACCATCCAATTCGGTCCGGTGACTCGATCCGGAGAAATACGGTAGGCATACCCGATCAAAGTCGCAATGGTAGCGCACTCAATATTGACCCGGCCTCGATCCATTCTCAACGCCTGCCGGCACCCGCTACCGCCGTCTCCTCGCCCGCCCCCACCTCCGCCGGCCCCTAGCTGCACGGCGGGTTTCACGGAAGCGACTTCGAATTTCGGCTGGTCTTGGGCCATCACGGCCGCGACGGCAGCCATCAAGGCGAGTCTCATTGCGTGTCCGAGCACAACCACTGCCAGGTGTCTCATGCCAAAATGACGCGTTCGGCGTTCGAAGCGTGGACTCGGCCGCGATCTTTTCCAATCGCCGTCTCCAACTATTGCACAGGGATCGGAACGACCGGATCGATTTCAGTTTTAAATTCGATGTCGATCATCACGAGGGCGATTACTGGCGTGCATAGAGCTGCCATGGCGGGCTTATACCGGTACCGCTTGGCGGCGTCCAGTGCAGCGGGGACCAGGAAGGGGTGCCCGGTCAAGACCCGGAGGGTCGCCACCTGACCCTCTTTGTCTATCTCGGCTTCCATTCTCACGATCCCGCGGATGCGGGCGAGCTGGGCTAAGGGCGGAATCGCAGGCTTTGGGGCGGAAATCAGTATCGGCGGATTTGCCCCGCCCACGATGCGGTGGGGTTGGCCCGGCTGGTTCTGCGCGGGACACCCCGTAGGGGGCGCCTGCGGGCTTGGCGCTGTCTGCAAAAGGCTATTCCAAGCATAAGGAGTCCGACAGTTATTGGCGTCATTGCGGTGCCTGTTCTTAAGACTCCAAGGGAGGACGACAAGTTCCGGCCTTCGAATCTCGCCGGTCTTGAGCCACAGTAGGATGTTCTATCATACTGGGTAGCGTGGTACATAAAACCGTCGTTACCCGCGCGCTGCAGCCGGGAGTGAAGTTGAGTGAGCATGACAAACGGACCCGCTTGGCGCGCGAACTTTCCAAGATCGATCCGCAAGAGGAAAGGCGGATGGCCGAAGAGAGCATGAGTGATCGCCCTTGGGCCGAATACTGAAGGGCGAGGTCTACGGGGCGGACATTAGCGCTATTAGTCCGTCGCTACCCCGTCGTCCGCCGTAAAGTATGCGCAATCGGGATGGTGGAACACCAGCGCGCTCACGCTGGCTTCCGGATCCATCATCATGCCCTCGGTAAGTTGCACTCCGATATCTTCGGGACGCAGTAACTGGAACAGCCCCTGTTGATCGTCCAGATTGGGGCATGCCGCGTAACCGAAGCTGTAGCGCTTGCCGCGGTACTTCGATGTGAAGCGATCGTGCATCGTCGTGGTGGGCGGGTCGGGGAAGCCCCAATCTTCGCGGATGCGGCGGTGCAGCCACTCCGCGGCGCCCTCGGCGGTCTCGATGGCCAGCGCTTGAATGGCGTGCGCTTTGAAGAATTCGCCGGCCTTCTTCCACTCTTCCGACCGTTCGCGCACGCACGCTCCGGCCGTCACCACGAATAGCGCCAGGTGGTCGCGGCGGCCTTCATCGGCATCCAGAATGTAGTCGCTCAGGCACAGGCCGTTCTCGCGTCGCTGTCGGCCGAAGCGGAACGTGTGGATGGGCGTCGCGCCGGAGGGCGCGAATAAGTGGATGGCATTACCGTCGCGTTCGGCCTCGAAGAATTGCCACACGGCTTTCACTTTCAGGAATCCGAAGGCTGCCTGCTTCACCTCTTTCATGTTGCGGTAGAGTTCCAGGGCCTTTTCTTCGTGCTCGGCCAAGGCTTTGTCAAAGTTACCCTTATAGCCTAAGTGGCGGCCGAACAACATATAAGGATTGATGTAACTCCACAGTTCGGCTAGCTGCGGCACCTCGCGGATTTTGCGCTCCAGATACGGCGCCGCGGGGATGGCGATATCGGCGCGCACCTTGGAACTGCGACGCGTGCCGATCGGGCCGATCGCCGGTTCGGCGACTGCTGGCGCGGCCACCGCTTGCCCAGCCTGGTGCGCCGCAAGTGTGGCATCGCGCTCCGCGGGGTCCATCAGGCGGTTCATCAAGCTCAGTCCGGTCATAGCGTCTTTGGCGTAGCAGACCGCCTCGCCATACGCCGGCGCGATTTTGGTCCGCGTGAATTTCTCGGAGAGCGCCGCGCCGCCCACCAGGATCGGCACGGTGATGCCCGCGGTCTTCAAGTCGGTGGCCGTGATGACCATCTGCTGCGTGCTTTTTACGAGTAATCCGGACAGGCCGATCGCATCTGGTTTATGTTCCGCGTGCGCCTGGATGAGCGCTTCCGGCGGCACCTTGATCCCCAAATTGACCACCTGGTAGCCGTTGTTCGACAGGATGATTTCCACCAGGTTTTTGCCGATATCGTGGACGTCGCCCTTCACGGTGGCCAGTACGATTTTGCCGCGCGCCGCCGTTTCCGACTTCTCCATGAACTGCTCCAGATGGCTGACCGCGGCCTTCATGGCTTCGGCCGACTGCAGTACCTCCGCGACTATCAGCTCATTGTTGTTAAAAAGGCGGCCCACCTCGGACATCCCGGCCATCAGCGGCCCGTTGATGATGTCGAGCGGCGGGGTGCCCTCTGCGCGCTTGCGATCGAGATCGGCAACGAGGCCGTCTTTGGTGCCTTCGATGATATAGTTGGCCAGGCGCCGATCGAGCGGCAAATCGGCGGCCTGCGCCTTGGTGCGCTTCACGGACTTACGGAAGTGGTCGGTGATGGCTGCGATGTGCCATCGATTGAGAGCGGCTTTCTGTCCCGCGGTCTGCTGGCGCCAATCCTCCGGCGAGGCTCTTAAGGACTCATCCGCCGCATCGACTGCGGGCGAATTAAAAAGCAGATTCTCCGCCAGGCGCCGTTCTTCCTCCGGAATCGACGCGAATCGCTCCAGCTTTTCGGCGTTGACGATGGCCAGATCGAGCCCGGCCTTGGTGCAGTAATACAGGAAGACCGAATTCACCACTTCGCGCGCCGTGGCGGGAAGTCCGAAAGAGATATTGGATATTCCGAGCACGGTCTTGACGAAGGGCAGGTGCTCCTTCACCAGGCGGATGCCTTCGATGGTTTCGACCGCCGCGCCGATATAGTTGACGTCGCCGGTGGCGCAGGGGAACACCAGCGGGTCGATGACGATATCTTCGGGCGGAATGCCGTACTTCTCGGTCAGCAAGCGGTAGGAGCGCTGGGCCACCGCCAGTTTGCGCTCGCGCGTGAAGGCCTGCGCCTGCACTTTATCCTCGTCGATCGATCCCACCACCAGCGCCGCTCCGTAGCGCCGCGCGATGGGGCAGACGCGCTCGAATTTCTCTTCGCCGTCCTCCAGGTTGATCGAGTTGACGATGCTCTTGCCCTGGCAATAGGTGAGCGCCAGTTCCACCGCCTTGGGGTCGGTGGTGTCGATCATGATGGGCGCTTTGATCTTGCGAATCAGCTTGTCGTAGAAGGGCGGGATGTCCGCCATTTCATCGCGGTCGGTGCTCTGCAGGCAGACGTCCACGATGTGCGCGCCGTTTTTCACCTGCCGGCGCGCGATTTCGGTGGCTTCCTCCCACTTCTCTTCGGCCACCATATTCTTGAAGAGCCGTGAACCGATTACGTTGGTGCGCTCGCCCACAATCAACGGGCGATTGCTCTCTTCGGCCTCCACCAGGTCGATGCCGGCGTAGTAGGCGCGGTGCGAACGGCCGGGAATGCTCCGCGGCCGCTTGCCTTCGGCCATCTGGGCGATGGCGCGGATGTGTTGGTCGGTCGTCCCGCAGCAGCCGCCCACCATGTTGAGCCAGCCGTTCGAGATGAAACGCTCCAGGTGGCTGGCGACGGAGGTGGGCGTCTCGCGGTACTCGCCTTCCTCCGGCAATCCGGCATTGGGGTAGCAGGAAACGCGAGTCGAGGCCATCTCGCTGATGGTGCGCAGGTGGTCGGTCATGAATTCCGGCCCGGTGCCGCAGTTGAGACCTATGGAGAGCAGGTCGGCGTGGAGTACGGAGGCGCAGAACGCGTCGGCGGTTTGCCCGGCGAGCATGGTCCCGATGGTCTCGATAGTGCCCGAGACCATCGTCGGAATAGGTGTGCCGCGTTCCGCTCGCAGGCGCTCGATGGCCACCAGCGCGGCCTTCACGGCGCGCGTATCGTTGCACGTCTCGGCCACGAGGATGTCGGCCCCGCCATCGAGCAGTCCCGCGGCGCGCTGATAATAGACCTCGACGAGTTCGGGGAAGGTGACACCACCCACCACGGTGATCGACTTCGTGGTCGGACCCATGGAGCCGATCACGAAGCGCGGCTTCTCCGCGGTCCAGAATTCGTCGGCCGCCCGGCGCGCCAGCTTAGCCGCCGTCGTATTGAGCTCGCGGACGTCATGCTCCAGGCCGTAATCGCGCAGCGAAATGCGGTCGCAGTTGAAAGTGTTGGTCTCGATGGCGTCCGAGCCGGCCGCAAGATAGGCGCGGTGGATGGCCAGCACCACGTCGGGGCGCGTGCGGTTGAGGCTCTCGTTGCAGCCTTCGAGAACCGGTCCGCCGAAATCGGCCGCCGCGAGGTTGCGCTGTTGCAGCATGGTGCCCATGGCGCCGTCGAGTACCAGGACACGTTGCTCCAGAATGTCGGCGAGCGCCTGCCGGCGCTCCGAAGGTGTGGTCATGACAGGCGTGCTTCTTACGAGTTTAGCAGGGCAGACTCGGTGGGCCGGAACGGTAGTTGCAGGATCGGCGCGATCATCGTCAAAACCGTGGCCGCAAACTCGTCCGCGGGACAGCGACCGGGCGTGCGGGCCCACTCCTTTACGGCGCCGTAGATCGCCCAGCTCGCCGCCGCGGCTACCAGTTCCACTGCGACTCCATTCTTCGGCGGGTGCTTCGTCAGCCCCTCCATCAGGATCTGGCGCACCACCGCGATCATCGCTGATTCCATGTGGGGCTCCAGCTCGCGCGTGCCTTCGGGCCCTTGCATGCGCACCAGGTATTCGGTAACGGCCAGCACCAGGGCCTTCAGCGCCGAGGTGCATGTTCCGTCGAACTGCACCTCGCGTTCGGCCAACAGTTGATGGAAGCGGCACCCCACCATGGCCACCAGAAGCGCGGATTTGTCGTTGTAATGGTCGTAAAAAGTGGCCCGATTGACGGTGGCAAGGTCCACGATGTCCTGCACCGAAATCTTGTCGAACTCTTTCGTTTGCAATAGTTTTTCGAGAGCCTGCTGGAGCAGTTGGCGGGTGCGCCGGATGCGTGGATCGACCGTCTCACAGGCTGGGGTGGTCATGGGCTGCTCTGCTTCTTAGATTACCAATACCCGACCGCACGTCGCATAAACAACATTCGTCGTTTTATTTGAATCGACAAGTGTTGTTTAAGCATCGGATGTGGTAAAGGAGCAAGAATATATGTCCACACTTCTTCGAGTCGATTCCAGCCCGTTTCCGGGCGAGGCCTCGTTCAGCCGGCAACTTACCTCGGAATTCGTCGCTCAGTGGCGGGAGTCGCATCCCGGTGGCCGCGTGATCGCCCGCGATCTGGCCCACACCACGCTCGCGCCGATCGATGCGCAGTGGGTCGCCGCGGCTTATACGCCAGAAGCCGGCCGGTCGCAGGATCAGAACGCCCTTCTCGCGACCTCTGACGAGTTCATCGGCGAATTGCAAGCGGCTGACGAATACGTTTTCGGCGTGTCCATGCATAATTTCTCGATTCCTTCGAGCCTCAAGCTTTGGATCGACCAGGTGGCGCGCGTCGGCAAGACCTTCTCCTACGAGGGCGGGTCGCCGATGGGCTTGTTGCGCGATAAAAAAGCTACCTTCCTGGTCGCCACCGGAGGCGTTTACGAGCAGGGCACGCCGATGGCGGCCATGAACTTCGTCGAGCCGTATCTGCGCTCGGTTTTCGGGTTCCTCGGCGTGAAAGACGTGACGTTCATCAACGCCAGTGGGACCTCGCGAGCACGATATGGCGTGGACCGCGGTGTTATTCTCGAGCCCGCTCTGGCCTCAATTCGCGCGCAATTCCAGGCGGCATAAGAGCCAGCAGCACCGGCGGCAGCCGAAAGGAACTTCTTCCCCGCGGCATCTCCCAGGCGAGGTGTCACTGATGATCCGTAAGAGTCTGCCGCTAGCCGTTGTCCTGGCGGCCCCATTAGTCTTATTCGCCCAGTCTCCCTGCCGCACCACGCGCTTGACTGTCTTCGATTCCAATCTCGCCGAGTTCCACGAGGAGCGCACGATCGATCTGGAGAACGGACCGAACCTCGTCGAATGGCGCAGCCTGATGCCCCAAACCTTCGTGCGCACGATTCGTGTCACGGCCGATGACCGAATCACTGTCGCCCGCGAGGACATTACCTACGACGGCCCCGACATCCACGGCCAGAAATCTCCCGTTCTGCACCTGGTTTTGCGGAACGAGGGCGGCCCCGGTCCGCACAAGGTGCAGATCGACTATCTCGCCCCCGGACTGAGTTGGAAGGGCGACTACGGGCTGCTGTTGGGTCAGCCCGGCGCAAGCGCAACCCCCGAGCAAATGCAGATCGAGGGCTGGGTCACCGTGGAGAATAATACCGGCGCCGACATATGCGCCGAATCCGTCGATCTGGTAGCGGGCGAGGTGCAACTGCTTCTCCCCGGCGCCGGTTCGCAAGGCGCATTCACTGCCAATGCCCAGAACGCCTATCTCGATGCTGGCCCGGCGCGCGCCGCCGCGGAGAGCGCATTCGCGGAGGTCGCGGGGGTGAGTGTCTTCAGCCGCTTTCGCCTCGGGCGGAACATAGCCATGGCCGCCAACGCATCCGTAAACCGCTTCGCGCTTTTTCAACGCCTCAAGCTCCCCGTCGAACAGCGCTTTATTTTCGAGAACGAGGCGGCCACGCAGACCCTCGGCCGCGGGGGTTTCACGCTGGCGCCTCGCGGCCTTACCGTGCGGCTCGTCAGTCGCAACCAGACCGCGTCCCCGCTTCCGGCCGGCCAGGTGACGATTTACACCCAGGAGGACGGTATCCCGCAAGTCGTGGGCCAAGACCAAATTCCACTAACCCCGGCCACTGCGGACTTCAGCGTTACGCAGGGCCGCTCGAATCAGTTACAGGGCACCCGCCGCGTCCTCGACCGCAGGAACTTACCAGACCCGTCTGCCCTGAATCGCCAAAAACTAGTCACACAAGTGGAGGTAGTCATTGTGAACCACGGTCCCAGCCCCACAACCGCTTTCGTGCGTGAAGCCGTCGAAGGTTACGGGCGCGAATGGACTGTGACCGAGAGCACCCATCCTCAGCAGAAGCTTGGTGACAGCCGCATGGAGTTCCGCCTACCCGTTCCGGGCAACGGCAACGTGAAGCTGGTTTACACCGTCGAAAGCCATTAAGCCGTCTTGCGGATGGTATAGAATAGCGCCGTGACCATGCACCGAAGATCTTTCCTGACGGCCGCGGCCGCCGTCCCGGCCGTGTTGGCCCAGACTCAACAGCGCGATTGGACGGGCCACGAACCCATCCGCTACACCGACCCCGATGTGATCGCGCTCGACAAGCGATTTTCGAAATATGTGATCGGCAATGCCGCCATCGAGCGCCTCTGGACCGGCGCCCGTTGGGCCGAAGGTCCCGCGTGGAGCGGCGCCGGGCGTTACCTGCTATTTAGCGACATCCCGAATAATCGCCAGGTGCGGTGGCTGGAGGAAGACGGCCACGTCAGCACTTTCCGTGCGCCCTCCGACTACAGCAACGGCAATACCTTCGACTATGAGGGCCGCCAGATCTCGTGCCAGCACGCGCTGCGCCGCGTGGTGCGCTTTGAGGTGGACGGCACGACGACCGTGATTGCCGATAAGTGGCAGGGTAAGCCGCTCAATTCGCCCAACGACCTAGTGGTCCACCCGGATGGCTCGGTCTGGTTCACCGACCCCACTTACGGCATCCAGGGTAACTACGAAGGATTTCAGGCGACGTCGGAAAACAAGAAAGCCGCGTATCGCGTGGAGCCTAAGACCGGTAAGATGGACATCATTACCGACGAGTTGGACCAACCCAACGGAATCTGTTTCTCGCCCGATTATAAGAAGGTTTATATCTGCGACACCGGCGACCCGAAGGACGTACAGGTGTTCGATACCGCCGACGGCAAGGTGCGCAATAAGCGGCGCTTCATCGGCACCGAAATGAACGGCAAATCGGGACTGGCCGACGGCATTCGCGCCGATGTGGACGGCAATATCTGGGCCGGAATGGGCTGGGTGGGCGCGGGCTACGATGGCGTCCACGTCTACACCCCCGCCGGCGAGCGCATCGGGCAGATTCTGCTGCCGGAGATTTGTGCGAATCTCTGTTTCGGCGGCACTAAGCGGAATCGGCTCTTTATGGCTGCCAGCGAGTCGCTTTATTCGCTATATGTGGGCACGAAGGGCGCCCACATCGCGTAGGCTTCGCTAATCACCGCTGGCGCGTCTGGTCTTCATCCGAGAAAGTGTCTTCTGACGACATCCCGCAGATCGGTTTTCCCGGTCACCTCCCAAAAGGTGTTGTTTTGACCCTTCAGCCGACAGGCATCCTTATCGTCGCGCCAAGCCAGCCAGTCCACCGGGACTCGCCACTCGCGCGTGTCCCCCTTCCCGATCCTGTCGGGATCGCCGGGCTCAAGTATCTGGCGCTTCGCCTTTGCGCAGCCGACACCAACAATCCCCACACCCTTTGCGAACATGAAAATTGCATCGCCGCGTTCGGCCCTGTCCATGTGGCCGGGAAAATTGAACGATTCCCACGCTGCGGCATAGCCTCTACGATGCATCTTTTCCTCCAGATCGTAGCCGCCATTGAGCGTTCGCCCACCTTCTCTGCGATTCGTATTACAGCAAAAGAACCGACTCGCATTGCCTAGCGAATCGCCTAGCTCCTCCGGCGATTCGCCGCCGGCCAATATATCGTTCGGAAGATTAGGTAGTGCGCTGGCGGCCTTCCTTCGCAGCTGCCTGTACTCACGACGCAGAACGTCAGTTTCTTGCTGCCATTTGGCCACTTGCGCCACATCGAGCGGCAGTGCCTTCGCCCAAAATGCATCGAACCAGACGGCGAGTTCCTCAACGGCGCCGCCGGTGAGTTGCACTCCTACCTCGATGTTCTTGTCCATTGCGCTGGCCGTGAGATTGGCCGACGTGACGACGGCGTACTGCGCGCCGAATACGTACACCTTCGCATGAAGTCTCGGACCATCACGCAGGAAGCGGCAGTCGGCGCCCGCCTCTATCAGAAATCTCAAGCACTCCAACGAGGTGGCGCCCGAAATGACGTCCATGTCTGATAGGTATGTCAGAACCTGGACCCTTCGGTTCTCGATGCCCGAGAGCAGGTCCCTATCGGTGACATAGGCGCTCGCGACACGCACTAAGCCTTTCGTAATTCTCAGCAGGCTTCGTAGCCTTCTCCTATGTTGCCGTCGGCTACCATCCTCCGCAATTACCTTGTGCATCAGAGATCCTCGGCTGGAGTGCAACTCCGGGGGTCAACCTCCAGCCCTTTAGCAGAACCCGCGCGAGCTGTACAAGAGGCAACCTGACAGCGCGTTGCTTTCCTCGACAGCTTGAAGTAGCACCCCTACTGGCCAGCCGCCCCAGTCGGCGGACCGCCGGGCGGGGGCGCGTGGAATTCGTACTCCTTGGGCGGCTCCGCTCCCAGCAGCCAGCGGACGAAATAATCCCACCGTTTGCGCATCATGTAATTGGAATCGGGGCCGTAACCGTGCTGGCGATTGGGGAACAGCACCAGGTCGAAATCCTTGTTGGCCTTGACCAGTTCCGCCACCACCAGCAGCGTGTTATACGGCGGCACGTTGTTGTCCATGGTGCCGTGCGCCAGCATCAGATGGCCCTTCAGATTCTTGGCGAAATTCTGATTGGCCTGGCTATCATAATTGGTCTTTCCGTCGGACGTTTTTTCGAGCAGGCCCTGCCACTTTTCGGCCCAATCGTCTTCGTACTCGCGATTGTCGTGGTTGCCCGATTCCGAAATCCCCACCTTGAAGAAATCGGGATAGTGGAACATGGCGCCCGCGGTGGCATAGCCGCCGCCCGAGTGGCCATAGATGCCCACGCGGTCGAGGTCGATCCAGGAATAGCGCTTTCCCAGATCCTTCATCCCGGACACCTGGTCGGGCAGGGTGTTGTCGCCCATGTCGCCGAAATAGCGTTCGTGAAATTTCTTGGAGCGCCATGGCGTGCCCATACCGTCAATCTCCACCACGATGAAACCAAGCTCCGCCAGCGCCTGCGCATCGCCGCGGGCAACCGAGAAATTGCGGCTGCCCACGCTGCCGGTCTGCGGTCCGGGATAGATGTGGTTAATGATGGGGTACTTTTTCGTGGGGTCGAGATTGGTGGGCTTGAACATCAGCCCGTAGCAATCGGTAACGCCGTCGCGGCATTTCACCGCGATCGGCTGCGGCGGCTTCCACCCGGTGGCCAGCAGCTTGGAAATGTCGGCCTTTTCGAGAGCCGCAATCAGCTTGCCGTCGATGTCGCGCAGAGCGATCGTGGGCGGGATATCGGGCTTGGAATACGTGTCGACGAAGTATTTTCCCGAGGGCGATAGCGCGACCCCATGATTGCCGTCGTCGGGTGTCAGCAACTTCTGGTTCCTGCCGTCGAAATCGACGCGATAAAAATGGGTGAAGTATGGATCGCGCCCTTTCTCCTTGCCCACCCCCAGGAAATAAATTACGCGCCCCTGCTCATCCACCTTGACGATCTGGGTGACGTTGCCCTCGCCGCTGGTGATTTGATTCTTGATCTTGTTGAAGCCGTTGAGATCGTACAAATAGAGCTGGCCCCAGTTATCGCGCTCCGAAAACCAGATGACCTCGTTGCTGGCCGGCAGGTAGTGCCAGTTAATGCGCCCGTTGCCGGACTCGAAAAACGTATCGACCTTTTCGTGGATCACGTCGTGCACCGCGCCCGTGGCGGCGTCGGCAATCTTGAGAGTTTCCTCTTTGTGATCGCGCGAAGTGGAGACGAAGGCCAACTGCGTCGCGTCGGCATTCCATTGCATGTCGAGCGAGCCGCTGCAGGTGATGTCGTCGCACAGCGTCGAGCGATGCTGGTCGGGCGGCATCTGCAGGCGGGTTACTTTCGCCGTGGCCACATCGATGATCACGCGCTGGATGGTGGTGATTACCGGGTCGCCCGGCAGCGGGTACTTCCACGCGCGCAGGGTCGGGTGCCCCACGGTGGTGCTCACCAGGTACATTTCGCCCACGCCGCGCTGGTCCTGCTGGTAGGTCGCGATTTTCTTGGAATCGGGCGACCAGAGCACGATGGGGTTGTCGCTCGATGTCCAGCCGGCGTTGTCGGTAGCGTAGCCGAAATCCTTGACGCCATCGGTGGTGAGCTGCGTTTCCTTGCCGGTCGAATCGCGAACCCACAGATTGTTGTCGCGAATCATGGCGGTGCTCTTGCCGTCGGGCGATTGCGCTCCGCCACCGCGTCCTCCGCGCCCACCACGGCCTCCGCGCCCGCCGCGCCCTCCACCGGCGGGAGCGGGTGGGGGATTGCTATCGACTTCGCACGCGTTGCCCTGCCGGTCGCATTTCCAGTGACCGGAGCCGACCGTGACGGCGATGGACTGCGAGTCGGGCGAAAGCACAAATTGCTCGAACGGCAGGTGCGCGCCATTGTAGGTGGTGCCGGTTGCCTTGGAAAGCGCGGCGGCGAGTTTCGCATGGTCGAATGCCGGCTGGCGCGTGCCGCGCGCCGGGTCCACCAGGATAAACTCGCTTCCTTCGGCTGTGGTGACGCGATACCACATTCGGTCGTCCGGCAGCCAGTTGGCCTGCACGCTGGAACGGACCATCAGTCCGTTGGTGTTGTAGCTCAGGAATTTTTCCGCGCGGGCATAGTCGGCCGCGGTAACGGTGAGCGGCTGGGCCCAGCAGGGGACTGCGGCGATGGCGGCCGCCAGAATGGCGAGGTGCAGAGAGCGATTTCGGTTCACAGGCCTCATGATACTAAAGAAGAGCCTCGTCAGAGGAATCTGTGGGTCACCGATACCTCGAATGGTGGCCGGAAGCTCAGTCGCGCGGTCCGCGAAATTCGCGCCCTTGCCCACCGAAATGCTCCCGCCGGCGAAGAGCGCAGCGGCCCGCCTTGAGACGCTACGACGCGTGCGCCAGCCGCCGATGATCCTTCAAAATGCACCGATCCATTACCACGATGAGGCCCGCCGATTCGGCGCGCTTCGCGGCCTCCTCATGCACCACGCCTTCCTGCATCCAGATCACCTTCGCCCCGATGCGGATGGCCGCTTCCACGATGTCCGGAACGAATTCCGGGCGCCGGAAAATGTCCACGATGTCGACTGCCTCCGGAATCGACTCCAAGTCCGGGTAGCACTTCTCTCCCAGAATCTGCGACTCCATCGGATTCACCGGAATGATTCGATAGCCGGCCTTCTGCATGTACTCCGCAACTCCATAACTGGGGCGGAAACGGCGGCCGGAAAGGCCAACGACGGCGATTGTGCGGCACGAGCGAAGAACTGCGCCGATCTGGGTCATACGGCTTCCCGCGAGCGGGGCTCCTTGGATGCGGTATTCACCGCGCGTTTCAGCTTTTGCAGTTCCTCCATCGTGAGGTAGCGGAATTCGCCGGGCTTGAGCGCGCCCAGTTCGATGGGGCCGATGCGCACCCGCCGCAACTTCTCCACCAGCCTCCCGAAATGTTTGAACATGAGGCGGATCTGGTTGTTGCGGCCTTCATACAAGCGCACTTCGTACCATGGGTTGGCCGCGTCGTGGATCAGTTTCAAGCCGGCCGGCATGGTGCGGCGGCCGGAAAGCGGTACGCCCTCGCGAAATTTCTGCTCCTGGTCGGCGGTCAGCGCGCCATTGGCCTTCACCACGTACGTCTTGGCCAGATGCGTGGATGCCGAGGTGATGCCGTTGGCCAGCTCGCCGTCGTTGGTCAGCAGGAGCAGGCCCTCGCTGTGATAATCCAGGCGTCCCACTGGGTAGACCCGTTCCTTGACGCCGCGCAGCAGGTCCATCACGGTGGCGCGATGCTCCGGGTCGCTCACCGTGGTGACGGTGTTGTTGGGCTTGTTGAGAACGATGTAAATCTGATGCTTGGGGGCGTGGATCAGGCGCCCGTCCACCTTGATGTGGTCGTGTTCCAGGTCGGCCTTGGAGCCCAGTTCGGTGACCGGCGTGCCATTCACGGACACGCGGCCTTCGAGGATGTACTTCTCCGCCTGACGCCGCGATGCCACTCCGGCTTGCGAAAGAATCTTTTGGAGGCGTTCTTCGGGCATTACCGTTCCTGGCTTTCGGCCGGCGGGGGTTCTTCCGGAGCTGTAGCTTCCGGAGCGGATTCTGCCGGTTCCGCTACTGCGGCCTCTGGTACCCGAGCTTCCGGCTGGGCATCCGCCGTCTCGGCTTCCGGCGCCGCTGCTTCGGTCTCTGGCGCCCGATCTTCCGGCTGGGCATCCGCCGTCTCGCCTTCCGGTGCCGGGGTTTCGGCCTCTGTCGCCGGAGCTTCCGGTCGGGCATCCGCCGTCTCGCCTTCCGGTGCCGGGGTTTCGGCCTGTGGCGCCGGAGTTTCCGGCTGGGCATCCGCCGTCTCGGCTTCCGGCGCCGCTGCTTCGGCCTCTGGCGCCGAAGCTTCCGGCTGGGCATCCGCCGTCTCGGCTTCCGGCACCGCTGCTTGGGCCTCTGTCGCCGAAGCTTCCGGCTGGGCAATCGCCGTCTCGGCTTCCGGCGCCGCTGCTTCGGCCTCTGGCGCCCGAGCTTCCGGCTGGGCATCAGCCGTCTCGGCTTCCGATATCGGAACTTCCGCCGCCAGGGCAGCTTCTCCATCCGCCGAAGCCGCGCCCGGGGCGTCGGAGGACCCCTCGCTGTCCGCCATGGCCATCCTCCGGATCTCCTCGAACTCCTTGAGCGACGGCAGCTCGCTCAGATCCTTAAGCCCGAACTGAATCAGGAATTCCTTGGTGGTCTTATACAGAATCGGCTTGCCGATCACGTTCTTGCGGCCGGCTTCGGTAATCAGCTTGCGGTCCAGCAGCGTCTTCAGCACACCGCCGCCCTGCACGCCGCGGATTTCCATGATCTCGGGCGTGGTCACGGGCTGCTTGTACGCAATCACCGCCAGCGTTTCCAGCGCCGGCAAGGAGAGCTTCAAAGGCGTCTTGAGGCTCTTGACGAAGCTCCGGACGGCTTCGTGATGCTCCGGCTTGGTGGCCATTTTGTAGCCGCCGGCCACCTCCTTGATGCTCACGCCATGCTCGGGACGGTCGAATTCCGCCATCAGTTGCTGCAGCAGAGCGCGGATGCGCTCGGGATCTTGATTGAGAGCCGCGGCGATCTGCTCCGGCATCAGCGGTTCTTCGGCCACGTACACGCAGGCTTCCAGCACCGCCAGGAGTTGCACGTCTTCCAGCGCCTCGGGCTGCGGCGGTTCCTCCACGCCGGGTTCGCTCAATGCCTTCCATTCCTCAATGGAGACGGTCTGCGGCCCGGGTTGTGCCGTTTCCTGCGCGGTTTCGGGCTCGGGTGCCTGCTCCGGTTCCGGCGTGCCTTGAGGTTGAATTTCCAGTTCTTCCATTCGTGTCACTTAAATTTTAAGCTAACAGCCAGCAGCTTTCGGCTTATAGGTACTCGTTTTCAATCGCCGCGATGGGCTGGCCGTTCTTGAAAACCGCGTCGAAGCTGTCGTGCCGCTGGAGCGCGATTTCGCCGAACAGGTCGTTCTGCGTCAATACCACGGCTTGCATGCGAACCATCTCCAGAACCGCCAGAAACAGGGCGATGATGGAGCGGCGCGTGCGTTGCTTTTCGAAAATGCGAAGGATCAATAGCGGCTGGTTTTCGCCCGCTTCCAGGAACTGGTCGTGGAGATAGCCGATCATGCCCGCCACCGTGACGTCGGCCGATTCCACTTCGTAAACCGGACGATTCTTGGTGCGTTCGAGCATGGTGCCGAGCGCCTTCACCAGGTCGAACAAAGTCACCGCCAGGCCCGGATCGTCGCTCTCCGAAAGGAACGCTTTCAGTTGCGGATTCGACCAGACGTTTTCCTCGATCAAGCGCTTCTGCTGCAACATCTCGGCGGCGTTCTTGAAGCGCTCGTGTTCCAGCAGCCGATCCACCAGCTCCTGCCGCGGATCTTCCGCCTCCTCGCCCTCTTTTTGCAATGCCGGGTCTTGAGGCAGCAGCATTTTCGACTTGATATGGATCAGCGTGGCCGCCATGTAGACGAACTCCGCCCCCAGGTCGATGTCCATCTCCCGCGCTTTCTCCAGGTATTCGAGGTATTGCGCGGTGATGGTGGCGATGGGGATGTCCTTGATGTCGATCTGCTGCTTGCGGATCAAATCGAGCAGCAGGTCGAGCGGTCCCTCATATTGGTCCAGGTGGAAATTGAGTGGCGACGACACTATCCTTCACGATAACATGGGCCGCCCTGGCCGGCCTTTTACCCGGGAGCCCGATATGTGCTACACCGAAACAAGAGCGAAATGGCGGGTTGATGGTGGCGCGGGGATGGTGTGTCGCGACGTTATTGCTGTGCCGTCTGGCCGCTACCGAGCTTGCGCCGCCAGCCGGGCCTGTGCTGCGTGTGTCCACTCTGGACCCCGCCAACCAGCCCGTCGCCGGCGTTCAGGTCCAACTGAGCCTGGCCGACGCGCCGGTTTCCTCCATGCTCACCGACACGCAAGGGGGCGTGGTCTTCGCCGAGCTGAGACCTGGCCTGTATACCGTAGTGGCGTCCAAGCCCGGGTACCAGCCGGTGCGCCAGGCCGACCTGAAAGTCGAAGTGGAAAGCACCATCTCCCTGGAACTGACCATGGTTCCGGCGCTATCCCACACCGATAGCGTGGATGTATCCGCCACCGCCTCTCCGGTGGAACAGGGCGCATCCGCGGCCGCCGCCACGTTGACTCCACAGGAAACCAACGACCTTCCCACCCGTCCGGCTACCGTGGCCGACGCCCTGCCTCTGGTGCCCGGCGTGGTGCGCGATCCGGGAGGAGCGCTCTCCATTTCCGCCGGCGCCGAACATCGCGCCGCCATGGTAGTCAACTCTACCGACGTCACCGACCCCGCTACCGGTCAATTCGGGCTGACCGTGCCGATCGACAGCGTGGAAGCCATCCACGTCTACCAGACGCCGTTTCTGGCCGAGTATGGCCGGTTTACCTCCGGCCTGGTCTCCGTGGACACCCGCCGCGGTGGAGAAAAATGGAAATGGGAATTGAACGATCCGCTGCCCGAATTCTACATCCGCAGTTGGCGCTTGCGCGGCCTCAAAGACGCCACCCCGCGCTTCAATTTCGAGGGTCCCCTGATTGCCGGGAAACTGTACCTTTCCGAAGGCGTGGATTATGAGATCCGCAAGACCGAGATCTACGAATTGCCCTTCCCGCTGAACCAGAAGAAAACCGAAGGCGTGAACTCTTTCGCCCAGTTGGACTGGTTGGTCTCCGACAAGCACCTGGTTACCCTGACCGCCCACGTGGCTCCCCAGAAGATGGATTTCGTCAATCTCGATTACTTCAATCCGGAACCCACCACGCCCGATGCCCGCACGCGGAATTACACCGGCGTGCTCTCCGACCACCTGACCTTTTTCGGTGGCTTGCTGGACACCAATTTTTCGGTGACCAAGTTCGACGCCAACATCTGGGGCCAGGGCAATGCCAATCTGGGCCTCGCGCCCGGCGGTAACAGCGGCAACTATTTCGCCACCCAAAACCGCGAGGCGCTGCGCATCGGCGGCGCCACTGCCTACTCCTTTGCCCCCTGGCGCCATTGGGGCACGCACAACTTGAAGATCGGCGCCGATGTGGCCGGCAGCAATGAAGACGGCCAAGTTCAGAAGCACCCGGTAAACCTTTTCAACGCCAGCGCCCAGTTGGTCGAAAGTATCTTGTTCGCGCCCGGCACTCCGTTCGAGATTTCCGATGTCGGCATTTCGTTCTTCGTGCAGGACCACTGGCAGATGAGCGACCGGCTCTCGCTGGACCTCGGCCTGCGGTCCGAATCGCAGGAGATCACCGATTCGTTCCGGCTGGCTCCCCGATTCGGCGCGTCGTGGAGTGTGTGGCCCGCCGAAGGCACCACGGTGAACGCTGGGTTCGGCTGGTTCTACGATCGCGTGCCGTTGAATATCTATGGCTTCGCCGATTACCCGAATGAGATCATTACCCAATACGACCCTGCCACGGGCGAGATCTCAGCCGGCCCGTTCCTGTTCAAGAATACCCTGGGAGAGGTCTTCCGCCACCACAAACTGATTTTCCAAGGCCCCCAGCCCGGCAATTTTTCGCCGGAAAGCCAGATCTGGACCTTGCGGATCGAGCAGCCCGTCACCAGCGCCGTGAAGCTGCGGCTGGGCTACATGCAGAACGATGCCGACGGCCTGGTGATCGTAAGCACCGAAGGTCCCGACCTGGCTACCGCCACCGGCGGCTATCTGCTTTCCGGGGCGGGCGCGTCCAAGTACCGCCAGTTGGAGGCTACGGCGCGCGTGCTGCTGCACGGCGAAGGCCGGCAGCTCTTTTTCTCCTATGTCTATAGCCGGGCCCGCGGCGACTTGAACGATTTCAATAACTACCTGGGCAGTTTTCCCGTCCCCATCATCCGCCCCGACGAAATCGGCAATCTGCCCACCAGCCTGCCGAATCGCTTCCTGGCGTGGGGCGTGGTGCAGTTGCCGTTGAAGTTCCGGATCGCTCCGGTGATGGAAATTCGCAACGGTTTCCCCTATTCCTCCGTGGACGCCCTGCAGCAGTACGTGGGAGTGCCCAATTCGAGCCGCTTTCCCGACTTTTTTTCCGTCGATTCGCGCATTTCGAAAGACATAAAGGTGAATCCCAAATATGCGGTCCGCCTGTCGCTGGCCAGTTTCAACCTGACCAATCACTTCAACCCCGAGGCGGTCCACTCGAACGTCGACGACCCGGCCTACGGTTATTTCTTCGGGCATCGCGGGCGCCGGTTTACGGTGGATTTCGACGTCATTTTTTAGGAGGCTGCGGAAAAAGCCCGTCAACCGCTTGCTTACGCGCGCGGCTCAGAAACGCGGTCGTTCATTTGCAGGCCCGTCAACCGCTTGCTTACGCGCGCGGCTCAGAAACGCGCCCGTTCTTTTGCAGGCACTTACGGAGCCGCGACCGTGAGGGAGCGGTCCCGGAATGCCCTTTTTCCGCAACCTGCTAGGGGGCACAGTGGGGCAGCCTGATCTTCGCAGCAGTCGCCTCTTAGGCGGCTTTCGGGGGGCCTAACACGGGCTGCCCGCAGCATTACCCCACAGGTGTTGGATTTTTGAGCAAAATTGACAATCCACGCACCGTGTAAACATGTTAGCGTGAAGAATTAAGACAATTTGGAAAAAATTGGAACTTTTGCCTGTCTGGCATAACCTTTCCGGCCGGAATCGCGTCATTTCCGTTGAATACCTTTTTATCTCGAATCGTGCGGCCTCGGTCGGCCCGCGAAAGTGAATATGTCATCGATATCGAACAGTGCTCCTCTGCCTGCTCCCCAACCGGATGCGCCCAGGCCGTCGGTAGTGCCGACCCGCGAGCCGAATAGGCGTGGTCCTGCCAAGTGGTTGATTCCGCTCGCTCTAATGGCGGTCTTAGGGGGGCTGGCTTTATATTGGAAGCTCCGCCCGGCGGCCAAGACCGGCGGTCCGGTGATCACCGTACCGGTGGCATCGGTGGTGGTCGGCGACATCAGGCGATCCGTGCGCGTCACCGGTACTGTGGCGGCGCGGAATTTTGCGTCCCTGCTGGCGCCGCGCGTTCTGGGCAGCCGGTCCAACGTCAATCGCGGCGGCATGGGCGGCGGCGGCCTGGCCGGCCCTGGAGGCTCGGACTTCAATCTGGTATTGCTGCATTTGATCAAAGCCGGCGCCCACGTCAAGAAAGACGATGTCGTGGCGGAGTTCGATCCCACCAACCAGCTTCTGCGCCTGGACGATTATAAGGACGCCGTCATCCAGACCGATAACAACATCCGGAAATTGATTGCCAACCTGGCTGCCAACAAGGAAGCGCACGACCAGACGGTGCGCGCGGCCAAAGCCTCCTGGGATCAGGCGGCGCTCGATTTGAAGAAGGCCCCGGTACAGGCAGCCATCGATGCCGAGAACGCCAAACTCCTGGCCGAGCAGGATGAGGCCACCTACAAACAACTGGTGTTCGAAGATTCGCTGGTGGTCGAATCGCAGGCCGCCACCATCCGCGTTTCCGAGTTGACCAAAGACCAGATGGCCATCGAGCTGCAACGCGCCGAAGGCAATGTGAAGAGGATGGAGATGCATAGCCCCATGGATGGCATTGCGGTAATGGCCAGCATCATCCGCAACGGTGAATACGGCCAGGTCCGCGAAGGCGACCAGGTGAACGCCGGCCAGCCCTTCCTGACCGTGGTGGATCCCAGCTCGATGGTTCTCGACGCTACCGTGAACCAGGTGGATGCCGAGAAACTGCGCCTGGGTATGAAGGCCATGATTCACCTGGACGCCTATCCGGATCTCGAGTTGCCGGGCGTGCTGGAAGGCATCGGCGCCATGTCGAAGACCAGTACCTTCCGCGCCAGTTACGTGAGTTCCATTCCGGTGCGCTTCAAGATCGAGAAAACCGACGCGCGCGTGATTCCGGATCTCACCGGAAGCGCCGACGTGGTTCTGGGCGGCGAGACCGACACCCTGGTTTTGCCGCGCTCGGCGGTGTTCGAAGAGAACGGCGGATCGTTTGTCTATGTGCAGACCCCGGAAGGCTGGGTCAAGAAGCAGGTGGAGGCCGGTCTGCGTAACTTCACCCAGGTGGCGATTCATTCAGGAGTCCAAAAAGGGGACATGGTGGCGCTCGAACGGCCCATTTAGGGCCCACACCGGCTCCCAGGGGGTCAGCCCGAAACAGCGGCGGAAATCGGAATATGGCATCTAGAGATCAGAGACCGAAGATTCGCTTGGGGAAGTCCAATCCGCGGCGCGTCAAGATCATCACCTGGGCCATCGGACTGCTAGGGTGCGGTGGCGGCCTGTATGCCGCGTATCATTACTCCACAACCACCGAAGTGGAGGTATCCGTGGCCCCCGTGCGCCGCGGCGATTTCGTGATCAGCGTGCGCACCCGCGGCGACATCCGCAGCGCCCGTTCCAGCATTCTGAAGGCGCCGATCGCGCCCGGCCTGCGCATTGTGCATCTGGCAGCCCAGGGCTCCCCGGTCAAAAAGGGCGACGTGGTGGTGGAATTCGATGGCGTGCAGCAGGAACAGAACGTGATCCAGCAGACCCTGCAGGTACAGTCGATCCAGGGCTCCATCGACCAACTGCACGCCACGCAAAAGATCAATGGCGACGCCGACGCCATGAACAAGATGACGTCCGAGTACGGCGTGGAGAGCTCCAAGCTGGATGCCAGCAAAGCCGACGTCATCGACGCCATCGACGGCGAGAAGTACCGCATCACCGTGGGAGTGCAGGAGGGCAGCCTGCAACAGGTGAAGGCCAACATCAACGCGCACCTGGTGGGCAACCAAGCCGACGACTTTCGTTTGAACCAGCAGAAGGACAAGGCCATCCGCGATCTCAACACCGCCAACAGCTATCTGGGCATGATGCAGCTTCGGGCGCCTACCGACGGAATCGTCAATTTGCTGGCCAATTTCCGCTCTGCTGGAACCTTTGGACAGTCGCCGCCGCCCTTCCGGGAAGGCGACAGCGTGTGGAATGGCGCCGAAATCGTGGAAATTCCGGATATGAGCGAACTGTACATCGATCTCAAGCTGGAAGAGGTGGACCGCGGGAAGCTGCAGCTCGGCCAGCCGGTTCGCATCCGCGTGGACGCCATTCCCGACAAGGAGTTCACCGGTGTGCTGGATTTCATCAGCCCCATCGCCGTCCTGGTGTTCAAGGGCGGACCGACTTCCGAAAAGACCTTCCCGGCGCGCGCCACTCTGGAGAACCTCGATCCGCGCTTGAGCCCCGGCATGAGTGCCAGCGCCGAAGTAATCATCGAGAGAGACCCTAACAAGCTGCTCATCCCGATCCGTGCCAGCTTCGATAAAGATGGCAAGCCGGCCGTTTACCTGCAAACCGGCAGCAGCTTCAAACTCGTGCCCATCGAAGTGGGCCGGCGCAACGATGACGAAATGGTGGTGCGCAGCGGGCTGAAGGAAGGCGACATAGTCACCCTGGAAAGCCCGGCCGAAGCGGCCAAGCGGGCCAGGAAGAAGATTTAGAGATGGAGACCTGTGGGGCAGGCTGGCAACCTAATGGCACATAGTTTTCCCAAGGGCGGAACTCCCGCGGAAATCGGGTGGGGCAGGCCCCCTGGGGGGTGCCCTTTGGGCCACGGGACGCCCTCGTCCCGCTCCGGCTGTGGATTCAGGCGCTGGGCGTCGCGAAGAGGACGGCCAGGGGTTCGGCGGGCTCAGGGGACACCCCCGCGGGCGTCCGCCCCACTATTTAGGCGGATGCCCGGAAGTGAGAAGTGGCATTGGGTTTGGCAACCTGCGGGACCCAGAGGGTACCCCTGGCACAAACGGAATACATGAAAAAGGCGATCTTTCGATTTGCGGTGCTGGCGGTTCTGGTTGCCGGCGGATGGTACGCATACCGCTGGTACCAGCAATTGCCGTCGCGCCAGGAGCAGGTCGCGACTACCAAGGTGCAGCGCGGCGACGTGGTCATCCGCGCCTATACGCGCGGCGAGTTGCATGCCGTCCGGTCGGTGACTCTGGTGGCGCCCAACCTGAATGGCACGGTGCAAGTGACGCGGCTCGCCCCCATGGGTTCGGTGGCGCGCGAGAAAGACCTGATCGTGGAGTACGACGACTCCGAACTGCAGGCTTCGCTCGATGAAGATCAAATGGCGCTCGAGCAGACCGACGAGCAGATCAAAGGCGCGAAGGCGAATTTGGGCGTCACCGACAGCGAGGACGCCCTGAGCCTGTTGAAGCAGCGCTATGCCGTGCGCAGCGCCGAACTCACCGTGCAGAAGAACCCTGTTACCGACGTGATCGACGCCAAAAAGAACCTGCTCGCCCTGGAGCAAGCCAAGCGCGCCGTCACGCAGCTCGAAACCGACGTGGCCATGCGCAAGGCGCAAAACGATTCCATTCTGGCGGTGCTTGCCGAGCAGCGCAACCGCAACCTGTTGGATATCCAGCGCGACCGGCTTCGCATCCAGCAGACCAAAGCGCTGGCCGATATCGCGGGACTGGTTTCCATCCGTCAGAACCGCGCCGGCAATTTCAATTTCGGCCAGGTCATGCCTGACATCCGCGAAGGCGATACCCTGCAGCCCGGCATGCAGGTGGCCGATGTCCTGGATCTTTCCGAAGTCGAGGTGTGGGCCAAGGTGGGCGAGTTGGATCGCGCCAATCTGATCGAGGGGCAGGATGCCCAGCTCCAACTGGACCCCATTCCCGATAAGCAGTTTCACGGCAAGATCAAGGCGTTGAGCGGCACGGCCACCGCGGATGTTTTCTCCGGCGATCCTTCGAAAAAATTCGATGTGGTGTTTTCCGTCGACATGCGCGGGCTGTTGGCGGCCCTGGGGATGAAACCGGCCGACGTCGAGCGGGAGATGGCCACTGCCGAATCCAACTCCCGGAAAAACGTCGCCGCCGGTTCGCCGTTTGCCAGCTTCCAACTCACTCCCCAATTCGCCCCCAACGCCGCGGCGGGAACTACCGCGCCGGGCACTTTCGGCCAGGGCGGGGGAGCCGGCGCTATGCTGCCAAGGGCGGCCGCCGCCGGCGGGCGTGGCGCAAGCGCCGGAATGCCGCAGGGCGCGGGAACTCCCGCCGGACGGGGTCAAGTCCCCGGAGCATCGGGTGTCGCGGGTGGTGGCGCGGTTGCCGCCGGCGGGCGTGGCGCAGCCGCGGGAATGCAGGGCGCGGGAACTCCCGCCGGACGGGGTCAAGTCCCCGAAGCATCGGGTGTCTCGGGTGGCGGCGCAGTTGCCGCCGGCGGGCGTGGCGCAAGCGCGGGAATGCCGGGTGGCGGACCGCCGGGCGGCGCCAATCCCGCCGGGGCCAGCGCGGCCGATCTGATGGCCATGATGGCCATTGGCGGTTCCCAGTTCACCGACGAAGATCGCAAGAACGCCAAGGTGCCGTTGCCTCCGGGGGAGGATTCGCAGGTGCAGATGCTGTTGCGGCCGGGCCTGCTGGCGGACGTGGAAATCACCGTCGAGAAGTTGCCCAATGCGATCCACGTGCCGGCCCAGGCGGTGTTTCAAAAGGACGGACAGAACATCGTCTACGTGCAGAAGAAAAACGGCAAGTTCGAGCCCCGAAAAGTGCAGTTGGTCAAACAGAGCGAATCCGTGATGGTGCTGGGAGGCGGCGTGCAACCCGGAGAAATTGTGGCGTTGGGAGATCCTACCGCCGGCAAGAACACCAAGAAAGAAGAAAAGAAGCCGTCCACTTCGAGCAACCCCATGAGTTCCATGCCGGGAGGGAAGTAGGATCATGTTTGGGCAAGTTCTTCCCGAGTTGAAAATGGGGCTGGCAAGCCTCTTCGCGCACAAATTGCGCAGCTTGCTGACCATGCTCGGCATGATTTTCGGCGTGGGCGCGGTAGTGGCCATGCTGTCCATCACCGCCGGCGCGCAAAAGCAGATGATGAGCTTCATCGACCAACTGGGCGTCAACAATATCATCGTGGACTCCCACGAAGCCATGGACCGCAATGAACTGCAGACCGTCCGCGCCGTCTCGCCGGGTCTGACCCTGCGGGACTATCGGGCGATCCAGCAAAACGTCCAAGGACTGGTGGCTATCACGCCGCGCAAGAAATTCAAGCTGCAGAAGCTGTTGCCCAAGACCGCCAACGAGCCGCCCACGCTCGTCGGCGTATATCCCGACTTTCAGGAAATCAACAGCCTCAAGCTGGGCGCCGGCGGCCGGTTCTTTACCGAGGACGAAGACCGCGATTCGGCCCCGGTTTGCGTGCTCGGCGAAACCGCCAAAGTAAACCTGTTCGGTTACGGCGATGCTCTCGGCAAGTTTGTCAAAGCCAACGATACCTGGCTCCAGGTGATCGGCGTTCTGCGGGCGCAAGCCGGCGGGGATTCGGACACCGAGGGAGCCCAGACCCTCGACCGCAATAACATGATCATCGCGCCGTTCAACACCGTGATGCGGCGCTTCGAAGACCAGACCAGCTACCTGAAAGACGAGATCGACGGCATTTACATGAAAGTCGAGCCGACTGTCGATTCCATCGAGACTTCCAATGTGGTCGGCGCGCTGCTGGCGGCCACCCATAAGGACGCCGGCGATTACACCGTCACCGTGCCCGCCGGGCTGCTGGAACAGAAAAAACAGACGCAGTTCATCTTCAGCATCGTGATGATCTGCATCGCCGGCATTTCCCTGCTGGTGGGCGGCATCGGCATCATGAACATCATGCTGGCCACGGTCCTCGAGCGGACCCGCGAAATCGGAATCCGCCGCGCCATCGGTGCTCGCCAGGCCGATATCGTTCGTCAATTCCTCACGGAGGCCATCATGATTTCGATCGCCGGCGGATTGATCGGCATCGCCTTCGGATTCGCCCTGTCGCAGATCATCGCCACGGCGGCCGGCTGGTCCACCGTGGTGACCACGTCTTCCATCGCCATCGCGTTCGGAGTCTCGGTATTTATCGGACTGTTATTTGGAATTTATCCGGCGGTGCAGGCGGCCAAGCTGGATCCTATTGAGGCCATTCGTTACGAGTAGAGCTATGAGGTTGCGAACCCTTCTTGCAGGCATCGTTCTGACGGCCGGCGCATTTGCGCAGACGTCGTCGTTCCCCAAGCCGAATTATTTCCGCCAGGTCTTCGAGCGGACCCGGACCCAGGTCGATCTGCGCGATCCCGTGAAGTTGAAGGACTTCGTGGTGGATGGAAAACTGGAGCTGTCGCTGAAGAACTTTCTGGAGCTGGTGATGGCCAACAACACCGACATCCAGGTGACCTTTCTCAGCGTGGAGACGCCGAAAAACAACATCATCTCCGCCTTCGGCGTTTGGGACCCCAACGCCACGGCGAACTTCTCCTCCACGCGGAGCACTACCCCCGCGACCAGCCCTACGCAATCGGAAAACGCTTCGCTGGGCTCCACTTCGAAGAGCCTCTCCCAGCCGCTCTCGCTCACTTATAGCCAGGCTCTCGATACCGGCACCAGTTATCAGGCGTCGTTCGGCGGGGCAAAGTACTCTTACAACAACAGCTTCTCCTCCTACAACCCCAGTATTACTTCCAATATGTCGTTCTCGGTTACGCAAAACCTCATCCGTAACCGCTCCCGCTATGAAAACCGCATTCCCGTGATGCAGGCGCAGAGCACTTATAAGCGCGCCGATTACAACCTGCGGGCGTCCCTGTTGAACTGGGTAAATACCGCCGAGAACGCTTATTGGAGAGTGGTCTCCGCGCGTGAAAACGTGCGCGTGCAGGAGAAGGCCCGCGAAACTTCCAAAGCCAACCTGGATTTCGTGCAGAAGCAGTTGGACCTGGGAGCCGTCTCGCCCCTGAGCATTTTCAACCCGCAGGGGCAATTGGCCTCTGCCGATCTGGCCCTCTCGCAGGCCAAATTCGCCCTGGCGCAGGCTGAGGACGCCTTGCGCCACCAGATCGGGATCGACCTGGACCCCGATCTCCGCAAACTGCCCATCGAACTCACCGAACCCGTCGATATCTCGACCACCGGCATGGATTTGGACCCGGAAAGGGAGGTCCAGAAAGCGTTGGCCAGCAATCCCAGCGTAAGAGCGGCCATGCAGGCGCTGGACATCGACGATCTCGGCATTCAGAGCGCCGACGTTGCCTTGCTGCCGCAGCTCACTTTCACCGCATCGTACGCCAACGCCGGACAGGGCGGAATCTATACATCCAGCGGTTCCACGCTGCTCGGGGGCGGTCCTCCGCTAGTGATTCCCGGCGGGTTGGGCGATGCATTGGACCAGATGTTGCACTTGAACAACCCCACTTATATGGGGAGCCTCAAGCTGACGCTGCCCATCCGCTCGCGCACCGCTTCCATGAACCTGGCCAACGCCCTGGTTACCAAGAAGACCGACGCCCTCAACCTGCGCAACACGGAGCAGAACACCCGCCTGAACGTACTTACGGCCATCAGCACCGTGAATGGCGCCATCGACTCTTTGCGGCTCGCGAGGATCCAGGAAGACCTGCAGCATAAGAACTACGATGCGGAAGTCGAGGAGTATACGCTCGGCACCGATATCAATCAAAACGTAGTCATCGCGCTGCAGTCGTGGGTGGTGGCGCAGTCTTCGGTGGTAACCGCGCAGGTCAACTTACGCACCAGCATTCTCAATCTCTACACGCAAACCGGCGAACTGCTCGACGAGCGCGGCATTGTGGTGAAGTGAAGCGGGGGATTCGCTGCCGGACACCGGCGGCTCAAAACCCATAGCGCGCAGGTACGCAATCGACTCTCCATGCTTGATGGGGCCGATAGCCGGCCTTCAAGCGACTTCGCGGATTTCGATCCGGTTACCGTCAATGGCCGGAATCGGCGAGTGATCGGCGATGCTCAGAAGCACCCATCCTTTGAGCACGCTCTCCAGTTCTTCCCGGCAGCCCTCCAGAGTCTTGGCATTGGCCCAGACGCCTGGAATGGGAGGTATTTCGCCATAGAACGAACCATCGTCCTCGACGATTTCGTACCGAGCCTGGCGTAATTGTTAGCCTGACGGTGCCGTAGACTGTGCGCAGCTATATACTAAGGAGAGTAACTATGGCTATCACTACCGCCGCGCGCTACCCGGTCGTCGTTCTGGCGGTCGCCTTGGTCGGCAACCTTGCGCAGGGGCAAAACCAAATTGCTAGCGCCGGGTTCGTCTACGGCCCGACCCCGCAGCACGTGGCGCCGGGCGAGATCTTGACCCTGACGACGACAGCACTGAATGTGCCGAACGCCGTCGCCACTGGCGCGCCGCTCCCTACATCGCTTTCCGGAGTGTCGGTCCAAGCGCGCGTGATCGGCGCTACCGACGCGACGGGCTATCCGCCGTCCCTGCCGATCCTCAGCATCTATACCCAGAGCACTGGCCAGATGCCCGACGGGGTCGCGTGTCCCGCCGCTCCGAATATTCTCTGTACCAGTACTCAGATCACAGTGGAAATCCCTACCGAGGGAGTGTGTGCGCCGAGCCCGGCGCCCGGACCGTTGGAACCTTGCCCCTTGCCGCCATATTCCGACCTCCCGCCTCTCCTCATTCTGAACGTCGTCGCTAACGGCGTCACCGGGCCCGATTTCCCCGTGCAGTTTCTAGGAGCTTGGCCACACCCCCTCAACTCCTGCGACTCCATTTTCGGGCCACAGGCGAGCAGTACCTGTCACCCTCTGGTCACGCACGCGGGCGGCAGCCTCGTGAGCGTGACCGACAGCAGCGCCGCGAAGGTCGGCGAGACGATCGTTCTGTACGCAGTCGGTCTGGGGGGACTTATCAACGTCCCCCCTACTGGGTCCGCCCCCAGCGCCTCCATGCAAATATCGGCCTCCTCCGGCGAGGTGGTCTTTGGGTACAACTATCCTGTGCCTTCCGCCACGACGCTCGGCGGAGGCATCCCGGCGACCTCCGCCGTGTCGCAAACCGTCGTCCTACCCCAGTGGGTGGGTTTAATTCCGGGCTATGTCGGCCTGTACCAAGTCAACGTCACCGTTCCACCAGCGCCCGCCGGGTCGTACTTGGCATGCGGGTCGATTGGGAACGTCGCGTTGTCGTTTGTGGATCCGAGCGGGGGGAACGTCGGCATCTGCGTGCAGCCTTAGCCGCTGCCGGCCCCAAAGCTGAGCATGCCGGTGGGCCACGACGAAGGAGCCGTCGGCAACTGGCCGACCGAACATCACGAAACGGGGGGGCGGTCTCCGCCGGGATTCGCCAGTCACAACAATCTCGCCCAATCCCCTCAACCACTTAACCCTCCACCCCTTGCACCCCGCGCTATACTGGAGCCGGAACGCCGGACGCCTCCCGACCGGGCCCACCCCGTTGGGTTCGTTTTCCAAGCTCTTTTACAACCCCAACCCCCCGCATCTTCTTACACATAGCCGCCCTCAACGGCTTCCTTTCCCCATTTTTTCCCCCACCGTTCGACCCCGGCACACCCCGTCCCACAAGCGGACACCTGAATTCCTTCCCTATCCATTCTTACCCCTGAAGCGTCATAATGTTACCGTACGTCCGGATTGGCAGGAGCCGTGCCCCTGTCCAGCCCGGAAATCAAAATATGGACGTACAACGCAAGGGCGTCAAGAAGCGTAAAACCATCGTCACCGTCATCGTCATGATCTTCGTCCTGGCGGGACTCACGGTCGCCTGGCGATGGGCCCGGAACCTCAAGCCGGCCGCCCCCGGAGTCGAACTCTCCACCCTCTGGCCCGATACCGTCAAGCGCGGTCCCATGCTCCGCGAAGTCCGCGGCCTGGGAACCCTGGTCCCGGAAGACACCATGCTCATCACCGCTACCACCGATGCCACTGTGAAGCGGATTCTGGTGAAACCCGGAACCCCCGTCAAGGCGGACACGATCATCATGACCATGACCAGCCCGGAGCTGGAAACCGACTTGGTGGCCGCGGAGTACGCCATGAAGGCCGCCGAGGCCGATTACAAAAACCTCGAAGTCACCCTGCACACGAAGCGCCTGGATCTCCAGTCGGAGACCGCGCAGACCAGCGCCGACTATAACACCGCCAAGCTGGAATCCGACCGCGACGCCGCTCTGGCCAAGGAGAACCTGCTGGCCGGTACCGACGCTAAAATCTCGCAGGTGAAGGCCGAACAACTGGAGGCCAAGTACCAGATCGACAAGGAGCGGCTCTCCATCGACAAGGACGCCGCGGAGGCCCAGTTGGACTCCCAAAAGGTGAAGGTGGAACAGCTCAAGGCGCAATACGACCTCAAGAAGAGCCAGGTGGATCAACTGAAAGTGCGCGCCGGCTTCGATGGCATGCTGCAATCCGTGCCGCCGCCGCTGCTCCCCGTGGAAGAGGGGCAGAAAGTGCAGGCCGGTACCGCGCTGGGCAAAGTGGCGCAGCCCAGCCATCTGAAAGCCGAGTTGAAGATCGCCGAAACCCAGATCCGCGACGTCGCTCCCGGACAGCCCGCGGACATCGATACCCGCCTCGCGGGCGGCGGATCCACCGGCCACGTCAGCGGCCACGTCTCGCGCATCGAGCAATCCATCGTCAACGGAACGGTGACTGTAGACGTCTCATTACAGGGTGCCTTACCGCCCGGCTCCCGGCCCGATTTGAGCGTGGACGGCACCATCCAGTTGGAGAAACTGGACGACGTGGTATTTGTGGGACGGCCCGTATTCGGCCAGGAGAACAGCACCGTTACACTTTTTAAGCTGGAACCCGACGGCCGGTACGCCAACAAGGTGAAGGTCACCTTCGGGCGCAGTTCGGTCAACACCATCGAGATCAAAGACGGCCTGTCGGTGGGGGATCGGGTGATTCTCTCGGACATGTCGCAATACGACCAGTACGACCGTATCAAATTGAACTGAGAATTATTTTGCGAACTTAGGACACCCGTATCGCGTATAGAGGTATTAACTACCATGGACACCGGCGCACAACCACCATTAATTCGACTTGACAGCGTGAGCAAGGTCTTCGTGACGGACGAGGTGGAGACGCACGCGCTCTCCTCCATCCATTTCGACGTCAAGAAAGGAGAGTATCTGTCGATCGCCGGCCCGTCGGGCTGCGGCAAGTCGACCCTGCTCGCCATTCTGGGACTGCTCGACACGCCCACCGACGGCACCTACTATCTCAACGGCAAGCCTGTCACCGGCTTGAAGCTGTCGGAGCGCGCGCGCATCCGCAACCGCGAGATCGGCTTCATTTTCCAGGCGTTCAACCTGATCGGCGACCTCACTGTTTACGAGAACGTGGAGCTGCCGCTCACCTATCGCGGTATGCCCTCGGCGGAGCGCAAGCGGCGCGTGCAGGAGGCGCTCGAGCGCGTCGGCATGTCGCACCGCATGAAGCACTACCCGTCGCAGCTTTCCGGCGGTCAGCAGCAGCGCGTGGCCGTGGCCCGCGCCTTGAGCGGCGATCCGTTGATCCTGCTTGCGGACGAGCCCACCGGAAACCTGGACTCGGCCAATGGCGAGGCTGTCATGAGCCTTCTGCGTGAACTCCACGCCGCGGGGTCCACCATCTGCATGGTGACGCACGATCCGCGCTATGCCGAGTTCGCGGACCGCACCATCCGCCTCTTCGACGGTCGAGTGGTGGAAGAAAGCACCGAAGCGGCCAAGAGTTAGGGCTGGCTATCGCGCCGGCCGGATGAAGACCGGAGTAGTGTATCCCAACGGAGGGGCGCCATGGGTAAACGGCAACGGATCTGGGCGGTGTTGGCGGTCTTAGCGGCCGGCAACACCATGTCCGCCAGTGTAATCGCCACGCCACATACCGGTTTCCGGCATCTCTATGCGCTGCACCGGAACGCGCGCGTGACCGTCCGCAACCTCTATGGCAACGTCAGCATTACCGCGTGGGATCGCGACGCGGTGCTGGTGGAGGCCATCAAGCATTCCACCGATCCGCGCCATTTGGATGACGCGGTCATCGTAGTGGAACCTACCGCCGATTCGCTCTCCATCAGCACCCAATATGCCGGCTCCGACGCGGAACATCCCACCAGCGTGGAATACCGCATTACCGTGCCGCGGCGCATTCATCTCGACAGCGTCGTGCTGACGAACGGACAGCTCTCGCTCGATGGCCTCTCGGGGCCCGTCAAGGCATCGGCCGTCAACGGCGATATCCACGCTTTGAAGCTCGGGGGACAGGCGGAACTTTCCACCGTCAACGGACGCGTGGAAGCCGATTTCGACCGCACCAGCCCGGCCAACCCGATTTCCCTGAGTTCCGTGAACGGAGCCATCGCCCTGACCCTGCCGGCGGGTTCCGGCGCCAGCTTCGAGGCGCAAAACCTGAGCGGTGGCATCGCGTCCGATGTGGGCCGCGTATGCCGCACCGACTCCGGGCAGCACCTCATCGTGAGAGGCACAGGCCCTCGCATCCGCCTCCACAACGTCAACGGCGGTATTTCGATCCATTCCACCGAGCACCCGTGCACCTAGCGGCCTCTTGCTTCCGCGCCGGGACCAGAGGGCACCGCGGACCGGATATTTCACCACAGAGGCACAGAGACGCGAAGAAGAATTCAGGAAGGACGAATCTCTGCGCTCTCCGCCCCCTCCGCGCTCTCAGAACCAACGGGAAGAGGCAGGGGGATCCACGTCGCTGGTGGCTTTCCTTCTTGGGTGTTTCTCTGCGTCTCTGCAATGCTAACGTGCAGAATCTTCGCGCGCCGCGACGATTCTCGCGAACCCAGGCTCCTGAGACGCCGACACCTCGGGCCTACACCCCTCTGTGTCCTCCGCCACCTCTGCGCTCTCCGGTTTTGACTTTGCTTTGTTTTTCTCTGCGTCTCTGCGCCTCTGCGGTGAGATCTCTTCCTCCCGTCATGGAGCCATCCCGCCACACCCTAATATCTGCTAACCTGACAAGCCATGCAGTCAGTTGGTCGCGACCTGCGCTACGGCGTCCGCCTGCTCCGAAAGTCGCCCGGCTTCACGTTAGTGGCTCTGGCGGCGCTGGCGCTCGGTCTGGGCGCTACCGCCGCTATCTTTAGCGTGGTAGATGCCGTGCTCCTCAAGCCCCCTTATCCGCGCGCCGACCGCCTGCTGGTGATTTGGGAGAAAAACCCGTCGCAGAACCAGTTCAAAATGCTGGCGGCCGGCGGCAATTTCCTGGAGTGGGGGCAACAGAGCCGCCTGCTGGAATCCATCGGCGCCTACCAGGAGGTGCATCTCAATCTCACCGAGGGCCCCCGCGGACCTTGCGACGCCGAAGAACTCCCCGCTCTTCGGATTTCCGCGGGACTTTTGCCGCTCCTCGGCGTCCAGCCCATTGTGGGACGCCTGTTCCGCCCCGAAGAAGACCAACCCGGCCGCACCGATTTCGCGCTGCTCAGCTACGGCCTGTGGCGCCGTTTCGGCGCGGACCGCTTCATCGCCGGCAAGACCGTCCGCCTCAACGACAAGAGCTACTCCGTGGTCGGAGTGCTGCCGCCCGGATTCCGCGTGCTCGGCAGCGCCGCCGACGTATGGGTCCCGCTGGGCATGGACCCCGCCGATACGCGCGCCAGGCACAGCCGCTTTCTCACTGTGATCGCGGGCATGCGTCCGGGTGTCACCCAGGCGCAAGTGCGCGCCGAGATGGACGCTCTTGGCGACCGGTTGGAGCGTGCCGACCCCATCCTCAATCGCGGTTGGCGGCCCTCCGTCTTTTCCCTGCGCGACGAGCTGGCCGGCCCCGTCGAGCAGCCGCTCGAAGTGCTCATGGGCGCGGTGGCGTTTCTGCTGCTGATGGCCTGCGTCAACGTCGCCAATCTGCTGCTGGCGCGCGGAAGCGCGCGGCGGCGCGAAATCGCCATCCGCATGGCCATGGGCGCCGGCCGCGGACGCATCGCCTTGCAACTGTTCTCGGAGAGTCTGCTGCTCTCTCTCGCCGGCGGGGCGCTGGGATTGCTGCTCGCCTGGGGCGCCATCGCCCTGGTGGCGCATCTCGGCCCCGTTAGCATGCCGCGTCTCGCGGAAGCTCGGCTGGATTGGCGGCTGTTTCTCTTTACTCTGGGCGTCTCGGCCGCGACTGGCGTGCTTTTCGGATTGGCCCCCGCCATCCAGGGCTCGGGCGCCAGCCTCAACGCCACCTTGATCGAAGGCGGCCGCGGCCGCACCGCCGCGCGCTCCGGGCGCATGTTGCGGAATGCGCTGGTAGCGGCCGAAGTCGCTCTCGCGGTCCTGGTGCTGATCGGCGCTAGCCTTCTGATTCGCAGCTTTGTGCGCTTGCGCGGTGTGGATCTCGGTTTCCAGCCATCCGGCCTGTTGACCTTGCGGCTGCCTCTGGCCGGGGCGCGCAACGCCGCCGCCGAACGGCGCATCGCCTTTGTGCAGCAGGCCCAGGAGCGCGTTGCCGCCCTGCCTGGCGTCCGCGCCGTAGCTGCCGTCGATACCCTGCCGCTCGGCGGTTTCGGTTTCGCCGCCACCTTCGCCGTCGAGGGCCGGCCGGCGCCTGAGAATAAGCCCATCGCTCTGGTGCGCGGCGTCACCCCGGGATACTTTCGCACCATGGGGCTGCCGCTCCTTGAAGGCCGCGACTTTACCGCCGCGGACACCAGCCAAACCCCCTTCACCATGGTGGCCAGCCGCAACCTGGCCCGCCGCTTCTGGCCCCAAGGGGGCGCGGTGGGAAGCCATCTGCTGTTCGACCCGAATGGCCGCCGCGGGGAGATCGTCGGCGTGGTGGGCGATGTCAAGCCCGAAACTATCGAGGGCGAAGACTGGCTCACGCTCTACTGCCCATACGCGCAGAACGCTTTTCACAGCATGACGCTGGTGATGCGCAGCGCGCTGCCGCCCGCGGCCGTGCTCCCCGCCGCCAGTCGCGCCATTCGCCAATTGGACGCCGGCCAGCCCGTGGCCGATCCCCAGCCCATGGACACGGTGATCGACGGAGCCGTTGCCGGCGCCCGCTTCAACACCGTGCTGCTGGCCATCTTCGCGCAGATTGCTTTCCTGCTAGCCGCCGTGGGCGTCTACGGCGTGGTCTCTTACGACGTGAGCCAGCGGACCGGCGAAATCGGGATTCGCCTCGCGCTGGGCGGGCGGCCGGCAAACGTGTTCCGCCTGATCCTCAGCCAAGCGGCGGCGCTGGCCGCCCTCGGAATCGCCGCCGGCCTCGCGGCGGCATGGGGGTTGACGCGCCTGATGGCTACCATGTTGTATGGAGTGGCGCCCACGGACCCGTTCACATTTGTGGCTATCCCCGTGCTGTTGGGAACAGTCGTATTGTTAGCCGGATATCTTCCGTCGCGGCGCGCCATGGCCCTTGACCCGGCCGTCGCGTTGCGGCATGAATAAGGATGGAATCATGATTACACTTCGGAATGTAGAGAAATTTTATGAAGGCGGCTACGGCCGCACCTACGTGTTGCGCCGCATCAACGTGGAGATCAAAGAGGGCGAGTTCGTCACCATCATGGGCCCATCGGGGGCCGGTAAGTCGACCCTGCTCAGCATCCTGGGCATGCTGGATGGCGCCTGGACGGGCGAGTTCGAGTTCGTCAACCACCTGGTTCACCGCATGAAGCCCAAAGATCGCGTGGAGCTGAACAAGAAATACATCGGATTCGTCTTCCAGAGCTACCACCTGATCGACAACCTCACGGTGTACGAGAACCTCGATATCCCCCTCTCTTACCGCAACGTGAAAAGCTCCGAGCGCGCCGCCATGGTGTGCGACACGCTCGACCGCTTCCACATTGTGGGCAAGCGCGATCTTTACCCCAGCCAGCTCTCCGGCGGACAGCAGCAATTGGTGGCCGTGGCCCGCGCCGTGATCGCCAACCCCAAGCTGATTCTGGCCGACGAGCCCACCGGCAACCTGCATTCCAGCCAGGGCAAGGAGATCATGGAGCTTTTCAAGAGGCTCAACGACGAAGGCACCACCATCGTGCAGGTGACCCACTCGGAAGCCAACGCGGCCTACGGCCATCGCATCATCAATCTGGCCGACGGCTGGGTAATCAGCGGCGGATCGGACAGCGTGGCGGGTAAGACGGCGTAGGGCGGAGAAAGTGTTTTCGTATCGGCGTTAATCGGCGTTCATCGGCGGCCAATGATGTTCTCATCATGATTCGCGGCGTCCCCTGAAGGCTGTGACATACTGTGGTATATACCATGGCGAAGTCCGCAACAGCACGCACCGCAAAGCTATTTCGCAACGGCAGAAGCTTGGCCGTCCGCCTGCCCGTGGAGTTTCGGTTTGAGGGAACCGAAGTCTTCATCCGTCGGGACCCCACGACGGGCGATGTCATCCTCTCGCGGCGCCCGGGTTCCTGGGCGAGCTTCTTCAAGCTCGCGGACCAGGCCGGCGTGCCGGACGACTTCATGTCGGATCGCGGGGACGTGAAGCCGCAAGAGCGCGATCTCTTCTAGATGGCGGCCCGGTATCTGCTGGACACCAACATCGCCAGCTACATCATCAAGGGCAACTTTCCGGCGGTCCGGCGGCGCATGGTCCGTCACCCGATGTCGGAGATTGCCATATCGAGCATCACAGAAGGCGAGTTGTCCTATGGAGTGGCGCGGATACCCGATGCCTTGCGTCTCCGGGCGATCGTGGAGGAGTTCCTCCTGCGCGTGACAATCCTCCCCTGGGACTCCGATGCGGCGCGCCAATATGGTGAACTTCGGGCCGCAGTCGAGCAAAGCGGCCAGCCCATGGGAAGTCTCGACATGCTGATCGCAGCCCATGGGCTGGTGCCCGGCTTGATCCTGGTAACCAACGGCCGCGCCTTCGGACGAATCGCAAAGCTGAAGGTGCAGGACTGGACCAAGCCGTAACATTCCCGCTGAGCCCGCCTCCCGGTGCGCTACAATGGCCGTGACGCATGCAGGTACTCCAGGCGGGAACGCACAAACTGATTTACCTGGAACTTCAGCCGGATATGGTTGCCAGTATCGCCCGTCAGGCGGGCTTCGAGACCCGGGCGAAGGACGGGCCGCGTATTCTCCAGTTGGACCTCACCGCGCGCGACCGCCAGTCGCCGCTGCTGCTCTTCGATGCTGCCGATCCGGCTAACCTGGGGTGGTTTTCGCGCTGCCAGTTCTACGTGGAGGGGCGCACCGGCGCGGTGATGCAAACCCCCATCTCCCTGGCCAACAAGCAGGACCGCGGCGGCAAAGTGCAGCGCCACGCCGTGCGCCTCGCCATCGCCAAGGAACTGCCCGCCAGTTTCCGCCTTCCCGGAAAACAACCGCTCACCGAGCAGGTTTTCTACCACCTGCTTTTTAATTTCCTCAATGCCCTCACCCAGACGGGCGTTGCGCTGTGCGGCGGCGGAGTGGTGCAGGCGCTTGCCGGACGGACCGAAAGCGTCGGCCTCCGCCAATAACCCCCCCAATCGGGTGCTTAACCATTTTGGGGGTTGCGACTGTTCAGTCCCAGCAACCGCTCCCTTACGGTCGCAGCTCCGTTACGGTTGCCTCGTGTTTGCAGCTACTTACAGAGCCGCGACCGTAAGGGAGCGGTCCGCGGACGCCCATTCCCCCGGATCGGTTAAGCACCCCCCCAATCCCCGCGCCGCATCCGCTAGAATGGTTGCATTGCCAAGTTGCAATTGCAGAAAGTGAATCGATCCGTTGCCGCCCAAGCCCCCTAGCGTAATTGCCATCTACCCGGGGTCGTTCGATCCGATCACCAACGGGCATCTGGACCTGGTCCAGCGCGGCGCGCGGATGTTCGACACGCTGATCGTTTCGATTTTGCGGAACGATTCCAAGCTTCCGCTCTTCTCCGTCGAGGAGCGCATGGATATGCTGCGCGAAGTGGTCGATCCCTACGCCAACGTAGAGGTGGATTGCTTCGACGGCCTGCTGGTGGATTACGCGGCCGCGCGCTCCGCCACCGTTTTGCTGCGCGGCATCCGGGCGATTTCGGACTATGAGTACGAGTTGCAGATGGCTTTGATGAACCGCCGTTTACGCCCGGAAATCGAAACCGTGTTCATGATGGCGAACGAGGCTTATTCCTTCATCAGCTCCCGCCTGGTGAAGGAGGTGTTCGGATTGGGCGGGAATATTTCCGGCTTAGTGCCCCCTTCGGTGGAAGCGAGGTTGCGCAGCCGGATGCCGAAAACCAGACAAAGAGAGGCTGAGTAGACCCCATGCAGGCAGTCACCAACCCCATCGCGGAACGCATTTCTTCCATCAGCGTGTCGTCCACCATGAAGGTTTCGGCTGACGCTGAGAAGCTTCGCGCGCAAGGCGAAGACGTGGTCGATTTCGGAGCCGGCGAGCCCGATTTCCCCACGCCCGACAACATCAAGCAAGCGGCCATCCGTGCGCTGGAACAAAACTTCACCAAGTACACCGCGGCGGGAGGCACCGCCGAACTGAAGGCGGCCGTCTGCGAGCGCCACGCCAAGGATTTCGGCACCTCCTATTCCCCCTCCGAATGCATCATTTCGGTGGGCGGCAAGCACGTCATCTTCAACCTCACGCAGGCGCTGGTGAATCCCGGCGACGAAGTGGTCATCCCGGTGCCTTATTGGGTCACTTACAAGGACGTAGTGAACTACGCCGGCGGCAAGTGCGTCTTCGTAGACACCGACGAGCAGCAGGGCTTCGCCGTCACCGCGGCGATGATCGAGCCCTACCTCACCGCGCGCACCCGCATGGTGATCGTCAACTCACCCTCGAACCCCAGTGGCGCCGTGGTGGATCGCGCGGAGTTCGAAAAAATCTACGGGCTTACTTCCGCCCGCGGCATCTACCTGATGACCGACGAATGTTACTACAGGTTTCTCTACGACAGCGAACCTTTCTCCATCGCCTCCCTGCCGGGTTCCAAGGAAACCGTGCTGGTGGCCGGGTCGCTCTCCAAGACGTACGCCATGACGGGCTGGCGCATCGGCTTCGGGCTGGTTCCCGCGCCCATCGTCACCGCCATGACCAAGCTGCAAAGCCACTCCACATCCAACCCCACTTCCATCTCGCAGAAGGCCGCGGTGGAAGCGCTGCGCGGTCCGCAGGAATCGGTGACCGCCATGCTGAAGGAGTATCGCCAGCGGCGCGACTTCGTGATTCAGCGGCTGCGCGCCATCCCCGGCGTGACCTGCGCGGAGCCGCGCGGCGCATTTTACGCCTATCCCAACCTGGGCGTGGTGATCGGCAAGAACGGCATCGATAACACCACCCGGTTGGCCGAACGGCTGCTGGCCGAGCAGCGCGTGGCGGCCGTGCCCGGTGAGGCTTTCGGCACCAACTCTCACCTGCGCATCTCATACGCCGCATCCATGAAGGATTTGGAGCGCGGCCTGGAGCGGTTGCATCAGTTCGTGGTGAAAAATTCGTAGGCCGCAGCTTCCGATGTGGGGCCGGTTGTCAACCCAATGCCACTTAGTTTTCCCAAGGGCGGAATTCCCGCGGAAATCAGGTGGGGCAGGCCCCCTGGGGGGTGCCCTTTGGGCCACGGGGCGCCCCCGTCGCTGCTGTGGATTCAGGCGCTGGGCATCGCGAAGAGCGGACCGGGTGGTCGGCGGGCCCGAAAGGCGCCCCCGTGGGCGTCCGCCCCACTATTTAGTTTCTGTCGCGAAACTGCCGTTCGGCGGCGGAGCAACCCCTCCCTCACGGTCGGGGCTCCGATGGCGTCCTTGATAATACGAGACTTCCGATCAGAGCCGCGACCGTTAGGGAGCGGCCTTAAGCGCAGAGACCGAATTTCGCGACAGAGACTATTTAGGCAGATGCCCGGAAGTAGTAAAACTAGCCAAGGGTTTCGCCCTTGAAATCCTTTCAGCATTTGGGAGCCGGAAGCGGGCCTGCCGAATGGCGGGCTGAAGCCCGCTAACGACAGCCCTGGCGGGCTTGGGGGAAATGTTGAAATATTCGTGCTTCCGATCATCGACCTAAGAATCTAAGTGGAAGCGGGTTGTCAGCCTGCCCCACAGAGCGCCCACGCAGGTTTTCGACCTGCCCTAGTCTGGAGCAACGAGCCCTCAGATGTCAGTTCTCAGGGGAGACACTAACTTACTATGGACAAACTCATTCGCCTCGAACCTTCCCTGCGGGAGAAGGTTTGGGGCCGGACGCACCTCGCGCCATGGTTTCCCGACGCCAGCGTGCCGATTGGCGAGGCCTGGTATCTGGCCGATCGCGAATTGCCGCTGCTGGTGAAACTGATCTTCACCTCCGAGCGGCTCTCCGTGCAGGTGCACCCCGACGATGGCGAAGACGGCCCGCGCGGCAAAACCGAAATGTGGCACATCCTCGCGGCCGATCCCGGAGCCGCCATCGCCCTCGGATTCCGCGAGCCCATTTCCCGTGAGCGTCTGCGCGAAGCGACGCTCACGGGCGAGATCGAGCATCTGGTCAACTGGCTGCCGGTGAAGGCCGGCGAGACGTACTTCACCCCCGCCCACACGGTCCACGCTATCGGCGCGGGCATCGTGCTCTGCGAAATTCAGCAGAACTCCGACGTCACGTACCGCCTCTGGGACTACGGCCGGCCGCGGCCGATTCACATCGATCGGGCGGTGCCCATCTCCTCGCTCACGGTGCACCCGGGCGCTGCGCATCCCACCGTCATCGGCAAAGGCCACGACACGCTCGTCCGGTCGAAACATTTTGTCACCGAAATGGTGCGGCTCGAACCGGGCGAGGAATTCACGCCTTCCGCGGAAAAATGCCAGCTTTGGATTTGCATCGCGGGCGCGGGCGCCATCGGCGGCGAAGCGGTGCGGGCGGGCGAAGTGTGGCTGCTGCCGGAGCACGGCGATCAGCCCGTTATTAGTGGGAACGGCGTAAGCTTCTTACGAACTTACGCGCCGGGATAGCCGCCGCCGAGAGCAGCAGCGGCACTAACTAACATCGCCCACCGAAATGCCAGCTTTGGATTTGCATCGTGGGCGCGGGCGCCATCGGCGGCGAAGCGGTGCGGGCGGGCGAAGTGTGGCTGCTGCCGGAGCAAGGCGATCAGCCCGTTATTAGTCCGAAGTTCCGGAAAACAAATGTTAAGTCCTTTGTCTTGTGCGGTTACATGCCTACTGTAGTCATGTAGCGAGCCTGTGGAATCAATAACTTGCAATTAGAATTCTGGAACTTAGGATTAGTGGGAACGGCGTAAGCTTCTTACGAACTTACGTGCCGGGATTGCCGCCGCCGAGAGCAGCAGCGGTACTAACATCGCCCACCGGCTGGACAACGCGGCCACCAGCGGCGCAAGCAACACGAGCATGAAAACCGCCAGGGCAAACTGCACATCTACGTCTTCGTTGAAGTCCGCAACCGTTGGCGCCGTGCGCCACCTGCGCAACAGGAATCGGCCCGAGAAGCCTGCCAAAATCACGCCGCCGGCCAGACCGGCTTCGGCCGCCATTTTGCTGTGTCCGGTCTCTCTCAGGCAGGCCACCAAGAGAAAAACGGAGATGAGGCCGAACAAGAATCCCACCCCTTTGAGCCCAGTGTGTTCGACGTGAGCATCCATGGCCACAATTATACTATTCGGCCCGTGACGCCACGCATATGGTGTATTGCGTCCAAAATTCCGCCGATCTTGCTTCCGTCAGAAACCGCTCGGCTGAAGGACATCCTGGAGCCGCTGGGCGAACTGCGCTCGCCGGCCGGGCTGAAGCCCTCCGCGGACTGAAGTCCGCCCCACGGAGCTTCCAGTTCTCAGGGCCACGACCGCCAGGGAGTGGTCTTCCGGCATAATGGGCATTCTGCATGACGCACTACACTAGCAGGTTGCGGAAAAAGGGCATTCCGGGACCGCTCCCTCACGGGGTGCCCCCTGGGCCCGCCTCTGCAAGTGCCTGCAAAAGAACGAGCGCGTTTCTGAGCCGCGCGCGTAAGCAAGCGGTTGAGGGGCTTTTTCCGCAGCCTGCTAGCGGAACAGGAGCATGGTCGAGGACTGGTTGATATGGCCCAGATAGGCTTCGCCATACGTGCTGAAGCCAACCATAGGGATGCCGGAGAAGATTGCGCCATACTGCTCGCACCGATCCTCTTGCCGAAGCTGCTGCGTCCGCGCGATGCATTGGAACTCGATGAGTCCCAGAATGCCACCCAAGTTGCCCACCTTTGCTTCTATCGCAGCCCGAGTGTCCGCCACGATGTCGGTGGTCTCCAGCACCGCGAGTTCCATGTCCTGCTTGATGCGGCAGTAGAAGATGATGCTATGGTCCTCGGCGCGCCGGGGACTGCGAACGAAGGGGTCGCCTTCGATCATCAATCCCAGCGGGTGGTGGGCGAACTCGGAGGCGGCCCTTTCGGGGGCGATATCCAATGCCGCGGCGTAGGCATCGAGGGCCGGTGTGTGGTTGAACTCGATCACTTTGCGGAGCGGCTCGTCTACCTTCGTAGCCACCAGGTATTTGCCGCTCGCCCTGAAACTCTGGGTCTTGACAATCTCAAAACCTCTATTCAAACGCAAGAGCAACAGTAGTGCGGCGTCGGTATAGGATTTACCATTCGCCAGCACGTACGTGCGCTCGAGTCTTAGATCGTCACCGGCGGACCCACCAACGAAGAAGATGTCGCTGATGTCGCCGATCCGTTCCATCAGGCGCTCTTCGGCCCGGCTCAAGCCATCCATCAGAACCAGGCCAATGTGCGTTCGCAGATCCAAGGAAGAAACCGGCGCGTGGAAATGCTGCTCGAGTTTCGAGAATGCGTTTTGGATGCATATTTCCCAACCGATATCCTCGACTACCGCCACGGCCGCATCTTCCACGATGTCTTCATCCAGAAACATCGCAACCACGGATCCGTTGAGCATCCGTCCGCAGACCATCTCACCCGCGGTGGAGCAGCCCACGACACAGGCACCGGGGAAAGCGTCCTGCATCTGCCGGCTGAGCGCGGCAGAGTCGTACCTGGCCGAGTGGAAGAGGATGACGACTTTCGGTTTTCGATCTCCACACTGCTCTTTCAGCTCTCCTACCGCATCCGGCAGCGCATTCGTGGAATAAGCAATCGTAATCGGCATAGGTGGTCATCGCTCCAGTTTCTGTTCCAAAAGGCACAATCCAAAATCAGCGGCAATCGTTCTGATTCGGGCCACAACCTCGGGATCATCGGGCGAAGTCTCGTCGAAAGCAGAGGGGTTCACCCCTTTGAGGACGAGCTTCGCTTTAGTGGTCAGCGCGATGGTCAGATTGCCTTTCGCCCGCTGATCGACTATCGAATCGATCATCTGTTTGATCTGCCCGGCCATTTGTAGATTTGCTCCTGTGCGCTAGCACGCGGGCCGACACTGCCTCGTTCACAGCAAGGCCCGGAGAGCAGTAAACCTATTTAGGAGCTTAAACTATCGAATTGCGCCGGGTGAAGGTTGCCTTTGGTTAGCGCCGGATTATTGCCTCGATTTTTCGGCCGAGATTTCCGATATGACGGTTAGAGATGGGCCACTACGCGGTTCGGTGTTTTCAGGGCCCCTTTCGACAGGATGTAAGATGGACAGACCCGAAAAATGCCATGGTGCCGATGGGGCCGAAGCTCTACGGGTACTTTGCCTGGCAGCCGATCCTGGCGACAGGGCGCTTCTCCACGACGTCCTCGAGCAAACTGCACACAAGCCCGATGTGGACTACGCGGGATCCGCACGGGAGTTGCAAGACCTTCTGCTCGAGAGCCGCTATGACCTGGTGCTCGCGGATTCCCTCCCCAATCGATCCTTGTTCGACGCTCTTCAGATGCTGCAGCACACGCGTCCCGGCGTTCCCTTCATCGTAGTCGCCGATCCCGCGGACGAGGAAGTGGCCCTGGAATGCATCCGCAGAGGTGCGGCCGACTACGTTTTCAAAGACCGGCCAGGACGCCTGTTCCTTGCTATGAAACGCGCTCTGGAGGAGAACTCGCGCGATTTGGCGGAATCCACTTTCGAAACCCTGGAGGATGCCGCCATGGTACTCACGACACGTGGGACCGTCGTGAAATGGAACCAAGCCGCCGAACGCACCTACGGTTATTCCGCTCAGGAAATTGCCGGGAAATCGATTTTTATCACGGTGCCGCCCGAGCACGTCGCGCAGTTGCGGGAAGCCCTGGCAGCGCTAAGCCGCGGAGAGCGGGTCGAGCCTTATGAAAGCGTGAGAATACGCAAGGATGGAAGCTGCATCTACCTTTCCGCCACCGTATCTCCAATCAGAGGCCCGGAGGGCCGCATAACCGGCATACTGGCCCTCGTTCGGGATATTACTCAACAAAAGCTGGCCGAAAATGCGCTGCACCGCAGCGAGGAACGGTTCCGCGAGCTTGCCGACAATATTCATGAAGTCTTCTGGGTCGTGAATGTCCAGGCCAGGCAGATTGTTTACGTCAGCCCGGCCTGGGAGGAGATATGGGGACGAACCTGTGAAAGCTGCAGTCTGTCCTCGTGGAGCGATTCCATTCATCCTGACGATCGAAGACGAGTGGAACTGGCGTTCGAGCGGCAGTTACAGGGCGAGGCTGTCCAAACCGAGTACCGGATTGTGAAACCGGACGGCTCCATCCGGTGGATTCGCGACAGTGCGTTTCCCGTCTACGACAATTGCGGAGTCCTGATTAGGATCGCCGGAATCGCGGTGGACTTCACCGAGCGGAAACTGGTTGAAGAGGCGCTACGAAGCAGCGAGGCCCGCTTCCGGCGGTTGGTGGACTCCAACATCATCGGAGTGTTTACCGCCGAGACCGGGGGACGGATCTGCGAGGCGAATGAGGCTTTCCTCGAGATGCACGGTTACACGCGCGAGGAACTGGAAGCTGGTACGGTTTGCTGGAACCAGCCGGCCACGCCGGAATATGCACAGATGAGCCAGTGCATCCTCCAGCAGCTTGCAGCCACCGGTGTGACGCTTCCGGTCGAGACCGAGTCCATTCGCAAGGATGGCGGCCGGGTACCGGTCCTGGTCGGTCTTGCGTCTCTGGACCAGGCGAAGGGACAGGTCATCGGTTTCGTGCTCGACCTGACTGCCAGGAGACAGGCCGAGCTGTCCCTGGCAAGGTATCTATCGGACATCGAAGACGCGCAGGTGAGAATTGAAGGACAGGCCGCACAACTCGCTCAACAAGCCAAGGCTCTCGAACTGGCCCGAGACCAGGCCGAAGCCGCCAACAGGGCGAAGAGTCAATTCCTCGCCAGCATGAGCCACGAGATCCGCACGCCTCTCAACGGGGTGATCGGCATGACCAAGCTGCTCCTCGAAACCGAGCTTTCCGGTGAGCAGCAGCGCTATGCGCAGGTAGCCTGTACGAGCGGCGAGATTCTTTTGGCCCTCATCAACGACATTCTCGATCTTTCCAAGATCGAAGCCCGCAAGCTATCCCTCGAGGCCATCGACTTCGATCTCCACAATATGGTTGACGATACGATTGAGATGCTCGGCGCGGCGGCTGCCAAAAAGGGGCTGGAGCTGACGTGTACCATCGCTCCCGACACCCCGCGGCTGTTGCACGGCGATCCCTTGCGCCTGCGTCAGATCCTTATCAATCTAGTGAGCAACGCCATCAAATTTACGGACCTGGGGAAGGTGGCCATTCGGATCCAGCTCGACCACCAGGACGAGAGCACCGTGACCCTCCGCTTCGCGGTTGCCGACACGGGGATCGGTATCTCTCGCGACCGCGCCGGAGCCCTCTTCTCGCCATTCGTTCAAGCGGATGGCTCGACCACCCGCAAGTACGGCGGGTCCGGCCTCGGCCTGGCAATCTCCAAACAACTGGCTGAGTTGATGGGCGGCGAAATTGGCCTCGAAAGCGAACCGGGACACGGCTCGACATTCTGGTTCACGGTTCGACTGGGGAAACGGACAGGATCGACGGGGTACGAGGCGGAACACGCCGCCCAACACGCCGGCGAGCGATCCGTGAAGCCGCCTGCCATGACCCTTTCGCGCGCCAACTTGCGAGTCCTGGTGGCCGAAGACGTGGCTGCCAACCAGGAGGTGGCACTGGCGATCCTCACGAAACTCGGCTGCCGGGCCTATGCGGTGTCCAACGGATCCGCGGCTCTGGCCGCCGTTGAGGATGGCGACTACGATTTAATCCTCATGGATTGCGAGATGCCCGAGATGGACGGATACGAGGCCACCCGCCGCATACGGCAACAGGAAGCCCTCACGGGAAAACCACGGATTCCCATTGTTGCCCTTACCGCACATGCGATCTCCGGCGACCGGATCAAATGCCTGGAGTCGGGCATGGACGATTATCTGTGCAAGCCCATCGAGCCGCGGCGGCTGGCTGCAGCCATCGAGAAGTGGCGTCCCGGGGTGCAACCGGCTCGCGAACCCGAACCTCGGGAAAATCCTCATCGCGAGGCCGCCAGCGGCATTTTCGACGAAAAGGAACTGCTGGGCCGCCTCATGGGCGATCGACGGGTTGCCGGCATAATTGTGGCCGGATTTCTGCAGGATGCCCCGACGCAACTGCAATGCCTGGGAGAGCGGCTGAAAGAAGGCGACGCGGAGGGCGCCCGGCGTCAAGCCCACAGGCTCAAAGGAGCTGCCGCCACCGTGTCGGCGGGTGCTTTGCGAACGCTGGCACTCCAGGTGGAGGACCAGGCGCGAGCGGGCGAGTTAGAAGACGCCGCCGGGATCTGGCAACGCATGGAGGGAGAATTCGAGCAACTGAAGGCCACCGTCAAGGATTTGAGATGGTGACTGTAAATCAAGGAGAGGACGGATAGCACCGATGAAAACACTGATTGTTGAAGACGACTTCACCAGCCGGCTGTTACTGCAGACGTTCCTATCGGCCTATGGCGAGTGTCACTGTGCCGCCAGCGGCACGGAAGCCATCGAGGCCTTTCATCTGGCCGAGAAGAGCGGAGTTCCGTACGATCTCATCTGCATGGACATTCAGATGCCCCACATGGACGGCCACAAGGCAGTCCAGAAGATCCGGACCCTCGAGAAGGATCGTTTCGATCGCTGCACGGGCCGGGCAAAGATCGTCATGACCACCGCGCTCAATGACAGCGACAACGTCGTCAAGTCGGCTCACGAGCAGTGTGACGGCTATCTGTTAAAGCCCGTGGACACCGGCAAGCTGCTGAACCAACTGAGAGCTTTCGGCTTGCTGCCGAGCGCTGTGACGCCGTCGATTCCGGACGCGGCCGAGCACTGATGATAGAGGGTGGAAGGTTGAAAAGGACGTTTGTCGGACGCAGATAAATTGGGTTCTAAGCACGACGTTATAAATGGTTGCGTGTCCGCTCCCTAACCCGGCGTAGCCGGAACCAAATAGGTCGCAACCTGAGAGAGTTCGTGGCCTATGCAGATATGCTTCTGAACCGCATAAACATTGCGCGAAACGCACACCGCCAAGAATATTCTGCCATTTTGGCGAGAATTCAACTTCGTAGGTACTTACGGTTGCGCCTCTGTAACGCCCTGGTACCGAGACGCACGCGGAGAATAATGGCCCTCTGTTTGGCACCGGGGTTCAGTAATGTATCGAGACACAGCTTGCCGGCGCGTGCGGCTCGGACAGGAGCGCGACCGTGAGGCAGCGGTCTTCACGGGATACGAGACCGTTACTTATGAAACCATGTGCTATTCGGCCCGTAACGCCGCCGTCGGATCCATCCTGACAATCCGCCGGGTGGCCGTCCAGACGGCCAGCGCCGCCGTGGCGGCCAGCGCTGCCGCGGCCGCGGCGCATGTCCACGCGCCCGTTGCTTCCGAGCCTGCGATGAGGTGCTGCAGATACCGCCCTAAAACCGCGGCCCCGGCGATTCCGATGGCTGCGCCGCACGCCATCGGCAGCATACTCTGCCATAGCAGCCGGTTCCGCAATCCGCCTGGCGACGCCCCCAGCGCGATGCGCACTCCGATTTCGTGCGTTCGCTGGGCGATGGAGTAAGAGGCCGCCCCGTAAATCCCCACCACCGCCAGCAAGAGCGCGAAGATGCCGAAGAACAGCACCGCGGTGGTATAAAAGCGCGGACGCGCGAGATTATCGCTCAGCCGCTGGTCGAGCGTTTTCACGTCGTACACCGGCACCTCGCGATCCACCTGCTGCACGGCGTCGCGGCAAACCGCCAGGTAAGGTGTAACCGCTCCGTGGACGCGGGCGACGAAGGTGACGTAGCCGAGTACGAATTGTTCCGCCGGCAGAAAGACTTGAGCCCCGGGTTTCGAATCGGGTCCCCGGGTCAGCACGTTTTGGATCACTCCCACGATGGCGATCGGCTTGTCAGTGGGCCATAGGGTGGTAATTCTTCGGCCCACGATGTGGGGACCGATGCCCAACTGCCTGGCAAATTCCTCATTCACAATGGCGACCCGGTCCGATTGGTTCTGGTCAGTGGCGTTGAAGTCGCGGCCTTCCACGATGTGCGTTCCCATGGTGCGGAAATAGTCCGGAGTGGCCGCATTCACGAGTGCGTTAGAGACGCTGTGGCCGGTATCGAGCGTGAATGTGGCCGCCATGTAGATGTTCTCCATCAAGGGGAGATAGTCTACCGCTCCGGCCGATTCCACCCCCGGCACGGCGCGGAGGCGATCGAGCGCCTGACGATAATATTCGCGCGACCGCGATTCCGCTTCCCATCGGTCGCCGACCGCGGCGACGTTGAGGGTGACCACACGGTCGGTATGAAATCCCATGTCTGTGCCCAGCAGGCGCAGAAAACTGCGGCCCATGGTGAAGGAGCCGGCCACCAGCACCAGGGCGAAAGCGCCTTGCAGGGCCAGCAGCACGGCGCGCATGCGTCCCGCCCCGGAAGATTGGCCGGCGCCGCGGCTGCGCAGGGCGTCACCGCCCGACTGCATGCGGCCCACCAACCAGGCCGGCAGCACGCCGAAAAGAATGCCGGTGAGCGCCGCGACACCGACGGCGAAACCCACCACCCGCCAATCCAATACCGAGTAATCCTGCACCGCCAGTTGCGCCGGTTGCGCCGCCGAGGCCAGGCGCGAGGCCCACTGCGCCACGCCCAGTCCGGCTCCGGCCGCGAGCAGGGTGAGCAGCGTGCTTTCGGTGATCAATTGCTGCACCAGCCGTGCGCGGCTCGCGCCCAGCGCGCTGCGGACCGTCAGTTCCTGCCGGCGTTCGGCCACACGGGACAGCAGCAGGTGCGCCACGTTGGCGCAGGCGATCAGCAGCACGAACGCCACCAGCCCCAGCAGCACCAAAGAAGCCTCCCGGATCGGTCCGGCCAATTCCGCCTGAAGCGATGTCAATTGCGGGCGCGATGCTTCGGGATCGAGGCGCCGCAGATTGAGGCGCCGCAATTGCGCCTCGAGCTTGCCGCTCGCCTGCGCCAGCGTTACGCCATGGCGGAGGCGGCCGATGGTCTCGGCATAGAGAGCACCTTGTTTGGGCAAGTGCGCGTAATCGAAGATGGTGGGCGTCCACACCGCGGTTTTGCCGGGGAAATCGAGCGTGGCCGGCGCTACTCCGATCACGGTCATGGGCGTGCCGTTCAGATGGATTGTGGCGCCGAGCACCCGCGGGTCGCCGCCGAAGAACTGCTGCCACAGGGCGTGGCCGATGACGGCGACGCCATCGTGGCCCTGGAGATCTTCATCGGGCGCGAAGCTGCGCCCGAATGCCGGCTCGCTTCCCAACAGCGCGAAGAAATTTGCCGAGACTTCGGCCACCGGCACGCGCGTCGATTGATTGGCCGACCCCAGGTTCATCTGAGTGGGGAAGAAGGCCGCGGCATCGGCCAGGTAGGTGCTGGAATCTCGCCAGCCGAAGTAAGCGGACCGTCCTGAAATCGCCGATACCGGTGTGTTCGAGGTCTGGACAAGCCGCTCCGGCTGGCGGAACGGCAGCGAGCGAATGAGCAGGGCATTCACCACGCTGAAGACGCCGGTGGTCGCACCGATGGCCAGCGCCAGCGCGCTGAGCGCCAGGACCGTCGCCAGGGAGCGCTTTCGATAGACGCGCGCGGCGTAGCGCAGGTCTTGCCCGACCTCGCGCAGGAGTTCGGCTGGGATAGTGACGGCCAGGTCGGCGAGCGTGCGCAGCCAGAGCATCGCCTGTTCGCCGCGGCCGGCGGCGTCGCGGTACTCGTCGTCAAATTGCCGTTCCAGCGGCGCCGCGAATTCCTCGCGGAATCGCGCCGGGTAGAGTTTCAGGAGCAGACGGTAGAGCGTCTTCATGACATTACTCCGATCGTAGGGCGGCGGCCGGATCCATGCGTACGATGCGGCTGCTGGCCGTCCACACGGCCACCGCGGTGGCCGCGACAAGCAATGCCGCGGCTGCGAGGCAAGGTAAGAAGCCTGCCGGCGCGGCAGTGGCGACGAGAGATTGCAGGTAGCGTCCGAATGCGGCCGCCCCCGCGACGCCGCCTGCCATTCCGGCGGCCACCGGCAGCATACTCCGGCGTAGCAGGGTGGCGCGCAGCCCCAGCGGCGACGCTCCGACGGCGATGCGAACGCCGATTTCCTGGGTGCGCTGCGCGATGGAGTACGACGCCGCGCCGTACACGCCGACTACCGCCAGCAGCATCGCGAACCCGGCGAAGAAGAGGACCGCGGTGGTGTAGAAACGGGGGCGCGCGAGGGACTCACGCAATCGCGCATCGAGAGTGGCGACGCCGTAAGGTGGCACGCTGGCGTCCACCTGGGCCAGCGAATCGCGAAGCTGGGGCAGGTATCGCGCTGCGTCGCCGCGCACGCGAACCGCGAAGGTAGCCGCGCCCACCGGATACTGTGCCAGCGGCATGTAGACCTGCGCGTCGGCGTTGCCGCGCCGCAGAGGGTCGTAGAGGAGAGTGCGAACGACACCAACGATGGTCAACGGCTTTTCCGAGCTGGGCGTGACCTTATGGCCCAGGATTGCGCTTCCGAGGCCGGTTCTCCGTACGAACTCTTCGTTGACGATGGCCACTGGTTCGGACCCTTGCCGGTCGGTATCGGCGAAGTCGCGGCCTTGGACGACCGGCACGCCCATGCTGCGGAAGTAGCCGGGCGATGCGGTCACCTCCATCGCCAGCGGTTCCTGCCCCGAATCGAGTGTGAAGTCCATAGACCAAAGCTTCTCACCGGTCAGCGGTATGTAATCGACAAGCCCGGCCGCTTCCACGACGGGCAGAGAGCGCAGACGGTCGAGGGCCTGCCGGTAGTAAGCGTGTTCGCGGAATTCGGGAGGCTGGTGGTCGTTTTTGGCCGGCCCGTACTCGGTCTGGTATCGCGTGCCGAACAGCGAGACGCTGAGCGCCGCCACATTGTCTGTGCGGTAACCCAGGTCTGTGCCGAGTAATCGGAGGAAGCTGCGGCCTAAGGTGAGGGAGCCCGCCAGCAGCACCACGGCAACGGCGGCCTGTACCGCAACGACGATGGCGCGCATGGTGCGCAATCCGCGTGGAGTTGCGCTTTTGCCGCCCAGAGAGCTATCCGCGAGCCAGCGCCTCATGAGTAGGGCTGGGACGATTCCGAAAAGAATTCCGGTGAAGGCGGTGAGCGTCAGGGCGAAGGCCAGTACACGCCAATCGAGGATGGTGTAGGCTTGCGCGGCGAGTGGCGCCGGCAGTGCGGGAGAGGCGGCCAGTACTGTCCAGCGGGCGACGGCGAGGCCGGCGCAGGCTGCCACCAGGGTAAGGCCGGCGCTCTCGGTGACCAATTGCTGCACGATGCGCGCGCGGCTGGCGCCGAGAGCGGCGCGAATGGTCCACGCCGCGCGCCGATCCGTGGTGCGCGAGAGCAGGAGTTGGGCCACGTTGGCGCAAGCGATGAGCAACACCAGGATCACCGCCTGAAACAACATGAGGGAAGCTTGCCGGACGGGTCCCACAAGTTGGTCGCGAAGCGGGATAAGCGACGGGACCTCGACCCTCCAATGCGGCGCCGACGCCACAAGTTCGGCCCGGTAGATCCGGTTGGCGGCGGAAAACGCGACTCCCTGCCGCAGACGGCCGACGGCTTTTCCCTGCGACTTGATGGGAGTGGGCAGGAGGAACCAATCGAATGCTGTCGGGATCCAGACGGCCGTGTTGCCCGGATAATCGAAGGCCGGTGGGACCACGCCCACTACGGTGAGAGGCACGCCCTGCAGCCGGATGGTGGCGCCCAGGGTTCGTGGATCGCCACCGAAGAACTGCTGCCACAAACCGTGGGAGATGACGGCGACGTGGTCGAATCCGGGTCGCCCTTCGGCGGAGAGGAATGTCCGGCCGAGCTGCGGCGCGGCTCCCAACAGGTCGAAAAAGTTGGCGGAAGTCTCGGCGACGTGGATGCGGGCGGCGCCGTGCCCGGTGAGTAGCGTCATCTCATCGGGTCGGGCGAGGGCCGCGTCTTCGAGGTAGGCGCTGTGACGCCACTGGTCGAATGCAGCGGCCACGCCGCCCGGCGACACCGGCGCCATCACTAGGTGCTCCGGCGCGCGGAAGGGGAGGCTGCGAATGAGCAGGGCATTCACTACGCTGAAAACGCCCGTGCAGGCTCCGAGGGCGAGGGCGAGCGCGGTGAGCGCGAGGCTGGTGACCAGGGCGCGGCGGCGGTATACGCGCACCGCGTAGCGCAGGTCCTGGCCGATCTCGCGCAGCAACTCGGCTGGAATCGTGACGGCAAGGTCGGCGAGCGTGCGCAGCCAGAGCAGCGCCCGTTCGCTAGCGGTTGCGGTGTCGCGGTACTCGTCGGCGAACTGGCGCTCGAGCGGCGCCGCGAATTCCTCGCGGAAGCGCGCCGGGTAGAGCTTCAACAGCAGACGGTAGAGCCGGTGCATAGATTAGCTCACGCCAGTTCCGGAATCCCCAGGCTGTCTTCCGCCAGGCGGACGAGTTGTTGCAGCCGCACCGCCTCGGCCTGCGCCACCCGCCGTCCCAGGGCGGTGATGCGATAGTAGCGGCGCCGCTCGTCGTCGAGGTGCAGATCGGGCCGCTCTTCGGATTCCTCGATCAGCCCCTGATCGAGCATTCGGCTGATGGAGCCATACAGCGCTCCCGCCGCCAGGTTCAGCTTGCCGTTGGTGCGGCGCAGGATCTCCCGCTTGAGCGCGTACCCGTGCCGTTCGCCCTCGCTGAGGGCCAGCAGCATATGAAAGGCGGGAAGCGGCAAGGGCAGAAAACTTTGCACCGCGTCTTCTTTGATTTTTGCCATACTGGATCAAATTATGACATAGTATGGCAAAATGTCAAGCATGGGCGAGCTTCGCTCTCCTCTGGACTTTGGCCTTTTTCATGGCACGCGGGTGGCCGACCCGGTGGGGTCAGGATGCAATGCTGTTCACATAACGAAGGTCTGCGAGCTTGAGTGAGGCGGCCTTCAGGCCTCCCCAAGGGGACCAGGACTTTCAGTCCGCCTGCCGCAGGTTTTTCATGGTTCGCGGGGGTCGGGCTGAAGCCCTCCGCAGACTGAAGTCTGCCCCACAGCTCAAAGTGAACAGGATTGGGGCAGGATGGCAACCTGCGGCAGGCTGAAACCTGCCCCGCTAAGAAAGGCGGCAGGCTTCGCTCGCCTGGACAAACTGAAGCATGTCCTACGAGGCGTCGCCCGTCTCGAACCGGTAGCCGATGTCGCGAATCGTCTGAATATAAGTAGGATTGTGCGGATCGGGTTCGATCTTGGCCCGCAGGGTGGTCACACACCGGTCGATGCTGCGCGGCGTGACCATTACGGAATTGCCCCATACGGCGTCGAGAATGTCGTTGCGCGCCAGGGCACGGCCGGCGCGCGCGGCGAAGTGAGCAAGCAATCGGAATTCCTTAGCGGTCAGCTCGACCTCCCTGCCGGCGCGGAAGAGCTTGTGGGCCGCCACGTCCAGTTCGAACTCCCCGAAGCGCGTGACGGATTCCTGGCCGGCCTGCCTCCGCCGGAGAAACGCGTTCACGCGGGCCGCCAGTTCGCGAATCTTGAAAGGCTTGGTGACGTAATCGTCTGCGCCCAAATTCAGCCCGAGCACCACGTCTTCTTCCTGGCCGCGGGCGGTCAGCATGACGATGGGATAATCCAGCCCATGCTCGCGGACCGCGCGGCAGATCTCGTAGCCGTTGACCTTGGGGAGCATGATGTCCAGCAGCATCAGATCCGGCGCCGCGGAGAGAGCCAGTTGCAACCCCGCTTCGCCGTCCGCCGCGGTGAGCACCTCGCAGCCCTTGGAGACGAACGTGTCTTTGAGCCCTCGCAGCAGCGCCGGCTCGTCTTCGATGATCAGGATGCGGCGGCCGTTCATACCGCCTCCGGAATCGCTACCGAGAACGTGCTGCCGCGGCCCGGCTGGCTTTTCACGTCGATGGAGCCGCCGTGCGCGCGCACGATGAACTCCACAATGCTGAGCCCGAGGCCGACACCGCCGGCCTCGCGCGCCAGGCGCCGGTCCACCTGGTAGAAGCGCCGGAAGATTTTCTTGCGCTCGCGCGGCGCGATGCCGATGCCGTTGTCTTCCACGGCGAACACCACGCGGCCCTTCTCGCGGTAGGCGCGGACCCCGATACGCTTTTCGCCCGGTGTGTATTTCCACGCGTTGTCGAGCAGGTTCAGGAGCACCGTGACCAGCGCGTCTTCATCGCCGCGCACCGCCGGCAGGCCGTCCGCCACGTTCACCTCCAGGTTGCAGGCTTCCAGGCGCTCGTGCGCGGCGTCCAGCGCGTTTTGCACGACGGTGGCCGGACGCGTTGCGCCGAAATCGAATTTCTGCCGGTTGCGTTCCAGCCGCGAAAAGGTGAGGAAGTTGTCGATCACGCGGCTCAGGCGCAAATTTTCGCGGGCGATCAGCTCCAGGTACTCGCGCGTCCTGGTGGCGTCGGGCTTTTCCTCTTCGAGCAGGGTATCGACCAGCAGCCGCACGGACGAGATTGGCGTCTTGAGCTCGTGCGAGACGGCAGCGACCAAGTCAGTCTTCAGGCGCGCGATCTGCCATTGCCGGCGCAGCGCCTGTCCCGCGATAAGCGAAGATACCGCGACCACCGCGATGGCCAGAAAGCCGACCCAAAGATAAGGGAAGGTGCGCATGCGGCCGGCGGAGGTGGAATCGGGGCGGGGAACCGCGATGTGCCACTCGGGCGGCTGTCCCGGTGCGGTGCCCGGCTGCAGGAAAGCTTCCGCCGTTCCGCCTTCCGTCAATTTGCGCGCCGCGGCTGTTACCGTCCCGGTGCGGAAGAGCGCGACCGCGCGGGCGCCGCTGGCACGCCATACGTCCGGGATGGCGGCGGCGCGCAGTGTTGGGTCGTCGCGGCTCACGCTCTCGGCTTCCAGGAATCGCGCCGCCAACGTCTCCGCGGCCAGGGTCGGAAACGGCTGGTGCAGTTCGTTCATGAGGAACAGGCGTTGCGCCGACGGCATTCCGTTATTGTAGTCAGCCAGCAGCGCGGGCAGCGGATTCGGGGCCTTTGGCGCCAGTTGGAACGCCAGAAGATCGGCATCCGCGGCGATGAGGCGGCCTTGCGGATCGGTGGCATGCGCCAGGCGGCCGTCGCGGAACTGCGCTTCGATGACGCGCAGGGCGCCGGCCTTGTAGCCGGCGCGGACCAGGCAGCGCACCTGCGCTTGGATCGCGCGCGCGGCGACGCCGGCGTCGGGCTCCGCCTGGGCGATGCGTCCATACGCAGAGGCCGCTTCCTGGAGCGTGGCGGGACTGGTCTCCAGCCGCGCGGCGTCGGCCCAATCGGCTCGCGACTCGACCGAACTCGCCGCGGGCGGCGCTAACGGCGCCGGGTAGACGGGCGTTCCGTTGCGAGCGAGCACGATGACGGAATCGGCCTGGCCCGCGCGGATGGCCGCTTCGAACGCGAGAGGCGCCGGAAGGTCGGCGGCTTGCCGGTCGAGCGCGGCGACGCGGTCTTTCCAGGATGCGCGGAAGCGCTCGGCGAATAGCGAGCGCTGCGCCGCGAGGTCCGACTGGTATGCCTGTTCGGCGCGGCGTTGGGTCAGTTCCTTCTGGTTGGTGAGGGCGTCGTTCATGAACCAGAGCACGCACGCAGTGGGGGCCAGCACGCCGACCAAAAGACAAAGCAGCACGAGCCAGCGACTGCTATCGCGGCTCGCGCTGCCGAATTGTGCGGGAAGCTTCACAAGAGTGCCTAGTGGAGATCGATGGTGTCAAGGATCGGCTCGAAGATCCAGCGGAAGGTCGGTATGTCGCCGGTGGCCGAGAAGCGCAGGATCAGGCTGTCGGTGGCGACCCAGATGTCAATGTTGCTGTTGCCGTTCGCCAGACAGGTTACCGACGGGTGTCCGGCGACCGTGCGGGCCTGGACGCTGTCGGGCTTTGCCCCGTTACGAGAGCAGGAGTTCCGCACCGCTCCTTCGACATCCGCCGGGGGTGTGTAGATTCGCTGCATATAGACGTTGACCACCTGCCGGCCATAAGGGGCGCCTCCTGGAGCGCTGGCATGTGCGGTCCCTCGCTCAATCTCGGTCTCAAAAGGCGGGGCCGTTCGGACCTCCGTCACCGTCCAGCCGGCCTTCTTCAAAAAAGCCAAGGCATCATCGAATACGGAGGGCCCCCATACTTTTACCAGTTCGGCTTCGACGTTGCCGGACTGAAACTTCACCAGCGGCCGCGCGCCATCGACCCCGATCCAGAAGGTCTGGCCGAGAGATGCGAGGGAGACCTTGTAGCAATTGAACTTGCCGGCCAGAGTCTGGACCGGTTCCACGGCGGTCACGACCAACTCGACCGCCTTCGGGACACCATGGCCTATAAGGAAGGGCAAAGTGGTCAGCGTGGTTTTGTATCCCACCGCCAGGGGCAACAAACGCATTTGAAAGACCAGCGGCTCCGCATCGATTGCGGGTCCAGCGAACGGAGCGGCTGAGGCGTCTCCCAGAACGTCGTTCGAATCGAGCGAGATGCGTTCTTTACGCTGCATAGTGTCGCGATCGACCAACGTCCTGACTGTCCGCTCGGAGGTTTTCGTAACGAGCTTCCGGCAGAGATAGATATCCCGTGCGTGTCCCAGGGTCCCGGAGTCAGTACTGACCTTGACCTGGTCCTCGACCGTGTTCCGCCACGGGGTTGCCGAATAGTAGAGGTATTCGCCGGTAAATACGCCGCCGCGCTTGATATTCAACTGGCTGGCCTCACCTTCAATCCAGGGCGGCGCGAGTAGCGTGGACCCGCCCGGAATCAGCTTGCGGGCCTTGTTGATATATTCCTGCTGGTCGGGGAAGTTGCGCGCGAGCAGGTCGAGCTCATGCGATGCCCCCGCGCGGTCGCCCTTCTGCAGCATGCAGAGCACGAGCTGGTATTGCGCCTGAGCGGCGAGTTGCTTGGGAGCGGTGGCCGATCCGGTGACCTGTCGGTAGATCTGGATGGCGCCATCCAGGTCGCCAAGGGTCTCTTGGGCATAGATGCCCTTCTGTAAGAGGTCGGCGCCGGACTGGGCGGTAGAAGTGGCCGCGACGAGCAAGGTGGCCATGATCGCGGCGGCGAAATATTTGGTAGTCATGAGCCTAAGCTACTAGGCCAATGTTACCGAATTGTTACCCCGATGTCCTTTGTTGATGCCAGAGATTCTCAGACGACCAGCAGGAAGTAACCCGCCGCTCCGCGATCACGACCAACCAGTGGGCATCGGCAAGAGTGAGTCTCTGATCTGCGAACTTCCTGGCGAGCCGTGCCGATTTGGCTAGCGCGGCAGCATCGAATGACTTGCACGGCGCGGGTTTGACCGTAGCGCCGAAGGAACCGGCCGTGGCCTTCGACCATCATTCCTGCAGAAGTCGGTTGGTTCGGGCCCGCTCCCTTACGGTCGCGGCTCAGTAGGCGCCGCGTCAGCTGTTCGAGCTATACACGATGTCGTCGATGGTCTGGCTCGACAGGCTGTTCCCGGATTCGACTAGTCCGGCATATCGCATCCAGGGCCGGTCCGTTCGCGAGGGCAGCGCCTGCCGAATCGTGCGGCAGACGTATTCCGCGACAGACACGCCCGCGGCTTTAGCCTCGCGCTTCACCAGGGCGTAGTCGTGCCGGTCCAGGCTGATCTGCGTGCGGATCATGTTACCGCTAGACGGTTCTATGATATTATCCGCCCTGATCGAGCCGGCATCGCCGCGCGTTGGCGGGCTGAAGCCCGCCATTCAAGGGGCAAATGGCACACCTGTCGCCAACCTGCCCCACAAACAACCTGCTGCAAGATGTTAGACTCGTGTTCGCGTGGTACCGATGTTCGCCACATTTTTGGTATTCGCCGGGCTGCCGGTGAGCGGAATTGCCTGGGGAGTGCTTGGTGCGGTCCTGCGCTGGGCTATCGTAATCTTCCTGAGCGCCGCTACGGCTGCATTGGCGAAGCGAGAGTACCGCCGCGTGGCAGGGTGCGGCCTGTGCATCCTCTTGGCCTTGGTGACCGCGACGGCCCCGGCCATGCCTCAGGCGAAACAAGTTTCCCAGATCTCGATCGACTACCCCGCTGAAGGCTCCATCTTTCCACCGGATATCGCTGCACCCACATTTCTCTGGCGCGATGCGGACGCGTCCGCGGCGCTCTGGCGCATCGAATTCTCGCTGCCCGGCCGCAAGGACAAGCTGGAGATCGTGTCCAGCGGCGCCCTGTTGCAGGTGGGGGAATCCGACCCGGAATGCGTCGGCGCCGTGCCGCCATCGCTGACTGCCGAGCAGGCGGCAGCGCATACCTGGAAGCCGGACGCGCCCATCTGGGAGGCCCTCAAGAAAGGCTCGAGCCAGGCGCCGGTCACCGTCACCATCCGCGGCTTTCGCACCCCGCATGACCGCCAGCCGGTTTCGATGGGCCGCGTCACCATATCCACCTCCAAGGATGCGGTGGGCGCCCCGATCTTCTACCGCGATGTGCCGTTGATTGTCTCGCCCACCGAGAAAGGCGTGATCCAGCCGCTGCCGCCTTCCATGATTCATCTGATAAAGTGGCGGATGCGCAACATCGCCGAACCCCAGAGCAAGGTGGTGATGGACGATCTTCCCACCTGCGCCAACTGTCACTCTTTCTCGCGCGACGGCCGCACCCTGGGGCTGGACGTCGACGGGCCGCAGAACGATAAGGGCCTGTACGCCCTGGTTCCCGTGGCGAAGAACATGACGATCCGCAATCAGGATGTGATCCGCTGGAGCTCGTTCCAGGATAGCGACGCCGGCAAGAGCTCTGCGCCCGCCGTCAAGCGATTCGGTTTCATGTCCCAGGTTTCGCCGGACGGCCGCTACGTGGTGACCTCCATCGGGGATCCCAAGACCCAGTCGGCGCATCAGACCAGCGGGCTGGTGCGCGGCCTTGCGGACCGCTTATTTAACGCCGGGTATAACGACTATCGTTTCGGCCAGGTCTTCTATCCCACGCGCGGCGTCTTAGCCTACTACAGCCAGGAGACGGGAAAACTGCGGACCCTGCCCGGAGCCGACGACCCGCGCTATGTGCAGACGTCCGCCTTCTGGTCGCCAGACGGGAAGTATCTGATTTTCAGCCGCGCCGAAGCGCGAGATCCCTACCCTCCCGGCTATGTGACGCCGACTTACGCCAACGATCCGAACGAAACCCAGATACAGTACGATCTGTACCGGATTCCCTTCAACGATGGCAAGGGCGGGGTGCCCGAGCGCATCGAGGGCGCTTCGGAGAATGGCAAGAGTAATAACTTCCCTAAAGTTTCGCCGGACGGCCGCTGGATTGTGTTTGTCCAGTGTAAGAACGGCTTGCTGATGCGCCCCGACAGCCAGTTATATATCGTGCCGTTTGCCGGCGGCGCCGCGCGGCCATTGCACTCTAATACCAAGCTGATGAACTCCTGGCATAGTTTCTCGCCGAACGGGCGGTGGCTGGTGTTCTCCTCCAAGGCGCGCTCGGCGTACACTCAGATGTATCTTACTCACATTGACGAGAACGGGGAAGATAGCCCGGCAATCCTGGTGGAGAACTCCACCGCGGCCAACCGCGCCGTCAATATTCCCGAGTTCGTCAATATACCCACGGATGGGATCTCGAAGATCGATCCGCAGGCGACGCAATTCTATCGGCTCTTCGACACCGCGACCGAATTGAGTAACAAGGCGCAATACCAACAGGCAGTCGCTATCTGGAATCAGGCGCTGGAGCTCAGCCCCGACGACGGCAAGGCGCACAACAGCCTGGGAGTCGCCATGGCGGCGATGGGCCGGGCGGAGGACGCGTCGGCGGAATATCGAAAGGCCATGGAATTGGAGCCCGACTATGCGGACAGCTACTCTAACCTGGGCATCCTCTACTGCCAGCAGGGGGATTTGGACCACGGGATCCCGCTGCTCCAAAAAGCGCTGGAAATGACCCCGTGGGACGCCAAGGCGTACAGCAATTTGGGAAACGCGCTGGCCAGCGCGGGCCGGATCGAGGAATCGATCTCGTATTCCCGGAAGGCCGTGCAACTCAAGCCCGACGATCCGGAGGCCAACGTGAATCTGGGGGTGGGATTGGCGCGGTCCGGCAAACTGGACGAAGCTATCGAGCGGTTTCAGAAGGCGCTGGCCGCGGCGCCGGATTCGGCCGCGATTCATGCCGACCTGGCGGGCGCGCTGATGGAAAAGGGCCGGCCGGAAGAGGCCATCCCACACTTCCAGCAGGCTCTCAAGAGCGACCCGGACTCGCTCCAGTTAAACGCGGCGATGGGCCAATTGCTGGCGGGCACGGGGCATTTGGACCAAGCTATTCCCTACTTAGAAAAGGCGGCCGGGAGCGGGGAGCCGAGGCTGCTCGGGATGCTCTCCGCGGTGTATGCCCAGGCCGGCCGGATGGAGGATGCGCTGCGGACGGCGCGCCGCGGCCTGCAAATCGCCACCGACCGGCATGACAGCGATCTGATAACGGCGCTCGAGCAGAGCATCAAGGCTTACGAGGCTTCTCTGCCGAAGCGTCAATAAGGCGCATGGCCGGGGGCGGTTCAGGCCAAAATGTCCTGAGAATTTTGAATAACTCCTGTGTTTTGAGTGAAACGACCTCGGTTTTCAGGACAACTTGTCCTGAACTTCGTGTAGCGGCGTGGCGCTTCCGCGGTGAAATCCAGCGATTGGCCCTACGCCATCACCGGGACGCCCCACGTGCAACCGCGCATGTCGCCGGTATTTTGAAATTGCTCGTGCATGCGGAATGCGGCGGATAGCGTTTGCGGCGTGTGGCCGCCTTCCACGATGTTCAGGTAGCTGTGCAACAGCTCGCGGTACTCGGGGTGCGCGCACTTCTCGATAATCTCGATAGCGCGATCGTAGGGTGCCTTGCCCCGCAGATCGGCCACGCCGAATTCGGTGGCGATGATTTGCACCGAGTGCTCGCTGTGATCCACATGCGAAACCAGCGGCACGACGGTGCTGATCTTCAGACCTTTGGCCGTCGACGGGCACGTGAAGATGGACAGATAGGCGTTGCGCGTGAAATCGCCCGACCCGCCGATGCCGTTCATGAGCTTCCGTCCCATCACGTGCGTGCTGTTCACGTTGCCGAAAATATCCACCTCGATCGCCGTGTTAATCGAGATGACGCCCAGCCGCCGGATGACCTCCGGGCTGTTGCTGATTTCCTGCGGCCGCAGCACTACGCGGGAGCGGAAAAACTTCAGGTTGTCGTAGACCCGCTTCAGCGCCGGCGGCGTCACCGTGAACGAGCAACTGCTGGCAAAACTTACGCGCTCCTGCTCGATTAGGCCGACTACCGAATCCTGGATGACTTCGGTGTACATTTCGAACGGCGGAATTTCGGGATGGCTGCCGAGGGCGCCCAGGACAGAATTGGCAATGTCGCCTACGCCGGATTGGATGGGCAAAAACTGCTTGGGCAGCTTTCCACCAGCCAGTTGGGACGCCAGGAATTCGGCGACGTTGTGGCCGATTTTTTCGGTGAGCGGACTGACCTCGCTGAACCCGCGCGCTTCATCCGGCAGGTCGGTTTCCACCACTCCCACGATCTTCGACGGATCGATGGCGATGATGGGAGAGCCGATGCGGTCCGAAGGCGTATAAATCGGAATCTGTTTGCGATACGGCGGATCGGCGGGTTCGTAGATATCGTGCAGTCCGAGAATGGCGGCGGGATGGTGCCGATTCAGCTCGATAATGACCTTTTTTGCCAGGTTGCAGAAGGTCGGCGCCGAACCGACGGCGGACGTCAGCAAGATGCCGCCGCCGTCCGTAAGATCGGCCGCCTCAATGACGGCCACGTCCACCGGACCCAGAAAACCGTAGCGCGTCACCTGCGGCATCACCGAAAGATGCAGGTCGAAGAAGCGCGTCTGGCCCGAGTTAATGCGGTCGCGCAGATCGCTGTTGGTCTGGTAAGGGGTTCGAAACCGCATGGCGCGCGCCTTGGAAAGCGCGCCATCGAGCGAGGGACCGGTGGAAGCGCCGGTGAGGACGCCGATCTGGAATTCCTGTCCGGCATTGTGAGCGGCGGTAGCGCGTTCGGCGATCGCCAGCGGGACGGCCTTCGGCACGCCGGCCGGAGTGAATCCGCTGAAAGCCACGTTTTGTTCGTGTTCAATGAAAGAAGCAGCTTCCGCTGCGGTAAGAATGGGAAAAGAGTTACTCATAAAGTTTTTTTCGCTTCGCGCTGTTTGGATTCGCGCTGGGAGGATTCGGGATGAAAGAGCGCCAGCAGTTCGCGGCTGGCGGCGAAAGGCGTCTTGCGGCCCATGCGCACTTCCTCTTCGAGCAGCGGCAGCCGCGCGGCCACCGCGTGATTGCGGCGAAACAGCTCGTTGAGACCCAGCATGGTCAACTCGTTCATCCATTCCAGAGCCTGGAGGTTCCGCCGCCGGGCGAGGTGCCCATTGCCTTCCAGCAACCCGCGATGCTCCAGCACCATTTGCCACACCGCGGCGATTCCATCGCCAGAGATGGAGGAACAGGTCAGCACGCGCGGCGTCCAGCCGTCGGGCGACGCCGGGAACAGGTGCAGAGCGCCGGCATATTCTACGCGCGCGCGTTCGGCCTTGGCCCGGTTATCGCCGTCGGCCTTGTTTATGGCCATGCCGTCGAGCATCTCGATGATGCCGCGCTTCATGCCCTGCAGTTCGTCGCCCGCGCCGGACAGCATCAGCAATAGAAAAAAGTCGGTCATGGAGCGGACCGCGGTTTCGCTCTGTCCCACCCCGACGGTTTCCACCAGGATGTTGCGATAGCCGGCCGCCTCGCACAGCAGCATGGTTTCGCGCGTCCTGCGGGCCACGCCGCCCAGATGGCCCTGCGCCGGCGAAGGGCGGATGAAAGCGCGCTCCTCCACGGCCAGGCGCTCCATCCGCGTCTTATCGCCCAGGATGCTTCCGCCCGAAATCGGGCTCGACGGGTCCACGCTGAGCACCGCGACGTTCTCGCCGCGCTCGCGGATGAGGTGCATGCCGAGGGCATCGATGAAAGTGCTTTTGCCGACGCCCGGCACGCCCGTAATTCCCACGCGGAGAGCGCGGCCGGTATGCGGGAGCAGGGCATCGAGCATGCGCGCGGCCAAGTCGCCATCGGCGGGCAGGTTGCTTTCGATTACCGTGATGGCGCGGGCGAGGACCATGCGATCCGCGCCCAGGACGCCATCGATATACCGGTCGAGGGGAAGGCGGCGCATTTAAGATGCCTTGGTGGGGCGGGCTTCAGCCCGATGCCACTTAGTTTTCCCACTTCCGGGCCTCTGCCTAAATAGTTTCTGTCGCAAAACCCGGTCTCGCGTAAGGCCGCTCCCTAACGGTCGCGGCTCTGATCGGAGGTCTCGTATTATCAATGACGCCATCGGAGCCCCGACCGTGAGGGAGGGGTTGCTCCGCCGCCGAACGGCAGTTTCGCGACAGAAACTAAATAGTGGGGCGGACGCCCACGGGGGTGCCCCCTGGGCCCGCCGACCCGCTGGTCGGTCTCTTCGCGACGCCCAGCGCCTGAATCCACAGCAGGAGCGGGACGAGGGCGTCCCGTGGCCCAAAGGGCACCCCCCAGGGGGCCTGCCCCACCTGATTTCCGCAGGAATCCCGTCCTTGGGAAAACTATGCGGCATTGGCCTTCAGCCCGCCAGTCCATGAGGCCGCTCCGGCGGGCTGAAGCCCGCCCCACTCCCGATCAGCGTGTGGAGGATCTTTTGCGCGGCCACCGGGATTACCGTGCCGGGGCCGAAGATTTCGGCCACGCCAGCCTGGAACAGAGCCTCGTAATCCTGCGGCGGAATCACTCCGCCCACCACCACCTGGATATCCGTGCGACCCAGATTCTTGAGTTCGGCGATCACTTCCGGCACCAGCGTGGTATGTCCGCCGGCCAGGCTCGAAACACCCAGCACGTGGACGTCGTTTTCCACGGCCATGCGGGCCGCCTCGCGGGGAGTTTGAAACAGCGGGCCCACGTCCACGTCGAAGCCCAGGTCTGCAAACGCCGTGGCGATCACTTTGGCGCCGCGATCGTGCCCGTCCTGGCCCATTTTCGCCATCAGGATGCGCGGCCGGCGGCCTTCGAGCGCGGCGAACTCATCGGCCAATTCGCGCGCCTTGCGGAAGTCCGGATTGTCCTGAATCTCGGAAGAATAGACGCCTGAGATGGTCCGGTTCACTGCCTGATACCTCCCGAATATTTTTTCGAGCGCCGTGGAAATTTCTCCCAGGGTCGCCCGCCGCCGCGCCGCCTGAACCGCCAGTTCCAACAGGTTGCCGGACCCATTTTCCGCGGCGTTGGTAAGCGCCGCCAATGCGTGGTCCACCGCCTGCGGGTCGCGAGCCGCGCGGACCTGCGCCAGCCGGTGAAGCTGCGACTCGCGTACCGACTTATTATCCACCACCCGAACGTCGATCTGCTCCGCCTCGGCCCGCCGGTACTTGTTGACACCGACGATGGTCTCTTTGCCGGCATCGATCTGCGCCTGCCGGCGCGCGGCAGCCTCTTCGATGCGCATCTTGGGGATGCCCGTTTCGATGGCCTTGGCCATGCCGCCGAGCCCTTCCACTTCCTGAATGTGATGCCACGCCTGATGCATCAGTTCGTGGGTGAGGGATTCGACGTAGTAACTGCCGGCCCAGGGGTCCACCACTTTGGTTACGCCGGTCTCTTCCTGCAGGAAGATCTGGGTGTTGCGGGCGATGCGCGCCGAGAAATCGGTAGGCAGCGCGATGGCTTCATCGAGCGCATTGGTGTGCAGCGATTGCGTGTGGCCCAGAACCGCGGCCAATGCCTCCACGCAGGTTCTCGGGACATTATTAAAGACATCCTGCGCCGCGAGACTCCATCCGGAGGTCTGCGAATGGGTACGCAAAGCCATCGATTTGGGATTCTTGGGGTGGAAGCTCTTGATGATCTTGGCCCACAGGACGCGGGCCGCGCGCATCTTGGCAATCTCCATGAAATGGTTCATGCCGATGCCCCAAAAGAAGCTCAGGCGCGGCGCGAAAGTGTCGATATCCAGGCCCGCCTGAATGCCCGTGCGGATGTATTCGAGGCCGTCGGCCAGGGTGTAGCCCAGTTCCAGGTCGGCACTGGCGCCGGCTTCCTGCATGTGATATCCGCTGATCGATATGCAGTTGAATTTCGGCATGTTCTCCGCGCAGTAGCGGAAAATGTCGCCGATGATCTTCATGGAAGGCGTGGGCGGATAGATGTAGGTGTTGCGGACCATGAATTCCTTCAGAATGTCGTTCTGAATGGTTCCGCTCAGGTCTTTGGTGGCCACGCCCTGCTCTTCGGCGGCCACGACATAGAACGCCATGATCGGCAGGACCGCGCCGTTCATGGTCATGGATACCGACATCTGGCCCAGCGGGATCTGGTCGAAGAGGATTTTCATGTCCTCCACCGAATCGATGGCCACGCCGGCCTTGCCCACGTCGCCCGAGACGCGCTCGTTGTCCGAATCGTAGCCGCGATGCGTGGCTAGGTCGAACGCCACCGAGAGGCCTTTCTGGCCGGCCGCCAGATTGCGCCGGTAGAAGGCATTGGATTCTTCCGCGGTGGAGAACCCGGCGTATTGCCGGATGGTCCAGGGCTGCATGGCGTACATGGTGGAGTAAGGGCCGCGCAGAAATGGCGGCACGCCCGCGGCGTACTCCAGGTGCTCCATGGCGTACAGGTCGTCGGCCGTGTACCAGGCCTTCACGGGGATGTGCTCGGCGGTTTTCCAGACGGGCGCGTGCTCGCCGGGCCCCGCCGGTTCGGCGGTTTGCGGCTGGATTTTGTACGCGATTTTCGAGAAGTCCGGTCTCATTGGCTGCTCCTCATTCCCAATTTGTCCTGCCAGAGCGTCAGGGTCTGGATGGCATCGCTCATAATATGGATGAAGCCCTGGACCCCGGCCGCCTGCAGCGCTTCGATCTGATCTTTGGGATTGCCGGCGACCAGGACCGGCACTTTCACGCGCGGACAGACTTCCTGCGCGAAGGCCAGATACTCCGGGTCGGAGCTGCACAGCACGATCAGGTCCGCATCCGTGCCCTGGTACTCTTCGGCCTCCTCGATGTCGAAACTCGCGCACCCGAAGAAGTTGAGGCAGAAGTTGGCGCGCGCGCCTTTCATTTTGACGTCGCCGCGTTTAAGCAGCAGGAGCTTGGGATATCGTCCGGTGGCTTGCGCGTGTTCGGCGGTGCGCCGGCGGATCTTTTCGAACGGCTCGGCAATGCGCACCTCGGGCAGCGCACCGGTCGGGTCGGCTCCGGGGAACTCGGCTTCGGCTTCCGGCGTTTTCTCACCGACGTTGGGATAATTGTTGACGCCCACCAGGGCGCGCCGGCGGGACGAATAGGCCTTGGCGCGCGCCGCGCGGGTTTCCGCCAGCGCCTTGGGAATCGAACCCGAGGCCATCGCGGCGGCGTATCCGCCCTCGGCTTCCACCTGTTGCAGCAGCTTCCAGGCTTCGCGCGCCAGCGAATCGGTCAGGGCTTCGATGTAGTAGGAGCCGCCCGCCGGGTCGGCCACGGCGTCAACGTGCGATTCTTCCTTGAGGATCCGCTGGAGGTTCAGCGCCAGATGCGGGTCGAAGCCAAAGGGCTCGACGGTCAGCCGGTCGCAGCCGCCCACCGCGGCGGAGAGCGCCTCGGTGGTGGCACGCAGCAGGTTGGTATAGCGGTCGTAGGTGCTCTTGTTGCGTCGCGGAGTGCGCACGTTGAGGCGCATGCGGCAGGCGCCATCGTCGGTGGCGCCGAAAGCAGCCACCACCTGGGCCCACAGGATGCGAGCCGCGCGTAATTTGGCGATCTCGATAAAGTAACTGGGGCCGACCGCGAAAACAAACTCGATTTGCGGCGCGATGGTGTCTACCGGCAGGGTAGCGGCCAGCTCGGCCAGCCGCTCCACGCCGGCGGCGATTCCGTAGCCCAATTCCTGGATGGCATGGGCGCCGGCTTCGTGGAGCAGATCGGCGCGAATGGCTTTGGGACCGGGCTTGGCGTCCTGCGCGATCTCCCAGCTTCGCCCCGTGCCGCGCACGAACGGGTAGTGGCCCGGCGCGGTGCGCAGTTGGGTGCCCAATTCGGCGAGCGCCTGCTGGCGGTAGTAAGGGCGGACGGCCAGCCCTTCCTCGGTTCGCCAGACCAGCTTCTTCTCGTAGTCCGCGCCCTTGAGGTCCTTGGCGATGGCGGCTTCCCACGCTTCCGTGGGAACGGGTGGAAAATCTTGCGCGAGGTTCAGAATTTCGGCGCCGACGTCCGCGTCAGGCATGGCTGCCCTCCTGCACCACTTCTAAAAGATAGCCGAAGGCAGCGTTCTCGGTTGTCTTGGGGTGCACGAAAAAGACGGTGGTGCCGCGCGAGCCCTTCCGCGGCGCCTTGTCGATGATCTTGAATCCCTTGGAGCGGAGGTAATCGAATGCCTTCTGGATATCGGCCACGCGCAGCGCCACGTGCGCCAACCCGCCGCGTCCGCCGTTCTTCTCAATGGTCTTGGCGACCGGAGATTCGGGCGTCAACGGCTCCAGAAGCTGCACCAGGTTCGGGCCGTCGCCCACCTGCAGCAGCACCTCGCGCACCTGGTCACCACCCAGCACATCTTCGCGATGCACTTCCTGAAAGCCCATTGTCCGGTAGGCCTGGACGTGCGCTTCCAGCTCGCCCGGCTTCACCGAAATGGCCACATGATCGAAAAAGAGAAAACCCGGTACCTGTTCCAATTCCGCGCTCATGATTCAAACTCCACTACCACCTGTCCGGCCTGCACGCTGTCGCCCTGATTGACCCGGATGGCCGCGATTTTGCCGTGCGAGGGAGCTGTGATATTGGTCTCCATCTTCATAGCCTCGAGCACCAGTAGAATGTCGCCCGGCTGCAGGGTCTGTCCCACCTGGGCGGCCACGCGCACCACAATGCCCGAAACGGGGCTGCGGCAGACTTTGGCCTCATTCACGGGGGTAGCGTCGGCCGGCGGCGCGACGGGGGCAGAGCCGGCGGGAACGCGCAGCGGGGCCGAGCCGATATTGAATCCGGTCATGCTCTGCGGCCCGCTTGGCGTTTCCGGTTCCGACACTTCTACTTCAACTTCGTATGTCTTTTCGTCAATCGTAATGTTCAGTTTCACTTGACGCCTTTCTTGATGCAATCGGGTTACCAGGGGTACCCTCTCGGTCCCGCGGGATGCCATCCCTATGCCGCTTAGATTCTTAGGTCGAAGATCGTAAACAAGAATACTTCAACATCTCCCCCAAGGTCCGCCGTTCAGCAGGGCCCGCTTCCGACTTCCACCGAAGCCCTTGCTTAGTTTTCGACTTGTTAGGCTTCCCGCACAAATCGTGGGACGGGCAGTCCTGCCCGTAGCCGGCCTTCCGGCCGGCTGGACCCGCTGAAAGGCGAGTCCGCAGGCTGAAAGCCTGCCCCACAATTTCCGCCCAATCCCCGGAAATGGGAAAACTAAGTGACATCGGGATGCCATCCTGCCCTACACATCTGACCGCTACAATCTGTGCGACGCCTGGATCGAAACGCGACCCTGCTGCCCCCATGCATTGCTGCTGAGCAATCGAATCTGCCGGATGTGAGCGCGCACTCCCAGGTACGCCGCGACGGCGGCTGAGATAGCGAGCACTTCCTCTTCGGTAATCCCTTCCGGTGCGGGTACCGCGGCGGCTGGTACCGCGGCGGCTGGCGGTGCGGGGGCCGGGCGCGGCGCGGCAGTCCTGCCCTCCAGCTCTTCCAACCGTTTGGTAAGGGCCTCGATCTGCGCCTCGAGATCGGTTACTGTGATGGTTGCCATAGTTTCACCTTACAGCGGCATCAGCCCGTGTTTCTTGGGCGGACGCAGCTCCCGTTTAGTGTGCAGGTACTCGAAGACCTGCGCCAGATGATGCCGTGTGGTGGCGGGCTCGATAATCGCATCGACCAGCCGCCGGCCGGCTGCCACGTAGGGATTGGAGAAGGTTTCGCGGTACCGCTCGATCAGTTCCGCGCGTTTGGCGGCCTTGTCCTTGGCCTCCTGAATTTCCTTGCGGAAAACGATTTCCGCCGCACCCTCGGCGCCCATCACCGCGACCTCGGCCGTGGGCCAGGCGAACACGCGGTCGGCCCCCAGATCCTTGCCGCACATCGCCAGGTACGCTCCGCCATAGCATTTGCGCAGAATGACCGTGACTTTCGGCACTGTGGCCGCCGAATACGCGAACAGCATCTTGGCCCCGTGGCGGATGATTCCGCCGTGTTCCTGCTGCACACCCGGCAGGAAGCCCGGCACGTCGGCGAAAGTCAGCAGCGAGATGTTGAAGGCGTTGCAGAAGCGGATGAAGCGCGAGGCTTTGTTGGACGCGTTGATATCCAGCGCGCCGGCCTGCACCATGGGTTGGTTGGCGATGATCCCGATGGCGCGGCCGGCGATGCGCGCGAACCCCACTACGATGTTCGTGGCATAGCCGGATTGCACTTCCAGAAAATCGCCGAAATCCACCACCTTGACGATGACATCGCGCACGTCGTAGCTCTTCTTGTTGTCCGTCGGCACCACGTCTTCCAGCGCGGGGTTGGGATCCACGTTGGGATCGCCTTCCACCCGCGGCGGATCTTCCAGGTTGTTCGAAGGCAGGAAGCTCAGCAGCTTCTGGCACAGCAGGACGGCATGATTGTCGTCTTCGGCGACAAAGTGAATCACGCCGGAATTGGCCATATGGGCTTCGGGGCCGCCCAACTCCTCCGCGGTCACGTTCTCACCGGTGACACCTTTGATGACCTGCGGCCCGGTGATGAACATCTGCGCTTTGCGCGTCTGAATGATGAAATCGGTGAGCGCCGGGCTGTAAGCCGCGCCACCGGCGCACGGGCCGCAAATCAGCGAGACTTGCGGGACCGCTCCGGAAAGCATCACGTTGGTGTAAAAGACCTTGCCGTAGCCGGAGAGTGAGTCGATGCCCTCCTGCACGCGCGCGCCGCCGGAATCGTTGATGAAGACGAACGGCGACCCGGTTTTCAGCGATTGCTGCATGATTTCGGCGACCTTGATGGAATGCACTTCGCCGGCCGAACCGCCGGAAACCGTGAAATCCTGGCTCGCCAGGTGCACTAGCCGGCCACCGACCGAAGCGGCTCCGGTAATCACGCCGTCCGCCGGGAAGCTCTTTCCGGCCATGCCGAACAAGGTGGCCCGATGCTCCGCGAACAGACCGGTCTCGTCGAAACTGCCGGGGTCGACCAGCGCATCGATTCTCTCCCGCGCCGTCAATTTGCCGCCCTGATGTTGCTTTTCCAACCGTTCTTCGCCGCCGCCCAGCATTTCTTTGCCGGTGCGCTTGCGGAGAACGGCAATCTTCTCCTGCATGGTATGAATGGCCATATATAAGTCCTTTCAAATTCCTATTGCGCCGGTCCTATTGCGCCGGCGCCACGGTTATCTTGTGGGTCTTGCCGTTCAGCTTCACGTCGTAACTGACGGTGGTGCGCACCGGACCCTTGCCGTTTTCCGGAGCCGCAGCCTTGGCGGGAGCCGCGGGCGCTGCCGCCGCCGGCTTCGCGGCCGGATCCTTGCCCACGTTCTTGGGGCCCTGGGAGCGCGTGGCAAAAAAATTGGGGGCGACTTTGGGGAACATGGCGTAGGTCAGCACGTCCTCGTCCGACCCGTTCGATCCCGGAAGCGCCACGGTGGCGTCGCGCAGTTCATGCCACTCGGGTTTCAGCAAGTCTGCCGGCCGATGGTTGATCGGAACCTTGCCGGTCTGTTTGGCGGCCAAGTCGATCACGTGACGGTCGCGCGGGCCGATGGTCTCGCCGTAATAGCCCAGCATCAAATCGGCAAACTCGCCGGTCAGCACTTTGTAGCGCCCCATCATCACGTTGAAAACCGCCTGCGTGCCCACGATCTGGCTGGAGGGCGTGACCAGCGGGGGGAAGCCCGCGTCGGCGCGGACTCGGGGCACTTCCAGCAGCACCTCTTCCATGCGGTTGCCGGCGCCCTGCTGTTTCAACTGGCTCTCCATGTTGGAGAGCATTCCGCCGGGAATCTGACTGTCGAAAATTTCGGTCTCCACGCCGGTGATGTTGGAAAGGAACTCTTTGTAGCGCGGACGGATGCCGGCGAAGTATTTCTTCAACTTGATGAGTCTCGATTTGTCGAGCTTGGTGCTAAAACCGGTGCCTTCGAGCATCTCCACCAGGCTCTCTGTGGGATTGTGGCCCGGCCCCAGGCTGAGCGAGCTGATGGCCGTATCGACGCAGTCCGCCCCGGCTTCGATGGCCTTCATGAGGCTGACCATAGTGACGCCGGTGGTGGCATGCACGTGCACGTGGACGCGCACGTTCTGCCCGCAGGTCTCTTTGATGCCCTTCACGATGTCGTATGCCGGTTGGGGCTTGAGCAACGCCGCCATGTCCTTGATGCAGATGGAATCGCAGCCCAGATCGAGCAGCTTTTCCGCCATCTCCACGAAGTCGCCCGGGGTGTGCAGCGGGCTGATGGTGTAACAAATGGTGCCTTGCGCGTGCTTGCCGGTGCGGCGCACGGCGGCCACGGAGCGCCGCAGATTGCGGATGTCGTTGAGGGCATCGAACACGCGGAATACGTCCATGCCGTTCTCGGCGGCCTTGTCCACGAAGCGATCCACCACGGTATCTTCGTAGTGGCGATAGCCCAGCAGGTTTTGGCCGCGCAGCAGCATCTGAAGGCGGCTATGGGGAAGCAGTTTGCGGAACTGCCGCAGGCGCTCCCAGGGATCTTCGTTGAGGAAGCGTATGCAGGAATCGAAGGTCGCGCCTCCCCAGCACTCTACCGACCAATAGCCCGCCTGGTCGATATCGGCGCAGGCGGGAATCATATCTTCCATGGCCATCCGGGTGGCCATCAGGCTCTGGTGCGCGTCCCTTAGGACGAGTTCGGTTACATCAATTGTTTTGGACATAGATTTCGCTTTCTACAGGCGTCACTTTCAAGCGGCTCTCCAGCTTGAACGATAGTGACGCCAGTGAGTGATAAAGATCCTCGTTCTGCAGAATTATTCCCTCCGCGACGTGGATGTGGGCCGGCGCGAAGTTCCAAATGGCTCGAATGCCTCCGCTCACCATGAGATCCGCCACGGATTGCGCGGCGCTGTCGGGGGTGGCAATCAAGCCCAGCGGGATGCTCGCCTTTCGCACGAACTCCGGGAGGCAGAAGAGAGGTTGAACTTCCGTGCCATGAATAATCTGGCCGATTTTTTCGCTGTCGACATCGAACGCCGCGACAATCTGCATCCCATGGCTCCGGAACTTCTCATATCCGAGCAAGGCACTGCCCAAACTCCCGGTACCCGCCAGAACGGCGGCTTTCGGCCGGCTCAAGCCGAGAAAGTCCTCGATCCAGCGCACCAGTTCGCCGAGTGGATAGCCGACCCTGGGTTTGCCGACGATTCCGGTCATTTCGACGTCTTTGCGGACCAGGGTGGGGTCGAGTCCCAGAGCGCGGGCGAGGTCGGCGCAGGAAACCGCTTGGGCGACCCCGGCAGCCATCATGTCTTGCAGGCACCGAAAATAGATCGGAAGGCGGCGAAGGCTGGCCTCGGGGATTTCATGGGACCTGGGGTGGGAACTGGGCATATCGAGAAATCTATATCGAGAAACTTGTATCGAGAAACTGTTCTCTATTCCAAATTTACTACGATTGCATCGGGAATTCAAGGTCTGAAGGTCGTTTTAATGGGGTTTTAAGAGTGGGAAATCGGGAATGCATTGCAAGGAGAGGGGTTAGCGGCCGGGCCAAAATAGGCCAGCCGACTGGGGCGCGGGTGTCGGAATCTACGACAAATCCGCTCCCTTCGGTCACGGATCGAGCCCGATTCCGAAACCGCAGACCGGAGGGAACGGTTTTTTTGCGGATTACGGCTTACTGCCCGGATCCGCCCGGCCCACCGGGGCCCGGAGGGGGTCCGCCGGGCCCGCCACCAGGACCGCCAGGACCACCGCCAGGACCGCCGCTCGCGCCCTGTCCGAGCGGCTGCAACGTGGTGTATTTCGTCTGTTGAGTTGAGGTCAGGATGGCGTAGAAGGCGGCGTCGGCGGTAGCGTCGGCGGTGACCTGTTGCGTGGTCAGGCCGCCGATGGTTGCCGCCGCGGCGGCGATTCCGGTATTCGACGTTATGGCAGTCTGCAGGGCGGCTTGCGCGGTCTGCATCTGCGTCTGGAGGGACTGGTCTGCGGTGGCCTCGGTAGTAAAGATAGTTGTGGCCGTGGCTTGCTGCGCGCTTGTGAGATCGAGCAGCGTGGTCAAGCGCGCCACGATATTGGCTGCAATTTGCGCCGGCGTTGGAGGGGTTGGCGGGGTGGCCGTACTCGTCGTCTGTCCGCACAGGAACGACGCCGCGAGCGCCGATAGCAGTACGGTGTGGAGGATAGATCGTTTCATTAAGGGGAATGCTCCTTCTTGAGTGGTTTGGCTTGGCCCTCCGGGACGGCGAGGGTTTTTGCTGCCGGTGTAGACGGAGTTTGGCTGGCGGGGGTTTACAGGGTGGGGCGGATAGGCAGTCGGGTGCCGGGCAAATGGGTTGGCAAGCGGATTCCCGGGAAGTAATCTACCACCACCAGGTTTGGGGTTAACTTCCGAGCGGCCGACAATCCGCCCGGAACACTAACGAATGGCTCCTCGATGAGCGCATTGGTCTGTATCGCTAACGAGAGCGCGCCGATCACACATCGCACGTCCGGAGACTCCGATGCTTGTCCACCCCTTGTTATTGGGTTTTTGGCATCGGGGCATCCAGAAAATCATCGACCATTGGCACGAGCCACTCCGAACGGGACATCAGTGTCGTGCGATCGGTGTCGGGCAGGAGGAGTTCAGACTGCTACCGCATGCGCGCCTTGCTAATCCCTCATGGCCGCCCTCATCGCGAGGTATCCTTTCGCCGTCGCCGCTCGCTCTCCTTGATCATTTCGCTCAAATCCACAATCGGTCGTATCTCAATCGGCCCAAGTCCATACTTAAAGCCTGGTTGCTGTGAGACAAGCTGAATGGCATGATTGAGGTCTCGCGCCTCAAAGATCTGAATGCCGCCGAGCTGTTCCTTGGTTTCCGCATAGGGGCCGTCGGTCGCCGCGACTTTGCCGTTTTTCCAGTACAGGGTCACGGCGGTCTCCGGAGGCTGAAGAGGCACTTCGGCAACAAGATGTCCGTTGGCGCGCAGATGGTCGTTGTGCTCAAAGCATTCGTCGAGCACTGCGTGCCGCTGGTCCTCGGTCATCCCTTCGAATGTTCCTGGCTCGATGTATCCCAAACAGATGTATTTCATTGTTCTTCTCCTCTCGGTGGGAGCCAGCAGCACAGCCTGGCGCGCTGGATCGTTCATCCGAATAGCCGTCGCGCACAGAGAAAATCGACAGGGCGCCCAACACGGCGCGGATGTTTATAGACTTCCGGTTGGGACTGCGCCTGCACGCTCGTAATTCACGATAATGACGCCTTTCGAGGTGACTGTGCTCTCCGTCACCTTGAACGCCGCCGGGATTGTGCCATCGGCAAACAAGCGTTTTCCACTGCCCAACGTTATCGGAAATATCTTCAGCCAGAACGCATCGACCAAATCATGTTTGATGAGCGTCTGAACGAGATTCGCGCTTCCATAAACGTGCAGATCCGGCCCTTCCTGTTGCTTGATTTCGGTGATTTTTTTCACAATATCTCCGTTTAGAAAGACGGACGGCTGCCATTGGTGAGAAGTCATGGTATTCGAGGCGACGTACTTGGTCGCTCGGTTGACGGCGGGCCAAATGTCATTATGTTGCGGCCAGAATTGTGCCCAAAGGTCAAAGGTTCTGCGCCCTAGCAAGAAGTCACACGGCATGTCCATCTGCTTTCTTATGGCCGCTGAACTAGCGGGGTCGGAATGTGGACCTATCCACCCGCCATACGCGAAGCCGCCACTGGTATCTTCCTCTGGGCCGCCCGGGGCTTGTATGACACCATCAAGGGAGACAAATTCAAGCACATTGACTTTTCTCATGACTGAGTTCCTTCGAGTCCTTTCTGATTTTATTTAATTTACGGGTGTCCCCGGTTTTCGATGAGCCAGGTAATGCCACTTGGACCCAGGGATGCTGACCCGGCCCGCGGCACCCAGACGCCGCCCCGTCAGGCCGGCATCGCCGGCAGTGCTGTCACTATCCCTCAGTTGCTTCAGGCGGGGGCCGGAAAAAAATCTGGCGGACCACGACCGGCGCATGGCATACCACGGCACCCTTGCGCCCCCACTCGAGTGCCTCGTCCAAATCGGCGGCTTCCAGCACCGATAAACCGCCTATGTGCTCCTTGGTCTCCAGGTACGGCCCGTCGGTCACGAGCACTGTACCATCGGGCTGCGCCCGCAGCGACCTCGCGCTGCTGGCAGGGGAAAGGCCGCAGGCGAACTTCCTGGCGCCGGCAGCAATCATCTCGCGGTTGAGCGCGTGTATCTCGCTGATCGTCGCTTCGGTTTCGACCGACGGGTCGTAGTCGTCGGGAAGGTAGATAGCAAACAAATACTGTGGCATGATTTCTCCTTTATCCTGTATCCTGTAACGGTCTTCGGGCGGGCCGGTCTGACCTGCCTTCACCATATAGTCGAACGGCCGGACTGGAATTCGACAAATCGTCCAAGAAATTCTTCGGCTTCCGGCGAGTCTTTTATTTCAACTGCCGAATCCGCTCTTGCAGGAATTGGCGCTCCGGTTCCTGCTGGGTCAGCGCCAGGGCTTTCTCATACGAGGACCGAGCCTCGACTGTCCTGCCGAGCCTGCGGTACATATCCGCACGGGCTGAATGCGCCAGGTAATAATTTGCCAATCCGCCATGTTCCAACACCGCATCGATATGCGCCAGACCGGCCTCCGGACCATCGCGCATGGCAATTGCCACGGCACGATTTAGCTGTACAACTGAGGCTGGGCAAGGCCGCGCAACCGAGGAATAAGTACCCAGCCAGCGGGCGGTCGGGGCAAAGGGGTTGGCAAGCGGATTCCCGGAGTAAGGTCGACTTGTGGGGAGGAGTCCGGCAACTTCTTCGAAGGTCCTCTGGGGTCGATGCACGATATATGCCGACCTAACGGCCACTAGCCGCTTTCATGATACGACAATCTCAAAGAAGCGCCGGACCGCCCAAGCCCCGGCGACCTCTGCGCCGCAGGGGACGAGGCGCTCAGGAGTTCTCCAGAAATGGCGGTGGGCACCAGCTTGATGGCGGCGTCGAGATTAAAGTCCTATTCGCCGCGTTATGTCGCGGCGCAGCCTAGACCAAGGGCGGCATTGATCACGATTTGGACGTCGATAATGTTCACAGCGTGATCGTTGTTCAGATTATCAACCGGCGATGCCGTCCCCAGAGCTTCGCTAATGATCCGCTGCACATCCGACACTGTCACGCTTCCAGCCTGGTTGTTAATGTCACACCTGCTAGGCGCGCCTGGGGCTGTAACGTTGATCGAGACCGTAGCGGTCCGGGTGTTGTAGTCCGTGGTGTCTGTCGGAGTGAAGAGAACCGAAAGCGTCTGGTTATTGCCGGCCGGCAGAACCGTTCCCGAAGGCGGTGTGTAAGTGAAGGCGCCGGACACGCTCGCAGTCGCGTTCAATTGCGCTGAGCCGAGCGCCGTTCCCGATGAGATACCAGCCGGCGTGGACCAGGTGACCACCGGCGTGGCCTTCGCGATGGTGAGTTGTACTGTGCCGCTGCTGGTGGCATAGCCGGTGGCGGGATTGTACGCAGCCTGCAACGTGTAGTTTCCGGCAACCGTCCCGCCGGGGATGCTGAAGCTCGTGGTAGCGCTTCCATTCGTGACGCTAGCCGAAGGAGTGGCGCCAAGTACCGTGAATGTGACTGTGCCGCCGCTCACCGGGGTCGAGTTGCTGGTCACTGTGGCGCTTAACGTAACCGACTGGGCATTGGGGCTGAAAGTGGCGGAGACCGGGCTTGCGGTGGTTGTCGTCGCAGTCGTCGTGCTCGTCGAAAAGCCGAAATTGATCATCACGGAGAGCGTGCCGTATTGAGGACTCGTCACTTGCCCGATAACAGCGAGGTCAGGCTTTCCATCGCCGTTAAAGTCTGCAACCGCGAGGCCGCGCGGGTTCGAGCCGGAAGGAAACTGTGCCTCCGCCTGAAAAGTCCCGTCCCCGTTGCCGAACAAATAACTCGCTTCGCTGAGCCCGCAGCAATCGGCGAGCACCAAATCCGGTTTGCCGTCGCCGTTTAGATCGGTAACCGCGATCATTGGCGGCGAGGTGCTGGTGCTGGTGAGTGTCGGCGCCCGAAACGTCCCATCGCCATTTCCGAGCAGCACCACGACCTGGTTCGATCTGGCGCCCTGGATGGCCGTCACCAGGTCCAGCTTGCCATCGCTGTTGAAGTCTCCCACGGCGAGCGCGGCAGAAGCGGCGCTCCCTATGATTTGCTGGATAATCGGGCCCGGCAGCATGATGTTACTGGGAGCTTGAAACGTCCCGTCCCCTTTTCCCAGCAGCACCGCAACCCCGCCGGGCTGCGTCGGATCGGACGGACTGAAGGCGACGATCAAATCGGGTTTGCCGTCGCGGTTGAAATCACCGGTCACAGTGGAAAGAGCAATCGAACCGCCTGTCAGCAGAATCGTCCGAACGTTCTGGAACGTGCCGTCGCCATTGCCAACGAATAGCGAAACCCCGCCGCTCGCAGCGTTCGCCGCGGCGACGTCCGGTTTCCCGTCGGAATTGAAATCAGCTATCGTTACCGAGCTCAAACTCCCGCCTGCGGGGAAGGTCCTGAGTGCGCCGAGCGTTCCATCGCCCTTACCGAGCAGCACGTCCAGACCGGTTGAATCCGCCGCAATCACGTCGATTTTGCCGTCGCCACTCACATCGGCCAGAGCCAAAGCGCCCGGCTGCGACCCCAGTGAATACGTAACGGGGTTGCCGAAGCTGCCGCCGCCCGTTGCGAGTTCGACATAGATGTTTCCTGCCTCCGTATCCGTAATCACGAGATCCGGCTGAGGATCCCCGTTCAAATCGGCGGCGGCAATGCTCGTGGGGCCCTGCCCGATGTTTTGGATTTGCGGAATTACCACGCCTCCGTCGTTCGCGACATAAAAAAAGAATAGGCCGTTGCTGATGTTGTCAGAAGTGAATAGTGATGTATTCCCGTCGCCCAACGGAAGAACCGCGATGGACACCGGCTGGGCGGCCATCACGTACTCCGTTGCGGGTTGAAAAGCACCGTTACCGTCTCCAAACATGATCGCGACGGCGCTCGCGAATTCATCTGCTATCACGAGATCCATGTTGCCGTCGTGGTTCAAATCGGTGAACGCGAGATACCCGCTGCCCGTTCCCGTCGCGGTAGAGACTGCCGGCTGGAATGTTCCGTCCCCCCTGCCCAGCAACACCCAGACTTTATTCACGTAACTCCCAAAGCCCACTTGGCTATCCAAAGCCGCGAGGTCCAGCTTGCCGTCGCCATTGAAATCCGCGGCGACGATGGTTCCGGGAAACTCTCCCACGGTATAGCTCACGGCTGGGGAAAACGTTCCGTCCCCTTTGCCGAGGAGCACGGCGACGGTGCCGGCGGTTCCGATCGCGGAGGGCTCGTTCGTAACCGCCAGGTCGGCGTGGCCGTCCCCGTTGAAATCTCCGGTCGCAAGGTAGAAGGCAAAAGGTCCAATGGGTCCCGCTGGATATTTTGCCGGCGGTCCAAACGTACCGTTGCCTTTACCCAGCAGGACGACTACGTTGCCTTGTCCGGACGGGTCGTTTTCCGTCACGGCAAGATCCGTGAAGCCGTCTCCGTTGAAGTCCGCGGAGAGCACGCTCGGCCCGATGCCGGAGATGGGATAGCTCGAAGCCGAGAGCGTGGTTCCGTCCGCGTTAAGCAAAGTAACGGTGAGGCCGGAGGAGGTAATCACGGCGTTATCGGGAATGCCGTCGCCATTGAAGTCATCAACGACGACGGCCCCGTTTGTTTGGCCGGCCACAGGGCTTTGCGATGACGTGGAAGACCCCTGACGCCTTATGGACGACCGGTCACGATCCGCGCCGTCGCTGGTCGGCACCGAGCCGCAGAAGCTTACGAAGTTGGCCTCTGCGCTGACGTCGCTGATGTATCCCACATACTTTCCGTCCTGATAAACCGAGGCGAGACCTGGTGTCGACGAAGCTTTGTACGTGGTTATGTGACCATTCGTTTCGACACTGAGCGATGTCAAATCGCTACCGAGACCGAAAAGCAGGAGAGGGGTGTACAAAGACAAACCTAGTTTGATAACCAATGGAAGCGGCGGACCGAATGCCGGATCGCAATACGCGCCGTTGCCAAGGGGCGACGGATACCCGTCCTTGGGGGATGGTGCAGGAAATCTTGAGAGAGACTCCATCGCCCGGGCACGGCTGCTGACCTGGGCATCGACCGTGCAAACCGCCAAGGCGCAAACGATCAAACGCCAAGGCAAAGTCTTACGAAGTCTCATCTTGCTCCTCCACTCGCCGCCCGCTGGGCGGCGGGCTTAAACATTAGGGTTATTGCATCTAACGGTCTGAGAAGTCCGTTAGAGCGTTGTGAATTTTTCTAGAAACGCTGTTTATTGGAGTCCTTTGGCACACGCCTATTGCGGGCCAGGTCTGGAACTCCCTTCATACCGAAACCTCTCGACACCCTTTTCCTAGTGGAGCGCGCTGCTCACGCTCCCTGCAGGTACGGTACTCATAGCCATCCTGCTCGCCGTTTGGCTCCGAAGGGTGACGCGAGTCGCCTGGGCGCGCTTATCTCCCATGTTGGCTGCCTTGAGCAGCGCGGGATAAGCTTTCTGGTCATTTTCCCCTCCATACCCACGGACATTTCTGGTCTACTATAATTGCCTTGAACCATCTGACAAGTCCTTAGACGGTTCTGAAATTTTCTGAAAGTAACGTGTTCAAGGAGTTCCGTGGCGTTTGGGGCCGAGACTGAACGTGTCGAGCGGTATCGATTCGAGGACTTCGAGTTGTTACCCAGACAGCGCCTGCTCCTTCGGGCCGGTTCGCGAGTCCCCCTCACGCCCAAACCGCTGGGCACTCTTCTGCTGCTGGTGGCGCGCGCCGGTCACACCGTAACCAAGGAAGAACTTTTTGACCAGGTCTGGAACGGCGCCGCGGTGGAAGAGAACAACCTCATGCAGAGCATCTCGGTGTTGCGGAAGGCGCTCGGAGAGAAGCGGGGCGAGAACCGTTATATCGCGACCGACCCGAGCCGCGGCTATTGCTTCGTCGCGCCAGTTTCATTGGTATTGGAAGACGTGGCGGCCGCCGGTCCCAATGTTGTTCCAGCACCCGAACCGCAAGCGGCCGAGCCGGCTCGCTCCGCCCGGTTCGGCCGAGAAGCCAAAGTGCGCGCGCTACTTGCGGGAGTGGCGCTGTCGGCGGTCGTCCTCGCCGTTTGGATTCGGGCGCCCCGCGCTCCTCTTCGGCCGCCTCCACGCCAATCTGTTGCCGTGCTGCGTGTCCGCGATTTATCCAAGACTGCCACGGAATCGTGGCTGCAGACCGCTCTTCCGGAAATGCTCACCTCAGAACTCGCCGCCGGGAGCAAACTGCGGACCATTCCCACCGAAGACGTAGCCCGGTGGCGGACTGACCTGGGGGGGGCGCTCGACAGCGGATCCCAAGCCGCGATCTTCCGTTCGGCCCGGAACGATCTCGGGGCCGACACTTTTGTCCTGGGTGCCTATGTGGTGACCGGGACGTGTCCCCAATGCCGGATTCGTGTCGATCTCGGAGTGTTTCAAGCCCGCACCGGCGAACGGTTAGGGAGCGTCATCGACGAGGGCTCGGCAGCCGATCTGCTGGACCTGACTTCCAGGCTCGGCCATCGTCTGCGGGCGGAATTGGGGCTGAAGACCGATGTTCCGGCGCCCTCCCGGTGGCCCGCGGCCAGCGCCATGCACGAGTACTCGGATGGTCTGGCGAGTTTGCGCCAGGGCGATCCATTGATCGCGCGCGAACACCTGGAAGCCGCGGTGGCCGCCGACCCGCAAAACGCCTTGATTCATTCCGCGCTGGCGGAAACGTGGACCGCACTCGGGTACGGAATCCGCGCCACCGAGGAAGACAAGCGCGCCTACGATTTGGCCGGATCGCTCGACCGTTTGGATCAGCTCGGAGTCGGGGCCCGGTACTGGGCCAGCACACAGGACTGGAATCGCGCCATCGAAATCTATCGGACGATTTTCAGGCTGTTTCCCGATAGTCTCAATGACGGACTCAATCTGGCGCGGGCGCAATGGCGGGCCGGCCATTTCGCCGACTGCACGGCTACCTTGAACCAATTGCGCCGCCTGCCGAATCCCGCGGGCAACGACCCTCGGATCGATCTGACCGAGGCGCAGGCTGCCGGAGCGCAGAACGACTTTCCGCGTACCCGGGAGCTGGCTCATCGCGCCGCCACGGAAGCCAAAGTCCGCGGCGCCCGCTATCTTTTTGCCCGCGCGCGATTGCTCGAAGGCGGAGCCATGCAGTCGATGGCAGATCGCAATGCCTTCGCGGTTCAGGATGAGGCGCGCCAGGTCTGCGAAGCTATCCGGGATCGAAGTTGTGTCAGCAGCGCGTGGCGTATTCGCGGCAACTACCGGTATTATGAAGGCGATTTCCAGGGCGCGCAACAGGCGTACTCGCAAGGCGTCGCGATCGCGCGCGAGCTCGGAAACCAGGCGGAGCTGGCAAATCTGCTGGTCGGTTTCGGCGTCGTCCAACAGGCCAATCGAGAATGGCGGCAGGCCGAAGGGAATTTACAGGAAGCCATTTCTTTGAAGCTGCAGGTTGGCTTCAATCCCAACGAAATACGCAATACACTGGCGGAGCTGTACATCAGCGCCGGCCTTGTGAGCGACGCCGAAAAGCTCCTTCAATTCGAAGAGACGACTGCCGAGCACGCCGGCGCGCACGGGGACTTGGGGGCTATGCTGTCGCTCCAAGCCACGCTCGCGCGTTTGCACGGCCAACTGGATCGGGCGCGTCAACTTCTGGATCGCGGCCTGGCTGAGCTGCGCCGCTCCGGCGAGCCGGCAGCCCTGACGCCAGCCCTGGCGCAAGCCAGCTCCCTCGATACCGCCCAAGGCAAACTCGATCGGGCGGAAAAGGACCTCGCGGAAGCCGGCAACGGATCCGTTCCGGAAAACTCGGGCGCGACCGCGTTGTCTCGCGCCGAGTTGGCGATCGCGAAAGGACAGTTTCAGGCTGCCGCGGGGGACGCGCAAAAGGCCGCCGGGGCTTTCGATAAGGCCCACCTCGATTACCTTTCGGCTCAGGCGTTGGTTACCGCCGCGGATGCTTTGGATATGTCTCAGCGGCGTGGGGAAGCGGTTGCGGCTTGCGGTGAAGCCGAAAAGCGGGCGCGGCTTACGCCTAATGAGATGGCCGGCGACATGGCGCGTGTATGTTCCTGGCGCTTGTCCTCCGGGGACAATGCCAGCATACCTCCGCCCTTGCAAGCGAAGATCGCGGCACAGATTAACCCGGAACTGAAGTTGGATCTGGATTTCGCCCGGGCGTTGCGAACCAAGCGGGCGGGCGTGGCAAGCTATCGGGTGCTTGCCCAGCGGCTCGCGGACGATGCCGCGAAGCTGGGGTACGTCACCCTATCGCGGCGCGCCGCATCCCTGATTGAGTAACGAGACTACCGAGGGGCCGAGACTATCGCAATGACAGGGAAAGGACCGCCCGGCTTGAATTCCACCCACGGACCGTTTTGGAGGGCAAGGAGCGCAAGAGTCTGTTGGAGGTGGTCTTCCACCCGATCTGTCGGGCATCCGGAAGTTGTCCCGGAGCAGCTCCCGCCTCGTCATCGAGCGCCTGCCAACACTGGCGAGATTGGGCTGCCAATGTGATTGGGAGTGATAAAGCGGCGACATCGGAAAGTTCGCCGGGCTGGTCGGGTTTGGCGGGGTTCACCTTCCAGAAACCCCACTTGTCGGGGTCCGGCACAACTACCGCCGCAGCCGAAGGCTGAAACAGGCGCGAATTCGCAACCCCGCGGGTAAAGATCGAGCTGAAAGCCTCGCGCCGACAGCTTCACTCGTACCGCAACGCCTCCGTCGGATTCAAATGCGCCGCCCGGTTGGCCGGCAGAATTCCGAAGACCAGCCCCACCAGGCACGAAACTCCGAAGGCCACCGCAATCGCCACCCAACTGATGGGGATGCGGATATCCGCGAACAGCCCGACGCTTAACGGTATCGCCACTCCCACCAGGATGCCGATCAAGCCGCCCGAAAGGCTCACCATCATCGCTTCGCTGAGGAATTGCAGCAGAATCAGCCGGGCCGACGCGCCCACCGCCAGCCTGATGCCGATCTCACGGGTACGCTCCGTGACCGTCACCAGCATGATGTTCATGATCCCGATCCCCGAAATCAGCAGCGTAATCCCCGAGACCAGCACCAACACCAGCGAGAGGATCAGCGAGATGTTCTTGGCGGCATTCAGGATCGCCGTCATCGTATCCACCCGGTAGGTGGCGCCGGGGCGATGCCGGGCCGCCAGGATTTCCCGCACCCGCTCCGCCGCCCGCTCCACTTCCGGCGCCGAGCGCACCTGCACGTATAGCGGGTCGATGCGCTCCACCGGCGTGAAATAGCGCAGCAGGGTAATCGGAATCACCACCGTATCGCGATCCACTTCCGACTGGCCGAACGTCTCCACCCGTTCGTGAAACGTGCCGATGACCGTAAACTGCAATCCGTACAGGCGCGCGATCTGCCCTAGCGCGGCCGCCGAGCCGCCGTACATCCGTTCCGCCAGATGGTCGGTGAGCAGCGCCACTTTTTCGCGCCGCGCGACGTCGCCGGCATCCAGAAAGCGCCCGGTGCTAATCACCAGATTGCGAACCGCGCTGTAATCCTCGTCGGTGCCGTTGATTTTAATGTCCTGCAGCTTGCCGCCGATCAGGATCTGGTCGTAATTCGACATTACTCCGGTGGCGGCAGTGATATCCGCGCTCAACTCCGAGCGGATGGCTGCGACGTCGGCCATCTTGACGTAATCGGCGTCGGCCGTGGGGCGCGATGGGCCGCCGGTCGCGTAGTAGGCGAAAATGATGTTCGATCCGACGCCCTCCACCTGCTCCAGAATGTAATCCCGGCTGGTGAGCGAAATGGTCACCACCAGGATTACCGACGCCGTTCCGATCACCATTCCGAGGGCGGTGAGCAGCGAACGAACGGGATTGGCGCGCAGCGCTTGCGCGCTGAAACGGAGGGATTCGCCAAGGAACATGGGCCTTTTAGCCGCCCTGCGCCTGTCGAAGAAGCTTGGCGGCTTCCGACTTCGGCGGATCGTCCGGCTGCAGATCCATGCTCATGTAACGCTTTAATAATTGCTGTGCAATAGGCAGATTATAATGTGCTTCTATGTAAACTGACGCTCTCGCAAATACTACTTGGGGACTGTTGGGCGCCACCTTTTCGGCGCGCTCGAAACTCTGGTCGGCCTCCTGGTAACGGCCTTGCTTGGTGAGAAAACGGGCCAGTTCAATGATCTTTCCCACTTGCTGAGGGGCCAATTCCACGGCCATGCGCAGATGGGCTTCGGCGCTGCGCGATTGCTTGCGCTTCTCGGACAATTTGGCTTCCGCCCACTGACCCTCGGCCGGGCTGATTTGGGTCATTCGCGCGGCGGTTGCTTCGGCCCTGTCCAAACCGCCGCCGAGGAAGCCGGGCGCCTCCAGGTAATACTCGAACAAATCGCTCTGAGCTTCCAGATTGGTTGGATTTAGCTCGACCGACCGTTCAAAATTCTGGCGTGCTTTGGAAGCGTACATGGGCGCCGTAAAAGGCGTAGATGTCTCGGCGCGGCGTCCCCACGCGCGGCCCAGCCACAAGGCGTATTCGGCGTTGGCGGGTTCCATTGCAAGGGCCTTCTCAAGGACTTCGGTGGCGCGTTTGTAGTCGGCCTGCATGTAGTAGTCCCGGCCCATCAACTCGTAGACCGGCCCGTCCTTCGGCAGGATCGCCTGCAAAACTTTCAATGACCGCTCGAAGTCGGTGGAATTATAGAGCTTACGCGCCTCAGCGAGCCGCTCATCGACCCCTTGAGACCATCCTGCGGCGGCCAGGATCGCAAACGCGATCGCCCACCGCGCTAAAACCCCCCTTGGCAGAGTCATGTTCCTCACTTTATTGGATGGACCGGGCGCCCAAACTGTTTCTACTTCTTTGTGCCAGGCCCGGCGATCACCGGATACGCCTCTTTGCGTGCGCGCGCCAGTTCTTTGCGAATCAGGGGATTCTGCGGATATTCGCTTGCCAGGCCAGCCAGCAGGGATTCGGCATCCGCCGGCCGCTTTTCCCGCATGGCGATCACCGATAACAGCATGCGGGCGAAGGGGCCATAATATTTGCCATCCTTGGCCACCAGTTCCAGTTCGTCGATGCCCTTCTTTTTGTTGCCTTCCACGTTGTCCAAGTGCACGAACCAGCGCAAAAAGAAGGGCAGGCTGCCCACGATGTATTCGGCGGTCCCGAAGGTCATGTAAGCGTCGACCACCGGAGGCTTCAAATCCAGCAGTTTTTTTGCCCAGATGTGGCTTTTCTTGGCCAGCGCAAAACTGCCGAAGCGGCGTTTCTCGATCAGCGCGGCGTAGTCTGTCACCAGGCCCGTGGTCATGCACAGTGCCAGCAGCCCGTCGGGGTCGTCGGGTTTGGCAGCCAGGCGCGCGTTGGCCAGCTTGTCGGACTCCGCCACGGTCTGGAAGAATTTCGCGCGAATCGCCGGATCGGGGACCAGTTTGTGCCGATCCACCACCTTTTCATCGTCGGTGAAGAAGTCCAATTCGAGGATGCGAAGCCGGTCCAGCTCGGAAAACAGGTAGGCGGCTGCTTTTGTCGCCACCAGCACGGGCGCCTGCGGGTCGGCTTGCCGCTGGCGGTCGAGGATTTCCTGCGCGCCGTTGAAATCGAAATTAAACAAATGGGCGTAGGCGCGTTGCAGAGCCGTCTCAGTGTCGATTTTTTCCACCTGCGCGGCCGAGGCCGAGCCACTGGCCAGCGCGATCCAAATTAGGCAGAGGTAACGCAATGAGCAGTATGCCTTTTCTGTCTTGGGGAACGGGAATCTGACCACTAGAATCACTCGACGGCGCGGCTTTGGCCACGGTTACACCTGTTTCGCCGCGAACGCGCACCCGCCCGCCAGTGGACACTCCTTACAGAGCGGCCGGTTGTTGCGGCAAACGGTCTTTCCATGATACCGCAGCAGCAGGTGCGCACGCGTCAACACCGCGGCATCTTGCGGGATCTGTCCCGCGAGCGCGTCTTGAACCGACCGGTATGTGGCGCCGTAATTCTTCTGTGCGTGGCCGTAGCCCACGCGTTGGAGCACGCGCAATCCGTTCGACTCGAGCGGCAAGCCGGAGCTCATGCCGCAGAGCATCAGGATTTTCTCGGCCCCCGGTTGCCCAATGGTCGGAAACTGTTGGATCGCCCGCTTGGCTTGGGTATACGGCAATTGCAAGATCGAATCCAGATTGCCCTCAAACTGCGAGATGGTGATACGCGCGATTTCACGCCAGCGGAACACCCGCGTCTCGGGCCGCATGCCGCCCATTTTGGCGAGCGGAAGCAGCACTTGCTTATCGGCTTTCCAGATGGATTGCGCATCCATCCCCACCTGTTGGCGCAGTCCTTCGAAGACCGCTGCGCGCCGCTCGTCCGGGAGCAGGTAGCAGGCATTCTCCCACATCACCAGCTCGAACGGCCCGCGGGCAGGCGGCAGCGCCGGTTCTCCGTACGCTTTCTTCAGTCTGGCGATGAGCTTCTGGAACTCGGGCACTGTCCCCAGATTATACAGAACGCTTGCCATTCGGACGCATGCCGGTCGTTCTCGGGTGCTTAACCGTTTGGGGGGGGCCGGCTGTTCGGTCCCGGCAACCGCTCCCTAACCCGGCGTAGCCGGAACCAAACAGGTCGCAATCTGAAAGAGTTCGCGGTCCATGCAGATATGCTTCTGAACCGCATAAACATTGCGCGAAACGCACACCGCCAAAAATATTCCGCCATTTTGGCGGGAATTCAACTTCGTAGGTACTTACGGTCGCGGGCTCTGTTACGGTTGCCTCGTGTTCGCAGCTACTGACAGAGCCGCGACCCGTAAGGGAGCGGTCCGCGGACGCCCATTCCGCCAGATCGGTTAAGCACTTAACCGGCTAATCCCCAAATTTAAAGTACTCTGCGTAGCAGAGCGGCGGGGAATGGCCCGCACTCGATTATTTCTTTTCCAGCCGATTTTTCAATCCCATCGAAAACCCTTGACTTTCATGAGGAAGGGCCGATAATGCATCGATGACCAGCCTCGCTGGTCCGAAAACGAAACCCCAGGGAATGAGGAAAGATTAGCCGGTTATAAGCGCCCCTGAGAGCCGATGGCTCCATACTCCTGATACCATCGAAACATGGCCGGTCCTGGGCGTAATTTCTCGCGGCGAGGGTTCCTGCTGTCCGGCGCCGCCGCGGCGCAACTGGCCGCCCAGCAGAAAAAGACCAGCTTCCCTTCCGAAGCCAAGCGTTACGAAGATCCCACTACCGAACTGGAGGTCTACCGCCTCACCGACCCTGGCCATAGCAGCACGCTTCCGGCCTACTATAACCGCACGATCGCCCACAGTAACGGGTCGATGATCTTTTGCTGCGACCGCAACGGCACTCCGCAGGCATACCGCATGGATCTGAAGAACGGCGAGACCAGGGAACTGACCGATGCGGAGGATCTGGATGGCGGTTCGCTCACCCTGACGCCGGACGACCGTTGGTTCTGCTATTTTGCCGGCCGGCAGTTGTTCATTTCCACCATGTCGGGACACGCGAAACCGTTGTACCAGGTGCCCGAGGGATGGGAGCGGTGTCCGGGCCTGACCGTCGGGCCGGACGGCACGCACGCCACTTTCTCCGAACGGCAGGGCGCCACGTCCCGCCTGCGCATGGTGGCCCTGGTGCAAGGCGCGGCCCGCACCGTGGTGGAGGCGCCGTTCGCCATGAGTCACCCGATTCCGCGGCCCATGCGGGCGCAGATTCTCTTCCGCCAGGGAGATGAGGCCCTGTGGATGGTGAATTCCGACGGCACGCAGAAGCGCCAGCTCAAGCTGCCTGCCGGAAAGGTGGGGCCGGCAAACTGGGCGGCGGATGGCAAAACGCTGCTGTATTTGAATTTCCCGCCAGACCGCATGCAGATCACTACCATCCGGGAATGCGTGCCCGACACCAACAGCGACTCCCTGGTGGCCAAGACCAGTCAGTACGCGCACTTTTGCGTCAATCAGCCGGGCACGGTTTTTGCGGGAGCCTGCCGCAGCGCCGCGTCGCCCACCATGCTGATCATGCTGCGCTCCACACGCCGGGAGTTGACTCTGTGCGAACACAAGGCCAGCCATCCGGAAATGACGGCGCCGCGCTTTTCATGGGACACGCAACGCCTGTATTTCCAGAGTGACAGGGATGGCAAACCGGCCATCTATGGTTTACACCTGGAAAGATTTCTGGAGAAAACGGAGCCGGAAACCGGGACACCGGGGTAAGGGAATGGGGCAGGAGACCCGCCCCGCTTTGAAGACAGCAGCTAGCGCGTAGCCTCCACCTTGGGGGTGGCCAGGTAACCCACGATCTCGTTCTTGTTCACCTGGTTGATGACCAGTTCGTAGGGGATGTGGCCGCCCTTGGCGGTATAGAACTGCACCGGTTCATTGATGTTCTTATCCTTCTTCTCGGTGAGCTTATCGTCGGCCATGACCTCCACTGTGTACTTGTTCTTCTTGGGGTCGGTGCTCTTCAGCAGCAGAGTGATGTCCGCGAACTTGTGGGGCTTCTTCTCCTTGCCGAGTTTGATGTCGACGTAATTGCGCTCGCCCCGCAGCTTCAAAGCTGCCAGTTCATTGCTGTTCGTGGCGATCAAACCGCTCTGTACTCCCAGGTCCCCCTGCGCCGATTTCAACGAGGCGATGGTCTTCTGCAACTCGGCCTGGGTGGCGCTCAGGCTGGTCTTAACCCCGCCAACATCGGTGGAGACATCGGCGATCTTCGCGTTTGCGGCGCTGGCGGATTGTTTCACATCGCCGATTTCGGCCGCCTGGGTCGCCTGGGCCTGCTTCAACTGCGCTTCTTCCGAAGCAATCTGCTTGGTGATGGCATCGGCGTGCGCGTTGGCCTCCAACTTGGCTTGCGCGGACATCTGTTTGTTCTCGGCGCTCAGTTGGGCGCGGGTCGCCTCCAGCTCTTCCTTCAGGGTATCGATGCGCTTCTGGTGCGCGGCCGCCGCCACCGAGCTGGCATCTTTCTGGCTGGTTAACTCGGTGTTGAACTGTTCCTTCATCTTGGCCATGTCGGTCTGCAGATGATCCACCTGCACGAACAGGTAGATGACGGTCGCCAGAAGGGCGATCATCGCCCCGGCCACAAGGGCGGTTGTCAGGCCCGACCGCTGTTGCGGTTCGGAATACATAGGTGAACTCACGTCACATGCTCCTTATCTTCTTTCAGTATAGATGGTGCCGGGAGGTCTTTCGGTTGCGTCTAATTCAAGTCAAAACTCTGGCCCGGGGTGGGAACAACCACGTCCAGACCATGGGTGGAGTGAAGCAGTCTGGCCAACGCCGCGGCCTGTTCCGGCTCGCCGTGGACCAGGAAAACCTTACGTAGCGCCGGCACGAGGGGCTCGATCCAATGTAACAGTTCCCGCTGGTCGGCGTGGCCGCTGAGCTCGTCAAGGCTCGAAATTTCGGCCCGTACGCGCATCGGCTCTCCGAAAATCAACACTTCCCGCCACTTCTCCACCAGTTTGCGGCCGAGCGTATCCTGGGCCATGAATCCGGTTATCAGCACGGTGTTGCGCGCGTCCTCGATGTTGTTGAAAAGATGGTGCAGGATGCGGCCCTGCTCACACATTCCCGAGGCCGAAATCACCACGAAAGGGCCGTGTAGATCGTTCAGCTTCTTGGACTCGGAGGCCTCCCGCACATACTGCAGGCGCTGGAAACCGAACGGGTCTTCGCCGTGGCGCAGATACTCCCGGGCTTCGTCGTCGAAGCACTCTGGGTGGTCGCGGTGGACCTGGGTGACGTTCAGCGCCAGCGGGCTGTCCACGAAAATGGGGATGTTGGGGATCTGCTTGGCGTTGGCCAACTGGTGCAGCAGGAGCACCAGTTGCTGCGTCCGCCCCACGGCGAAGGCCGGTGCGATGATGCGGCCGCCGCGCCGCGCCGTGCGATTGACCACCTCGCGCAATTTGTTCTCGACGTGGCTCACGTCCTTATGCAATCGGCCGCCGTAGGTGCTCTCCATGATGAGGTAATCGGCGGGCGGCATGACTTCGGGGTCGCGAATGATGGGCAGGTTGGGACGGCCCACGTCGCCGGAGAAGGCCAGCCGCACGCGCGCACCGTTCGAGCTTTCGTGCAGCACGACACAAGACGAGCCGAGGATGTGGCCGGCGTCGTACGGTATGTAAGTCAGCTCCGGCGCCAGGCTCTGCGGCGAGTGGTACCCGACGGGCTGGAAAAGCGGCAGGGTGCGTTCGGCGTCCGCCATGGTATAGAGCGGAATTACCGGTCCGTTGCTCAGGCCTTTGGACTTGCGATGCTCGCGGCGTTTGTTCAGGAACTCGGCGTCTTTTTCGTGGATGTGGGCGGTGTCGCGCAGCATCCAGTTGCACAGATCGACGGTGGCCGGAGTGGCATAGATCGGCCCGGAGAAGCCGTTCTTGACCAGGGTAGGGAGGTTGCCGCTGTGATCGATGTGCGCGTGCGAAAGCACCACCGCGTCGATGGCGGAGCCGGAAAATGGCAGTTCGCGGTTTTTGCGGTCGGCGTCCTGGCGCCGCCCCTGATTGAGGCCGCAATCCAGCAGATAGCGCTTACCGCCGGATTCCACCAGGTGCATCGAGCCGGTGACTCCGCCGGCCGCTCCCCAGAACGTTACCCTCACTCGATAACCGCCATGGACATGATGGTGGCCTCCGCCAAACGGTAATGGTAGCGCATGTGGCCGTGGCGGTCCTCCGGGACCGGGTCTCAGCCGCGGAAAGGGGTACGATGCCGTGGCGCGGTTGGCCATGCCTTCACCCGAGCCGGATCTGGCCGGAAATTCCATCCTGATTCGCGAAACCACGGCGCCGCTGTGGTAGCGCGAAATTTACGTGGGCAACGTGACCGAGTACACTATGCCGGAAATGTCGATTGACGACGTAGTGATCGGGGTCCGCGCCATCGACAAGGACGGCAATCCCAGTCTGGTATCGGCATACGTGATGGCTCCCACGCGGCTGGTCGAACCGGCTCCGCCCGCGAGTCCGGCGACTGCCGGCAGCGGACCGGGTGGCGGCCAGTATGCGATGGGCACAGTACTACGGCCGCGCCTCAAGAGAGAGTGAATTCCCTAAACGCGGCAGCGATTTTATCGATCAAGGCAGGGCCGAAGGCCTCCAGCAATTCGATGAACGGCTTGGTCCGATCCGGGGTGCGGTCCAGGCGAAAAAGCGCCAGCAGCAGAGTGGGATTGTCCAGGACTTCCGCCGCCTTCTCCACGGCGACAATCGGAATGCTGGAGTAAGCGAAGGTGCCGTCTGTATTCCAGGAACCCATTTGCCGCACCGCGGGCCCGAATCGCTTTTCGAGATGTTTGAGTACATCCTCCGGCAAGATAATGGCCTTCATTCACTTCCCCCCGCGCGAAGGGCTGCTGCGGGCTGCAGCCCGGTTGCTTTGCCGCCGGTTCGGAGTTTTCGCCGGTTGTGCCAATGCTGCTGGGCCGAATCGACAATCCGGACCGCTTCCGTCATGTCGAGAGGCACGGCCAGCACGTCGTAGGCGCCGAGATTCAGGGCTTCGGCCCAGAAGCGTTCGTCCGCCAGCCGGGCGGTCACGATCAGGAGCGGTGGATCGTCGAGAAGCGCAAGGTAGGTCAACATCTCCCGCCACAATCCCGGAAGCAGATCGTCGTCGCAGATCACGATGGAAACCGGTCTCTCCCGTAAAATTGAAAATGATGACGCGAGCGAATTGGCTGTGAGGAAGGCCCAGCCGAACCCCTCGAAAATGGCGGCTAGATTGGCATAACTTTCGTATTTGGGGCTGACGGTCAGAACCGCGCCATTTGTGGCGGCAGAGACGGCCATTGCGGATGGTTCGTTCCTTACGCCAACTGTTCGACACCGGGTTTTCTTACGATTCTGAGCCGCACGAGCTGCGGAAGCTCGCGGCCGTCGATTTGCGATCCCCGCGAAGGGGCGTGACGCTGCGTCCTCTGCACCGGTACAGGGTTGAGGCCGGTGCAGTAAGAGGATTCCCTCTTCGATTCCTCTCTGCACGGAGCGGAGTTCCGAGATGATTCCGGCCACATCCACCAAATCGTCTCTTTCAGCCTTAGTCACGCGGTTCTCGCTTTCCAGAGCGGGGGCCACCCGGTCAAGTCACAAATCGCGTCCAGCAGTTGATAGCCCGCGAAGGGTTTCTGAAGGACCTTCACCGAACTCTCGCCGAGCCTCCGCAGATCGGCGGAGTCCCGGTCGCTCCAACTGCTTTTGGGATAACCCGATGTCAAAATCACGGGTAAGTCCGGAATCTTCGAGCGGAGGTGGAGCGCCACCTGTATCCCTGATTTTGTCGGCAACGTCAAGTCGGCGACCAGAAGATCGACAACGTAATCATGATCGATGAAGAGCAGTAAAGCTTCTTCCGCGGTGGTGGCTTCGATCACGCGGTAGTCTCTCAGGGTGTGCCGCAGAAGCTTAATAAGGGACGGTTCGTCTTCCAGCACGAGCAGCGTTTTCATTGCAGTGGTCCTCCCGTCAAGTGATGCCTCATTACGGTACCCCCGGACGCCTCTTGCCAGCCGGAGGTTGTGAGGACCCGCAACTTTCCAGTTGCGTCCTCCGCGGTTCCCCTCTCCAGCCATAGCCAACGCGCTCCTGTGGCGGCTTCAACGCCGGCCCGTCCACAGCCTATCCAGGGGTCAAGCGCCCTGTCTGACGCTATTGGCAATCCAAACGCTAAGATTGCTTTTAGTATTTAAATTGAAATTAGTATTTATTTGTAATTTTTGACACAGAAAAACAATTCAGTCAACTAGGCTCATCCCTAGTCCGAAGTTGCTCAAAACACATCTTAAGTCTTGTGTTTTGAGCAGCAACATGTCCACCGTGTAGGCATAGGAACCAACCTAATAGAATCAGCAGGTTGCGATTAGAATTCTGGAATTTCGGCCTAGTCGGTATGTCGGAAATAACCGGCCAATGTTTCATTGGCGTCGTCTGTTCGAAGAGTAACTCGCGATCCGATAGACAGGGCCTCATTTTTCTTTTCGTTCGAATCCGACTTACTTGCGGTCGCCCTGCGGCCCTTATCTGGCGGGCTCCAGAAGTGGGCGGCCAGGCTTCATCGAAAAACGCTTGCGGCCCCCGTCTCTATTGTGCAAAATGAGTCGTGCCTGCTTTTGATTGACTCACCGGGGAACCACAGTAGATCGGGCAGAGATTGGCCGGTTGTGCCTTGTAACCGTCAATTCAATGCCTGTCATTCCCGGCATTTCGACAGGCGCCAGGCAGCAAGTGAATCGTGCCGTCGAAGGCGCTGGCTTTTTGCAGCGCATCCTTCCCGCGCGGTTGGTCTGCCGCCCAAACTCTTTTGCCGGACCGAGCGCTTCAACAACGTCTTTCGCGCGCTGGGACAAGGACCCGGTAATTCGGTGGATACGGCCATTAGCTGCGGTTATTACGGCCAGGCTCATCTTATTCGCGACTGTAAGAGTCTTTCCGGTATTACGCCCGCGATTTTGTTGGCGGAAGACGTGGATTTGGCGCGCTACTTCTATCGGCGATTCGGCATGTCGCATTCGTCCAATACGTCCGGCCGGCGATAGACGTAAGTTGGAGAGTTGAAAGGAGAGAGGACCGATGGAAGTAACGCGCGCACTGCTTTTTGTGGGAGTTCTGGCGATCGCCGCCGGCCAATCGGCATCCAAGGCGGTGTTGGTCAACCTCGATACCGCCAACTGGACGCATGAGCAGGGAGCTCCCGCGGAGTCCGAGGGAGTCATGCTCCACACGGACCCGGCAACCGGGGGGATGGACCTGCTGGTCCGATTTCCCGCCGGACACATAATCCCGCCGCACTTACACGATTCCAACGAGCGGATCGTCGTGGTGGAGGGTCAACTGACGCTCCGTCAGGACAGCGGCGACACGTCGATTCGTACCGGCGGCTTCGCTTTTCTGCCGGCCCACGAGGTCCAACGGTTATCGTGCAGTTCGAAGACTCGCTGCACGTTCTATCTTTCGTGGGACGGCAACCCCGATTCGCATCCGGCGAAATAGCGGGTCCCGGGGGAAAATAGGCGAGCTTCACTCGCCTCGGCGGGCCGAAGCCTGCCCCACTAACCCAAGTTCGTCACTACATCGGTAGTTTCAGGCTATTTTAAGCCGTCTGTTGGAGGGAAGTCCTTTCTTCTCAAGCGGCGTTTTCTGGAATACCGATGTAGTGTAGACCTACCCTCTTGATG
>Ga0326727_10000975_pt1 | contig 111535 bp, 80 predicted proteins | sample MB2enrmetagenome_FD_207643 | JGI IMG/M metagenome (GOLD analysis project Ga0326727, IMG submission 207643) | Lab enriched peat soil microbial communities from McLean, Ithaca, NY, United States - MB29MY | ecosystem: Environmental > Terrestrial > Soil > Wetlands > Peat | place: USA: New York...
ATCTATCTGCCGCTGCAACTGACCACGCCAATTCTGGCCGGCGGATTCCTTTCGCATCTGGTGAACAAGCGGTCGGAAAAACTCGGGGGAGCGCCGGGCGAGCGAGTGCGCACACGCGGAGTGATTATTGCATCGGGGTTGATGGCGGGAGGAGCATTAGGCGGGGTTTTGGGTGCGGCACTGCGGCTGCTGCCGAAGTTCCGGGAAGATTTGATCCACACGCCGTTCTATGCAAAGGAAGGAATTTCGCAGATTGTATCGGCTGTGTTTTTCGTGGGGTTGTGCTTGTATGTTTGGTTTGGGTCGCTGCGAAAAGAAAAAGAAAAGGAGAGCTGATGGATCAACTGGCGAAGTGGGTCGCGGAAGGGGTCCTGGGAGTGGACACGTTGTGGGGCGGCGATGTGATGTGCGCGAGCGGGACGGGGCGCTTCATCGCGGACTCGTGGTTTTCCGATGAAACGCTGCCGGGGGCGTACACCATTCCGGCGGCGGCCCGGATCCGGGAATCGGGAGGAGTGGCTTCCAAGGACGTGGACCGCAAAGCGATTGAAGAATACTTGCAGCAGGTGGACCTGGCCGGGGCGATTGAGGGGATTCGCGCGGAAGGGGAAAAGGCGAAGGGATTGCGTGGAGCGTACCTGGCGGGGCTGGCGACGTCGTTGGAGACGATGTGGAAGCTGGCGCTGGCAACGATTGGAAAAGGCGAGGCGGTGAGCTACGAGAATTGCGTGAAGGCTTCCACGGGGCGCGCGCCAGAACCATCGAGGCCAGAGAAGAAACGGGAACGCGTGGCGGAGTTGCTGCGGCGCGGCGGCTATTTGAAGAATGGAAACGAGGGAGTGTTGAAGGCGGTGGATGAATGGAGGGCCGAGCGCACGGTGCCGATGGCGTCGGTGAGGCGGCTGAGCGCAGCGTTCATCGCGCATTACGACAAGTTGTGCGAAGCGCACCTGACGCCGTATTTGCCGAAGGAATTGGGAGGAGTGCCGCGGGCGAACATTGAGTTTCTGCCGATCAAGGATGCATGGTTTTCCGGGTCGATGAATTATTTGGGAAGGGCACGCAAGGCGGACGGGAAACCCAAGTATGAGGCGACGTATGAGATTAATGCTTCGCTGAAAATTTCGGTGCCGGAGTTCGAGCAGTTGGTGAGCCATGAGGTGGTGCCGGGACATGTGACGACGTTTGCGTACCTGCAGGATTTGTATGTGCGGGGACGCGCGGGGTTCGAGACCACGGTGCTGACGATGAACACGCGGGCAGCGACGTTGTTCGAGGGGATTGCGAATAACGCGATCCTGATTGCGCATGGCGTGACGGAAGTGGAGCAACTGCCGGAAGAGGATTTGCAGATTGGAGTGCTGCTGGCGCTGCTGCAGGACGACGCGAAGAATGAGTCGTCTTATTTGACGTGGGGAGAAGGGGTGGCGAAGGAAGAAGTGGCGAAGATTCTGCGGCGGGATTATCTGGTTACGGAAGAACGCGCGGACAAACTTTCGGGAGCGTGGGGAAGGCATCCGCTGCTGGGAAGGATGTACTTGCCGGCGTACCGGTCGGGGACGGAACGGGTGGCGGAGTTGCGGAGAAAGCATGAGGCGGGTCGGGTGCTGCCGGCGCTTTATGGATGTTCGGGATTGGTGGATATTGAGACGGTGGAGGGGGCGATTGGGGCGGGGTAAAGCGGAGTATGTGCGGCCTCGAGATTATGGTGCTATGAAATGGCTGAGATTTTGCCGCGGTCCCTCCACTGCGGCTCGCGAAGGGCGCGAGCCTCCGGTCGGGATGACAGCGTGATCGTGGATGCTCAGTTGGGTTGAGCTGGGCTCCAAGCCTAGATGAAACTACGCTTGGGAAAAGACGAACCCCAAGAGCGCAGTCAGGAGTGACTACACCCTGGCCGATCAGGAGATCGGCGTTCCCAGAGAATCCCAAGAGCGGCCCGCCTCCCTCCTTCGGCGGGCAGGCAGAAGGACGGGCCCTACAAACCCAAGAGAAAGGCCGCAGGGCTCGAAGACTCGCCCTGTGCTACAAGAAGCAAAACAAATCAGAGAGAGGAGTCAGAGTTGGAGGCCGAGGAGGTGGGCGGCGTTGTGGTAGCAGATGTTTTCGATCATGGGGCCCAAGAGGTCTTCGCGGTCGGGGAGTTCGCCGCGTTCGACATCCGCGCCGAGGAGATTGCACAGGACGCGGCGGAAATATTCGTGGCGGGGGAAGGACATGAAGGAGCGGGAATCGGTCACCATGCCGACGAAGCGAGAGAGCAAGCCGGTGTTGGAGAGAGCGTCTAACTGCGACTCGATGCCTTCCTTTTGATCGAGAAACCACCAGGCGGGGCCGAACTGGATTTTGCCGGGGATGGAGCCGTCCTGGAAATTGCCGAGCATGGTGGAGAAGAGGTAGTTATCGCCGGGATTGAGGTTGTAGAGAATCATTTTGGGCAAGGAGTTTTCGCGGTCGAGTTGATTGAGGTAAGCGCCGAGGGATTCGGCCTGAGGAACATCGGCGATGGAGTCGAAGCCGGTATCGGGGCCGAGAGATTGCAGCGCGCGGGAGTTTACGTTGCGGAAAGCGCCGAGATGCAACTGCTTGGTCCAGCCGGATTGGGCATCGAGGTGGCCGAAGAAGAGCATGAGGAACGAGGCGAACTCGGACTGCTCGTCAGATGTGGCGCCGTGGCCAGAGCGGACTTTATCGAAGATGGCGCCGGCGCGGGATTCACTGAAGAAATTCGCGTAGCAGTGCTGTAAGCCGTGATCGGATAAACGACAGCCTGCCTGATGGAAGAAAGCGTGACGTTTTTTCAAGGCGTCAAGGAAATCGGTAAAGGTGGAAATGTGAACGTTGGCCGAGGCGGCGAGGCGTTCGACCCACGGATTGAAGGCGGCGGGGAGATGGACGTTGAGAGCCTGGTCGGGGCGAAAGGTGGGATAGACGCGCGTGGGGAGATGGGCTGCGGCGATTTGCGAGTGGGATTGAAGATCGTCGGTGGGATCGTTGGTGGTGCAGAGGACGCGGACGCGGAACTTCGCGAGGATGCCCAGCGTGGATAATTCGGGAGATTCGAGAAGGTTGTTGGCGTGCTGCCAGATTTCTGGAGCGGAACCTTCATCGAGGAGTTCGTCAACGTTGAAATAGCGCTGCAATTCGAGATGGGTCCAATGATAGAGGGGATTGCGGAGGCAATGAGGGACGGTGGAGGCCCAGGCAAGGAATTTGTCGTAGGGAGCAGCGTCACCCGTGCAGAAGGATTCGGCGATACCGTTCGTGCGCATGGCGCGCCATTTGTAGTGATCGCCTTCGAGCCAGATCTCGAAGAGGTTGCTGAACTGGCGATTGGAGGCGATGTCCGAGGCGGGGAGATGGGAATGGAAATCGAGGATGGGAAGAGGAGCGGCAAACTTGTGGTAAAGATGTTTGGCGGTGGAGTTGTGGAGCAGGAAATCGTCGTGGATGAAGGGCATGGTGTCAGGCGCAGATGAAAAAACAGGCGCGAGGGTCTCGCAAAGCAGGAAAACACCGGGCGGAGGTGGATGTCAAGGGGATCGTTGGGGAGATAAATAATTCCAGCTTTGAGAGAGGGAGAGTAGAAGGTAGGCTTAGGCGAAGTGGCACGTCAAAGGCGCCCGCTTCAGAAAGCGGCCGCTACAAAGGCAAGGGGGCTGCAGAAAAACCCAAGAGGATTGCCAGGAGTGACCGTGCCACGGCACGAGAAACCCAAGAACCGGTCTAAAGACCGGCCACTACAAACCCAGAGAACCCAAGAACCGACCTAAAGGTCGGCCACTACATGAGATTGTGATTGGGAAAGGCGAGGGAGAGCGATGGCTTACGCGGGATTTGATTTGACGGGGAAAGTGGCGGTGGTGATTGGCGGGACATCGGGGATCGGGAGGGCGATTGCGCGGGGATTGGCGGAGGCGGGCGCGGATGTGGTGGCGTCTTCGCGGCGGCCGGAGCAAGTGGAAGAGACGGCGAAAGAGATTGAAGGGCTGGGGAGACGGACGGTGCGCGTGACGTCCGATGTGTGCGATGGCGCTTCACTGGAAAGATTGCTGGTGGCGAGCGTCAAGGAGTTTGGGAAAGTGGACATTTTGGTGAATTCGGCGGGGACAACGAAGCGTGGGGCAACTGCGGATTTTTCCGAGGCGGATTGGAACAAGATCCTGGAGACGAACCTGACGGGGACTTTGCGGGCGTGCCAGATCTTCGGAAGACACATGATTGAGCGGCGGGTGGGGCGAATTATCAATATCGCGTCGATCTCGTCGTTTGTGGGGCTGATGGAGGTTGCGGCGTATAGCGCGAGCAAGGCGGGGGTGGCTTCGCTGACGAAATCGCTGGCAATCGAGTGGGCGCCATATGGTGTGTGCGTGAATGCGATTGCGCCGGGAGTGTTTCCTACACCGTTGAATGAGAAATTGCTGACAGAAACCGCGCGAGGGAACGAGTTTCTGATGAGGACGCCGATGAAGCGGTTTGGGCGAGTGGAGGAGCTGGCGGGGGCGGCGGTGTATCTGGCATCGGATGCGGCTAGTTTTGTTACGGGGGAAGTATTGCGGGTGGATGGGGGGATGTTGGCTAGCGGGGTGAATCAGTGATGGGGGAGTTGATCCTCTAGAAGCAGAGTAACTGGGAAAGACTCGAAGACGGCAGGACCTCAAGATCGGGCGACCTTGCGGACACTGGGCGCAGGAATGCTGCGCCCCTACGACGGGTAATGAACCCAAGACCCAGGTACAAACTCCGTGCCTGGGGCAAGCGGCACACTCTCGCCGATCAGGAGATCGGCGTTCCCAGAGAAGCCCAAGAGCACAGTCAGAAGTCACTGTTCTACCAACCCAGGAGAAAAGCCGCAGGGCTCCCGCCAGCAACCGGCGGGCAAGTCGCGGGCTCTCCCTGCGGTACAGGGTGGCGTGACATGGGTCACATCGGGTGGGGTTGGGGCTTGCCAGAATCGGGCGGTGAGCTATACGACCCTGAAACGGCTGCGACTTTGGTCGCAGATCTTCTTCTTCACCCTGTTCCTGGTGCTGCTGATCCGCACGGAATACCGGGCATCGGTGCGCCTGAGCGGGGATGACGTACGGCTGAGCTATCCGGTACACCTGTTTTTCCAAATCGATCCATTGGTGGCGATCAGCAACGCGCTGGCGAGCCGGGCGCTGTACAAGGGGCTGTTGTGGAGCCTGGTGGTCCTGATTCCTACGTTGTTTCTGGGGCGCTTCTTTTGCGGGTGGATCTGCCCGATGGGCTCGATTCACCACTTCTTCGGGAGCCTGAAATCGGAGGCCAAGAGAGGCAAGCAACTAATTGAATCCAATCGGTATAAGAAGTGGCAGACAACCAAGTACTACCTCCTGGCAGGGGTGCTGGTGGCGGCGCTGTTGGGGACGGGGCTGGTGGGGTGGCTGGACCCGTTTTCGTTTTTGACGAGGTCGGTGGGGTTGTCTGTGCTGCCGGCAGTGAATTACCTGACGAACACGAGTTTGAAGGTGGTGGAGGGTAGCGGGTTTGGGGTGGTGCGGTTTGGCGCTGGAGTGTTACACGCGATCCTGAGCGCGACGATTCTCAGTTTGAAGCAGCCACATTTTCGGCAGGGGTTAGTACTTGGGCTGCTGTTCATTTTTGTGGTTTCGCTGAATTACCGGGTGAACCGGTTTTTCTGCCGGGCGCTTTGCCCGCTGGGCGGGCTACTGGGATTGGTGTCGCGCTGGTCGATTCTTGGGCTGCAGAAGGATGAAGCCACCTGTGACAACTGCAACCGCTGCCTGCTGTATTGCCAGGGAGGGGATGACCCGATTGGAGGAGTGCCTTGGCGCAAATCGGAATGCCATTTGTGCCTGAACTGCGTGGGGGAGTGCCCGCACGACGGGTTGAAGTTCACGTTCTTCCCGGCGGGGAGGCTGGTTGAGGGACCGAGCCTGCAACGTCGACGGGTTCTGACGGGATTGGCGGCGGGAGCGGTGGCGATTCCGCTGTTGCGGAGCACAACGGTTTTTGGAGTGGAGAAAAACGCGAAGCTTGTGCGGCCGCCGGGAGCAGTCGAGGAATCGGAGTTTCTGGCGCGATGCGTGCGGTGCGGCGAATGCATGAAGGTCTGCCCGAATAATGCGTTACAGCCGGCAGTGAGCGAGGCTGGCTTGGAAGGATTGTGGACGCCGGTGCTGGTGGCGCGCATCGGGTATTGCGAGCCGAGTTGCGTGTTGTGTTCGCAGGTTTGTCCGCCGGGAGCGATTTGGGAGATTACGCCGAAAGAGAAAGCGTGGGTTGTCGGCGTCAATAGCGAATCGAAGCCGATACGAATTGGGACGGCGTTTTACGACCGCGGGCGGTGTCTGCCTTGGGCCATGGCGACGGAATGCATCGTGTGCGAAGAATGGTGCCCGACTTCGCCGAAGGCGATTTATCTTCAAGATGAAAAAGTGATTGATGCAAAGGGGCAAGTGAAGGTGTTGAAGCAGCCGCGCGTGGATCCGGAACGCTGCGTGGGATGCGGGGCTTGCGAATATGCATGCCCAGTGCAGGGGCAGCCGGCGGTGACGGTGAGCAGCATCGGGGAGACGCGGTCGAAGACCAACCAGATTTTGTTGAATCAGAGAAAGAAGAGTGCGCGATGAGAAGAAGAGAGATGGCTCGGCGCGTTGTGACGAGCGTGGTGGTGGCGGGGATATTGCTGGCGGGCGCGAGTTGCAAAAAGAACTCGGGGCCGCAGAACCATGGATTTCCCGAGGGGAGCGAAGTGAATGGTTGGGTGAGGACCGGAGAAATACGCACGTTTGCGGCGGCGCAGTTGTCTGACTACATTGACGGCGATGCGGAGAAGTACCTGCAGGCGGGGGTGAAGAGCACATCCACTGCGGATTATAAGGCGAAGGATCAGACGCAAGTGGTGGCGGATATTTACACGATGTCCGATGCGGCGGGAGCGAAAAAGATTTTCGAGTCGGAGCCTGCCGGGGCGGCGAAGAATGCCGGAGTGGGAGAGGATTCGCGGCTGTACAAGCAGAGCCTGACGTTCCGGAAGGGCGAGTACCTGGTGAGGATTGTGGCGTATCAAGAGGCGCCGCAGCTGGAGCAGGGGATGGTGGACTTGGGGCGGGCGATTGAGTGGAAGTTGAGTCATTGAGCGTACCTCAGGGGTTAAAACCCCTGAGTGACTGGAGCTTTACGGCACGGCTGAAGCCGTGCCCTCCCGGGAGCTATTCAAGAATTCAAGAAATGGCTGTTGGTTGGAGAAAGATTTGTTGGAGGGCGGCGAGATGAACGAGAAACACGAAAAGAGCCGAAGGGAATTTCTGAAGGATATGGCCGTGGGCGCGGTGGTGGCCAAAGTGGGGCTGCTGGCGGCGACGGAGGCTGGCGCGACGGAAACCGCGGGGGACAAATCCACCGTGGTGGTTGCGAAAGACGCGCAACTGTATGGAACGAGCGCGGTGCCGGATGCGAGCCGGGTGGAGAAATTGCTGGACCACGCGATGCAGACTTTCTATGGCAGCGACGATCCGGTGACGCCGTGGAAGAAGCTGGTGAGGCCGGGCGAAGTGGTGGGACTGAAAGTGAACACGATTGCTGGGCCGGGACTCTCGAGCCACATCGTGCTGGTGGAGGCGATCTGCGAGCGCTTGCAACAGGCGGGCGTGAAGGCGAATAACATTGTGGTGTGGGACCGCACGAACCGGGAACTGGACCGCGTAGGGTACAAACTATCGAACACGGGCAACGGAGTGCGGATTCTGGGAACGGACAGCAAAGAGGTGGGGTACGAGGAAACGGTATCCGAGTTTGGCGTGGTGAAGACGCGGCTGTCGAAGCTGCTGACGCGGACGTGCGATTGCATGATCAATTTGCCGGTTCTGAAGGATCACGATCTTGCGGGAGTGACGCTGGCGTTGAAGAACATGTACGGGGTCAACAAGAATCCGGACGATCTGCATGGGAACAACTGCTGCCCGTATATCGCGGACTTGAATATGGTACCGGTGATCAAGAACAAGTTCCGGCTGGTGATTGCGGATGCGATGACGGCGTGCTACCAAAACGGGCCGATGTTCAGTCCAGAGTACACGTGGAAATATAACGGGTTGCTGGTGGCGAGCGATCCGGTGGCGATTGACAGGACGGGCTGGCAAATCATCGAGAAAAAGCGCGCGGAGCAGGGATTGAAACCGCTGGCGGAAGTGGGTAGGCCCGCGAAGTACCTCGCCGTGGCGGCGGATGCGCAGCACCGGTTGGGGACGGACGATCCGAAGCGAATCCGGCTGGTTGAGGTTTAGAGCTGTGGCGGATACGAAAGAAAACGCGGCTGCGGAGAGGGCGACGGGGATGGACCGGCGAGAGGCGATGCTGCGAATCCTGCGGCTGACGGGGATTAGCGCCGGCACGGTGGCGGCGGGGTACTGGCTGAGCATGAGGAGCGCGCGGCCGGTGGAACAATTGGTGGTGGGCGCGCGGCGGGACCACACGGTTGCGGCGAATGCGGCGCTGCCGGAACTGGCGGTGATTCGCGGGGGCAGCCCGCGGGAAATGGTGCAGAGGGCGCTGGAGGAAATGGGAGGGATACGACGATTCATCGGGCGCACGGACGTGGTGATCGTGAAACCGAACATCGCGTGGGACCGCACGCCGGAGCAAGCAGCGAACACAAATCCGGAAACGGTGGCGGAAGTGGTGCGGCAGTGCTGGGAAGCGGGCGCGAAAAAGGTGATTGTGACGGACGTGAGCTGCAACGATCCGCGGCGGTGCTTTGAACGCTCTGGAATTGCGGCGGCGGCGCGGCAAGAAGGCGCGGAGGTAATTCTGCCGGACCCATCGCGATTCAAGGAAGTGGACCTGGGCGGGGACGTGCTGCAAGCCTGGCCGGTATCTCAGCCGTTCCTGGAGGCCGACAAGATTATTAACGTGCCGATCGCGAAACATCACAGCCTGACTGGAGCGACGCTGGGAATGAAGAATTGGTACGGCATTCTGGGCGGGCAGAGGCACCGGCTACATCAACAGATTCACGAAAGCCTGGCGGACCTGGCGGATTTTATGAGGCCGACGCTGACGTTGATGGATTCCTACCGGGTGCTATTGAGGAATGGGCCCACGGGCGGGAATCTGGAAGATGTTTTGTTGAAGAAGACGCTGATTGCGGGGACGGATCCGGTGGCGCTGGATGCGTATGTGGCGAAGGCTTACTGGAACCTGGATGCGGGGGCGTTGCCGTATTTGAAAATGGCGAGCGAACGCGGGCTGGGGACGGTGGAATTTGAGAAGGTGCAGACGCGGGTTGTGGCGTTGGGCCCAAGCTGAACATCTTTCTAGCTAAACCTGAAATCTGAAATCAAAGAGGGATTCATCGCACAAAAAACGCGCGATCGAAAACCGTTCCTCACTCCACGAACTCCGTTCGGAAGAACCGCTATTGGGGGAAGGACCAGTTGCCCTGTGGCGTCACTGAGGGGTAACGCCTTCGATGATAAATATGCGGCTTTTCGCCGCGCTGTGCCTGATGGACTTGATGGCGTCGTAGGCTGGAGAATCCCACCACTCGCGGGCTTTCTGCGCGCTGTCGAATGCGATTATCACAATGCCGCCCTTAGGCGGTTCGCCCTCGAGAGGCTGGATGTTGTTGCCCCTAACGACATAGTGGTGATTGAATGGCGCCAGTGTTTCCGGCACCTTCTCGCCATATTTCTGCATCGTAGCGGGGTCCGATACTTCGACTTCCGCGATAACGTAGCCAGGGGGCGTTTTGACCTGCTGCGCATGAATCGCCCCGGCGCCAGCAACGCCGATTGAGACGCCAGCTAGAACTGCCAGCACTAGTTTGTGGTTTGTTTTCATAGTTTCGTTCTCCTTCGTGCGAATTGGAGACCACACGCTAGCCCCTATGAGGGGATTTAACAAATTGGAGCACGCCTCGTAGTGGAAAGTCCAACACTTAGTCGCGGCCATCGAGCTTAAAGGGAGACGCCGCGCTTCCAGGGGATGAAGTCGTCCTGGGCGAGGAGTTCGGCTTTTGTGCGGAGTTCGCCGCTGGCGATTTGGATTACGTGAGTCAGGATTTGCTCGCCCATTTGAGCGATGGTTTTTTCGCCGGTGATGATGCCGCCCGCATCGATGTCAATGATATCGGGCATGCGCTGGGCTAGATTTGAGTTGGTGGAGATTTTCAGTACCGGGGCGACGGGATTGCCGGTGGGCGTGCCCAGCCCGGTGGTGAACAAGACCACGTTGGCGCCGGCACCCACCTGCGCGGTGACACATTCCACATCATTTCCCGGCGTGCACTGAAGATGCAGGCCTGGAACGGTGGAATATTCGGGATAATCGAGGACCGCCGTGACAGGCGACGTGCCGCCCTTTTTGGCTGCACCTGCCGATTTCATGGCATCGGTGAGCAAGCCATCGCGGATATTTCCGGGCGAAGGATTCATCTCAAAAGTGGCGCGAACGGCTTTGGCGCGCGCGGCATAGTCGCTCATGAGTTGCATGAAGCGGCTGGAAACTTCTTCACTGACACAGCGATTGATGAGTTCCTGTTCGACGCCACAGAGTTCGGGAAATTCGGAGAGAATTCCCTTCCCGCCAAGAGCGACGAGGAGATCGGCGGTGTGGCCGATGGCGGGGTTGGCGGAGAGACCGGAGAAGCCGTCGGAGCCGCCGCACTTTAGGCCGAGGGTGAGTTGCGAGAGGGGGGCTGGTTCGCGGGTGGATTTGTTTGCTTCGATCAGCCCCAGAAAGGTTTCGCGGATGGCTTCGCAGAGCATGGCGGATTCCGAGGCGCTTTTCTGCTGCTCGAAGATGAGAAGAGGTTTGCAGAAATGGGGATCGCGGTGCTTTAGTTCCTCGAGCAAAATGGGAATTTGCGCGTGCTGGCAGCCCAGGCTGAGAACGGTGGCACCAGCTACGTTGGGATGGTGAATGTAACCGGCGAGCAGGGCGCAAAGATTGCGGGAATCCTCGTGAGTGCCGCCGCAGCCGCCTTCGTGAGCGAGGAATTTGATGCCGTCGATGTTCTGAAAAGTTTTGGGTGACGCGGGCCCCCGGGGCGATTGTGTTAGGGAGAATTCCTTGATTTGCTGGGTGTCGCCCTGGCGATAGAGGCGGGCGAGTTCCGCAACCTGACGGCGATAGATCTGCGGCGGAGTGAATCCCAATTCTTCCTCGAAGGCTTGCTTCAGAACATGCAGATTTCTGTTTTCGCAAAAAACGAGAGGAAGGACGATCCAGTAGTTGCGGGTGCCTACCTGGCCGTCGGGCCTGTGAAAGCCGAGAAACGATTTCGATTGCCAAGGAGAAACATCGGGCGGGGTCCAGCGCGCGGCACCTTCTTTTGCGTGGAAGGAAGCGGCGGCGGGGCGGATATTGCGCGTGGAGAGGAGTTCGCCGCGTTGAAGATTCTGGGTGGGTTTGCCGACGAGGACGCCGTACATGATGATGTCTTCACCGGCAGAGACGTTTTGGGTGAGGAATTTATGTTTGGCGGGGACATCGGAGAGCAGGAGGTAGTCCTGATCCGACGAGGTGACGGTTGCGCCTTTGGGAAGATCGGTGAGGGCGACGAGAACGTTGTCGCGAGGGTCGAGCCGGAGGACTTTATTTTCGGATGCGTTGCTATGTGGCACTTTGGATCTGCCTCTTTCCACTCCGACTGGCAGAGTTTGATTCATTAAACGACCAACGAGCGCCCCTCAGACGGTAAACCCATCATTCCGAGGGAGGCGAGGAATCTCTCGCCGGTGGAATCCCAAGAAAAGAGAGATTCCTCACTTCGCAGACTCCGTTCGGAATGACGGGATGACACTTCTTTTCCGAGAGTTGCGCTGCTCGTCGTTCTGGGTAAAGAGCCGCGCCATCCCGGTGGCCGTTTGTGAGATTGCTTCTCCATGAAGATCGAGAGTGACGCGCGAATGTTTCAACTTGAGATTTTGAGTCAGGCGACAGAAGAGAGTTTATATCACGACGAGACAGTGTTGCTGGTCGGAGTTTGAATGGGGTTGGCACTCTTCGCTTGCGTTTCGGTCTGTGCGAGCGAGGTGGGGAAGGTAAAGCGAGGAGAGTAAGGCGACAAAGTTCAACCTTTAAGTCTTTACTGGACAGTATCCTGGGCCCACATTCCCAAAATGGGACACTTGGTGCATGAGATCCAGCGGCGTCCAGTATCGGAACAGAAGCGAGAGAGGTTCAGGTAACGCGTTAATCGTTAACCGTTTAGCGACAGCTGTCCTTCCCCGGCGGAAGACCCCCTGCAAGGCAGTTTCTAATAGAAAGCGAGCCCGTAACGGCTGCTATTGGGACCCTCCCCGCTTCCCAAGCAAAAGCTCCTTGAGCTTTTTCAGCGGGTTCAACGGCAATCTCGCTCATTACCTGAGGAACGAGTTTCACCAACGTTCGTTGTGTGAGCGTAGAGAACGAGTAAGGCAACAGGATCAGCGGGAGGAAGGCAATGCAAGGCAAGAGGACGTTGCAAGCTGGAGTTTTGCTGGCAGTAGCGGCGGCGTTGACATTCCTTGGTGTGGCCATGCCCGGAGGTGGAGGCGTGGTGAGACACGAGCGCGTGCCGGAATTCCGGGATTGGAGCACGCGACACGTCGTCTATTCGAACTGGGGCTACTTCGCCGATGTAAATAAGGCGAGTGCCGACCCGCGAGCGATTTTCAGTTGGCGCGAACGGCCGGAGAGCATGCGCTACCGATTTCCGCCGACGCATCCCATTCCGCGGCCCCTGCCACGACCACATCCAGTGGCTTCCACGTTGCAGAGAGACTGGAGCATTTACCTGGGGACGGCCGGGACAGCACCTTCGATGTATCCGGCAAAATACAGCTTTGACGTGACGCAAGCGCCGAGTTGCGCCAACGACTACGTGGTATTCCCGATCGCCGCGAAGGGCAGCGGCACGCAGCCGAATCTAGTGGCCTTCAACCAGCTTTACAGCGGTACGGTGGGCGCCAATGGGATCTGCAATCGCACGGCGAGCAGTTCTGACCTGGGCACGACGGCGGAAGTTTATTGGTCGTACAACGTCCAGGGGATCACAGGAGGAGGGGCGGTGCCGACCTCACCAGTGATTTCGTTTGACCCAAACAATACGAGCAATACGGGAACGGCGATTGCGTTTGTGGAATCGATTAGCGGAAGCGCGGCGCACTTTCACGTTCTGGCGTTCAAGGCAGGGGATGGAGTGGTTGCAACGAACCTGCAGAATGTGCTGGTACCCAAGACAATCAGCAGTTTCACAGCGAATGCGCCTGTGGCGGGGAGCGGAACCGCAACGGACCTGTCGCTGGGCAGCTCCAAGACGGGGACGGTGACACTTTCGTCGCCGTTTGTGGACTACGTGCGCGACGTGGCCTACGTGGGAAACGATGTCGGGATTTTGTATCGCGTCAAGGATGTTTTTTGCACGTCGGTAAATCCGGATTGCAAGGGCGGCAGCAAGCCAGCGCCAAGCCTCGACGCAAGCTGGGGCACGGGCGGAGCGGTAACGGTGTGCAGCGGAGTGCTGACCGGGCCGGTGCTGGATTTTGTGACGCTCAATGTGTACGTAGGTTGCTCGGATGGAAAACTGTATTCCGTTTCGCAGACGGGAACGGTGAAGTCGCTGGTGGTGGGCGATGGGACTGCGAGCAAGACGTATGGAGCGATCGTGGACCCGCCCGTTGTGGATGGCGTAAACGGATTTGTTTACGCCGTGAGCGGGTCGGGCAACGCTGGTGCAAATGGTGTGCTGGTGCAGGCCAAGATGGATTTGAGTTCCCCGCTGGTGGCGCAAATTGGCGACGGCAATCAGTGCAACATGCATGCCCCAGTCTTCAACAACATCTACTACACCAGCCCGACGACCGCGGGTGCGCTGATTTATGTAGCGGGAGTTGCCGGGGCAGTGAGCCAACCCTGCTCGGTGAGTTCAACGACGACCGCGACGACCGGGGATATCCATATATATGGCGTCGGATTCGGGGCGGGCGGAGGGATGACCGCCGGGGTACCCGCGAATAGCCTTGATGCCGGCGGCGGCCCAGGCGCGGAATGGGCTCCGCTGCTTGAGTTTTATAACGCAACCACGTCCACGGATTGGCTGTTTGTCGCGGCCTTGCAAAGTAACCAGACGAACATGGCCACGGTGAATATTACGTCGAGCGCTTTCGGAGCGTTTGCCAACTTTGTGGAATATGGATTGGGCCCCAGCGGAATGATCGTGGATAACAACAGCGCATCCGCGCAGGCGGCCAGCATTTATTTCAATGCACAGGGAGAGAACGCAGGCTGCAGCAACAATACAAATCCTTCGGTATTGACTGACACCGGGGGATGCGCGGTGAAACTTACGCAGTCGGGGTTGGAATGAAAGAAGCCCGCAAGAGCGGAGCCGGCGAAGAGCAGACCGGCGGCTCCGATGAAGCAAAGAAGAAGCGGCCATACGTTAAGCCGTCGTTCGAATACGAACGGGTGTTTGAGACGATGGCGCTGGCTTGCGGAAAACTTTCGCCAACGCAAGCGCAATGCCGATTTAACCGGAAAAACTCTTGAGCCGCCAGCCGCCCATGAAAATAGCAACGCCATCACGAGACGCCTTGAAACTGGAACTAGCCGCAGAGGTATTGCGGGAATTCGCCGAGGTGCAATTCGTTGCGCGCGGGAGCAGCATGCTGCCGACAATCTATCCGGGTGACTGCTTGATGGTGAGGGCCTTTGGAGATGGCGGGCCGCGATGCGGTGACATTGTTCTCTACCGGCGAGGCGATGAATTCCGCGTGCATCGCCTGGTGAGGATTTTGGGAGAGGGATCGGCAACGATTTATGTTTTGCGAGGCGACGCATTGACGGAGGAGGACGCGCCGGTACGTGGCGGCGAACTGCTGGGGCGGGTCACTTCGCTTGCCCGGCGGGAAAAGTTTTTGAAGCTGAGAAGACCGATAGGAGTGGGGCAGTGCGTTCTCCGCTTGATGGTACGGCAATCTAAGATCGCCGGCGCGCTTCTGTTGGGCTGGCATGCGATGCAGGAGCGGTATTTTCCCGGGGCTGAGTCACTGGCGGCAGGGGCTGGCAAAACAAGAGCGGAGTATCTGTGATGCCGCCTAGCGTTTTGATCGATGAAGGGATTGTAGAGCGCGCACTGGAGTCCGCCGGAGTGACCGTGGAGATAGGCGGCGTGGCAATTGAGTTGCGAACCAGCGATTCTGATTTTCGCAAAGTCATTGAGGAACGGTATGCGGGGTTCTTGAATCCGTGCGCGGCACCCGCATGCAGATTTGAAATTCATTTGACCGCAGATCGAGAACCGGGCGAGGAGGATGTCAGCGTCTTCCGGCGGGGTTCGACATGGTGCCTGCAACGCGGCGATTTCCGCGCGGAATGGGATCTGGAGCGGCGGGAGGGCTGGATTCGCCAGTGCGCTAATCCCTATTCGATTGATTCAGTGCTGCGCATCACGCATTCGCTGCTGCTGGCGATGGAGGGCGGCTTCCAGATGCACGCATCGAGCGCGATACGGAAGGGTCGCGCGTTTTTGTTCGCAGGAGTTTCCGGCGTGGGGAAAACCACGATCGTGAGGCTTGCACCACGCGACGCCGTGGTTCTTACCGACGAGATTTCTTATGTTAGGCGAATCGCCGATGGTTACCGGGCGTATGGGACGCCGTTTGCGGGTGAGTTGGCGCGGCCGGGTGCAAATGCATCGGCGGTGGTGCAACGAGTGTGCCTGCTGAAGCAAGGCCGAGAGAATCGGCTACGGCCGGTGAAGCGGGCCGACGCGATACGCGCGCTGATGCGGCACGTTTTATTTTTCGCGCAGGACAACGAGTTGGTCGACCGAGTTCTGGATGCGGTGGTGCACTTTGCGTCGAGCGTGGAAGTGATGGAAATGGAATTCACGCCCGATTGCCGAGCTTGGGAGATGGTGCGATGAAGGAATGCTACGTAGCACGCAGCCGAAGCGTGGCGGCGCGGCAACTGGGCGAAGAGATGGTGATCATGTCGGCGGCGGATTCGACGCTGTTTAACCTGAACCCGATTGCCGCGTTGATTTGGAAGGCGGCTGACGGCAAGACACCGTTAACGAAGATTGTGGCAGAGCAGATTTGCCCGGAGTTTGCTGTGGAGGAAGGGGAAGCGCTGCGGGATGCGGAGGGATTTGTGAGGGAGTTGGCGGCCCACGGAATATTGCTGCTGGCGGAAACTCCGATTGCGGAAACGAGCGTGCGGGTGGACAAGACGCGATGAGCTTGATGGAGCAGGTGAACCGCAAGGCGCTGGGACTGGGCGTGCCGTTGAGCGTGCATCTGGACGTGACGTACCGGTGTAACGAGCGCTGCGAACACTGCTACCTGGAGCACGAGGGGACAGACGAGCTGACGACGGACGAGATCCGTGATTTTCTTGCACAGTTGGCAGAAGCCGGCACATTTTTTCTGACTATCAGCGGAGGCGAACCGCTGCTGCGGCGCGACTGCTTTGAGATTATCGAATATGCGCGCGGGTTGAAATTCAACGTCAAGCTGAAAACGAATGCAGTGCTGGTGGGGAAGGAGGAAGCGCGGCGACTGCGGGATGCCGGGGTTGAACAGGTGCAGGTGAGCGTGTATTCGCATAAGGCGGAGATCCACGATGGGATCACGAAATTGCCGGGATCGCTGGCGCGAACGCTGGAAGGCATCCGGCTGATGCGCGAGGCGGGATTGAAGGTCACGCTGGCGAATGTTTTGATGCGGAGCAACGCGGCGGATTACTTTGGTGTGGGGGAGTTAGCCGCAGTGACGGGCGCGCAGTACACGCTGGATCCAACGATTACGCCGATGCTGAACGGGGATTCGTCGATTCTTGGGCTGCGCTTGCCGAGTGAAAGCTTGCGCACGGTTTTTCGGGATGAGCGATTGGTGGGCGATGTGGGGGAATTTTGCGCGCCGCCCGCCCCCATTGGTGACGACATTCGCGAAGGCATTCCGTGCAGCGCCGGGCATACCTCGTGTTACGTATCGCCGCGGGGCGAGGTTTATCCCTGCGTGCAGTTTCCACTGGCTTGCGGGAGTTTGCGGCGGCAATCGTTCGCGGAGATTTGGGCGGAGTCGGCGCAATTGCGGGAAGTCCGAGGGATTCGCGCGAAGGATCTTTCGACATGCTCGACGTGCGCGCATCTGGGAACGTGTACGCGGTGCCCGGGACTGGCGTTTATGGAAGGGAATATGCGGGGACCATCGTCGGCGGATTGCGAGAAATCGTATGTGAGGACGGGCGTGGTTACGGCGGGGATGATGAGGGAGGAAGGATTTTCGGGGCGGGGCGTGGGGCGGATGGAGTTGGTGCAGATTCGGTTGTGATGGGTGGTAGGACATTTATTGAATTTCGGCGAGAGCGGATCGAGTTGTGCTTGACGGTTACTTGGCGGCCCGCCGTGGACGGCGGGCCCTACAACGGCAAGAAGAACCCAAGAGAAAAGCCGCGGGGCTCGCGCAAGAAAGCGGCGGGCTGAATAAAGCGCGGACTTTCCCTGCGCCACATGGGAGAGCTGAATTAGCGGGTGGCTAGCATTAGATTGGCGGGGCCGGGGAGGCGGACGCGGGTGATGTTTTGGAAGGCAGCTTCGCGCAGCCACTCGGCGTATTCGTTTTCACTGTAGGTGCTACCTTCTCGCGTGCCTACCAGCATGTTCAAGGCAAAGAGGGCGGCTTGCTTGGGCGAAGTCTTGTCGGCTTCGAGAATGAAATCGCTGATGACGATGCGGCCGTTGGGCGCCAGCGCGGCGTGAGCGCGCTTCAGAAGGCCGCGATTCTCGTCGGGGCCGAGCATGTGGCAAATGGCAGAGATGAGAATGAGGTCGAATCCTTGCCCGAAGGAATCCTTGCGAAGATCGCCGGGGCGGGGTTTGATGCGCTGGGCGAGGCCTGCCTGATCGATGTGGCCCTGTGCGATGGAGAGGACGTCGGGAAGGTCCAGCAATTCGACTTGAAGCGATGGGTTGGCTTGCGCAAAGGCGATGGAATAAGCGCCGGAACCGCCGCCGACGTCGAGCATTTTATGTAAGCCCTGGACGCCTACGGCTTGGACCACATGCGGGGCGCGCGATTGGGCGTAGTGGTGCATCGCGGCGATGAAAGACTCCGTCCAATTGGCGCTGGGCCCGGAGGACTCCTGGCGTCCCGTGGAAGTTCCTGAGCGGATGCAATCGGTGAGCGTGGACCAGCGAGGCCAGAGGTTGACGATATGCATCATCGCGGCGCGCGCATCGTCGGGGGATTTGCCGCCGAAGAATCGCGCGGTTACGGGCGTGGTGTGGAAGAAGGCTTCGGTTTTGGTCAACATGCCCATGGATGTGAGTGCGTTCAGAAGCATTTCTGTTGAGCGGGGATGGGTGGCGAGTTTAGCGGCGACCTGGCTTGCGGTGGCGCCATCGCCTACGGCCGGAAAAATGTTCAGTTCGATGGCGGTGAGGATCGCGCGGCTCTCCTGAAAACCACGGATGGTGAGAAGGAGATCTTCGGGAAGTTCATGAGAGGCGTTGAGAGCTTCGCAATTGGCGGGAGTGGACATGGTGCACCTCGAATTTGACTTCATTCGGCTGTGAGACTAATGCTACTTCCGTGGATGCCTCAAGTACAACGCCGATTGAATTGCGCGGCGCCGGGCGGGATACATGGACCGTGCGGGCCGTTCTGATATTGATTGGGTTTACCGCGGTGATTGCGCAGATTGTGTTGATGCGCGAGCTGATGGTGGTTTTTTGCGGGAATGAAATGTCGCTGGGGTTGATGCTGGCGAGCTGGCTGGTTTGGACGGCGATCGGAAGCGGGGGGCTGGGGCGGTGGGCTGCGAGGACGCGTAGGCCTCGGCGGTTGATGGCCGGGCTGGAAGTGAGTGTTGGGCTGGCTTTTCCCTTGGCGATTTATTCCGCGCGCGCTAGCAGGGGAATGTTTCCGTCCGTGCCTGGGGAGATTCTGGGGCCGGGGCCGATGGCTTTGACCTCGCTCGTCGTGTTGAGTGCTTTTTGCGTGCTTTCGGGGGGATTGTTTGCGGTGGGCAGCCGGCTTTTTGCCGAAGAGACGGGGACATCAACGACGACGGGATCGAGCAACGTTTATCTTCTGGAGACGCTGGGATCGGGGGTGGGCGGAGTGCTGGCTAGCCTGCTGCTGATTCGGTATTTGACTAGCTTCCAGATCGCGGCGGTACTGTGCTTGCTGAATTTTGTGGGGGCTGCGAGCTTGGCGATTGGCTCAGTGCGACGGCGGAGAGTTGTGTGGGTGGCGCTGGTTGTGTCGTTCGTGATTCTGGTGGTTCCGTTCGGGTGCGCCTGGTTGGAGAAGATATCGCTGAAGCAGCTATGGAGCGGGTTCGATCTGGTGGCGGCGCAGAATTCCGTTTACGGCAACCTGGCGATTGTGCAGACCGAAGGGACACGGAGCTTGTTTGAGAATGGGCTGGCCGCATTTCATGTGCCTGACCCTGCGGCCGCGGAAGAGGCGGTGCACTTTGCGTTGCTGCAGCATGCGGCGCCGAAGAGCCTTTTATTGATTGGTGGCGGATTGAACGGGAGTGTTGCGCAGGCGCTGCAGCATCCCAGCCTGGAGCGAATCGATTACGTGGAGTTGGATCCAACGGTGCTGGGATTGGCGAAAAATTATTTCCCCGGGGAGTGGGCGGCGTTGAGCGCAAACCCACGAGTGCATGTGCACAATGTGGATGGCCGCTTGTTTTTGAGGACGACGAATTTTAAGTTTGACGTGATCATCGTGAATTTGCCAGACCCGCAGACGGCGCAGCTCAACCGGTTTTATACGCTGGAGTTTTTTCGGGAGGCGGCGGGGAGGCTTACGCCGACGGGAGTGTATTCGTTTCAATTGAAGGGTTCCGAGGATTACATCAGCCCGGACCTGGCTGAATTTCTGCGCTGCATCAACAAGACTTTGCGAGAAGCATTTGCGGAAGTGACTACCATCCCCGGTGACACGGTACATTTTTTTGCGGCGGCGGGAAGAGGAAGCTTGACGAATGATGCGCAGGAACTGGTGGCGCGAATGCGAGCGCGAGGGATTCGGGCACAGTACGTGGGAGAGAACTATCTGCCCTACCGGATGATGCCGGACCGCATGATGGAGCTGGAAACGCAGATTCGCCCGGAGGCGGAGACGCGGACAAACCGGGACTTCGCGCCAATTGCCTATTATTTCGACGTAGCGTTGTGGAGCACGAAGTTTAACGGGGCGTACCGGCGCGTGTTTCAGACGATGGCGGGGATTCGATTTGGTCCGCTGGCGGCGGGGCTCGGACTGGCGCTGCTGGGGCTGGTTGGAATTGCGGGGTGGGTGACTGGCGCGGAAAATCGCGCACGGGCTAACGCAGGGTTTTGTACTGCGGCGATGGGACTCACATTGATCGGGCTGGAATTGCTGCTTCTGCTGGCATTTCAGGCGATTTATGGTTACGTGTACCAGCAACTGGCGATCATCATCGCGGGGTTTATGTTGGGAATGGCGCTGGGGAGCCGTTGGGGATTGCGGGGTGCTGCCCGTGCCACTGGCGCGAAAGACGCGCGGCGACTCTTCTACCTGCAATTGCTGGCGAGCGTCTCGCCCCTTGTTCTCTATGCGCTGTTTGAGGGACTGGCTGCGATCAAGAATCCCGCGACCGTTTTTTTGGCGAGCCAGATTTTGTTTCCAACGCTGGGAATTTTGTGCGGGATTTTCGGCGGCTATCAATTTGCGGTGGCGACGCGAATCTTTTTTGCAAATTCGGGAGGCAAAGGAACGGGACCGGGAACGCTATATGCGCTGGACCTGGCGGGGGCTTGCGTGGGAGCGGTGGTACTCAGCATGTATCTGGTGCCCGTGTTCGGATTCCGGGAAACAGCGTGGCTTATGGCCGTTGTGAATCTGGCACCAGCGGCCCTTGCCGGGCTGTTGGCTTTTGGATGGCGGGCTGCTCCGGCGTAGCGGGTGCGGGGGCTTTGTTTTCACCGAAGACGACCGCGGAAAAAGCAAAAATATCGGTGTCTTCCTCCTGCCAAGCCTGGCGAGAGAGCCCGGCCTTGCGGCCCAATTCCTCGAGATAGGTTTTGCGGTCCCAACCTTGCTCGGTGGGAACTTGCGGGAGAAAAATTCCCTCGTTGCGGCCCTGGACCATCAGAAGGCCATCGCGACCAATGCGGATGTCCTTGAAATCCAACACGTGGTGGAAGGGGGAGAGGACGGAGATTTCGTATTGCAATGCGGGGAGTTCGGCTGAGTCCACCGGAGGAAAGCGGGGATCGCGGAGAGCAGCGAGAGCGGCGGCATCGCGCACCGCGAGATAGAGGGGCTTTTCGGCCGTGGTCAAGCCGATGCAGCCGCGGAGTTCACCTCTTTCGGTGAGGGTGACGAAGGCGCCGCGCTCCTGCTGGAATGCGGAGTAATCAGAGGCCGGCGGCTCGTACATTTTCTGTTCGCGAACGGCCGTCTCGACTGATTTTTTCGCCAACTGGATCAGGGCGTCTTTCTCTTTTGGAGTGAAGGAGAAGGGGTCTGCCTGGGCGGAGTGGTTATCCGAGTGGAGCAGAGCTACAGCGCCGTAGCCGACTACGCGGCTGTTGTCGCCGGTGACATCGCCAGTATTCGCGTATTTTAGGATTTTGGCTTGATTGGCGCCGAGGCGCTCGGCGGCGATCATGGTGGAGACGATGGGACCTCCGCCGCACGCTTCCCAAATGCGCCGTTCGAAGTTCTGAGAGAGGCTGAGGTAATCCCACTCGGAGATGGCTTTCAAAGTCTTGTGATCCATCGCCGAGGCTTCGTCGTAAGTGTGGTAATGCGAGAGATCAGAACTGGCCACGATGAGGGTGTTCGTGCCCTTGAGCAATTTGGCGAGGGCAAGGCCGAGGGTGCGTTCGATTTCATAGTTTTGATCGCCCATGACGATGGGAACGAGCTTGAAATCACCAAGCACAGTTTGCAGGAAGGGGAGTTGCACTTCGAGGGCATGCTCGCCTTGCTCCTGGGCAGGAGTGTGGCCGCGGCTGGAAAGGCGGATGAGCGAACTGGATTTAGCCAGTTTGGCGGCGAACTCTTTGTCCACGGGGACATTGCCGAGCGGAGTGGCGTAGGCATCACCGTCATATACCGAAACGAACGAGAAGGCCTCGAAATGAGAGGGGGCAATCACAACGACGCGATCAAACTTTTTGCCTTTGAGGAGCGCGTAACTGTGCGCAGCTACTTTGCCGGAATAGATGTAGCCTGCATGGGGAGCGACCAGAGCCACCAAGTTTCCCGTGAGCGGCGGCACGGTGGCTTGGGCCAGATCGTCATTAATCATGCGGCGGAGTTCTTCAGGTGATGCGGGGTAGAACTGGCCGGCGACGGCGGGTTGACGGACCAGCGGTTTTTCGTCGGCGCGCCTGGTATCGCCGGAAAGTTGGACGGCGAAGAAGACAGACAAGAGGAAAACTACGGGACGGAATGTTTTATTCATAGATTTATTCTCGTAGGTATCTCATTCGATCATAGGGCCTGGCTCAGGGGTTTCGATCCCTGAAATTCTGGAGCTTTCGGGACGGCTAAACAGGCTGCCGGAAACGGGATTTGGTCCGTCAAGCCGATCGAAACAAGGAATATCTTCCTAGCAGCAACCCAAGAGGAGAGGGATTCCTCACTCCGCGGACTCCGTTCGGAATGACGGGACGATGCTTTTTCCGTGAGCTGAGCCGTTTGGTGCGTTCCGGGAAAGAGCCGTGCCTCCCCTAAAACTAATCGAAAAACAGTCACCATCCTTTCACTTACGGCGCGCGAAGAGCGCGTCAATACGCATCACGACCAGACGCCCGGGATGGGTTGTTGGCAGTATTCGCATTTACCTTTCCTGAGGTGGATTTCTTGCGTCGTCAGGCCGATGCGTTTGATCACGGTGCGGCCGCATTTGGGGCAATAGGTGCTTTCCGCTGGATGCCCCGGAACATTGCCAAAATAGACGTAGTGGAGGCCCTCGGCGTCGGCGATGGCCTTGGCGCGTTCAAGCGTCTCGACGGGAGTGGGCGGAAGATTTTTCAACAAGTATTGCGGGTAGAAGCGGGAGAAGTGAAGAGGGACGTCCGCGCCGAGGTTCGATTTGACCCATTGGGCCAGGGCGCGAAATTCGGCGTCGGAGTCGTTCAACGTGGGGACAACCAGATAGACAAGTTCGGTCCACATGCCGAGTTTGCGCATGGTAACGATGGCGTCGAGAACGGGCTTGAGTTCACCATTGACGACTTCCTTGTAATACTTCTCCGAGAAGGCTTTCAGATCCACCTTGATGGCATCCACGGATTGACAGAGTTTCTTGAGGGGCTCCTGCTGGATAAAACCGCCGCTGACGACCACGCTCTTGATGCCCGAAACGTGAGCGGCTTCGGCGGCATCACGCATGAACTCATAGAAGACAACGGGTTCGCTGTAGGTGTAGGCGATGGCCGGGCAGCGATTCTGCTGGGCCAGACTGGCGAGATCCTTGGGAGGCAAATAGTTGCTGCGAACCTGCTCCGGGCGGGATTGCGAGATGTCCCAATTCTGACAGAACTTGCAATTCACGTTGCAGCCCGCCGTGGCGATGGAAAACGCCAGCGTCCCGGGATTGAAATGGAACAAGGGCTTCTTTTCGATGGGATCGATGTGAGCGGCGCAAACGCGGGAATGCACCAGGGTGTAGTAGGTGCCGCCGCGATTTTCGCGAACGCCGCAGTAGCCGCGCTCGCGATCATCAATGACGCATTCGCGCGGGCAAAGCTTGCAGCGGGTTTTCTTGAAGGGGAGCTTTTCGTAAAACTGTGCTTCGACGATGAAGCGGGAATCCTCGGCGGACGCGGAACCGGCGGCTAGGGCGAGGGTGGGCCAGCCTGTCGCACAGGCGGCTAGACAAGGAAGGGTGGCGAGTTTGAGGAATGATCGGCGATCATGCGCGGAAGGGGGAAAATCCGTTAAGGAGTCGAGCGCGGAGTTGCGGGGCAGTTCATCAGCGGCGCGCGGTTGGCGGAGAAGATCATGGGGAAAGCGAATCGCTTCGGAATTGAACGCATTGGGTGGTTTGGGCATGTGAAGCATCTTGCAGAGGCTCAGACCTCTTTTTGTTCAATCTGGCCTGGGTCGTTTGTGCCCAGGCGGTGATTCGAGTCGGCAGCCGTCGCAATATAGTTTGGCGCACGGTTCAGTTCGCGCAGTGATTTAAGACCGTGCTCGGCTCTTTTTTGCTCAAGGATGTGCCAGCCGGTGTAGTCCAGGGCAACGGGGTCGCGCGAAATAAGCAGCGCGTTGCAGGGCCAAGTCCATTGAGGCATGAAGGAGGGGCCACCTTCGTATTGCGCCGTGGTGGCATCGCATATATGCAGGCGGACCTTTTGGCGAATGGGGGAAAGCATGTTAACGTCGGCAACGTAGGGATCGCCGACGGTGAGGTGGTACTTGTTGGGATTATGGATGGCGCCGAACATGTTTTTGAGAGCCAAGGTGACACCGGCGATCGAGTGATCCTTGAGAACGGGAAGATTGATCACGGCGTCGCAGACCTGAGTGAGCGTCTTCGATAAGCAACTGCCAACGCTTCCGTAGATGGAGAGATCTTCTTCGTAGCCCAGCGTTTCGTTGCCGAAGCAGCGGAGGCGGTCCGGGTGGGTGGCAATGTGGAATCCGGCGCTTTCCAAGTCTTCATTCAAGCGGTCCCAGATGATGATGTTTTTTTGCGGGACGCCGGCGTCCTGCAGGCGCTGGCAGACGAGTTGGATCAGGAGGACGTTTGTAGAAATGCCGCGGCCGGCGAGGCCGTTGACCTTCAGACCCACGATTTCGCCAGGGTGGAACAGTTTTTTCCAGGCTTCCAAGGGAGAGTCCGCGGCGAGGAGCGCCTGCATGGCGCGGTCGAGCATGTTGAGAAGGCGGGTGGAATCCAAGGTGGAGCCAGCGCCGCGAAGGAGCGGGTCTCGGGAAATGACTACCCTGGATTTTTCCAGTGCGGAGAAGAAAGGAGAGTGATTAGAAGTTCCACCCACGAGCACAGCGGTTGCGGCACACGTTTTGAGGAAATCGCGGCGGTTGGGTTGCAGCCTGTGGCTCATGGAGGGCCTAGGAGGGTCCGGGGAGCGAGCCGGGCACTTCTAGTTTGTTTTTACCACTTTGGGGTGTTCGTGGCAAAACCAAAGGAGAAGAAAGGGGTGAAATTGACGTTTTGACATAGTTGGGGGCGAAGACCTGAGAGTCCTTGAAATGTGAAGTCGCAGATGGATTCCTCCACTCCGGGGCGGCAAAAGGCGCCGTCCCTCCGGTCGGAATGACAAGACTGCTGGGTTTTGCCGGTTACGGCTGTGTGCGTAAAAGCGGCGGCTAGCCGCCGCACTCCAAAATTGGATCAGGGGGCGGCGGTTGTGGCGGTTGGGCCGGTGTATTGGTTGATGTGCTCGAGATCCTTGAGGTGGTTGTACCAGGTGAACTTGAGGATGATCGAGGTGATGGCCACGATGGCGAAGGTGATGGCGGCGGTTTGCAGTCTCCACGTGACGATGTACATGGGCAGGGCGACGAGGGCGATCTGCCAGACGATGCCGATCACAATGTTGAACATGTCGCGGGGAAAATCCTTGTTTTTTTGGAATGAGGGATCTTCCTGGAGGACTTTTTTCAGGATGGGACCCCAGAAGCCCCAGGGGCGAACGCGGCGGTAGAAATCCTTCAAAACTTCTTCATCTTCAGGCGCGGTCAAATAGGTGCCGAGGAAGCAGCCAATGAGGGATAGAAGGAAGACAAGGCCAAAGCCGACGGAGACTTCCAGATTCAGGGAATGCGCGCGGCCAAAGGCCTGGAGCGGCTGGATCATGAGGAGAAGCTTGGGAAGGGTGAGCGAGGCGGAAATGCCCGCGGCCATGCCCCAAAAATAACCGTAGCCATTAAAGCGCCACCAATACCATTTCAAGACGTTGGCAGCCGTGTAGCCACCCCAGAGGGCGGTGACAATCCAGATGACGACGCCATTCACGCTGGTGACGTACCAGCCGAGCAAGATGCCGAGGAGAACGACCACAAAAGAACTGAGGTAGCTGAGGCGAACGTAGGTCTTCGGGCTGGCATGGGGATTGATGAAGCGCTTGTAGATGTCGTTGACGAAATAGGGAGGAGCGGCGTTGACGGTGGCGGCGAAGTTGGACATATAGGCAGCCAGCAATCCGGCGATGAGCACGCCGAGGAGGCCTGCGGGAACAAAGCGGCCGAGTGCATAAGGAAGAATGCGCTCGAAATCCATGTTGGTGCCCATGCCGCGAATCTCGTCGCCAAAGAACACAATAGCCAGGACGGTGAGGCCGGTGATGAGGAAATAGCGCGGGAAGGTGAGCACGACGTTCACCCAACCGCTCATCATGGAGGCTTCGCGCGGGTTCTTGCAGGAAAGAATGCGCTGCATGTCGTAGTTTGGCGCGGGGCCCGCGGCGCTGATCAAGATGCCTTTGAAGAGGAGCATCATCACGAAGAAGCCGAAGAGGCCGTAGCCGTCCTGGGCGATGCGGTCGGTTGCCGAGGGCACGAGCGTGGACCAATCCAGATTGAGGTGCCAGCCAAAGAAGATGTTGTCCCAGCCAGCGGGGATGAAGTGCTGCAGTGTGCCCGGGGCGACCTTCATCATGGCGATGATGCCGACGGCGAAGGAAGCGACAGAAAGGATGCAGAACTGGAGGACTTCGGTGATGACCACGCTGAACATGCCGCCTTTAATGACGTAGAGGGCGGTGATGGCGATGAGCAGGAGGGCGTACTGATTCACGCTGAGATGCCAGGGGAGGAAGGTGGCGGCAAATTTGCCGATGCCTTTGAAGCCGTAGGTGAAGAATCCGATGATGCTGATGAAGGCGTAAATGACGACGATGATGTGGGCGAGTTGCGCGCCGCGGCCTTTTCCGAAGCGGGTCTGAATCCACTCGGCGCCGGTCATCACATTCGAGCGGCGCAGCCAAGTGGAGAGATAGACCATGAGGAAAACCTGGTTGAAGGTGGGCCAAAGCCAGGGAATCCAGACGCTTTTGACGCCGTACACGAACATCCAATAGACCAGCAGCATGGTGCCGCTGATATCGAACATGCCCGAGGCATTGGAGATGCCGAGGACGTACCAGGGCATGACGTTGCCGCCCAGGAAGTAGGCCTTCATATCGCGAGAGGCGCGATGGGAAACCCAATAGCCGATGAGAACGGAAAGAGCGAGGTAGGCAACGATGATGGCGATGTCAATGTAATGCAGATGCAAGGTACACCTCAAATGGTGCGTCCAGCCGCGCAAGGTGCTCCGTTTGCGCGGTCAGTTTGTCGTGCGAATCCGAAGAGAACTTTTCCTCTAAGCAGTGCGGCTGCGAGCGCGGAACTTGCTGAGCTCATCTTACAGCACTGCGCAGCCACACGGCCTTTGCATCAAGGAAGCGTGCCCGCTAGAACAAAGACCAGCGGGGCCTGCCAATTGATGGCAATTTCGTTGCTCGCGTAGGAGGCCTGGTCATCGGCGTAAACTTTCGCCGGCGGCAACCCCGGAGGCAATTTTCTGAGCGTGTCGTCCTGGCGTCCGGCATTCGGACCACCAGAGAGCAGGCCGGGCCACGGTTCGGGGTTCTTGCCCGCCGCGCTGGGCCGGTGATGGGGGTGATGGTACGGGTTTGCGCCTACCTGTGTCACCCAGGAAATGGAGAAGGTGTTGCGACCGAGCAGGTAATGAAGATTGTCCTGGGCGCATTCCACAAAGCTGGGATCGGGCGCGAGGAGGTTGGCGACGAGCAACTCCATTCCGTAGTTGGCGACCACGCCGTTGGAACCCCAGACATAATCCTTGGTTTGAAGGCTTACGCGATAGGGATTTTTCCTGGTGCGTTCCACTATTGTGCGGGCGGCTGCCGCGGTACGCTTTTTGATATCCGCGACGATTTCGGGGTCGGCGCCCTTTTGCGTGCTGAGGGCATAGGTCCAAAGGCCCAGCGGCGCAACTTCTCTCCAGCCTTCCGGGGCAGGTGCTTCGAGGCTGGGGCGGAAATCGGGATATTGCTTGACGAAATAATCGTTGAAGGCGGGTTCGCCGGTGGTGCGCCAGAGTTCGGCAGCGGCCCAGAGCCGCTCGTCGCCGCAATAGCTGTCGCCATATTCGCCGGTGCTTACTCCCTGCGGGTTGCGGAACGTCACATTGGGATACTTCTGCGTCCAGAGCCAAGCCTGGCGCGCTGCTTCCAGATTGCGCGCGGCAAATTTGGGATCGAAGGGCTTGTAAACGCGCGCGGCAATCGCGGCGACAGCGGCGAGGTCCGCGGTGGCGCAGGTGCTTTTGAAAGGAGCCTGCCCGGTGCCAATCACTTCGCTCGGCAGGTGGTCGTCTTCGGGCATGACGAATCCTGGGAAATGTTCGCTGGTCTGTTTGTGCCACGCGCCGCCATCTTCATCCTGCATCTTGAGCATCCATTCGAGGTTCCAGCGGGCTTCGTTCAGGATGTCCGGCGTGCCGTTTCCGCTTTCCGGAATTTTCAGGCTGATGCTCTTTACTTTTGGTCCGTAGATTTCCCAGGTCCACAGAAGCGTGCCCATGGTGATGCCGGAGTTTACTACGTAACGGCCATAATCGCCGGCATCGTGCCAGCCGCCGATGTTGTCGCGCTCGCCCTCCTTGCCGGAGGAGGGATGAAACTCGCCTTTCATGTGACAGGCGGCGTGGGAATAGCCGGGGAATTCGGGCCCCAGGTCAACTGCGGTGCCGCAGCGCTGGCCGTAGAAGGCGCGCATGGCCAGATAATAGGTGCGCGAGAAGACGTCGCGGCCGATTGAGAACGTCCAACTGCGCCCGACTCCGGGAACATCCAAGTAATAAGTCCCGGGGACACGCAAATTGGAGAAATCCGCGAGTTGCACGGAATCGCCGGTATCGGCGTCCAGAGTGGGCGGGCTGAGGGTGCCTTTGAAGACCGTGGCATTGTCGGAGGCGCGTTTCACTGTAAACGTTTTGGCAGTCGCGGTGACAACGGCCAGCTTTGGAGCAGTTGGCAAGTAGCCAACCTGGTCCACTTTGATTTGAAGGCTTCCTTCCTCCGCCGCACACGCCGATTGCGCCGATGCGAGAAGCGCAACGGACAGAAGAATGAGAGAGATAGGGAAAACCGAAAAGCAAGCACGGCAGAGCCTGGAAAATGTCGTCATGGCGTTCCCCTAGTCGTGGGCGAGTGGTTCAAGGGAGCAAGCCTCTCGTTTTGGAGCGAAGGGTGGCAGTGATGGTCCTCACATGGGGGCGTGATTTCGAGCACACTTCCCTGAACGATGCACCCCATTTGCTGCGGGCTTGCTTATTTCTACACCTCAAAGTTGTTCTGTGCCACTAAAATATCGTTATACTAAAGCTCTTGCCAGTGCCCCACAATCGGAACAGGGAGCCGCACTCATGAGATACGGGTACTTCGACGATACGAACCGCGAGTATGTAATTACGCAACCAGATACGCCGCTGCCGTGGATCAACTACCTCGGCTGCCAAGCGTACTTCGGAATCATCTCCAACACCGCGGGCGGCTATTCTTTTTACCGGGATGCGCGACTGCGGCGCATCACACGCTACCGCTACAACAATGTTCCGTACGATTTTGGCGGACGCTACATCTATCTTCGCGATGATGCGAGCGGGGAATTCTGGTCTCCTTCGTGGCAGCCGACGCGGAACAAGCTGGAGGGGTATTCCTGCCGGCACGGGATGGGGTACACAACGATCGGATCGAAGTACAAGGGCATTGAGGCAAGCACACGCTACTTCGTGCCGCTGGACGAGAACCTGGAGATCTGGCAACTAACGGTGACGAATCATCGCGCGCAGGCCGCGGAGATTTCCGCGTTCTCTGTGATCGAGTTCTGTTTGTGGGACGCGCAGGATGATTCCACAAACTTCCAGCGCAATTTCAGCATCGGGCAAGTGGAGATTGAAGACGGGGTCATTTATCACAAGACTGAATACCGCGAGCGCCGGGACCACTTCGGGTATTTTGCGTGTTCGGAGAAAATCGCCGGGTACGATACGCAGCGGGAGGCATTCCTGGGCGCTTATCGCGGGTGGGAAAATCCGGCGGCGGTGGAGCGGGGAAGGGCTTCCAATTCCGTTGCCTACGGTTGGGCTCCCGTGGGTTCACATCACGTTAAGCTTTCGTTGAAGCCGGGGGAATCGCGGCAAATCGTATTTGTTCTGGGGTACCAGGAAAATCCGCGTGACCAGAAATTCGATCCGCCAGATTCGCAAATCATCAATAAGAAATCGGCGAAGGCGGTGATCGCGAAATATCGCGTTGCGGCGAATGCGGATGCGGCATTCAAGAAGCTTTCGGAATACTGGGACGAATTGCTGGGGCTGTGCCAGGTGGATACGCCGGATGTGCACACGAATCGCATGGTGAACATTTGGAATGCGTACCAGTGCATGGCCACGTTCAACATGTCGCGCTCGGCGTCGTTTTATGAATCAGGGATCGGGCGCGGGCTGGGCTTTCGCGATTCGAACCAGGATTTGCTGGGATTTGTGCATATGGTTCCGGAGCGCGCGCGGGAACGGATATTGGATCTGGCGGCCACGCAACTTCCCAGCGGCGGCGCTTATCACCAGTACCAGCCGCTGACCAAGCGCGGGAACAACGACGTGGGTAGCGGGTTCAACGATGATCCGCACTGGCTGATCATTGGCGTCAGCGCATATATCAAGGAGACCGGGGATTGGGGCATCCTGGATGAGGCGGTGCCTTACGACAATGCGGCGGGAACCGAGACATCGCTTTACGAGCATTTGCAGCGGAGCTTCCGGTATACGCTGGAGCGGCTGGGTCCGCACGGGCTGCCACTGATCGGGCGCGCCGATTGGAACGACTGCCTGAACTTGAACTGCTTTTCGGATTCGCCGGGGCAGTCGTTTCAGACGACCACGAACAAAGATGGCAAGGTTGCGGAATCCGTGTTCATCGCGGGGCTATTTTTGCTGGCGGGACGGGAGCTTGCGGAGATTGCCAAGCACCGGGGGCTGGGTAAAGAGTCTTGCTCGTATCTGGGCGAAGTGGCCAAGATGGAGAAAACGATCCGGGAGCACGGATGGGATGGCGAGTGGTTCTTGCGCGCTTACGATGATTTCAGCCGGAAGATTGGATCAAAGGAAAACACGGAAGGCAAAATCTTCATTGAGACGCAGGGATTCTGCACTCTGGCTGGTGTGGGGCTTGATGATGGGCTGGCGGCTCGGGCACTGGAATCCACGAGCAAGATGCTGGCGACAAAACACGGAATCGTGCTGCAACAGCCGGCCTACTCGAAGTATTACCTGGAATACGGCGAGATTTCGTCTTATCCACCCGGGTACAAAGAAAACGCGGGGATTTTTTGTCACAACAATCCGTGGGTGATGATTGGCGAAACGCGGCTGGGCAATGGAGACAGGGCACACGATTACTACACGCGGATCAATCCATCGGCGCGCGAGGAGATCAGTGATGTGCACCGCTGCGAGCCGTATGTTTACGCGCAGATGATCGCGGGGCCGGACGCTCCCACGCATGGGGAAGCCAAGAACTCGTGGCTGACCGGGACGGCGGCGTGGAACTACTACGCTATTACGCAGTGGATTTTGGGCATACGGACGTCGTTCGATGGGCTGCTGATCGCGCCCGTGATTCCGAAAAGCTGGCGTGGGTTTAAGGTTTCGCGGAAATTCCGCGGGGTGACTTATCAGATTGAAGTGCAACGGGCGGGAGACGGGAACGAGGTTTCGCTGGAAGTGAATGGAGCGTCGGTGCATGGAAACCTTGTGCCGCTGCCGGTGGCGGGGATGAAGAGTGTGGCCGTGAAGGCGACGTTGCGGTAAGCTGCGGCGGGTGGCACCGCGGAATTCTGCGCTATTCCATTTGCTCAGACGGAATTGGAATGTTGAGGCTCGATTCCTCCACTCCGCGGCCCGACGCGCCACAGAACGGCGCGAGAGAGAAGATCGGGCCGCTCCGGTCGGAATGACAGTCTTTGGGGCTGGGTCCTCCCGATAGAATTGAGGCGGAAACTCTTTTGTCCGCAACGGGTCAGTTTCAAAATTCACGCTTAGATGCGCACGAGGGAAACGAAATGAAGTACACACCTGTTCACTCGCGATACGACACGATGCAGTACCGGCGGTGCGGGCGCAGCGGACTGCTGCTGCCGGCGATTTCGCTGGGGCTTTGGCACAATTTTGGCGGCGTGGATTCGTTGGAGAATTGCCGGAGGATGCTGCATCGCGCGTTTGACCTGGGGATTACACATTTCGATCTGGCGAACAATTACGGGCCGCCTTACGGATCGGCGGAGGAGAATTTCGGGCGCATTCTACACAGCGATTTCGCGGCGTATCGCGATGAACTGATTATCAGCAGCAAGGCTGGGTGGGATATGTGGCCGGGGCCTTATGGAGATTGGGGTTCGCGGAAGTATTTGCTGGCCAGCCTGGACCAGAGCTTGAAGCGGATGAAGCTGGAGTATGTGGATATTTTTTATTCGCACCGGCCGGACCCTCAGACGCCGATCGAGGAAACCATGGGCGCGCTGGACCACGCGGTGCGTTCGGGGAAGGCGCTGTATGCGGGGATTTCCAGCTATGATGCGGCGCAAACTGAAGTGGCGGCAAAGACGCTTCGGCGACTGGGGACACCATGCCTGATTCACCAGCCGCAATATTCCATGTTCGAGAGAAACATCGAGGGCGGCGTGCTCGATGTGCTGGAGAAGGAAGGCATTGGGTGCATCGCGTTCTGCCCACTGGCGCAGGGATTGCTTACGAATCGCTACCTTAATGGAATCCCGAGCGATTCGCGGGCGGGCAAGCCCAACACTTTTCTGAAGAAAAACGACGTGAGTGAGGGGCGACTGGCGCAGGTGCGCGCGCTGAACGAGTTGGCGGAGACACGAGGGCAGAGTGTGGCGCAACTGGCGCTGGCGTGGGTGTTGCGCGATGCGCGGATGACGAGTGCGCTGATTGGGGCGAGTCGAGTGGAGCAGATTGAACAGAATGTGGCGGCGCTGGACAACTTGAAGTTCACGGCCGGGGAATTGGGGCGGATTGAGGAGATCCTGGGGGGAGGTGAAAAGTATTAAGTTTTAAGTTTTAAGTTTTCAGTCATCAGTGAGGAAAGACGCGGTGTATAAATTGTGGCCGCCCGCGACAGAAGCGATGGAGTACAACAAACCTTGGTCGTTTTCAATGCGGCGGAAAAGCAGGTTCCTCGCTTCGCTCGGAATGACATGCTTATTTTATGAATGCTTCTAGCGACGAGCTAGCGTGCCTCAGGGGTTAAAACCACAAATTTCCGGAGTTGAACGGCACGGTTGAACAGGCTGTGGAAAAAGGAGTTATTCCTTCGTTCCGGGCTAAGCGAGGATTCTCTCCTCGACGGAAACCCCAGAAAAGAGAGATTCATCGCACAAAAGACTTGCGATGCAAAACCGTGCCTCACTCCGCAGACTCCGTTCGGAATGACTGGATCATACTTTTTCCGGAAGCTGTAAAGCCGTGCCCTCCCGAGGGCTATTAAAGAGACAGCTTGGCTCTGTTGACATCCTCGCGAACAGATTGAAACTCCAGGAGTGCCGCGCCTCCGGCGCTTGTTGGGCAAAAAAAGAAGAGTTCTTAAGTTTCCGTCATACGATTTGTGAGGAAATCAATAGAGACAGATGGCTTTACGGAGTTTTTGGCTGCATGGCGTTGAAGAAGAACTTTCCGCAATCGGTGGGAGCGTAGGTGTCCCAGGATGAGATTAGTGAGGGCTCCCATTCGGGATCGAAGACCCAGGCGATCCAACTGATTCCCCGGCTCTCGAGATATTTGACGATGGATGGGCCGTAGTCCGCGGCATCTGGATTCGCGCGCGGGCCGGACCAGAAACCGATCTCGGTGGCAACGATGGGATATTTGGCGGCGGCGAAACCGAAATCCTCGTCCCATTTGGGCTCCCATGGCTTTGATCGCTTGAACGGGTAGGGATGCGTGACGTAGGCAATGCCTTCGGCGGCGATGGGGCGATCGTGCAATGGCGTTAGATCGTAGGCCCAGTCGAAACCAGCGACCAATTGAATCTTGCCAGGATCATAGGCGCGAGTAAGGGCGATGAGATCTTCGTTGGTGTGCTTCCATTCATCCCAGGAGATTCTGCCGAGCTGATCGGAATAGGAGGTGGGCTCGTTGAAGAGTTCGTAGAAGGCGACGGTGTGGTTTCCGGCATAGTGGCGGGCGATGATGCGCCAGAAGTTGAAGGTTTCGCCGGGCGAGGTGTTGTACATGGGATCCTGGAACAACTGGGCATTGAGGTTGCCGATGGAGTGCCAGTCGATGTCAATGTACATGCCCAGTTCCGTGCACCATTCGACGGCCTGATCGAGCAAGGCGAGATATTTATCCGGAATGCGTTCGCGCCAGGCGATGGGATGCACGGGAATGCGGATCAGCTTCGCGCCAGTTTGCTGGACCTTGACGAAAAGATCCTTGTTCCAATGGCCCTCATTCGCGATTTTGTCGGGATCGCCGATCGAAAGGCCGCGGAACAAGACGGGGTTGCCCTGGGGATCGACAAACTGGTTGCCGCGAACGGAGATCAGCGGCAACTTGGTGGCATCGGGACTTTTGAAGGGCTCGCCGGGAGTGCGATCGTGCCACCACTGGTGGAACTTGGCATCTCTTGCGGCTGTTGGGTTCTGCGCCGCCGTGGAGGGGCCACAGGCTAGTGCGAGACTGATAACAAGGGCGCTCAGAACTGCTTTCATCTTTTACCTCCGTGGAAAAAACAAAATCGCTTTGGCGACGTGAGGCATGGTCCGCAATGAATCTGTAGTTGTGCGCAAGCTACTGGCGGCCCTCACTTGTGCGCTTTGCCATGCTTGGCGGCGCCTGGCCGCGGGGCATTCAAAATCTCCAGATTCTTTTTGATCAAGGCGATGCGCTGCTCGACGCAAGCGAAACTGCGCAACGGATCTTCCGGCGTGTTCATGGTGTAATCGAGCAACTTTTCGATCGTGCTGGTGACGACGTTGAGGCGGGTGTCTGAAGCACCGTAGTAGATGTAGACATCGCCTTTTTTCGTGGCGATCCAACCGTTGCTGAAGGCCACGTTGGAGACGTCGCCGATGCGCTCATCGCCCTGCGGCGCGAGAAAATATCCCGCGGGGCGATGTGTGATTACGTACGGCTTTTGCGTGTCGGCCAGAAATGTGTACAAGACGTAGCGGAGTCCCGCAGCGGTGTTGCGCACGCCGTGAGCCAGATGCAGCCAACCCCTAGGCGTTTTGATGGGCCCGGGGCCCAAACCGTTTTTGACTTCCTTGATAGTGTGATACTCGCGGTTGTCCATGATGATTTCATTTTCGATGTTCGCGCCGACCATCGTGGAGCAGAGTCCCCAACCAATTCCGCCGCCTTTTCCCGCTTGGATGAATTCATCCTGGGGCCGGGTGTAGAGTGCGTATTTCCCATCCACAAATTCGGGGTGCAAGACGACGTTGCGTTGCTGAGGAGATTTGGTGCACAAATCCGGTAGGCGTTCCCAGGTTTTCAAATCTTTGGTACGCGCGATGCCGCATTGCGCCACCGCCGAAGAGGTGTCCCATTGCGGCGCTTTGGGATCTTTCCGCTCGGTGCAGAACAAGCCGTAGATCCATCCATCCTCGTGGCGGGTCACGCGAATGTCGTACACGTTGGTGTCCGGATTATCGGTCTCTGGCATGACGATGGGGAAATCCCAGAAACGGAAATGGTCCACGCCGTTCGGGCTTTCGGCGATCGCCAGGAATGATTTGCGGTCCGCGCCTTCGACACGGGCGAAGACGAGAAACTTGCCATCGAATTCCATGGCGCCGGCATTGAAGGTGGCGTTGACGCCGATGCGCTCCATGAGGTGGGGATTGGTTTTGGAGTCGAAATCGTAGCGCCAGAACAGCGGAGTGTGCTCCGCGGTGAGCACGGGGTTCACGTAGCGGTCGTAGACACCGTTGCCGTTGGCGGCTTTCACGTTTTTCCGTGTGATGAGTTTTTCGTGCTGGCGGAAGAGTTCTTGCATTTTTGCTCTATATTCGGCTTCGCTCATTGGTGTTCTCCGATGGCAGGGACTCGCTCCGCGGCGGCAATGTTCAGACCGCGTGTTTGGTGACCAGCTTGTCCAGGCGTTGCATCACTTCAAAGCAGGCGCGGCTGTTGTGATAAGGACACTTCCAAGGATCCACTTTATACTTTTCGTTGCTGGGCGTACCGTCGCGCGAGACTTTCCAGTACCACTCTCCGTGCTGATGGTCGACGATGAACTTCTCAATGAACTGCCAACTCCTTTGCGCGGCTTTGAGGAAATAATCCTTGCCGGAAAGTTCATAGGCGTTGAGAAAACCGACGACGGCTTCGGCTTGAGGCCACCAATGCTTGTCGGCAACGATGATTTTGTGACCGATGTATTCGTAGAGGAGACCGCCATCACCATCGATGGCTTCTTCGAGGACTGCCTGGGCCATCTCGACGGCAGATTTCCGTACTTCCTCAAGAATAGCTTTTTCGCCTAAGACTTCGGCGGCTTCGCAGAGCAGCCAGCTTCCTTCAATATCGTGGCCGAAGGAAAAACGGTCGGAGCGGTCGCGCCAGGCTTCGTCAAAGAACATCCGGAGGTGGAGCGTTTGCGGATCAAGGATGTGGTCGAGGAAAATGCGAATGAGTTCGCGCAGGCGCTCGCGAAGGCCGTCGTCATTCCAGATCCGCAAGAGGTTCGTATAGGCTTCCATGAGGTGAAGGTGCGTATTCATGGATTTTTTTTCATCCATGTCCGCATCGCTGAGGCGTTGTTCGGCGGCTAGCGTCCAGTTGCGCTCGTAGGTCTCAAAGTAACCACCGAACTTTGCATCATGGCCGGAGTTTTCAGTTAAGTGGAACAGGGCGACGGCTTCGGCGAGGTAGTCGTTGTCCGGGGTTGCGGTGGCGAATTCGGCGAGGGCATAGATGGTGAAGGCCTGACCGTAGATGCGTTTTTTGGTGTCCACGGGGTTGCCGAGGTGGTCCACCATCCAGTAGAAACCGCCAAATTGGGGATCGTGGAAATGGCGCTGCAGATAGTCGTGGGCGCGGCGTGCGGTGTAGAGGTAAATGTCTTTGCGGTAGACTTTAAAGGCCTTGGCGAAGGTCCAGAGGATGCGGGAGTTGAGGATGAGGCCCTTGCAGGCGAGCGGATCAATTGTCAAGTCATTGGCAATTTGACCGTGAAAGCCGCCAAACTGATGGTCCAAGGAGTGTTTCAGCCAAAACGGCAGAATGTCTTGAAGCAATTCCCGCTCAACGCGCTCTCGAAACACATCCATGAAGGCTCACCCTGTTTCCCTGGGACGCCCCACGCCGTAGCTTGTGGTTCTATTTCTTGCGATGGAGCAAAAAGATTGCTGGGGGTGCGGCCCCGGTAGTGGCGTGTCGGCCCGTGTGGAGCGGGTTGGGCGTGCAAAGTCAACGTGGGAAGACATCACCGGTCCGGCGCTGAGACTGGAATATACCCCGGCGGCAGTAAAGTCAAGGTTAGATAAACGTTACTTTAAAGGGGAATTAGGGAGATGCAACCAGTAACCGGGGGCTGCGATGTCAGGAAGGTTTCGTAACACTTTCGCAATGTAAAAGGGATAGAATACGGGGCGGTTGTAGAGTAGAAATCTCCATCCTGACGACACCGCCGCCGGTGAAGATGAAACTGTCTTGAGGCAGATCAAGCTGGCGGCAGAACATCCGGCAACGAATTGGCGCATTGTTTTTTCCCCAGTAGACTCGCCTAACCAATCGTTGCAAGAACAGCGAGGTTCCCCATGACAATGACAGTTCGCCCGGAATCCCAGGGAATACAGGCCTTGAGTGCCTATGGAAAAGCGAGAGCAACGGTGCAGGGCACGCCCCTGAGCGCCGAAGAGCTGCGCAAGACGGATGCATTCTGGAGAGCGTGCACCTACGTGGTTCTGGGCATGCTTTACCTGCAAGAAAATCCGCTGTTGCGGGAGCCCTTGAAGCCGGAGCACATCAAAAACCGGCTATTGGGACATTGGGGATCGAGCCCCGGACTAGCGTTCGCGTACATTCACCTGATGCGCCAGATCAAGAAGTACGATGTGGACATGATTTTTCTGGCGGGGCCGGGACATGGCGCTCCGGGTGTGCTTGCTCCCGTCTATCTGGAGGGAAGTTACTCGGAGGTGTATCCGGACAAGTGCGAGGACGAAGAAGGCTTGCGGGAATTTTTCAAGCAATTTTCGTTTCCCGGAGGCATTGGGAGCCACTGCACGCCGGAAACTCCGGGATCGATTCATGAAGGAGGAGAGCTGGGGTATGTGCTCTCGCACGCGTGCGGAGCGGCATTCGATAATCCGGAATTGATTGTGGCGGCGGTGGTGGGCGACGGCGAATCGGAAACGGGGCCGCTGGCCACTTCATGGCACGTCAATAAGTTCCTGAGTCCAATCCGAGACGGCGCGGTGCTGCCGATTCTCCATCTGAACGGCTACAAGATCAACAATCCCACGTTGCTGGCACGCATCAGCCACGAAGAACTGGAACATTTGCTGCAGGGTTATGGCTGGACGCCATATTTCGTGGAAGGATCCGGCCACGAGAGCATGCACCAGGCCATGGCCGCCACCACGGAATTTTGCGTCACGGAGATTCGGAGAATCCAAAAAGAAGCGCGCACCACGGGAGTAGCGGAACGTCCACGGTGGCCGATGATTGTATTGCGTTCACCGAAAGGATGGACGGCGCCGGGGACCGTGGACGGGCACAAACTGGAAGGATTCTGGCGGGCACACCAGGTTCCCATCATGAATGTCAAGAATAACCCGGAGCACCTGCAACTGCTGGAAAGCTGGATGCGGGGGTACAAGCCAGAGGAGTTGTTTGACCAAGGCGGCAAATTGCGCGCCGAGATCAAGGAGATTGCGCCCACGGGAACGCGGCGCATGGGCTCGAACCCTCATGCGAATGGGGGACGTCTGAAGAGGCCACTGCGGCTGCCGGATTTCCGGCAGTACGCGCTGAAACTCGAGAAACCCGGCGTGGTGCAGGTGGAGAACGTGCGCCCGCTGGGGGTGTTTTTGCGGGACGTGATGAAACTGAACATGACGAATTTCCGGGTATTCGGGCCGGACGAAACGACGTCCAACAAGCTGGACGATATTTATGAGGTGAGCAAGAAGTTCTGGATCGAAGAATACTTTCCGGAAGATGCGGATGGAGGAGAGTTGGCGCGGGACGGCCGGGTGACGGAGATGTTGAGCGAGCACACGATGGAGGGGATGCTGGAAGGGTATCTGTTGACGGGGCGGCACGGCTTCATTTCCTCGTACGAGTCGTTCATACACGTGATTGATTCGATGTTCAACCAGCACGCCAAATGGCTATCCATCTGCAATCACCTGTCGTGGCGGGAAAACGTGGCATCGCTGAATCTGTTGATCACCTCAACGGTGTGGCGGCAAGACCATAACGGGTTCACACACCAGGACCCCGGCTTCCTGGACGTGGTGGTGAACAAGAGCGCGAGCGTGACGAGGATTTATCTGCCACCGGACGTCAATTCCCTCCTATCCGTGGCGAACCACTGCTTGCGAAGCGAAAACTACGTCAACGTGATTGTGTGTGACAAACAGTTGCACCTGCAATTCATGGACATGGATGCGGCGATCAAGCACTGCACCAAAGGAATTGGCATCTGGGAATGGGCATGCAATGATCAGGGGACCGAGCCGGACGCGGTGATGGCTTCGGCGGGGGACATTCCGACACAGGAGGCGCTGGCGGCAATCGTCCTGTTGCGGGAAGAATTCCCCGACATCAAGATTCGTTACGTGAATGTGGTGGATCTTTTCAAGCTGCAGCCGAACACCGAGCACCCGCATGGGCTCTCGGACCGGGATTTCGATTCCCTTTTCACCGTGGATAAGCCGATCATTTTCAATTTCCACGGCTATCCCTGGCTGATTCACCGGCTGGCGTATCGCCGGAAGAACCACGACAACATGCACGTCCGAGGCTACAAGGAGAAGGGCAACATCAATACGCCGATGGAGCTGGCCATTGAAAATGAGATCGACCGTTACAGCCTGGCGCGCGATGTGATCGACCGCGTGCCGAGGCTGCAACGGATCGGAGCGCACGCCAAGGAAAAATTCCGCAACATGCAGATTGAGTGCTTGAATTACGCGCATCAGAACGGGATTGACGAACCGAAAGTGGCGGCGTGGGTGTGGCCGTACTGAACTGATTATTTATCAGGGACGTGAAAAACCGAAGACGGGTCTTCACGGCTTCTTAGGAAAAGCAGGTGCCTCGGCCGCTTCGCGGGCTCGGGATGACACGGTTTTGGTGGGGATTACTTGGCCAAAAGCGGTGGCAAGCCACCGCACTCCAAAGGGGTCAGGTCCAACGATCGAGTTGGGGTTTGCAATGCAGAGGCGGAATGGATCATGAATGTTCTGGTGCTAAATTCGGGAAGTTCCAGCTTGAAGTTTCAGCTGATCGCTACGGATCACGATAGGATCCAGCACAATGCGGATGAGCGGCTGTGCCGCGGAGAAGTGGAACGGATCGGCGGCGAGGCGATTGTCACGGTGGCGACAGGCCAATCTCCCAAGCAGATATTCACCGCGCCGCTTGCGGACCTTCCGGAGGCGCTGGAATACCTGATCCGCTGGATTGCGTCGAAGGAATCGGGCATTGCGCGGGTCCAGAGCGTGGCGGATATTCACGCTGTGGGACATCGCGTGGTGCATGGCGGCGAAATGTTTTCGGAGTCGGCGGTCATCACGGACGCGGTGTTGAAGGGGATCGAGGAATGCATTGACCTGGCACCGCTACACAATCCGAACAACATCAAGTGCATTCTTGCAGCACGGAGAATCCTGGGGCCAGGCATTCCGCAGGTGGCGGTGTTTGACACGGCATTTTATCATTCGCTGACGGAGAAGGCCTATTTGTACGCCGTGCCTTATCACTTGTACCGGCGGCACCACATCCGGCGCTACGGGTTTCACGGCACTTCGCACCGGTATGTCGCCTACCGTTACCGGGTAATGTGCAATTTGAAGAGAGAACAGACGCACATCATCACGCTGCACCTTGGAAATGGATGCTCGGCCACGGCGATTCGCGGCGGATACCCGGTGGACACTTCGATGGGAATGACGCCGCTGGAAGGGTTGGTGATGGGGACACGATCGGGGGACATCGATCCCGCGATTGTGAACCTGATTGCGACGAAGGAGGGCATGTCAACCCACGAAGTGGAAACGCTGCTGAACACGCAGTCCGGGCTGCTGGGAATTTCCGGGCTAACGAACGACATGCGCGAGCTGCAGGATGAATTGAAGGAACAGGACGACCGGCGCGTGCGCCTGGCCATCGAGGTGTTCTGCTATCGCGCGAGAAAATATATCGGAGCGTTTCTTGCGTGCATGGGCGGGGCCGATGCCGTCGTCTTCACCGCGGGAATCGGAGAGAATTCCGCGGATATCCGCGCGCACATCTGCACGGGGCTGGAATGGGCGGGGCTGAAACTCGACAAAGGAAAGAACGAACAGGCCGTGGGCAAGGAAGCGCAGATAAGCACGGACGATTCCACGTTGAAGGCTTTTGCGATTCCGACGGACGAAGAATTGCTAATCGCGCGAGACACGGTACGTTGCATCGCGGGCGAGCCGCATCCGTCGTAAACAAGATGTAACGTTGAGAGCCGCGCAGGGAAGCGTGCCGGGCTCGAGACACTGGAATTAATCTCGTGAATGCCACTGGCGAGGAACCCCCGCACATTAGAGGTTAAAACCCCAATTTCTGCAGAACATTTCGGCAGGGCTGAACAGGCTGCGGATGTATGGGTAAATCTGTCATTTCGAGCGACGCGAGGAATCATTCCCCGCCGGGAACCCAAGAAAAGAGAGATTCCTCACTTCGCAGACTCCGTTCGGAATGACGGGATCATGCTTTTTCCCTGAGTCACGCCTTTCGTTTGCTCGTGGCAAAAAGCCGTGAACTCTTGCGAGCCAATGCGAACATGAATTGCTGGGGAGAGCCGAGAGAGTGCGGTCCGGCGTCTGTTTCTCGCTTACGTTTCCGAGGGTTTGGGAGCAGTGGCGGCGCCAAAGGATTGCAGGGCGAGATAGCTGGGGCCGAAGCGGCGGATGTTTTCCAATTGACGGTCAAATTCGTTCTCGTGTCCCTCTTCGTCGCCAACCAGACGCTCAAAGAGTTGCTTCGAAACGGCGTCGGCGTTGGAGCCGCAGTTCTGAGCGGCAGAATTGTAATCGCGAGCGCTGCCTTGTTCCATTTCGATGGCCTTGGCGAGCATTTTGGAAGGGTCAGTGATCGACTCAACCGGCCCGGAAGTGGCCATCTGAACATCCCCTTTCAGGAAGAGAATGCGCTCGGCGAGCGCTTCCACGTGCCCCATTTCCACGATGGCGATGCGCTTGAAGAGGTTCGCCAAGGGGGCGAAGCCAAGATCGTCCAAATGAAAGTGGAAGTACATGTACTGGTGGACGGCCGCGAGTTCATCCGCCACCGATTTGTTCAGTAACTCGATGCTTTGCTTGCTATTCACGAGAATCGCCTCCGTTAGATGAGCTGCAACCTTGGGCAAACCTGAAGCTGGATAGTGCCTCAACAGCATCCACTGCAGCACGTTCTGCTTCATGGATGAATGTTGTGGCCAGTGTAGTTATCGTCCATGAAGGCGAGGAAGGAAAGTGCGTGCGTCACAAGGGATTGGGGGCGTCCGTTGGAAGTTATCTCATAAATACTTCTAGCGACGAGCAAGTGTACCTCAGGGGTTAAAACCCCTGAATTTTCGGCCTTTCCGGCGCGGCTGAAGCCGTGCCCTCCCGGAAGCCGTTTATGAGATGGCTTCTGGGCGGTTGTGCCGCTGGAGCAAGGCTGACGTCGAGCATCGTGCTACCATCTGACAATAGCTGTTCGTCCTTTATACACATAGATAAGCCGCCTGCCCCTGATAAACGCAGCGGCTCGTGGAGCGCCTCGCATGAGACTTAGAACCAACATTTCCAGTTTGACCTTTAGATTTGCCGCAAGTTGTCTGCTCACATTCTCGCTGCTGACTGCTTTCGCGCAAGAAACACAGAAGCAGGAGACACACGGCATTGCCGTTGCCAACATGGACCGGGCAGTGAAGCCGGGAGAGGACTTCTATCTGTATGCGAACGGCGGATGGATTGCGCGGACCGAAATACCGGCCGACCGCGCCAGGATCGGCGTATTCAGCACACTCGCCGACTTGAGCAACAAGCGCACGGCGGACCTGATTGCGGAAGCGGCCAAAGGCAACGCGCCTGCCGGTTCAAACGCGCGCAAAATCGCCGATCTCTACAATTCCTATATGGATGAGGCAACGATTGAAGCAAAGGGGCTGGAGCCGATTCGCACGCACCTGGCGGCAATTGCCTTGATCACGAACCAGCGTGAACTGGCGCACGCGCTGGGCGAGAGCCTGCGCGCGGATGTGGACGCGCTGAATAACACGAATTTCCACACCGCCAATCTTTTTGGGTTGTGGGTCGCACCGGACTTCAATGATTCCGAGCACTATACAGCGTACTTGTTGCAAGGCGGACTGGAGTTGCCCGATCGCGAGTATTACGTGGCGGACAACGAGCGGATGCGTCAGATTCGCGGCGAGTATCAGGTGCATGTTGCCACGATGTTCAAGTTGGCCGGATTTACGGATACGGACGCGCGCGCGAAACGCGTGGTGGACCTGGAGCATGCCATCGCGGAAAAACACATCAGCCTTGCGGACAACGAGGACGTTCACAAGGCCAACAATCCGTGGAAGCAGGCGGAGTTCGCCGTCAAAGCGCCGGGACTCGATTGGGCGGAGTATTTTCGCGGCGCGGGGCTGAGCGGACAGAGCAGCTACATCGTCTGGCAGCCGAGCGCGTTTGTGGGCGAAGCGGCACTGGTGGCGGCGACGCCGCTGGAAACGTGGAAAGACTGGCTGGCTTACCACCTGATCGAAGGATACGCGGGCGTGCTTCCGAAAGCGCTTGCGGAAGAACGCTTCGCGTTTTTTGGGAAGGTGCTTACGGGTACGCCGCAACAACGCCCGCGGTGGCAGCGCGGGGTGGCCGTAGTGAACGGACTACTGGGCGACGCAGTGGGCGAGATTTATGCGCAACGATATTTTCCGCCCGAAGCCAAGGCACAGGCACAAGCAATGGTGGCGAACATCACGGCTGCGTTCCGGAAACGGATTGAAGGGCTGGACTGGATGGATCCGGCAACCAAGGCGGAAGCACAGGCAAAGTTGACCACTTTGTATGTGGGGATCGGGTATCCGGAAACCTGGCAGGACTATTCCGGCTACGAGGTGAAGGCGGACGACATTTTTGGCAATATCTGGCGCAGCAGCCTGTTTGAATATCGCGAGCGAATTGCGCGGCTGGGGAAACCAGTGGATCGCAAGGAATGGTCCATGACGCCGCAGACGGTGAATGCGGTGAATCTGCCGCTGCAAAACGCGCTGAATTTCCCTGCTGCGATTCTGCAGCCGCCGTTTTTCGATCCGCAAGCTCCGGCCGCGGTGAATTATGGAGCAATCGGTTCCGTGATCGGACACGAAATCAGCCACACGTTTGACACGGAAGGGAGCGCGTTCGATTCAAAGGGCCGCGTGCGAAACTGGTGGACGCCGGGAGACCTGGCGCATTTCGAAGCGGCGGCGCAGAAACTTGTGGAACAGTTCAACACGTATAAACCGTTTCCCGATATCAGCGTGAACGGCAAGCAGACGATTGCGGAAAATATTGCCGACCTGGGGGGAGTTTCGGCGGCGTATGACGGCTATCACGCGTCACTGGCGGGCAAAGCGGCGCCGGCACAAGATGGGTTCAACGGGGATCAACAATTCTTTATCGCGTTCAGCCAGAACTGGGGATCGAAATCGCGGGAAGCGGCCCTGCGGCAGCAGGTATTGACGGACCCGCACGCGCCGGCGCAATACCGGGCGGCGACGGTGCGGAACCTCGATTCATGGTACGCGGCATTTCCGATTGCACCGGGAGAAACGCTTTATCTGTCTCCGAAGGACCGCGTGCGCATCTGGTAAAAGAACTGGGAGTGCGACACTGCTTGTGCCGCACAACAACACCGCGGATGAGATTGAGCATTCGTTGACGCGCTTCGCTGCTGCCGGAATGGGCCGGCATGGCTTAGAATCGGAGCGTGACCGCCAGACGATTGACGCTATTCATTTTGCCGATTGCCCTATTCCTTTTTTCTTCACTGGCGGATTCCACGCTGCCTGAAACATCGCTGCAGGTCGCGGTTGATCAGGCAATGCAGGGGCATGTGGGTGCAATCGTCGTTGTTAAAGTGACCTCCGAGAGAATACTGGCTGCCAGGAATTTGGATGTTGCCGGGAAGGAATTGGTGCGGCCGGGATCTACGCTCAAACCGTTTGTGGTGCTGGAGCTTCTGGAAACGGGGAAACTGGATGCCAAGCAGCGATTGCTTTGCAGGCGTCCGCTGAACATCGGAGGCGTGCGGATGGATTGCAGTCACACGAGAGATGTGACTGAACTGGACGCGGATGATGCGATCGCGTATTCGTGCAATTCGTACGTTGCGGCGGTGACGCTGCGGTTGGACGAAGGAGAATTGTTGGGAGCGTTGCGGAGGGCGGGGTTGGATTCGCCGACGGGGTTGGCGAAGAGCGAGTCGGCGGGGCGGATTGAACGGCCAGCGAATCAAGGGCAACTGCAATTGACGGCGCTGGGCGAGCGAGGAATCGAAGTGACGCCGCTGGGGCTGCTTGAGGCGTACAGGAAACTTGCATTAAGAAAACGTGCGGGGAGCGTTGCCGCGGGTGGGGCTGTCTTTGACGGGTTGGAACATGCGGTGGCGTATGGCACGGCGCACGGCGCGTTTGTTGAGGATATGAAAGTGGCCGGCAAGACGGGAACGGCGGCGGCCGCGAATAACCCGCGAACACATGGATTGTTCGTGGGATATGCGCCGGCGGAGCAGCCGGAGATTGCGGTTGTGGTTTACCTGAAGCAAGGGCGCGGACCGGACGCGGCGATGGTGGCGCGGGCCGTGTTCGCGGAATATGCGCAAATGATGAAAAAACCGTGAGGATCCCTTTAACGTTTTCGGCGCTGTTGTTGTTTTTCCCGCTCCAATTGGTTGGGGAAGAGGTGCAGGTGCGCATTAACTCCGCACATCCGCCTGCCAACATGAGCGTGATCGCTACTGAGGGAGAATTGCATTGGAAGACTTGCCCGACTTGCGAGGAAAAGACGGAGCGGAAGTTTTCGTTCAAATCGCCGCAAAGCGATGCCGCTGCGAGTGAGCGGGGGGATTACTTTATCACCGGGAGTTACGAACTGCGGCCTGAGGGCGGGCCGAGTTTCGCGGCGCACTTCCCTCTTCGGATTGAAGTGCGGGCCGGCGGATTGGTGATTGTGGTGACGATGCCGCTGGAAGAGTATGTGCAACACGTTTTGATGGCGGAGAGCGGTGACTTTCAGAATGCAGAAGCGCTGAAGGCGATGGCGGTCGCGGCAAGGAGTTATGCGAAACGGTTTCATGGGCAGCATGCGAAGGAAGGATATGATTTTTGCGATACAACGCATTGCCAAGTGTTCGACTGGAAAAAGGTGAACGAGCGCGTGCGATTGATTGTGGAAGCGACGGAGGGGGAGATTCTTTCTTACCAAGGGATGGCGGTGGCGGCTTACTATCACCAAAACTGCGGGGGAACAGTGGCAGCAGCCAAGGAGGCGTGGGCGCAGGTCTCGGAACCTTACCTGCTGACTCATGCGGACCCATACTGCGTGACGTCTGGAGGGCTGAAGTGGGAGGTGAGTTTAACTCACGAGAAGATTGACCGGGCTCTGCGCGCTGCGGGATTGCAGCCGCCAGAGGGATGGAAGGTCATCGAAATCGGTTCACGCAGCGCGAGCGGGCGGGCGCATACTTTGAATATTGTTGGGGGCAATCCGCCGACTTTCGCAATTTCCGCATCTTCGCTGCGATTCGCCGTGGACCGCGCACTGGGATGGAAGAATATCCGCAGCGATTTGTACGAAATTCGAAATGGCGGCCAGGAAGTGATTTTCTCTGGGCGGGGGTCGGGACATGGCGTGGGACTCTGCCAGGCGGGCGCGGAGGAGATGGCGCGCGAGGGGAAGAGTTATCGCCAGATACTCAGCTTCTATTATCCGGGGACGGAACTTACGGGCGGGCACCAAGAGGGCTGGCAAAAGCGATCGGCGGAACGATTTGATTTGATCAGTAGCAATTCGGAGGGTGATGCAGGAATACTGCGCATGGCGGAACGTATTTTGCCGGAAGCAGAAAAAACGATCGGGTGGGAGCTTCCTTTTCGCGTGAAGCTGCAGGTGTTCCCGAGTATGCAGAGCTATCGCGACACCACGGGCGCGGCGGGGTGGGTGGCGGCATCAACGCGCGGGCAGACGATTCGGCTGCAGCCGCTGGCGGAATTGCGACGGCGATCGATTGAGGAGTCAACTCTGCGCCATGAGCTGTATCACTTGCTGGTGGAAGCGCGGGCTTCCAAAGACGCGCCGTTGTGGCTTCGAGAGGGGCTTGTGCTTTATTTCTCGAATTCCGGCGCTGAGGATACGGGCACTACGCCGATGCCCGTCGGACAGATCGAGGAGATACTGAAGCGCGGGGGCAGCCGGGAGGATACGCGAAAGGCGTACGCGTCCGCGCAACGATTGGTGACGTTGCTGATGCAACGATTCGGAAAGGAGATGGCGCTGGGGTGGTTAAGCGCCGGGCTGCCCGCTGACGCCATCCGCACTGTCCAGTAGCACTTATCTCATAGGTGCTTTGAGGGACCAAGCAACAAACCTTAGGGGTTAAAACCCCTTAACTCTCGTGACTTCTCGGCATGGCTAAAGCCATGCCCTCCCAGGCGCGATCTATGAGGTAGTTTCTGGTTTTCCGGCGCGGCGGCCCACCAGCGAGCAGACGAGCATCCAAGCGAAGAGACCGAGAAGATAAGAGGCGGAGGCGCGGAGGAGCAGACTGGTTTTTTCCTGCGCATATGTCGAAGTGCGGAAATCCGGGGTCATGCCCATGATTTTTTGCGTGGCGAGGACGCCTACGAGAGCCGCGAAGATCAGAAAGGCCCAGTAGGAGATGCTATAGACCGTGTGCTTCCAGGATACGAGGCCACGGCGACCGAGACCGCGAAAACCAAAATGAGAGGTGCTGGCGATAAACGGCAGGATGAGGCCCGGAACGAGGACCCAGCGCAGCGTGAACAGCAGGGCGTCGAATAATCCCTGGAGCGTGGACAAGCCCACTTGCTTTCTCAAAAAGGCCGGCATGATGGAGCGCAAGTAGGGAGGCAGCGTTTCTGAATAGACGCCGAGGCTGGCAGCCAAGAGGAACAACAGATAAAGGACCACGGCGCAAAGAGCGACAGGAAGGAGATTCCGCAGCGTGGTTCCGAAAGCGGTGCGCAACGTGACGCTTTCATTCGCAGGCTGCGAATAGAAATCGTTGAGCGTGCCTGCATGAAGAAGCAGGAAGGCGACAAGGAGAAAGACGGCGGCGAGACTATTCAGCGCGACGTGAAACGCGTTGGCCACCGGGATCAGCAGCCAGAGAGTGAACAGGCCGAAAAGCAAGGGGTTGACGAAGAACTGCAAGATCCAAAGCCGCCAACTCCGGAAGCAGCCTTTGAAGGCATCCACCGCCACTGCGAACGTTGCCATCACTTCACCTCCATCACGGCTGCGTCACTCGTTGCAAAGATAGACGGCTGGTACATGGGCTGAACCATTGCGGGGCTCACCTGGAATTTGCCCGGATTGACGATCTTCAGCAAGTAGACATATTGATGCTGGCCCTTGAAGTACTCCTGGAAAATCGCAGCGCGGTCATCGTGGAACTCGCGCCTTGTGAACCAGTATTCCCACCAACTTGGTCTCGTCTTTAGTTCGTACAGATCATCACGCGTGATGAATTCCGCGCCGGCGGGGATGGGATCTTCCATCAAGAGATAGCGCCACTCGCCTCCGGCAACGGTCATGCGAACGGCAAGAATATCGCCGACGTGGAGATCACCGCTGAGAGGATCGAGGCGGTACACGATCTTGTTGCCGGATTGTTCCGAGATGAGGCGGAAATAATCGCGGGTGATGTTGAGGGAAAGCTTGTTGTTTTGGACGAGATGCTTATCGTTGGAATAGAACGCGCCGCTTGCCGACCAATAGAGGCGCCCGGTGCCGGTCTTATGGATGCGAATTTCGTTGGGGCCGGGCTGGAGTTGCGAAGCGTCCAGATGGAACGCGGGCTGGACGGGATTGAGGCCATCGGAGGCTGAGAATTGCCGGGAGGCGATTTGTTTACCGTTCACGAAGAGCTCGGCGTGGAAGTCGGCCTCAAGTTCGTGGCTGGCCTTGACGTATTCGATCAAGCCGAAAACGACCATGGCGGTTTGCTTGGTGCTTGCCCAGAAGTAGCCGCCATCACGATGATTGACGAGCCAGAAAGCGGCCTTGGGAAGCAGAGGGCTCTGGGGGTCCACCAGGCTGAGGAAACGCACGGCGTAGGCTGTGGTTTCCGCGCCATCTTCGAATTCGAATTCGAGGAAGGAGTCGTATTGCGACGGCCAAGAAGCTTCGCGCTCGGTGATGGTGGCGGTGGATTCGAGAGTCTTGGCGATCTCTTTGGCACGATCCAGGTCGCCGGTGGTGTGGAGCGCGAGGCCGAGCATGGCCAGGCCTTGGGTTGTCATCGAATTGCGCTGCTCCCATGCCGCCTGAAGCTCCGCGGGTTTCACGGCACCGTTTGCTGATAGAGCGTAGACGACGTAAGCGCGGAGGTCTTCGCGCATGTTCGGATGTTCGGTGAGCGAAGTGTGCAGATAGTTGAGGGCTCGATTGATGGAGCCCGCATCGACTTCGTAGCCTGCGCTGCGGGCTTGCGCGAAACCGCTTACGACGTAGGCGGTCATGAAGACCTGGCTCTGATCTTCTTTCCACCAGCCCCAACCGCCATCCGGGTGTTGAAAATCCTTCAGGCGCTCCATGCCGGCATGAATTTTCTTTTCGAGTTCGGGCGTATCCACAGTTTGCGGGACGTGGAGTTCCTTCATGGCTTTGGCGACGATGACGTTCGGAAGGAAGCTGGACATGGTCTGTTCGGTGCAGCCATAGGGATAGCTGGTCAGATAATCGAGAGCCGAGAAGATGCTGCCCGCGATGGACGAGCTAAGGGTGATATCCAATGTGGGCGAAGTTTGATCGGGATTGCCGGGCAGTGTGACCTGAGTTTTTTCTTCCTGATCCGCGGCCACGAGAGAACCGGCCTTGGGGTCGGTCTGTTTCACGCCAACCGGAATCACAGGGAGGGTGAGTTCCATGGCATCGGATTCTTCGTTGGTGAGAGCTTTTGTGAGCAGGACGGACTCTCGGACGGACTTGGCGCGAACACGCCAATCGAATTTGACTTCACCCTTGCTGGGGACTTCAATCTGGCCCGTGGCAGGAGTCAAGAGGTCCAGGCCTTTCGCTTCCAGCGAAACTTGAACATGCTTTCCGTTGGTGAGGTAGTTGTGGACGATGGCGGAAACGGTGACTTCGTCGCCCTGGCGGAAGAATCGCGGAACGGCCATGCGGACCATCAGGTTTTTGCGGGCGATCACGTTGTTGGTGACGTTGCCGACTTTGGTGTCGAGAGTGGCGCCGCGGACCGTGGCGCGCCAACTGGTAAGGGAATCGGGGAATTGCAGTTGAGCTTCGGCACGGCCGCCGGAGTCGGTGTGAACATCGGCGAGCCACAGAGCGGTATCGGGGAAAAGCTTGCGGATTTTTGGCTGAACGGGAATTTCAGGTTTGAGCTGGGCCAGGGCACGCGGAGATGTTTGGTTGCGATAGGCGAGGAACATTTCTCGCTTCCCGGCTTCTCCGCTGAAATAGAAAGCGAGAGAGGATTCAGTGGAAACGCGATCGTAAACGGAGCCGTAAAAGAAATCGTGAAGATCGCCGCTGCTGTCCGGATAGATGGAGTAAATGGCTTCGTCCACTACGCCGATGCTGAATTCACCGGAGACGGGTTTGCCTTCGGAGTCGCGAACAAAGAGGGAATAGCTACCCTTCTGGCCGGGCTGAAACTGTTTTTGCGAAGGCTGCAGCTCGATTTGGAGTTTTTGCTGAAGCGCGGGAACTTTCAGGTTTCTGCTGGACTGGTAGAAACGATTGTCTTTCCAAAAGGCGACAGCAACAAAGACGTTGGGCTGATTGTCAGCCTGAATGGGAATATCGAGGGAGGCGGTGGGCCCCGTTGCATGAACCACTTGCTTCGATTGAATGGTTCTTGCTTCGGTGGTGACCAGGAGATAAGTTTCCGGCACGCCGGTCATGACCAGGAGATGCGCGGTATCGCCGACTTTGTAGGACTTTTTGTCGGCAAGAATGCGGATTGCGCGGCTTTCCGCGGTCCACCAACCTTGATCAGAGCTGGGAATCCACAGCCAGGCGGTACCCCTGGCTTCACGGCCCTCGGGCGTTTGCGCAGTGGCCCGGAGATTAAAACTTCCCGCTTCCGAAGCGACCACTTCAATATGCGCCATGCCGTTGGCATCGGTTTGCGTGTTTTGTATGAGTGTGACCGTTTCATCTTGAGGCTGGCCCCAGCCCCAATAGTGGCTTCTGACGAGGCTGACGGTTACGGGCGTTTGCACTGGTTTCCCGTCATAGTCTTTGGCCACCACGTTGGCACGAATGGTGTCACCCTTTTGGAAGAAATAGCTTTCCGTGGAGATACCGACCTGGAAGCTGGCGTAAGTCGCGATCACGGAACTGTGCCCGGCGATTTCGCGATTGCCTTCGTCGGTTACGCGGGCTTCGATGCGATAGCGGGCGTCCAGATGGCGGCTGTCGAGGGAGGTGGGAATGTGGATTTTGAGTTTACCGTCGGCGTCGAGCTTTCCGCTCTGCTCTGAGATTTGTTCACCGGCGTAGTCGTAGCCTTCGCCTTCGTTGTCCCCCGATTCTTCTCCTTCGGAATCTTCGTTGCTCATGCCTTCTTCTTCGTCGCGCTCGATGAAGGGAGACCAATAGATCGCAGTGTGCACAACGTATTGGACCTTGGCGTTGGCAACGGGCTCGCCGAAGAAATAACGCGCTTCGATGGTGGCATCGATGGCGTTGCCTTGCAGGACGCGCGGGGTGGCGGGGATGACCTTCACTTCGTACTCGGGCTTTTTGTATTCCTCGACGTGGAAGCCGCCTGTTGCCTGGTACCTTTGCCCACCTTTGTTGCTGACGCTGATGGAGTAGTAGCCGAGAGCGGCATCAAGCGGGAGAACGACATCACCGTGAATGGTGCCGAATGCGGAGACGGGGAAAGTGGTTTGCAGAACGGGCTTGCTGGTCGGATCCTCGACAAGGACTTGAACCTGTTCGCCGGCGGGAACTTTGTAGTGCTCGCCGCTGCGCGTTCGCAAAATCACTTTGAAGTGAGCCGTGTGACCCGGACGATAGACGGGGCGATCGGTATAAACATAGCCGATCCAATCAGCTTCCGGATTGCTGCTCAGGTTGTAGGAATATGGGGTGACGACCGCGACGTCATTACCTTTGACCGCGAGGACGCGAACATCCTGATATTGGCCTTCGGGCAAAGCGGTCTGCGCCAGGCCCGAGGCATCACTTTTCAATTGGGCATTTTGCTTTTTGTCTGACCAGACGCGCACGTCAGCATCGGAGATGGGCGCACCTGTGCGGCGATCGGCGGTGTAAGTGAGAACCTGGCCGGGAGCGGCCTTGGTGACGACGCCGAGCTCCGTGACCATGGCGATGGTGTAGGCGCGCAGAGTGCCATTGGTTGCTTCCACGAGGTACACGCCTTTTTCGAGAGAGGGGACGGGAACTTGGGCTGTTTCCGAAAAGAAACGCGGCGGCATTTCCTGACGCCAACGGGCAACCAATTGAGAACTGTTCAGCAGAGGGACCTGGGCGAAAACATCCGCTGAGCCGGTCTTGCTTTTGCGCTCTTCGGCTTGGGATTCGCGGATTTGCGCGCGAGTGCGGCCCGAAAACTGCATGCGGAAGAAGTCGCGAATCTCAATCCAGAGGGAGTGCTTCCAATCGTGGAACCTTTCCAGAAGGCTGGGATTTTCGATTCTTTCCTTTGGGGAGATGCGGCCGAAGCCGTGCACGTTATCAAGGCGCTCGAAGAAGGCGACGGGATCTTTGACGCGATAAACGCGGAACTCCAGTGCTTCGACATTCGTGGAATAGACGTGGATGCCGACTTTTTCTCCGGGCAAGAATGTTTTGTTCGTGGAGAGAGAAAAATAGGCGTTTGGCTCTTGCGCCGCGATGGGAAGGGCTAATGAAGCAATCAGCAGGAAGATGGCGATACATTGTTTTAGGCGCACTAGTTTGCCTCCCTTACGATGTTCCAGCGATACACGCCGAGAAAATTGCTATTGCCGAGCACGGGACGCCACCGGGGGGATGGATGCTGGAGGAGTTCGCTCACTCGCAGACGCCGCATTTCGCCGGGATGGCTGCTGATAGGGCCGGTGTGATAGACGACGATGTCATCGGCATTTTCCGTAGCGGAACTGCTCAGCCATTGGCTGCGGCCGACAAAGATCATGGAGTGAAACGGGGAGTTCTGCTCCAATTGGCGAAAGAAAAGAATGTCTCCCGGCTGGACCACTCGAACGTCCCGCGAAAGAAAATGAGTATTGAGCTCCTTCAGAGTCTGCGCGTCGGCGAATTCGGAGAATGTCCCGTCGCCAAGATCGGAGAGGCGGAACGAGCCGGGACGCACGCGAAACAAATTGGCGCGCAAAGGAGTGAATGGGTAACGATACTTTTCGACGGAGGGCAAGGCGGTTGGGGGCTCGAGGCGATTTTCGCGGAGCCAGGCGGCGGCGTGTTCGCGGAGAGCGTTGCGATAGGAGTATCGCAATAAGGCCGCGCAATCGCTGATTTCAGCGGGCAGTTCCTTCGGCGGGCGCAGGGCCTGATATTCGGCGATGAGCGTGAACCAGCTTCGGAAGGCTTCCTGATCCGGAGCGAAATTCAAACGCAGGAAATCGGGCGTTCCATCAGCGAAGGAATCGCGCGCGTCCACAGGGGCCATATTTGCGGCGTGCACTGTAGAGTCTGCGGAGGCTCTTTTGGGCGACGGCCGCACCAGCGCGTTCCAGTTTGTGGAGATTACGACGGCACAAATGGCCAGGCCAGCGATTGCAGCGATGATTGTCGTCGCCGAAGGGCGCGAGGATTTCGTTCGTCGGGGGCGGATTGGAGTTTGGCTGGACATCGAAAAAATAGCTCCAGGGAGCGAGGAGCAAACCGAGAGCCAGTGTTCTTAGTATGAAGAGATTGAGGAAGCTGAGACTGAATCAGTTTTGAGTGTGTTTAGCAGATGACAATAGTGGACGGAGTGACACACAAAGTTCTTTATCAGCAATTCGGAGCTGCAGACATTCCTGACTCATTTGGGGTGTTGGGTGGGATCGGGTGTCTGCTTTCGGAGAAGTAGAAATCCTTCATCAAGCACCGGTGTAACATCGCCAGCAAGAGATTGCGCTAAATCCTAGGCCAGAAATGTTCTGTAAACGAAGCCAGACAGAAGATAGACTGGAAGCTCTCTTATAAATGCTTCCAGCGACGAGCCAGCGTACCTCAGGGGTTAAAACCCCCGAGCTTTCGGAACATTACGGCACGGCTGAAGCCTTGCCCTCCCCGGGACCATTTATGAGATGGCTTTAGTTTTCTAACGGGCGCCATGAATATTCTGGTTCCGAATCTCGGATCGACTTCGCTGAAATACCAGTTGCTCGAGATGCCTTCGGGGAAAGTTCTCGCGCGAGGGCGCCTGGAGCGAGTGACGGACTATGCCGGGGCCATCCGGCAGATGGCCATCAATGATTTTGCAATCGACGCGGTGGCATTCAAGACGGTTCACGGCGGACCGAACTATCGCGGAACCGTTGTGATTGATGATGGGGTGATCGCCGCCATGGAGGAGTATCTGCCAGCGGCGCCCGCGCATAACGCCATCTACCTGATGGGAATCAACGCTTTTCGCGCGGCCATGCCCACGGTGCCGCTGGTGGCGGCATTCGAGACGGAATTTCACGCGACGATGCCGGAGTACGCAGCGCGCTACGGAATCCCGAAGGATTGGCACGAACAATTCGGTGTGCGGCGGTACGGATTTCACGGGGCAACGCACCAGTACGTCAGCGAGCGAGTTCCGGAGATCCTTGGGGTGAAGGGCGAAAGCTTGCGTCTTGTGAGTTGTCATCTGGGAGGGAGTTCATCGATTTGCGCGGTGCGCAACGGCAAGTCGGTTGATACGACGATGGGATTCTCAGCGCAGTCTGGGCTGCAAAGTGCGACGCGCCATGGGGACCTGGACGCGTTTGCGCTGCTGTATCTGATGAAGAAGAATGATTGGACGGTGGCGACTGCCGCTGAACAACTGACACGAACGGCGGGACTGGCCGGGCTTTCCGGCATTGCTGGGGGAGACGTCCGCGATTTGGAGAGAGCGATCCTTGAAGGCAATGCAGATGCGGCGTTGGCTCTTTCGGTGTACACCTACGAAGTAAGAAAAACGATCGGGGGGTACGCTGCCGCGATGAAGGGGATCGATGCCATCGCATTCACGGGGGGCATTGGAGAAAACTCTGCGCGGTTGCGGCGGGAGTGCTGTGATGGGCTGGAATTTCTGGGTGCGACGTTGGATGCCGGTCGGAATGAAAATGGGCAGGGTGACCGGGTGGTTTCGGCGGATGGTGCCAGGGTGGCTGTTGTTACGCTTGCGACGAATGAGGAATTGATTGTGGCGCGACGGGCGTATGACACGTTGATGCGGGTTGGGGGGAAGTCCTGAAATTGTGCTGAGTGGTTTACATCAGCAAAACATCGTCAACCTTCGGCGATTTGACGAGGATCGCTGAAGGATCTCTCCATTCAAATCATGCGCGATGTTTCAGTTGAGGTCCTTCGCGGTGCAAACGACGCGCCGCTCAGGATGACAGTCTGCTGTTGTGTGCGGTGGGTGAGCGAAAGGCGCCCGCCACGGAAGGCGGCCGCTACAAGAGCTTGCGCGGTTCGTCACGCGAGGAGGACTTCGACGCCGGCGGACTTTAGCATTTCCTGGTATTGCGGATCGAGAGAGGAATCTGACACCAAGATGTCGGCTACGTCCAGGGGGGCTAGATGGATTACGGAGTTGCGGCCGAACTTGGTGTGATCGGCGAGGATGATTACTTTGCGGGCCGCTTCGATCATTTTTCGTTCTGGCGCGACGACCAGGGTATTGCTATTGCTGAAGCCTGAGGCAGTGACTCCGCCAATGCCCATCATCAGCACGTCGGCGGTGACGCTGGCCAACATATGTTCGCAAGCGGGGCCGAGCATGCAACGAAGGCGGGGATACAGATAGCCACCGGTCAGAGTTACTTCCACCTGGCGGGCATTGCTAAACACTTCAGCGATGGGCAGCGAATTCGTGATGACTTGCAGGGAGCGCCCAGCTAGAGCGCGGGCGGCTTCGGCTACTGTTGATCCGCCATCGAGGATTATGGTTTCGTTGTCCTGGATCAGGCTGGCGGCGAGGGCAGCGATGCGGCATTTCTCCTCGGCCATGTGCTCGCTTTGCCAGACAAAATCGAGGTGATGCTCGCGGGGCTCCATGGCCATGGCGCCACCGTAAACACGGCGAAGCACGCCCTGGCTTTCGAGAGTTGCAAGATCACGGCGAACGGTGGATTCGGAGACTTCGAGGCGGGTACAGAGAGAGTCCAGATCGAGAAACTCTTCCGATTCGAGCAAATCGCGGATTCTGCGTTGGCGAACGGCGCTATTCATGCCATGTCCGGCTCAGGACATCCGGCCCGGAGCGCCGGGCACACGAAAGTCTCAGCCGGTTGATTTCCCCTCGAGAGCGGACATTACAGCATCGGTTACGGATCTTACGATAGCTTCAATATCGCCGGGAGAAGCGATGGCCCCGCCGGAACCAGGAGGAGGCAGAAGCGCGATGGGATTTTCCGGCTCTGGCAGGTCGCACAACTGGCACTCCTGCATGCCAAGGCGAGGATCGGGCAAGCCGAGACGTTTTTTCACCTTCATCAGGTCGGCGGTCTTTTCCGGCGGGATAAAGGATAGCGGAGCGCCAAGCTGACTGGCGATCAGAAGGGTCCAGCAATAGGTTTCCAGAACTTCCGCGTACCATTCGGCGTGCGTGACGGTGTCTGCCCAGCAGACGATGCCGTGATTCGTTAAGAGGACCGTGTTGTGTTTCTTGACGTAGGGAAGAATAGTCTCCGCGAAGGCTTTCGTGCCGGGGGTTTCATAGGGGGAGATGGCGACGCGGCCGACGAAGACTTCGAATTCGGGAACGATGCAGGTGGGTGGAACGCGACCGGTGATCGCGTACGCCGTAGCGTGGGGCGGATGGCAATGCACGACGGCCTTTGCTTCTGGAACTGCTTTGTAGATTTCAAGGTGCAGGTAGATCTCACTGGTGCGAGGCGGACCACCCGTGAGCTGGTTGCCATCGAGGTCCACCAGCGACATGTCCTCCCGCTTCAGATCGCCCTTGCTGACGAGGGTTGGGGTGCAGAGAACAGCGCCGTCGGCGAGACGGTAGGAGATGTTTCCTCCATTGCCATCCACGTATTGGCGGTGCCACAATTTTTTGCCGACCGAGATGATTTCATCCTTGATCTTGGTGGCTTCCGGAGAGTTTAGCAAAGCATCCCAGTGAGAGTTGCGAGGCCGGGTGGCGGCGTCGAAGGAGGCGCCGTCCACGGTGAGCGTGATTCCGCGGCTGGATGCAAAATCGCGGGCCGATGGAGTGACGACTGCGCCGTGGCGAATGACAACCGTTTTGATTCCCTGCTTCGCGGCCAATTCAATATCCTGCGACGCAATCACTTTGAATGTCCGGAGATCGATGCTGTTGCTGTCCATATCCTTTACTCTTTGCCGGGCTGCGCCGCTGGAACGACAGGCGGACGATAATCGGGCGTGTCCACAATGAGAGAACAATAGGCGTCCACGGGAACTTTTTCGGGCCAATACGGGTTGGCGGCTTCACGCCCTTCCACGAAAGCGATCATCTGCCCTTCGCCGGGAGAGAGATGATCGGCAACCACCAAGGCTTTGCCGCCGCCACCGGAACGCTCGGCAAGGTTTTCCGAGGTGACCGGCTCGACAATCAGCAGACGGCTGCCGCTTAGCTCCGGAACGGATACACCCAGGACGATGCGGCCGCGAACGATGCCGAGTCTCATAGGGCCACCCCGCTGACGCGATCTACGATGCCAACAACGGATAAGCGCGCCGGAGTGGTGTTGCCGCGTGCCTTGCGGAGGATGTCACCGTCTGTGGAGACAAGAACGATGCCGCCGCGGCGAGCGCCCATTTCGTCGATGAGTATTAGCGGTTCACCGCTGGGCGTGCCGTCCTGCTCGAGGCGCTGGCCGATGAGAAGGCGAGCGCCCTGGAGCGTGGAATGCTTCACCGTTGAGGTGATTGTGCCGTCGATGCGTGCAAGGAACATGGCTAAATGATGCGCAATCCTCCACTGCCGAGGGTGAGTTGCCGTTCGCGCGTAAATGTCAAAGGCGTGGTGATACCCTCTCCCGTGGGAGTAGCGATGCTGAAGCTCAAATAGCCAGCGCCGCCGGTGCCGAGCGAGGCCACACAGGGCGCGTTATGGACAAATAGAGTTGTGTTCAGCACGCGCGCCATTTTGGTGACGTTCTCGAAATTGCTGGAGTGCATGATGGCCGTGTGCCGGTAGCCATGCTCCGCTTTGAAGGCAGCGGCGATGGCCGCGTCCACATCGGGGACGCGCACGACCGGAACGAAGGGCATCATCTGCTCTTCCTGAACGAAGGGGTGATCCTCGCGAGTCTCGCCGAAGAGTAAGTCGGTGCCGGCGGGAACGCGCAGGCCCGCAGCGGCGGCAAGCACGGAAACGTCTTTGCCGACGAGGTCACGTTTGAGATGGGCGCGGCCACAACCTTTGCCGGGCCCGTCGAATTGAAAGGCGGCTTCGGAAAGGCGCTGGATGCCTACGGCGTCCAGTTCAAAGGCGCCGGCGCGGCGCATGGCGGACTTAAGAGCGTCGGCTACGCCCGCAACCACGAAGATTTCTTTTTCGCCGATGCAGAGCAGGTTGTTGTCGAAGGCCGCGCCCTGAATGATGGCGGCAGCGGCGGCGGGAAGATCGGCGGTTTCGTCGACGACGACGGGGGGATTGCCCGGGCCCGCAGCGATGACGCGCTTGCCAGACTTGGAAGCGGCCCTTACCACGGCGGGCCCGCCGGTGACGCAGATCAGGGCTACGCCGGGATGCTTGAAGATTTCTTCGGCGGTGCGGATGCTCGGTTCGGCAACGGTGGTGATGACGTTGGCGATTTTCAGTTCGCGCGCAATTTCGTGATTGAACAAGCCCAGAGCGTAGGCGGCTACTTTCGCTCCAGCCGGGTGCGGACTGAAGATGGCCGTATTCCCTGCCGCGAGCACATTGATGGCATTGCTGGCCATGGTGGGGACAGTGTGCGTTGCGGGCAAAACCATGCCGATGACGCCCCAGGGAGCGCGTTCGATCAAACACAAGCCGCTGGAATCGGTACGCGCCTCGGCACGCATAGCCTCGACGCCGAGAACGTTTTTGACGATTTCGAGCTTCTGAATTTTATGATCCAGGCGGCCTAGGCCGGATTCTTCCAGTTCCCTTTTTGCGAGTTCGTGTTTGTGGTCTTCGCAAATGCGGCGAATGATGTTGACCATGCGGGCACGGTCTTCGAGGCTGAGAGCAGCGACTTTTCGTTGCGCTTCCGCGGCAGCGGCAACGGCTGCATCCACGGTTGAAAAGACGCCATCCTTGCCGGGCGAAATGGCCGCAGGAACGACGGAACGAGCGGGATCTTCATGCGACCTGGAGGCAAGATGGGCCTGGAGGCGAGTGATGACTTCCTGGGAAATCTCCGCCACGAGTTGTTCGCGGTTCAACATCACGGCTTCTCCAGGACCTTTCCGTCGACTTCAACGGTGTCCACAATGCCAACAATTAAGGCGTCCACGGGAGCGTTCTTGGTGACCGGGGTCAAGCGCGCGGAGCTGCCCTGGGTAAACAAAACGCATTGACCCTGGCCAGCGCCGATGAAATCCACGGCCACGACGGAGCTGCCCGAGGGGACGAGCGCCCCGTCGCGAGTGATGTAGGGCTGGACGAGCATGAGCTTCATGCCCTGGAACTCGGCGGTTTTCTGCGGCGCGACGACGCTTCCGATAACTTTTGCGAGAAACATGGTGAGCCTACTTTGGCAGAACCGTGTGGAGGTCGTCGTGAGGGCGCGCGATGACGTTTACGCTTACGACTTCGCCCACGGAACGCGCAGCAGCGGCTCCGGCATCCACTGCGGCTTTTACGCTGGCCACATCGCCGGAGACGAAAGTGGTGCACAAACCGCTGCCCACTTTCTTCCAGCCCTTAAACTGAACTTTGGCGGCCTTCAACATGGCGTCGGTTGCACACACCAGGGCAGCCAGGCCTTTGGTTTCAATCATTCCAATACTCGACATGTTCGTCTCCATTTCATTTGCGCGATTAGCGCAAAAGCCCTTCGAGAAGCGCGTCGTGGGGACGCGGGATGATATGCGAGGCTACGAGTTCGCCGGCGCTCTTCGCGGCTTCGGCGCCTGCATCCACGGCGGCCCGGACGCTACCGACGTCTCCGCGAACAACCGCAGTGACATAGCCGCCGCCAATTTCGATTTCGCGGAGGAGTTGCACACGCGCGGCCTTGCACATGGCATCGCAGGCTTCGATTACGCCAACCAGGCCGCGGGTCTCGACCAAGCCGAGTGCGCCTTGATCGGGTGAATTGGCGGGCGGCTTTTCCCCGTTTGCGGCAGCGGGCTTCTGTGAGACCTGCTGGATGAACTGGTCCAGATCATCATGCGGGCGGGCAATCACCTGCACGCTGGACACTTCACCGATGTGACCCGCCGCGGAAGCGCCGACGTCGGTGGCAGCTTTGACGGCGGCAACATCGCCTTCGATGAAGCCGGCCACCAACCCGCCGCCCACCGGCAGCCAGCCGGTGAAGGTCACGTTGGCCGCTTTCAACATGGCATCGGTCGCTTCGAACATGGCGACCAGCCCTTTCGTTTCGATTACTCCTAAAGCCTGCTTCATAGTCTTCTCCTACTTTAGTAATTCCACTTCTTTGGCAATGTGCAGCCCACACGCATTGGCCTCGTCGGTATCCATGTGGACGTTGAGGCAAGAGGCGGGGTTGACACGAACATGCAACCGGTTGAACGTGACGCCCGCTTCCCCGCCAACACGCAATTTCATTACGTCGCGATGCTTCACTCCGTAGTAATCCGCTTCGGAGGGATTCATGTGCACGTGAATCGCGGCACGAATTACGCCCTGCTTCAACTCGACCATGCCTTGCGGTCCCATGATGAAACAGCCGGGCGTGCCATCAATATCGCCGGAGAGGCGCACGGGGACATTTTCGAGCCCCAGGCTAATGGCATCGGTGAAGGCTAACTCGACTTGGGAATGGTCACGGAGCGGGCCAAGAATGCGCAAATTGGAGATGAGGCGGCTGCGGGGACCAATCAGCGTGACGGTTTCTTTTGCGGCGAAGTTGCCGGGCTGGTGCAGGGGGTGATCCACGGTAAGTTCGTGGCCGGGGCCAAAGAGTTGTTCGAGATGCTCGCGGCAGAGATGAATGTGACGAGCGGAGGCGTGGACGGCGAGGGCGGGGGCAGAACCCTTTGTGAAGGTTTTGAGGCGCTCGAGTACGACACCGCGGACGATCTGCTCGACGTCGTCGCGGTGAATGGGGAGTTGTCGTGTCGACTGGGCCATACGTTTTTGGTGGCAGAACCTGGGAAGTCGCCGCATCTGGCGGAAACGCCCCTAGGGTGATAGATTGTGACCGTCCTTGACCGACTATGACTAGACTATTGTAATTATTGACCAGCGTCAAGCATAATAGTGCAAGAACAGTCGCGATGTTAGCAACATTCGTCATGATTGACCGAATTGAAGAACTGGGGATTGTAGGTGCGGGGGGAGCTGGATTCCCCACGGCGGTGAAACTGCGCGCGAAGGCTCCTTCTTTATTAGTGAACGCGGCGGAATGCGAACCGCTGCTGCATAAAGACAAGGAGTTACTGTTGCAACATGCGCAAACGATCCTGCGCGGGCTGCGCATCGCCATGGATTGCGCCGGAGCGAGCGAGGGCGTGATTGGGATCAAGAACAAGTATGTGGATGTGATTGAGCACGTGCAGGCCCTTCTGCCACCCGAGGTGAAGGTCTACCCTCTTTCGGACAGCTACCCCGCCGGGGACGAGTTCATCCTTGTGCACGACATTTTGAAGCGGGTGATTCCACCTGGCGGTTTGCCGAAGGATGTTGGGGCGGTGGTGTGCAATGTCGAGACGCTGTTGAACATCGGGTCCGATAAGCCGGTGACGCACAAATACTTGACGGTGGCGGGGGCGGTGGCGCGTCCGGTGACGCTGCGCCTGCCGATTGGAATCACGATCAAGGAAGCAATTGAAGCCGCCGGTGGAGCGACGACGGGAGATTTCGGCGTTTTACTGGGTGGCGTGATGATGGGGAGGTTGGCCTCTTCGCTGGATGAGCCGGTGACGAAGACGCTGGGCGGGATTATTGTTTTGCCCGGGAGCCATCCGCTCATTCGGCGGTACAACGCCACCTGGAAGCAGATTCACCACATCGGAAAAGCCGCGTGCGATCAGTGCCGATTTTGTACGGACATGTGTCCGCGGTATTTACTGGGACATCCCATCGAACCGCACGGCGCAATGCGGGCGCTGGGGTTTGGGCGATCGGAAGAAAAATTCGTAGCGGCGACTCTTTACTGTTGCGAGTGTAATCTGTGCACGCTCTTTGCGTGCCCAGAGGATTTGGACCCTAAGAGTGTTTGCGTGCAGGGCAAACCGGGGGCGCGGGAATTGGGATTGACATTCAAGGGATTGGCGGAGGAGATTGCGCCGCATCCGATGGCGGAATATCGGCGGGTTCCTATCAAGCGGCTGATGTTGAAATTGGGTTTGATGGAATACCGCAATGAAGGACCGCTGGTGGACATGACCTTTTCACCTAAGCAGGTTCGTATTCCGCTGAAGCAGCATGCAGGCGCTGCTGCTTCGCCGGTGGTGCGAGTTGGAGATCGCGTTCGCACAGGGTATTTGCTGGGCAAACCAGCGGAGGGGGCGCTGGGGGCCCGCGTGCATTGCAGCATTGATGGTGTTGTGCGGGCCGTCGACAGTGATGTGATTGTTGAGGCGAGTTGAGAGGGAAGCGATGGCTAAGTTTGATTCCATTGGACTGATCGAGCTTTCCAGCGTGGCGCGCGGGTTCGTGGTGCAAGATGCCGCGATCAAGGCGGCGAACGTGGAACTGCTGATGGCGCGAACGATTTGCTCGGGCAAATACATTGTGGCGTTCGCGGGCGATGTTGCTTCTGTGAACGCAGCGACGCAGGCGGGCGCCGCCGCAGGGACTGGGGCGGTGATCGAGAAGCGGGTGATCACGGGCGTCCATCCATCGATTTTCCCTGCCATCACGGGGACGGTTTATCTGGAACCGCATCAGGCGGGAGCTTTGGGAGTGATTGAGACGTTTTCGGCGTCGAGCATTATTGAAGTAGCGGACGCAGCGGTGAAGGCCGCGGACGTGACGCTGTTCCGCGTGCACCTGGCGATGGCGCTTGGCGGAAAAGGATTTGTGCTGCTGACGGGGGACGTGGCGAGCGTCGAGGCAGCGGTGGCGGTGGGGAGCAAGATCGCGGGGGAGGAAGGGATCCTGGTGGACCGCGCGGTGATTGCGGCGCCCGCGCGGGAGTTGTTCAAGGAATTCGTGTAAGGCGGCTGAAAGGCTTGAGAGCTTCTTTTTTGGAAGGCGCAGAAACCGTCCCGTCTGTCTCCAGTTCCGTCCCCCGTTCCGTCCAGTCCCCCCAAAAAGCTCTTGACAGCAAATCTTTATTACACTAGTTTGCTCTAGGCCTTGTCTTGGATAGGGTTCATGCAAAGTTTGGAGGAGACACCACTATGAAAAAGTCCGAACAACGAGACCTCTTTCCCGGCGCGCTCGAAATGATGATTCTCCGAACTCTCAAGCGCCGGCCCCTGCATGGCTATGCCCTCGTCCAGAACATTAAACGAACCTCAAACGATCTACTTCAGATCGAAGAAGGTTCGCTCTATCCGGCTCTCCAGCGCCTTCTCAAAGACGGGTTGGTCAAAGCCGAATGGGGCATCTCCTCCACAAATCGCCGCGTTCGGATTTACAAGCTGACTGCAGCAGGCGCCAGGCACCTGCAGCGAGAGGTGTCCAGCTTCGAGCGCATGCTCGACGGCATCACGCGCGTCCTAGCGCGAGGTGAATCATGAACTGGCTCAAGCAACTCTTCTCGCGCGGCCGCCTCTACAACGATCTGTCCCACGAGATTCAGCAACATCTCGAAGAAAAGATCGAGGAGCTCGTGGCTGGTGGAATGTCTAGAGAAGAGGCAGCGCATGCTGCTCGCCGCGAATTCGGAAACGTCACCCTGATCAAGGAAGACTGCCGAGAAATGTTGGCCTTCACGTGGATTGAAGCGCTATGGCAAGACGTTCGCTATGCGGCCCGAATCCTGGCAAAAAGCCCGGCCTTTGCCGCCGTCGTGATTTTCTCCCTCGCACTCGGCATCGGGGCAAACACCGCGGTATTCAGTGTAATGAACACCGTGCTCTTACCCCCACTGCCTTACGAGCACCCGGAGACATTGACGACCATCTGGTGGACGCAAAAATCAAACCTTAGATCAGACGATGATGTTCCACCGATTGGAGACATAGCAGACTGGAAAAAACGGAGTCACGCCTTCGACGATATCGCGGCGGTCAGCATATCAGGTCCCGAAACTTTGGCCGGCGCCGGGGAACCTTTGCAGGTCCGCGTTCAACACGCGACTGCAAACTTTTTTGCATTGATCGGAGTGCAGCCCGCTTTGGGAAGGGTTTTTCGGACGGAGGAGAGCCAGGAGCAGCGGCAGACGGTCGGGTTTCAGACAGTCGTCATCAGCGACGCCTTATGGAAAAGAAAGTTCAACGGTGACCCAGGTGTTCTCGGCAAGACATTTCGGATTAGGAACGCAGTCTCGACCGTCGTTGGAGTGATGCCGGCGGGATTTGTTGGCTTTGCGCCCTGGGATGAAGGTAAGGCAATCGATGTTTGGCAGCCGGTGAATCCAGAGAGTGCCGAGTACGCCAAGCGGGCGGATCACTGGATGATGCCGGTAGCTCGCTTGAAATCAGGAGTAACTCTCGAGCAGGCGCAGCTCCAGATGGACGTAGTTGCGCAGGCAATGGAACAAGCTTATCCCGAATCCCACAAAGGAATGAGGGAACGGGTTGTCACCTTGTACGATGCGCTGCACCAAGACGCAGAGGATAAACTTTATCCGCTTCTGGGAGCAGTTTGGTTTGTCCTCTTGATCGCGTGCGTGAACGTGGCGAACCTGGTGCTGTCGCGGATGGAGGTCCGGCGCAGGGAGTATTCCATGCGAGAGGCGCTTGGCGCGGGACGGCGGCGGCTTATCCAGCAAATGCTTGTTGAATGCGGCTTGCTTGCAATGATGGGGGGTTTGGTCGGCGTCCTGCTCTCGTATTGGGGAACCCGCCTGTTGCGCGCGATGGCCGAGCATCTTCCCGGTGGGGAGAGCGCTCGCATGAACGGACGCGTGCTCCTTTTCGCCGTGGGATTGTCGATCCTAACCCCTTTGCTGTTCGGGGTGGCCCCGGCTATTCGAGCTTCGCGCCCGGATTTGAACGAGGCTCTCCGGGAGGGGGCAACCAGGACTTCGACGGGAAGACGCGGGCGCACACATTATCTCTTGGTGATTGCGGAAGTTGCTTTGGCGTTTGTGCTTTTGGTGGGCGCAGGATTGATGATCAATAGCCTGCTTCGCATGGTGCTTCCCTCTCCCGGCTTCGATCCGGCGAATGTTCTGACGATGGCGGTAAATTTCCCTGACGACCAAGGAAAATACCTAGTGAGAGTTCCCGGAAAGGACTTGGACAAAGTATCGCCGAAGGTGGCCGCTTATCACCAGGAACTGATTGAAAGAGTCGCAGCGGTGCCCGGTGTCGAGTCCGTAGGCATGATCAGCATCCTTCCTCCGTTCGGGGCCGCAAGCGCCACTTTTTCCGTACTGGGACACCCTGCTCCTTCGCCGGGACACAGGCCTGAGGGATTTCTTAACGAAGTGAGCCCCGGCTACTTTCGCACCATGAAGATTCCTCTGAAGAAAGGGCGCTACCTGGAGGAGAGCGACACGCCGAGCGCGCAGTGGGCTGTGCTCATCAGTGAGACGTTGGCCGACCGCTATTTCCCCAATGAAAATCCAATTGGGAAGCAAATTATGATCCGTCACGAGTCTGGCCAGGTGAACGAAGATCAGCCACGCCAGATCGTCGGCGTTGTGGGCGAGGTCAAGCAACTTGGCCTGGGTGGAGCTCATCCGCTTCTCTATGAATCTTTTCTTCAGCAACCGGAACTTCAGGGTAATGCCTTTCTCGATTGCATGGGAACCCTGGTAATCCGGACCACCTCGGACGTACATGCACACGAGGCGGCACTCACGACTTTGGTAAAGCAGGCGGTGAAAGAAATGGACCCCGATCAGCCCGTCACAGACATAAGTACGATGGAGGACGTGTTGAAGAAATCCATCAGTAGTTATCAAAGCTTTGTCATCGTGCTCGGAGTTCTTGCCGGGATTTCCGTGATTCTGGCAATGATCGGCGTTTATGGAGTCCTTTCGTATTATGTCAACCAACTGACGCGCGAAATGGGCATCCGTTTTGTTCTGGGGGCTCAGCGCCGTGACGTGTTCGGGTTGGTCGCCAAGCTCGGACTCACACTTGTCGGGGCCGGATTGGCCATCGGCATTGCTCTAGCCCTCGGACTCAATCGATTCATGTCAGCTCACTTTTGGCTTTATCGCGTGAAGCCCACAGATCCTGCGACCTATGCCGCGGTTGCCCTCGTGTTGGCGAGCATCGCCTTGCTCGCCTGCTATATTCCCGCTCGCCGGGCCACAAATGTGGATTCTATGACGGTGCTGCGGCACGAGTAACTCTTCTAGCTCCACCCATTCGGCGCAATTGGGTGTGACTGTGCCACAGGAGGACCTCAAGATCTAGGTACAAATGCGGTGGCTGGGGAACCCGGCGCCCGGAAAAGTTTTTAGTTTTCAGTTTTCAGTTAAGAGTTTCAGAGAAGAGAATCCGCGGCAATTCGCGATAGAACTTCTCCACCTCACCATCACTGTGATTCAACCGCTGCTCACCAGACTCTCCCGTTTCCTGGTTGAAAAAAGCAATTTGCTGAAAACTCGGGTGATAATCTGCTCCTATAATGAACATGTTCGGCTCCTTCCTCCCGAGCCTTGGTCGTCAAGCAACCACAGTCTACTCTGGTCGAGGGAGCCGACATTGTTATGAAATCAAGACCCAGGCAAGAAATCGAACCTGGGGCAGCCGCAGGATGGAAGGACTTTAGTTCATGGCGATGGCGGGTTACTGGGGGATGTAGCCTTCTCTGGCGCGGATGCGATAGTCCTTCATGCCCTTCACGGCTACTTCAATTTTATGCCATTTCGTTTCGCCGGGGATTGCGGGGGGTTGATAGGCAATCATGTACAGATGCTTCAGGTCTTCGGCGATTTTCTGAAACACCTGTTCGATATCAGCTGGTTTTTTGACGGTGTACGAAGTGCCGCCTGTGCGCTGGCTTAATTCGTTGAGGAGCCTCCTGAGATTAGCGGAGGTTGTTGCTTCTCCCTCGGCGATGGAATAGAGGGGGATACCGAGCTTCTTGGCCCGCGTGACAGAGGCAGCGGCGTTGAGAATGCTAGCGTTGTCGTCTCCATCGGTAAAAACAATGAGGGCCTTCTTGCCGGGGCGTTGCGCAATATCCTGAGCGGCTTCGGAAAGAGCGTCGAAGAGGGCGGTTTCGCCCTCGGCGCGAGTGCGCAAGACGGCGCGCTTGGCAGCAAGTTTGTCGGTGGTGAACTCCTGGCGCACGGTCAAGCGCGTATCAAAGGTATAGAGGGCGACGGAATCCTGGGGATCGAGAGAGTCGATTAGCTTGAGAATGGAGTTTTTCACGCGAGGAAGAGCCTCGGCCATGCTACCCGTGGTATCGAGGAGGATGCCACAAGAAAGGCTTTGCGCGCCGGTCTCGAAATTGGTAATGCGTTCCGATTGCCCTTCGTCAAAGACCTGGAAGTCGTCACGGGAGAGGCCATCGACGAAGGCACCCTTGTGGTCGTAAACGGTGGCATAGACTTCAACGAGATGCACATCGAGTTTGATGACGGTGGAAGGCTGCTGAGCGCGCGCGGAAAACACCGCGGGCACGGCAACGATTGCGGAACAAGCGCAGAGGAATTTGAGAATGCGCATCATTGTTCGAGGGCCTGCTTGAGATCGTTTGCGGAAATCGAGGAATAGGCAGCCTGCAGAGACCGCCAATCGTGGTAATCGGCCATTTGCGCACTGCGAAAAGCCTTGGCTGCCAAGGGCTCGGCCACGCCGGCTAAGGATGGAGGCTCGACTCCGAGATTATCGGCAAGGTGGACGAGGAAAAGCTTGAATTCAGCGGAGCGCTCAGCAATTTCGTCCGGGAACAAGTGGTGCTCATATTCCTCGTAGGGGGCGTTCGGTTGGAGGTGCGGGTGGCTGCAACCGAAGGAGTGGTAAGTCACCGCGCCGAGGAGGGCCAAGCGCGAACCGTCGTTGGAGGCCGACACGGTGCGGAGAGCCGCGAGGACGGGCGAGGGCCAGGGATCGGTTGGATAGCGCTCCAGAAATCTGCCGCCCAAGGCGAAGAGGTCAGCGAGTGTGACGGCGTCCCAAGCCTGACTCCAATTGCGCGACTGGATACCGCCGAGCAACTCGGAGCGGCGCGTCAGAGAGAGGAGCCCCATGGTCGTTTCGCTTAACATATGAAACTCAGCAGGACGGCGGGCCGACTCGAAAATCCACTCGCGGGCACACTCGATGCGAAGGCCAACGAGACGTTGGTCGGACTCCGTCAACTGGTCCCAGTCGGTACTGCGAATCGCGGCGATCTCCGCGGCAATGGCTTCGCGGCCGCCGTGGCCAGCGGTCTTCCATCCGGTGGCAGCAGCAGAGCCGGCCGCAGCAGCAAATTGAGCGAATCCCCCAACAAAGTAACTGCCGGCTCCCGTACTCTCCTTCTGAAACCACGATTCCGGGAGAAACTGCCGAACACCCGATGTCACCTCGAAGTTGTAATAGCGGTGCTTGCGGAGAAGCAACTGGTCTTCGGAAACAACCAGGTCCGAGGGACGCAGGAAATAGGCATAGACGGGACCTGCCAGAGCAGCGGTGACCTGAGGCTCCAGTTCCGCCAGCAGTTGGTGCGAAAGTTTCTGGAGATCATTGGGGTTGACTTTACGCTTGGCGGTTTTCTGCTGTAGTTCTTCAACCACTTTGTGAATGGGCGCCGGGTCGTAACGGAGGACATTCTCCTTTTCTTTTTCTTCGGCTTTCGTTCCTTTCGGCAACGTGACCGAAGGAAGGTTTGCTGCTTCTTTTTCGATTACGGAGATATCTCCGGAGCCCTTCACGGAAATCGCCGTGGCTGCGTCATAGATGGAGAACAGCACTTGCAGGCTGGGCACCTTCTGGAGTTCCATGAAGCTCTGGAAGTCCGCGGCGCGCCTGCTGACGGAAGTTGGGGAAAATCCCGCCAGACAAGAGCGGATTTTTTCATCCGGCGAGGGGAGTTTCTCCTGCGGCTTGCAATGGTCAAGGATGGCTCGCGCGGAATCGAGGGAAGCGCTGGTGTAGGCTGCGGCACCATCGGCCGCAGCAAATCGATCGCAAACAAAGCGGAAGAGCTTGGCGGCTTCTTCATTCGCGACGATGTGCATGCGATCGAGGAGGCAGATCCATTCGACTAGAGAATGAAGCTCCCCTAGGGCCAGGTTGGCATCCAGGAGCGAACGCGAACGAGCGCGCTCGACGGCGGCAAAAAACTGGCGGAAATCAGCGGCCTGGAGTGCGGTGAGATCGGTGAAATACGGATAGGTTTCGCCGGAGTCGCTGTAATGCTGAGCCAAGAGCAGTGCCGACTCTTCGTCGAGGGGAGTGGGTCGGTGAGCATCCACGCGCGCCACCGCCAGGAAATTATCGAGTTCGGAGTGGCGGGTTCGTTCATCGCTGTAGTGGGTGTGGGCCAGCCGCAGGAGAACTTCATCCTCAACATCGGGAGAAGCAGCCTTGGACACCTTTTTCAACAGCTTCGTGGTCTGCGTGTCACTGGAAGAATGGCCCTTGGCCACCGTCCACACTTCCGGCGACCCTGGAAAATCGACATGGTTATCGTTATCCAGGGGCACGGAGCGAAGAAAATCGGTGAAGGCGGAATAACTGGCGATGGAGTGATGCTGGGCTCCCGGGGCATCAGCGAAAAGCTTGTAGAACCGGGAAGTGCGCGAGGAACTGGCGGTGAAGAAAGCCTGGTGGGCACGATCCAACTGGGAAAGCATGAAAAAGAAGGCAAGGAGTTTGCCGTTATCGCGATCGAGAAGAGCGCGAAAGAAGGCCCCTGGGTGATCCGGGTTGGACCCTGCCAGGCTCGCCCAGATTGCTTCGGTAGAGGAACCTCCGGGTACGGCGGCGTGTGATCCTTCGAGAGCGAATGCAGGGGCAAAATCATCGAGGAGTTCGGCGTGGCGTTCGTAGAGGGTCTGCAAAGGGACGGCCGAGACAAGTTCAGCGATAGACTGGCGATCGAGAGAATTGAGCGCCAAATAAAGATGCGCCAGTTTCGGGAAGCGCAACACCGCGGTCGCGAAACCACCGAGTTCGTCCTTTCTTGCAAAGAAAGCGTCGCGCCAAAACTGTTCGTCCGGGTACAAGGGAGCGCGCTCGTAGGGGATTTCAAAGGTGAAGGGCTTGCCAGCTCGAAAAGCCTCCTGCATTCCGACTTGATCAAGGGCCAGCGCGGATACGGTCTCCTGCTTTTTGGCCTGATCCTTATTTTCCCCGGCGGAGACTTCGACTTCGTCCTTGGAGGAGCGCAATTTGATGCCCAGGATGTTCAGAACCTTTTCAGTATTGTGCCGAGAGTCTTTGCCATTGAGAGAGAGGGTGATGACCAAGCGATCGCCATCGCGCTTTCCGAAAGGCTCGAGAGCCGCAATATGCTGGAAGTACTCCTGAATCGCTTCCGTGTACTGCTTGCTTGAGGGATCGTGGACGTCAAGCTGGTTGGCGACCGCCCGGCAGTATTCGGCGAAAAACCTTTCCCGGGGAACCTGCTGCCCGGTGTGAGCCATAAAGGCCAGGGCATCGAGGCCGCCGGGGATCACCATGCCAGCGTCAACTTGCTGTCCCGTGCCCAGCAATCCACGGAATTCCCGTTGCGCCGGTGGTTCGACCAAAGCAGCGAAGGACTGTGCCTGCTTGAACTCGTTATCGCGAACAGATACGGCAAATCCCCGACCGACGGCGCGCTCGCGTTCAGGCGGAGAAATGCCCGGCGATTCCACTAAACGAGCATAGGCAGGCGCAGCAGTGACTCCGAAAGTGTCTTCGGTAAGGGCGAGGCGGGAGAGCAAGGCAGCGTCGGGAGCGATGGCGCTGCCCTGTTGCAGGGTTCTGCGGGCATCGTAGGCGCGGCCAAGTTTTTCCAGGAGGTCCGCTTTGACAATGTAGAGACCCGAGGATTTAGGGGCCACGGCGATGCCTGCATCGGCGGCCTGCTCGGCAGCATGAGCGTCACCGGATTCGAGCAACAGCCGGGCAACTCGGAGATGAGCGCGCTCGGAATCGGGCTGAACCTCCAGAACACGTCTCCAAGCCAGTAGGGCTTCCGGAGATTGCTGCAAGTCATCGAGGATAGCGGCGAATTGGACGCGTACAGCGGGATCCGGTGGGAAGGCTTCAATCACGCGGCGCGCGAGTTCGCTCGCCTTGGCAGGTTGTTTCGCCGCGATGTCCAGGCGAAGGAGAGAGGCCACTTCCGGGATATGCGCGCCGCCTAAAGCAAGGCCTTGTTCAAAGCATTGAATGGCGAGCGAGGAATCGGAAAGGCGCTCGGCGGCCTGGGCTCTCAGGAACCAGAGATCCTGGCGCTTGGGATCAGCGCGGAGGGCCTCTTCGAGATAAGGGAGCGCGCCCTTGTCGTCTTTGCGAGCGAGGTGGAGGCGCGCGAAATCTTCGGTGACAGGCGGCGTGCGGCCGGAGAGGTCCACGGCGCGATTTAATTCGGCTTCGGCTTTGTCGAGATCGGAAGCAAGCAGCAACACATGGCCGAAGGAAGCATGTGCCGCACCGTCCAGAGGGCGCACTTCCACGAGGGACGCGCGGAGGCTGGCAGCCGTGGCGTAATTCCCTACTTTCTCGTAGAGAGCGGCGGCGGTGAGAAGAGTTGTGGCTTCGCGGGGATTGAGTTCCAGAGCTGCCTGGAGGTTATCGCGCATGCGCTCGAAATTGGCGGGGGAAAACGGCTCTTGAGCGAGCAGAGATGCGGCTTCCGCCGTTTTGGCTTGCATGGCGGAATAGGCGTCCAGAGAGGGGAGCGACACTGCAGATGGAGCAGCTATTTCCGATGCTTCGAGCAGAACCTGGCCCTGCTGATCCGACAGAACAGAATGGGAGACCACAAACCCCGCTGACGGTGCAATAGGCACCCAATCCACCAGGAAAAAGAATTGCGGAGTTACATTCAGCGAGACTGCAAATTCCGACAACGGGCCGTGGACGATGTTGCCTCCGGTTGATCTAAGCGCAGGAAGCCAGGCATCATTCCCGCCCGACGGCGCTGCCCAGCTCAACTGGATGTGCTGAGTGCTGAAGGTGCGTGAGAGAAGTGCAGAAGCGAATTCGAGGACCGGAGGATTGAGGTCTGGAAACTCGCCAATCAAAAGAGCGTTGGACCAGTTGGAGCCCAATTGCGGAGCGGCTGCGCAGAGAGCGTCAATGATGGCTGAGGGCGAGGCAGGCGGTGTATCGGCTGCGGCTCGGGCTGCCTCGTTGAGCGCGGACTCCAAGCGAGCACGAGTGGTGAAGGGACCGGCGACGGCGATAGAGCCACTACGGAGCAACGCCAGAGATAGCGGGCGCTTGTGCAGAGAAGTGTACAGAGCGAGAAGATCTCGCTTGGTGCTTTCCAACTGTGCCGGAGTCAGCGTATCCATGAGCAAGACGACAGTAACCGAGGAGGAAGGCTGAACAGGGGAGACGGTGACGTCCGGCTTGCCGGCGTAGGTTTGAACGCTTAGCAATTCCGGGGCGGCGTTTGATGCGGAGTGGAGAAGAACAGGACCAGCCGTCGCTCTGCAGCAAAACGCCAGGAGAACGAGAGCGAAAAGGCTTGTGCGCACGCAGAGACTCATGCTTCCCTGAATCACCTGGCCAAGCGCGTAAATGCCTTCTATCCAAGGAATATAGGAGGCGCGACACCCGTTTTGGGCCTCCGGTTTGCACATAGTTTGCGCATCATACGCTTCCGCCGAGTTCGAGACAACGGAATTGCCGCGCAAACGGGCCTTAGTAAGATTAAGATTTAGTGAAACCGGGCCAAGACGAAGTGAGGGGCCGGGATGCTTCGCACAGTGCTCCGGCTAAGCTATTGTCCTTCTTCCCGGTACGCGGATAAGAGCCGGAAGGCGAGTACTGGGGCCCGGCGTTGCAAGAGGAAGCGGTCAGAAGTACAGTATCGGTCTACCGGGTGGGGGATACGAGAGGCTCGGTAAAGTGCGCGGCGTTGCTCTTCCAGCCCGGTCAACCGAGAGCGAATTCCGTACTCAGGTGAAGTGCGACTCGATGGTATAGCGGAACCCCGAGGCAGGGGAGCGGGTGAGATTATCTGGCGGCGTTGGGGGGAAGTGAGGTGAGTGCCATGTTTCTGGACTTTTATGGCTTGCGGGAGCAACCGTTTGGCGTGACGCCGGACCCGGCGTATCTGTACCCGAGCCAAACGCATTGCGAGGCGCTGGACTCGCTGACCGAGGCGATCCTGGGGGACCGGGGATTCCTGGCGCTAATTGCGGAGCCGGGGATGGGCAAGACGACGCTGCTGTATCAACTGCTGGAGGGACTGCGAGAGACAGCACGAGCCGCATTTCTGTTCCAGACGCAGTGCAATTCCCGCGAATTCTTTCAATACCTGCTGAGCGAGTTGGGAGTTGATGCGGCAAACATGGGCCTTGTGGCCATGCACAACAAGTTAAATGAAATTCTGTTTGCGGAAATGCTGGCGGGCAGGCGATTTGTGCTGATCGTGGACGAAGCGCAGAACCTGGACGAAGTGGTTTTGGAAACGATCCGGCTGCTCTCGAACTTCGAGACGCCGCACAGCAAATTGCTGCAAATCGTTTTGGCGGGGCAACCGCAATTCGGGGAGAAACTACGGCAAAAGCCGATGGCACAACTGCTGCAGCGAATTACCCTGGTGCAGCGGCTGACAGCGATAACGCCGGAAGAGACCGCAGGTTATGTGCGGCACCGGCTGAAAGTGGCGGGGTATCGCGGCGAGGGATTGTTTGAGGCGGAGGCGTTAGCGCGCGTAGCGGAGAGAAGTGAAGGCGTCCCAAGAAATATCAACAAGATTTGCTTCCGGGCATTGTTGGAGGCGTATGCGAGAGGGCGCAATACGGTGTCCGCGGAGATCGTCGAGAAGGCGGCGCGAAAGTTGGAGATTGTGACTGCGGATCGTCACGTGACGGCGCCAGCACCGATGCTCGTGGCGATGCCAACGCCAACGCAACCAGCGATGGCGGCAACGATACCAGCGCCAGCGCCGATGGTGGCACAAGTGGCGGCACCGATCATGATTAGTGCACCGAAAGACGCCGCTGTTGTGGAGCACGGCACGGCAGCCGTTGTGCCAGGCATTACCTACAAGCAGGTGGCGGGGTGGGGCGTGCCTCGCTGGGGAGTTTGGACAGGCGGCGTGGTGGGGATACTGCTAACGGCGAGCCTGGCCGTGCCACGAAACGTCTTGCCAGGAATGGTGCAGGCCATGCGGAAGGAAGTGGCGGCAACCAAGAGTCTGCTCGCACACAAGATGGGGAAAGAGGTGAAGCAGACAGCGGGGGTTCAGGAGTTAGCAGCGAGCGGAGTATCCAGCGGACCACGGATGAGCGCAAGCGGCATGCCGTACGTCACAGCGATACAAACATCGGGGACGGAGAACGCTGCACGGGTGGTGGTTATGCTGGAAGATGCGGTGCAATACGAATCGGCGCGCATTGGTTCGCCGGACCGCATTTATTTTGACTTGTACAAGGCGCAACTGAGCCCGTTGGTCAGCCAAAGGACGGCGCCGAGCGAAGGCGGGCTGCTGAAGTTGGTGCGTGCGGCGCAGAATAAAGATGAAGTGGTGCGGCTGGTGCTGGATGCGGATGGAGCGAAGGAGTATTCGGCACAACTGCTGACGGACCCATACCGGCTGGTCATTGATGTTCACGGGCAAGGCGGGACGGCGGCGAAGGAGAGTGCGGGATTGGATGCCGGGCTGCACAATGCGGCGGAGGTGCCTCCGAAAGGAAATGGCAGCCAAGGGAGTTTTCACTCTCTGGCGCGGGAACTGGGGCTGAAGATTAACCGCATCGCGATTGATCCGGGCCACGGGGGATACGACACAGGAACGAAGGGGCCGCACGGTTTGCTGGAGAAGGATTTGTGCCTGGATGTGGCGCTGCGGCTGGGCCGGCTGATCGAAGAAAACATCGCGGATACGGAAGTGGTGTACACGCGGACGGACGACAGGCACGTGCCGCTGGAGGAGCGCACGGCAATCGCCAACAGCGCGAACGCAGACCTGTTTATTTCAATTCACGCGAATTCCAGCGAGAGCCGGGAAACGCGTGGGGTGGAGACGTACTACCTGAGCCTGACAGGTTCGCCGGAATCCCGGGAACTGGCAACGCGGGAAAACGCGACGGCGGAGAGTTCGCTGCACGAACTTGGAGAACTGATCAAGAAGATCACGCGCAACGAGAAGATCGCGGAATCAAGACTGCTTGCCGCGGATATTCAGAACACGCTTTCACAGGGGTTGCAACTGGTGAGCCGGCGAGAGATGAATCGCGGCGTGAAGCAAGCGCCCTTTGTAGTATTGACGGGCGCCAACATGCCCGCGGTACTTTCGGAGATTTCGTTTGTGAGCAATGCGAGCGACGAGAAGCTGCTGCAGGAGAGCGCACAAAGGCAGCGGGTTGCCGAGGGCCTGTACCGCGGGATTGCGGCCTATCTGGAAAGTTTGCACAGCTTGCAGCCCAACCAGCTGAAACTGGTGAGTGAGAGCCATGGCAGCAGAGCATTGGGGCTCGCAACACCAGCAGTTGCAAAATGACATGAGCAGGGGGCGTGAATCAATTGCCCCAGTCGCAGAGGGACTCGACGAAGGCGGCGGAGCCATCGCGCAGCCAGCCATCGAGTTGCCCCGGCTCTTTGAGTTGTTGGCCACGCTTGCGGGGGACGGCCACGAAGCGGCAGGGAAATTCGGGAAGACTGGTCATGTCTCCCCAAAGCTTTTCAAACTGCGCGACCGGGAAGATATCTTCCTGGCCTTTGCCCCAGCGTTTTTTGACGTCCTTGAGGGTGATGTAGGTGGGCATGCGGACCGCCAGGGTTCGCACGGCGTTGTGCACTTTTTCCTTGTGCGGGAGATCGTCGCGGGTCAGGCCGAACATGGAAAGCAGTTTGTCGATATCAATCCAATAGGTGGCGCTGTTGTACCAGGAGAGGAGCGATTCGGCCTCTTCGCTGGGAAGGGCGAGCCCTTCGATCAGGCGAAAGCGGCCGTCCACGCGAGCCAAACCGCCGCCGCGGTCCTCCACTTGGCGCGCAATCACCTCAACGGTCAGAGGCGCTCCCTCGGCGATGTGGTAGCCAAGCAGACCTGGGTCTACGTCGGCTCCTGTAGTGTCAATGTTTTGAATCATCAGATGTTTGAGGCGAGGTCTTTCGTGCAGTAACCGCAGGAGGGTGCCGTTGCGAAGCATGTTGGGCACTTCATACCAGTGGCCGACAGGATGCAGGCATTGCATGGGGACATTATCGGTGTAACTGGCGCCTTCGCCCATGTGGCGGGCCCAGGCGATGAGCGAAGAGCGCAGGCTGTCGCGAACCTTTTGCGCCTGCTCGTCGAGAATCTGCTGCGGCAACTCTTCCCAGGCAAATCGCAAGTCGCGTTCCATGGGCACAAAGCGGAGGCCAATGGAGCGCCCGGGAGAAAGCAACAATGGGCCGGGGTAGTCGTAATTGTGTTGGGCGCCGAGGTGCGCGTGGATCGCGTCATGGGTGAGGTAACTCGTGGTGATGACGTGTGGCAGAGGGGTGCCGGCGAGGCGGCCCATGCGGCGGCTGTGGGCCAGTTGTACTTCGAGAAAGCTGCGGTGCTTGCCGGCCAACCGGCAAAAGGGATTCAGGGCTTTGACAACGCCAGCGCCTTTCGTCCAACGGGTGCCCGCGCCGCCAGCGAAGGAAACAACCGCCACCTTTCCCGCTGCCAGGGCATCTTTGCCGATTTCCTGGAAATCCAGGGGGACGCTTTCGGTGGCATCGAAGAGATCTTGCGGGCCAACGTCAGTGATCAGGCTGTTGATGGGAAGACGATTCTGCGCGAGGCCCACGCGGCCGCTGCGCAGTCCCGCCTGGATCTGTTCATGCTCGAGGCGATCAAATCCATGCGCATGGAGCAGCACATCCAGGCTTTGGGAGAGGTCGGCTTCTTGCGTGCGATGTGGAATGAGGCGCTCGAAGACTTTCTGCACCATTCCCTGGAATTCCGGCACGGTGTGGCAAGCAGCGGTGAAGCGTTCGAGTTCAAGAAGGCGCATGGGTGAAAGAAGACGGGATTCCGTGCGAAGAAGAGAGGGCATAACGAGTTTGTAGTAACCCAGTGGCATGAGCGCGGAGTCGCCTTCAGAGATGGTGGCTTGCGTGCCAAGTTCGTTGATCGCGAAATCGTAGACGACAGGTTCCATGGCGAAGGGAGCGGCGTCTTCGATTTCCCGCTTGGTGGCGCTCATGATGGCCTGCAACCGTTCCTCTGCCAGCGCTTTTGCCCGCGGGGCAAACAGAAAACCCATGCCGCCGCCGGACATTCCGCCGAGCATCCAGAAACCCCAGAAGTTGTCGTCCATTTCTCTGCGCACACGGTGAATCAGGATGTCGGTGTAGAGATTTCCAGCCCAGGGAATAATGGATTGAATGGGGCCGTTAAAATTGCGCTCCGTCAAAGCGCCAAGCGCGGGAATGTCGCCAGCCTTCAAGCGGGCGATGAGTTCATCGAGGATGCTGGCGGCTTCGGCGCGACTTTTCCATTCCTTTTCTGAACGAAGCAGGTATTTCTCCGTGACCATCTCCAGGATAGGGCCCACATCCTGGGCCATGCCGCCGTGGACGAGGATAAGGCTTTGCTGAAGCTGCTCGCACGTTTCCGGAGACACTTCTTGCGGTCCAAGGAGCTGATGATTGGGCAACAAGCGGCCGCGGCTGATGCCGAATTCGGGATCGCCTTCCTGGGCCGGAACACCGTGAATCAATTTGATTCCGGGCCATACACCGCCGGAATCCTGCCAGCCACCGCCCGAGCCCGCCAGCCATTCGCCGAGAATGGCGCGCCCCGCTACCAAGCGACGGTCGCCTTCGGAGAGCCCGCCGGTAAGCGTGTGGATCTGGTTTGTCGCACGCATACAGAGAGAGATGAGGCAGGCGAGCAGGCTGGTGGAAACTGCGAGACGGGAACCGCGGGGAATATCATTCACTTTGCTGACGATTTCGATGCCGTGGCCGGGGCGGCCCGTCAAATGATTCAGTACGTCAGAGAGAGGTTGCGTGGCACCCTCGATGCCCGGCGGGACGATGCCGGAGGCGATGACGGCGGCCTTGAGCAAGCCCAGGTAGTCGTGAGCGAAATCGAAAACTTCCGCAATCGAGGTGAGTTCAGCGCTGCACTGAAGATCCACGCTGACCAGGCGAAGCACCGGCTGATCGATGACGCGAAAGCACGCTTCAACGGGAGGCTTGGGGGAACCGAGGCTGCGCACGCTCAGGTCGATGGAAATGTTGAGCACGCGGGCGCCTTCAGGGAAATCCATCCCGAGGAAAAAAATGTCGCTCCACCCGCTATGGCTCAGGTCCATGCGGACGGGCGTGGCCTCTCGTAGGATGGGGAAAAGATGACCAGGAGTTTCGCGCTTTAGAAGCTCGGGGCGAATGCGCAGCGGTGCGTCTTCAGGGTAAGCGGCACGAAACATCCACTGATTGCCGCGGACCGAGCGCACGCTGCGCCGCACCTGGTCAGCGAGAGTTTGGAAACCAAGGGAGCGGTATCCAGCGGCGAGGGCGCTGGAGACGGCGGCACTCGGCCCAGTGGCGGCTTGGGCAGCCAGGAAGATATCGAGGGCTTCTTCGAACCTGCGCTTGAGGAGATTGGTGTAACCGGCGAAAGGAATCAGCGCGCGAGAAGCGGGCAGTTTGCGCGTGGAGATGTGGAAGCGATGGATGGCATAGAGGAAAAAAAGGGCTCGGACGCGCTCGTAGAGATTGTCGCTGGTGCGGCGAAAGCGGTCGAGGGCCTCGCATTCCTGAAGCAGTTCATCGAGTGTCGCGGTGCGGCATAGGGCGTCCAGCGGGCGATTGCGAGTCTGGCTATCGCGAGAGGTGATGACATCCGTGAGCAAACTCACCGGGCGCTCCCCGCAGATGGATTCGTCAGTTCGCGCTCCGCCAGTAGTTCCAGCAAATGGGTCAGTACCTCTTCGCGGTCGCGCCCGTTCAGCGCGAGAGCCACTTGCGCGGTGAGCAATCCGTAGCGAGCGCCGAGATCATAGCGGCGTCCCGTATCTTCCATAGCCAGGTACTGTTCGTGGCGGGCAAGTTCGGCGAGAACAGAAGAAAGAGTTACGGAGCCATTTGACTCGCCCGCCAGCCTGTGGCCCAGGATTTCCATCACGGTGGGAGTGAGAACATGAATTCCAAAGAAACAGAGGTAGTAGCCCGCACGAATTCCGGTAACCATGAGGCGCTGTTCGGCTTCTGTAGGCGTGGGCTTTTCGAGGACGGTTTCCACGCGGTAGACGCCGGGATGGCCCGGCATGCGGCGCCCGGCAATGGCCCCGAAACGAGTGAGCAAGCGTTCGTGAGTAGGCTGGACGCCGGAGGCAGAACACGATTCATGTTCCGCCAGCTCGACCAGGCGCTGAACGCCGGGCTTCGCAGCGGTCACGTAGAGATGATCGCCGACCATGTGCAGGAAGGGCTCACCCGCAACAAAGTCACGCGCACAATAAATGGCGTGACCGTAGCCCCGCGGGTGCAACTGAGGGACGAAGCGCACAGCGCGGCCGAGGTTGCCAGCGGCCTCGGCGTAGCGAGTTTCGTCGCCAGGCCAGACGACAACACAAATTTCGTCGATATTCGCGGTCTGGACCTGTTCGATTAGGATGCTGAGGACGGATTTTTCCACTCCGTCGTCAATCAGAGTCTGGAGCGGAAGAGCGCGCTGATCGCCTCCCGCTGCAGTGATGACGGCCTTTCGGATGCGCACGATTGATGCTCCTCATCAGGGCTTGTGCCGAACTTCTATCTTGAATTGTGGCGCATAGCCGGTTTGCCTACTACGTTACTAGAAATGACGGGGACTTCTCATCTATTTCCGCCAAGGCTTGCGGCAGGGCGGCCTGAATTAGTGGCAATTTCGTTGTGTCGAGGCCGATAGAAGCGTATGATGCGCGAACCAGAGATGCAAATCGAAAACTCTGGGCCAAACATCCGGAAACAGTAAATCAATTCAGGAGCGCGTATGCACGGGTGTTGTCTGCTATGGGCACTAGCCTTTTTGTGTTTCACGCTTCCTGCCCATGCACAGGGAACGGCTGGAAGCACGGTCCGGACTTATTACGTGGCTGCCGACGAAGTGGAAATAGAGACGTGGACATGATTCCGGACGATCCGGGAATCTGGATGTATCACTGCCATTTCGATGAGCATATGCAGGCGGGGATGATGGCGCTATATAAGGCGAACCGTGATTCCTGTCAGGTGCGCACGGCCGGCTTGCGGACGGAGATTACCGAAGCCGTATAACGATCACCCCTGAGCAGTGAGACGCTGTACTCGATGGGCACATTCTGTTCGTCGTAGGTCGTTTCCTTAATGATGAGCAAGGGGCTTCCCACCTGCGCTTCGAGTGCGCGCGCTTCTTCTTCGCCGGCATTCACAGCGCCGATCACTTCTTCGGCCCACTGCAATTTGCGATTGTAAACATGCTCGAAGACGTAGTAGAGCGACTGCTTCTCCAGGTCCTGCTTCTCAATTCCTGCAAAGAGCCTGGCAGGAAGAAAGCTGGTCACTACGGCGACGGGTTCTCCACCAACGAAACGCAACCGGCGCGCACAATAGACGCGCTCGCCCGGCGTGAGTTTTAGGGCTTGGGCGACATCCAATTCCGGGCTGCGAACCTCCATAAGCAGGAGTTTGGCGGAAGGATGAAGACCGCGCCGGCGCATCTCTTCGCTGAAACCCCGCAACTGCTGGAAATTCCAGGGAACGCGACCAGAACCGATGACGGGACGTTTCCCCTTGGCGATGACCAGGATGCCCTCCGCGCGGAGTTTCTGGAAGGCCTGGCGAACGGGCATTTTGCTGATGCGAAGATGACGGGCGATTTCGCCTTCGGAGGAGAAGGTCTGGCCCTGCTTGATTTTGTCCTTCTCGACTAAGGAGCGAATTTGATCGACGATTTGCTGGTAGTAAGGGGTGAAGCTGCGATTGTCGAGGGTGAGTTGCAACTTCTCCACGGCGACAGGGAGAGAGGAGGAATGTGGGGTGGACACTTCTAAGCCTCCGAACAGGCAGCACCTACAACCATAGTATACAACGTATCTATCATTGTGGAGACGGTGGCAGTCTGGGCCAGAGCGGATGCGAAGATTTCGCTATGATGATGCAAGTAATTTGTTTACATAATGTTCAGAAGTATACAGATTTGCGGCCAGCCACATCGAGGTTATTTGAAGATTTCTCTTGACACCATATACGCATATGTAGTTCAAGCGGGGTATTGGGGTTGGAGTTTGCGCTCGGAGACACAACATATGCGTTTACTGAAGGTTGTACGCCCTCTTTGGAACGTTTCACGTTCGACCTTATATCTGGCCTTGCTGGTGACTCTCATGGCGGCGCCTGTTCGGGCGCAGGTGGAGTCCGGCAAGGTGCTGGGCGAAGTTCAGGACAGCAGCGGAGCCGTGGTCAAAGGGGCGAGGGTCACTGTCACTAATGTGGCCACTGGTGTTTCGCACGAGGTCACCACCGGGTCCGGCGGCGAATATGTGGTGACGGAACTGCAGCCGGGAAACTATACGGTGAGCGTGGAACAGGTGGGGTTCAAGAAAGCAGTGCAGCCCGCGTTCAAACTGGATATCAACCAGGTTGTCCGCATCGATGTGACGCTGGTGCCTGGCATGGTGTCCGAACACATTGAAGTATCGGCCGTCGAACCGCTGATGGAATCGCAAACTTCTTCGACAGGCGAGGTCATTGAAGAGACGCAAGTGCATAACCTTCCGCTGAACGGACGCGACTTCGTGCAACTTGCCTATCTGAGCCCGGGCGTCAATCAAGGCGAGGTCGGGGCCGTGCAGCAGGGCGGAATCCCGGAGAACGAGCGGGGCAACGGGTCCATTCACGTGAATGGGTTAATGGCCACGAACAACAATTTTCTGCTGAACGGATTCGACAACAACGAGCAGCAGATCGGTTTCGAGGTACTGCAGCCGCCGGTGGAGGCTATTGATGAGTTTAAAGTGCAGACCAGCAACTTCGGCGCGGATATTGGCAAGGGCGGAGCGGTTGTAAACGTGGTGATCAAGTCCGGCACGAATAACTTTCATGGGAGCGCGTTCGAATTTCTGCGCAATTCGTATATGGATGCCAAGAATTTCTTCGATGATCCGAACTCGCCGATACCGCCTTTCAAGCAGAATCAGTTCGGGGGAACGCTCGGTGGCCCGATCTTCAAGAACAAGACGTTTTTCTTCGCCGACTATCAGGGCACACGGGTTCGCCAGTCGCAGACCTTCATCTCCACGGTGCCGACGGGCGCCGAGCGCACGGGTGATTTCTCTGATCTACTCGTCACAGATTCCCAGGGCAATATCATCGGCGGCCAGATTTTCGATCCGCTGACGACAGATCCGGTCACGAACCAGCGAGTGGCCTTCCCGGGAAACATCATTCCTCCGTGCGTGGGGAGCACGCGCCGAAGTGCCACGGGTGGAAGTTGTCTGGATCCCGCAGCCCTAAATGTGATGAATCTGTTCCCGCAGCCGAACATTCCGGGCGCAGGGAATGCCAACAATTACCTGTACAACCCGGTGGCCAGCAACAATCAGGACTCCTTTGACATTCGAGTGGATCACCAGTGGCGCTCCGAGAGTATTTCCGGCACGTTCAGCTATGGGAATGTCGATTCGATGCAGCCTGACCCGTTCCCCGGCAAGGCAGGCGGAGGTTCATTTTCCGGGAATATCCACAACAAGGCGTACGTCGCGGGAATCAACGATGTGCATTCTTTCTCGTCGACAATGATCAATGACTTCAAGATTGGCTATACGCGTTATACGGTGAATGCCATCCCGTTCTTTGCCAACGAGGATCTGGCCACGGAGCTGGGCATCCCGGGCATCAATATTCCCGGGAATCCAAACACCGGGGGCATGCCAAACATCATGATTTCGGGATACAGCGCGCTTGGAAATCAGGATTGGTTCCCCGAAATCCTGAAGGAAGACAACTATCAATTAAAGGATTCCTTCACGTGGACCCGCGGGCGCCACTCCTTCAAGGTTGGCGGAGATATCATCCGGCGCCAGCATGGATTCTTCCAGACGCAGAACCCGCGCGGCGATTTCACGTTCGATCAGCAATTCACGGAAAACATCAACGACACGACGGATGATCCGGGCAGCTCGCTGGCGAGTTTCCTGATTGGCAATCCCATCTATTCCTTCCGCGACGGACTTGCTGGCTCGTTTGGGATGCGCTGGTGGGAAGTCAGCACATACTTCATGGATGATTTTCGAGTTTCGCCGAAGCTGACGTTGAACCTGGGGTTGCGTTACGACATTTACACGCCGATGGTCGAGGAGCACAATCGCATCGCGAATTTTGATTTCGCCACGGGGGAGTTTGTCGCCCCCGGTATGGCCGGGGTGAGCGATACGGGAAATGTGCAGACAAACTATAACAACTTTGCTCCGCGCGTCGGATTTGCCTACACCCCGTTCAACGACTCGAAAACCGTCCTGCGCGGCGGTTATGGTATTTTCTACAGTCTCCAGGCGGATCAGAATGATGCGGAACTGGCCTACAATCCCACCGGCTTGTTTGGCAATCAGACCATCCAATTCAATGCCAATTCCATTCCGAACCTGCAACTCTCCACGGGTTTCGCCACGCCTTCGGATCCAACCGGCAGCCTGCCACCTTCCAGCTTGACTAATCCCAGTGGCCGCGCGAGCGCTATTCTCTTTCACAATTCCACGCCATCCATCCAGGAATGGAACCTGAACGTGGAGCGGCAACTCGCCAAGGATACGATTCTGCAAGTGGCCTACGTGGGCGTGCATGGCGTCCACCTAACGTACTTGCGCAATCTGAATCAGGCGCTGCAGCCGCTGGATACGAACTTCGAGGTATGTCCGACGCCGACGGATCCGTACTGCGCAGATGGCTTGGGTTCGAATTACGGCAGACCTTATTACAATACGGTCCCGCAAATTGCCGCGATTCGCACATCCGCCAACGACGCCAGCATGATTTCGCACAGCTTACAGGTCCGCTTTGAGAGGAGGCTCTCCACGGGATGGACGATGCTGGCCAGCTACACTTTCCAGCACAGCATTGGCGTCGCCGACGAAGATGAAGTGGTGGGCCCGGAGCCGCAGAACACCTACAACATGAGCGCGGAACGTGGCAACGTCAGCCCCGATTTCCGGCACCAGTTCACCGCTGCGTGGACATACGAATTGCCGTTCGGCCCCGGCAAGCGCTACTGGAATTCCGATGGTCCGGTACGCTGGATCGCGGGAGGCTGGCAGCTCAATGGAATTGTCACCATGTATTCCGGGCAATCCGTCACGCCGCTGCTTTCCTATGACGACACAAACACTGGTTCCGGCGGAGCGCGCCCCAACGTTTATGCGAATCCTTACGCTTTCACAAACGCGACGGAGGCGGGATGCCCTTCGGATTCGCAGACGCTGCAATGCTGGTACAATCCCGCGGCCTTCGGCCAGGTCAGCCCCACAACGTTCAATTATCCCGCGCTCGCCCCAGGCCAGACGTTTGCGCGCCTGTATGGCAATGCCGGCCCCGGAAGCCTGCGCGGACCGGCGCAGTACAACGTGGATTTTTCCGCATTTAAGGAGTTCAAGTTGAGAGAAACCTTGAGCTTGGAACTGCGCGGCGAAGTTTTCAATCTATTCAACACTCCACAGTTCGCGCCTCCAAACAACACCGTGGATATCCCGGGGCTTTCCGGTTCCATCAGCAGCACGGTGCATTCTTCGCGGCAATTGCAGGTCGCTGCGCTGTTCAGGTTCTGAGAGAATTCCTTGCAAGTCTCCGCTCAACGAGGTCATATGAATCATCGAAGAAATTGCTGGTGCAAGACTGCTCTGCTTAGCTGGGCTTTGGTTTTTTCGGGTTCCGTTGCAACCGCGCAAGATAGCAAGCCACAGGACACTCACAAACTCGCTGCGGTGCACCTTGACGGCACGTATTTTACGCGCGAGGGCAAGCGCTTCATTCCCGTTGGGGCGCACTGGGTGCCAGCGAAAGCGGCGATGCAATGGCCAGTGCAGTGGGATCCCAAGGATATCGAGGCAGACTTCGCCAAAATGCACGAACTTGGGTACACGATCGTGCGTTTTGACATGGTGTGGCCATGGTTTGAACCGCGTCCGGGGGACTACAACCCGGTGGCGTTCCAGCAGTTGGACTATTTGGTTTCACTCGCGCACAAATACCAGATTTACCTGCATCCCAGTTTGTTCATCGGCGGCGAAGTGGGCGAAGCGTATTGGGATGTCCCCTGGAGGCATGGGCGCCACCCGCACGCTGATCCGGAAATGCTGCGGCTGGAGACGAATCTGGCGACGGAGTTTGGCCGCAGGTACGCGCAGGAAACAGGCATTATCGGCTGGGACCTGACGGATGAGCCGCCGTTCTGGATCGTAGACGGCCAGACAACCGATGCGATGGCGATTAATTGGACGCACCTGATCGCCGATGGCATCCGGAAATACGACAAGCTGCACCCCATTGTCGTGGGCACGAGCGGACAAGAGGCAACGCACGGACCATTTCGTGCCGACTTGATTGCGAGTTCCGTGGATTTTTTCAGCGTTCATCCTTTCACGCTGTACGTCACGGATTTATTCCCGGACCCTTTGGTTTCCGTGCGAGGAACTTATGGGGCGGCGTTTGAGATTACGTTGTCACAGGGTGCGGGGCATCCGGTGATGATTCATGAAATGGGCGCGTCCACGGCGCAGTTTTCGCCGGAACGCGTGGCGACTTACGACCGGGCGCAGATGTACTCCGGGCTTGGCGCGGGGAGCATTGGCGTGGATTTGTGGTGCTATACGGACGCTTCGCCGGAGCAATTTCACAAAGCGCCGTACTTGCGGACGCCGCAGGAAACGGGATGGGGAATGACCACGTGGGACCGTCAGGACAAGCCGCTGGCCCGGGAGTTTAAGAAGTTTGCGCAGGTAGTGGGAGAGCTTGATTTGACCGGACTTGCACCTGCGCCAGCGGACGTGGCCATCATTATTCCGGACGAATGGGCCAAACCGCACGGCGATTTTTCACGCCTGGGTTTGACGGGGCCGGAAGTCACGCCTTACGTGTCACAATCAGATGGGGACGCAATGCCGGGGAGGCCGCAACCGGACAGCAGCGCAGTGAACCACTGGCTGATCAGTTCAGCGCTGAGTTCCTTTGTCTTGGCGCGGCGAGCGGGACTAAAGGCGGATTTTCCACGTGAATACAGCGACTGGACCAAACACGCCATAGTGTTTTTGCCTTCACCCATTACCAGTACGGATAACACGTTTCTTGCGCACGTGCACAGCGATTTCTATGCAAAGGCACGCAAGTACGTGGAAGGCGGCGGCTTCTTGTATGCCTCGCTTGCGGCGGATGGAGCGGTTCCCGAGATGGACTCGCTGTTCGGGGCCCGCATGGTGGACCGGGCCGTCAGTTCGGAAGTGACTTTGAAGTTCGTGGAACCTTTCGGCGATTTCAAGCCAGGAGACACGCTGCATTACACGGTGCCCTCCGCTTCGATTCAATCCTGGGGAACACTGCTGGAAGTGAGCAACGGCAAAGTGATCGCCGTGGATCAGGACGGCCATCCGGCGCTGGTTACGAATCAAATTGGTTCGGGCAAGACACTGTTGAGCGCTTACCCGCTGGAACATTACCTTGCAGAGGTTCCATCGGTATTCGACAAGCCGGAAGAGACACACCGTTTGTACGCCGCCTTCCGTGATTGGGTGGGAGTGAAACCCGCGTTTCGCCTGGACAACCCAGCCGTCGAGTTGTCGGTGCTCGGCGGAACAGGGCGCGGCTACGTAGTTGCGGTGAATCACAGTTTTGAAACGCAAAAGGTGACGGTCCACTCGGCTTCACCCGTGCGAGCCGTGTCGCGGATTGCGGTGGGTGGCCCGAAGCCGATTGCCACCGATGGCTCGAGTTGGCCATTGGAGATCGCACCGTTTGACGCAGTGATCGTGGAGTGGAAGCGATGATTGCCGGCGTAGACATTGGCGGAACAAAGATTGCAGTAGGAATGATCGACGATGATGGGCACGTTCGCTCCCGCTTTGAAACACCGACCTCCGCGGACTTGGGATACGTCAAAGCGCTGGAGCGGACCGTGCAAATGTTGCGGGACGCATCCGCCAGCGCGCAGACGCAAATTACCGGGATCGGCATCGGGTCCACGGGGCCGATCGATCCATTCACAGGAGAAATCGGCGAGGTCAATTTCTTCCCGACGTGGAAGGGCAAAAATCCGGTGAAAGACCTGGAAGGCATCTTCCATGTCTCCGTGGCAATCGAAAATGACGCGGATGCCGCAGCATTGGGCGAGGCCAGTTGGGGCGCGGGGGAAAACCGACCGCGGTTGATCTACGTAACAGTCGGAACTGGGATCGGCGTGGGATTGATTCTCGACGGGAGGGTCTACCGCGGCGTGGAGCAATCTCACCCTGAAATTGGCCATGTGTTGATTGACCCATCCGGCCCGAAATGCTGGTGCGGTTTTCATGGCTGTTGGGAATCACTGGCGGCGGGACCGGCCATGGTTGCGTGGATTCAACAGAATGCGCCAGCGGACTACCCGAATCTTTCCGGACTGACGGCAAAGCGAATCTGCGAATTGGCCCGAGAGAAGGATGCCTGGGCAATGCGGGCCGTGGAAAACGAAGCCCGTTATCTCGGCTATGGCCTGGCAAACCTGGTGACGACGTTTATCCCCGACGTCATCGTGCTGGGCGGGAGCGTGATGAAGAGCGCGGATCTGTTTCTGGGAAAGATACGCGAGATCATCGCATCAAGTTGCGCCTTTGTTCCTTACGAGAAGACGGAGTTGGCGCTGGCCTCGTTGGGGGAAGACGCCAACCTGATCGGGGCGGCGCGAGTGTGGCATCACAGGTTTGGCACTAAGGGAGATGGCCGTGGTAGCTGACATTTCCGGGGTAAACGGGGAATATTGCCGCGATGTTCTGGATCAGCCGCGGGCGCTAGAAGAGACCGTGGCCAACCTGGAAGTGCCCGCTGGATTGCAGCGCCTGGTCGCGCGCATACAGAGCGGCAAGTTTCGTCTGGTGATCCTGACGGGAATGGGCTCTTCGTTCCACGCGCTGCATCCACTGCAACTGGAACTCATCCAACATGGAATTCTGGCGATGGCGGTGGAGACGTCCGAACTCATTCATCACCAGAAGAACCTGCTTTCGCCGGAAACGTTGCTGGTGACTGTGTCGCAGTCGGGACAGAGCGCGGAAGTCATCCGGCTGCTGGACCTGAATCAAGGAAAGTCTCCGCTGATTGCGGTCACAAATACCGAGGACAGCCCCCTGGCGAGGCGCGCCGAAGCGGCCATTCTGACTCGAGCGGGAAAGGAGTTTTCCGTTTCCTGCAAGACGTACGTGACGGCGCTGGCCGCGTTGCAGTGGCTGGGCGATGTTGTGTGCGGGTGTGATTTAGAAGAGAGCCGGCGCGCACTGCAGAGCGCGGCGCCCGCAGCGCGAGATTACTTGAGCAGGTGGGAACAGCATGTGAGAGATTTTACTGACACCCTTCAGAACGTGCGCAGCTTGTTCCTAGTAGGAAGAGGAGCGTCGCTGGCGGCGGTGGGGACCGGCGCGTTGATCATCAAAGAGTCCACTCATTTTCCCGCGGAAGGAATGAGCAGCGCCGCATTCCGGCATGGCCCGTTTGAGATGCTCGGAAACGAAGTGTTCGTGTTGGTCTTTTCGGGAGACAACAGGACTCGAGATTTGAATGCCGGGTTGTTCCAAGACATCCGCGAGCAGGGCGGACGGACCGAATGGGTGGGAGACGACTCCCGGTTTGCGCCGTGCGCGCTTCCGGAGGCACTGCCCTCGATTGGACCCATCCTTGAAATACTGCCGGTGCAAATGATCACGTTGGCGCTGGCGTTGCGCTCGGGCCGCGAACCCGGCCGCTTCGATCTTGCGTCGAAAGTGACCACAAAGGAATAACCGACCATGCCCAGTTCGATGCCACGAAAACGGTATCTCGTTGCGCTCGTGTTCCTGATCTTCTTCGTGATGTCCTTCCTTACGAATATCCCCGGCGCGATTATTCCGGACATCATCACGAGCTTTGGGGTAAGCCTGACCGTCGTGGCACTGCTGCCATTTTTCTTTTTCAGCGCCTATGGAGTCATGTCCATTCCCGCTGGATTTCTGGTGGATCGTTATTCGGAAAAGCCGGTAATGCTATATTCGTTTGCTGCCGCTCTGTTGGGCTCTCTGGCGATTTCACTCCATCCCACTTTTCTGGTCACCATCATTTGCTCTTTTGTGATCGGGGCGGGCATGGCATCGCTACAAGTGGCCATCAATCCACTGATGCGCGTCGCGGGCGGTGAAGAACATTTTGCGTTTAATTCAGCGTTCGCCCAATTAGTGTTTGGCTCGGCATCCTTTCTCAGCCCCAGGGTTTATTCCTATCTGGTGGAACATCAAGGCGAGGCACCGGGCAAAGCGAACGTGATGTTGCGGGCGCTAAACAATGCGACACCAGCACATCTGCCCTGGGTTTCCATCTACTGGATCTTCACACTTGCCTGCCTCGTGATGGTCGGCGTGATTGCGTTCACACGCATTCCGCGGGTCGATCGCCGGGAAGATGAGCAAGCTGGCACTTTGCACATGTATCGAGTCCTCCTGCGCAAGCCCATGGTCTGGCTGTTCTTCGGATGCGTGTTTGCGTATGTCGGATCGGAACAAGGAACAGCAAATTGGATATCGCAATTCCTGGTGAACTATCACCACGCTGATCCTGACACAACGGGCGCGGCTGCTGTTTCGTCTTTCTGGGGACTTCTGACCCTGGGTTGTCTGCTTGGGCTGTTGCTGCTGAAATTATTCGACAGCCGGCGCGTGTTGATTGGCTTCAGTATTGCCGCACTGCTGTGCTTGACGGCAGCATTGTTTGGGCCGGCAAAGGTTTCCCTCGTCGCCTTTCCGCTGATGGGCTTCTTCGCTTCGATCATGTGGCCGGTCATCTCCTCGCTGGCGCTGAATTCCGTGTCTGAATATCACGGCTCCTTCTCGGGCATTTTGTGCACGGGAATCATGGGCGGGGCGGTTGTCCCGGTGATCATCGGCCGCCTGGGGGACCTGTTTGGATTGCGCGTGGGGATGTCGTTTCTCTATTTGACGTTTGGCTGCGTTCTGAGCGTGGGTTTCTGGGCCAAGCCGATCATTACGAATGCCACGATCAGCCTGAAGAAATCCAGCACGGACTGAGGCACATCGAGGGCTTCAAGGAGGATGAAGATGTTTGTTCGAAAAACGCTATGGAATGTGGTACTCGCGGCACTTACAGTGATGCCCGGAGCGATTTGGGCGCAGACGCGGACGGAGAAAAAGATGGCAGAAGGCGCGAGTTACCTAAAGTTGACCTCGCCGCGACACGGATTGAGCGACGCACAGCCTTGGGAGGGCAACGAATTCCCGCATACGATGTGCGTCCTGGAACTCAATCGCGACGGATTCCGCTATTGGGGCTGGTACGGGCTAAATGAGGGACGAGGGATTGGGCTGGCACGAAGCAACGACCTGATGCACTGGACCAAGTATGAGAAGAACCCATTGTGGTTAAATGCGCGCTGGCCGTCGGTCCTGGCAAACGCGGATCCGCAAAAGAAAGATCTGCTGTACTTTGCCATCACGCGGGAATATGACACGCCGAGCAGCCACATCGTTCTAGCATCGACCACAGACGGCATTCAACTGACGGAATTGAAAATCCTGGTGGCCGGAGTGGCAAACCAGCGGAATCAGAATCCCAACTTGTTTCGCGATCCACGCTCGGGACGCTTCTATCTGACGTATTACCGCGGCAATGACCAGAACCAGTTTGAGATCGTGAGCCGCAACGCGAGTTCCGTGACGGAACTGGACAAGGCTCCGGAAAAGATTCTGCTGCGCACGACGGAAACCGTCGCCGCGCCAAATCTCCTGTTTTTGAAGACGAAGGCGGCTCCTGAAGGGATCTACTACCTGGCCACGGAAATCTTCCCACACCGCTACACGAATAATCCCGAGGGGGAATGGCAAGTGAAGGTCTTTGCCGCCAGCGCGCCGGACGGTGATTTTCAGCCGGTCGCCGGAAATCCGATCTTGCGGGGGCAGCGTGCCTGCCTGTTTCAGCATGTTTTCGACAACCGTTTTTATGGCTACGACTGCCATCAGGTATCGGAAGACAAGTGGGAACTGGAGGAAGTGGAAGCACCCCTGCCTTGAATGGCGGATTGGCCAGTGGGCATTTCTATTCGGCCTGAAGAATGGAATCAATTCGGGCACAACTGTTGCACTGGACATGCTCTGGAATAGAGAATTACGAACTCTTGAATAACTGAAGTGACAGCCTTTATTCTCCAGAAGGAACCAAAAGGAATCACCGATTACCAATGGGGTCAGGGGCGGCGGAATTTCCAAAAAATAAAAAGGGTGACAGAGCCAGCGAGCAGCAATACGAGAGAGGATGGTTCGGGCGTGGCCACGACTGGCGGAGGATACGGTTGCGGCACAGGTTCGGGCGATGGTGAGGGGGAGGGGCGTGGCGAAGTGCCGCAGCACGGGAAGGGCGGGAAGAAGGGCATGCCGGGGCCCGTCCCTCCGGGAGCGCTGGGTAAAGAAATCGAAGGTATGGACCCATCCGACCAAATTGGCTCGGGTAGCGGAGAGTCGGTTGGTTCCAAGATGCGCGGCGGAAGCGGATGGTTTAGAACTTTTTCGGCGGGCTCAGAAGGCGATGTTGGTCCGGTGGGAACTTCGGAGATGCGATTGCCGCAACGCGTTCGGGCAAGATGCTTGCCGTCGCTAAGAATCGTTTCGCCTTTGCGCAGGGTCAGTTTTTTCTTTGTCCAATAGATTTGATTTCCCAGACGGTAGGAGACATAAGCTTGCCTCTCGTGTGTCAGCCGAATCACATGCGCTTTGCCAAATGAAAAATCCACGTAGTGTGTGGCGACGACTGGCTCACGTTGAACTGCCTCGCTAAGTTCGCGGCGGCTGTGCGCACCGCCGGGAATGACCGAATAAGGATAAACAGGATGGTTTGTGCTGAGCTGTGCGGCCGGAGAGAAGGCGGCGTTGTTCCAGTTCCAATACGAAAGGAAAGAAGAGGAATCGGCTGGAAGATTGGACGACGAACGATCCGGGGAGGAGGAGTGAGAAAAGGTCCAGATGAGGGCAGGGAGGATTACGCTCAGGAGTCCTAATACCAGGAGGGCGGCTGTCGTTGCTTTTCTTTGGATTTTGTCTGGATTTGTACTGCGAATGTGGCCTTGGTGCATCCCGAAAAGGGTGAACCGTCTTCACCCATAGACTGCTCTTCCATGAGTAGGAGCAAGTGCAAGGCCAAAGGCGGGATTCTAGGAATTCGCGGCAAATCAGGGAGATGTGGAGCAACGTAAACGAAAGACTCGTGGCGCCTAAGCCCAAGAAATGGAACGAGTTTTCCGATATCAGGAAAATCCACAAGGTGTGCAGGATACAGTGGAATGCGATGCCCAAAAATCCAGCTTTTGTAAGGAGAGCCTCTCCCCTCAAAACGTCTCCGGTCTCTCCTTACTTTATCGAGACGGAATAAAGATGCACGGGTCCGAGAAGTCCCGAAGGTAGCAATGGCGAATTCGCTTTATATGGCTTCACGGTCGTAAACGTATATTTCGTGGTAATGCCGGGCTGCTGATCACCAATCAGCCGGTTCACCCATGCGTTGGTCACTTTAATGACCACATCATTCACACCTGGCTTCAGTGCGGCGGTCGCATCCACCCTGAATGGTTCATGCCAGACGATGCCTAACGACTTCCCATTTAGCATCACCTCGGCGAGGTTCTTTACATCTCCCAAATCGAGCCAGAGATGCGCGCCCTTCTTGAGCCAGTCCGCCGATACCTGGAAAGTTTTTGTATAGGTGCCAGTTCCGGAGAAGTACTTCACGCTGGTGTCCTGGATATCGCTCCATGACAAGAGCTTTTCCAGAGTGATCGATGGCGGAGCCCCACGGTCCGGTGGAAAGCTCAAGCCCCACGGGCCATCGATCGTGGCCAGTTGCGTTTCGGTCACCGTGGGTAGCGTGAGCGCAGTTTCCTTGGTTGGCTTGCGGAACACCACGAACACAGTGCCCCACGGCTCCAGATGCAGGGGCACTGTCGTGCGAGCGTCCGCGATTTTGTACGACACAGGCTCCGACTTGCCGGTCTCGGCATGCCAGAGTTGCGGCGCCTTGCCGGTGACGCGGAAGCTCGCCTCCACTGTTTCATCGCGTTCGTTGCGATTATCCACGAAGTAGAGGTCGCCATCCGCAAGCTTGCGATGGACGAAGAGAAGGCGCGTGTCGCTTCCCGGCTTGGTGTAGTCGAAGTCCGGTGGAACCTTGAGTGCGCTGAAGACATCCGCCAGGCTTTGGCCTGCATACACTGTGCCTCGGCCGACTTTGTGCATGCCCGTGCCGTCGCCAAAAAGCTCGTCGTTCAGTTTGCGGAACTCCGCCTGGTCGTCGACGAGGCTGGGATCATCGGCGGGCTTCGGGCCGGCAATGACGGCGCCATCTTGCACCAGCTTGTGAATGGCCTGCAGCACGGGCAACGACATGTGTTTGCTGTACGGATCAAGACCCAGCACGCGGTAGCTCATGCCGCCTTTGGTGGTGAGGCGGCCGTCGGTGACGTGCAGTTCGTGAATGAGGGCGTCGGCGTTGATGTAGTCGAAGCCATAACCGGCGGGCACATCTGGAGACTTATCGGCAAAGATCGCGGTCAAGTTGGAATCTTCGCCGTAGAAGTAGACCAGGTCCGCGCCGAAGTGCCCCTGCTGCAGAAGATAACTGGTGCGTGCGATGTACTTCACCCATGGGCCGGCTTGTTCCGCCCAGGTTTCGTTGCGGTTGAACCACTGCCCGAAGGGCCCCAAGCTTAGTCCCGGCGCTTTATCCAACAGCGGCTGATGTGCAGACTCGTGAATCACAAAGCGGTTGATCCCGTTCAGAAATTCCTGGTCTGCTGTCGGCTTCAACGTTTGTGGCGACCACGCCCAAGGGGAATAATAGGCTGTCATTGATTCCGCTGCAGCGAGATTCTGGCCGTAGATGTGGGCTACCGACGCGGACTCACGATCGTCTGCGTTGTAGCCGTATTGCTCCTTGTTCACGCCCGGACGCTGCGTCCACATCGCGCTCATGGGCACTTCGTTGAACTTTTTGACTTCCATGCCATCCGCAACAAAGGCGCGTCCGCCCTCGTGAGATTCCCCGTAATGGCCCATGCCGCGCTCGTGCAGCACAGCCTCCAACTCGCCGTAATGCTCATCCGCGATTAAATCGGCGATGGTCTTGCGGAAATCCCACAGAAACTGATCGCTGGCTTGGGCGCTTTCCACAATCTTACCGGCGAGAACCGGCATCCAGGGCAGCGGATCATAGCCACGCCGCTTCTTGAATTGCGCGAGCATGTCGTCGGTCCAATTCTGCGAACCGGCTTCCCAACTGTCGTTGATGACGTAGCGAATACCACGCTTGCCCATGTAGGCCGCGCCTACCGTCTCCTTGTAGCTATCCAGGTAGGCGTTCATGTAGTTCTTCACAAAGGTGCGGTTCAGTTTGTCCACTTCAAGGCCCGTGGCCTCAGGGGTTGCTGGATGGTTAGTGATTCCCAGGAGGGAATAGCCGAAGCGGAGCACGATCCACTGGCCGGCGGGTGGGGTCCAGTCGAGCGTACCGTCGGCGCGGAGCTTGGGAGTCAGATCGAGGACATCGGACTTTGAAATGGCTTCAGCGGGATCGACGGGAGGAGTCGCGAACTGATAGAGGTCGGGCAAGGGAGTGAAGGCGGCCTTGTCCTCGAACCGGTTAACGCGCGCTCCTGAATGCAGCACCAGCTCGGCGATGGAATATTCCGTCGGAGGATTCGGCCTGCTGGAATCCGCCGACTCCTCATCGGAATCATCCCGCTTGGGAGGGGGAAGCGTCTTGAACGTGACGCGGAAGAACTTCGCGGTCGCCGGTGCGAATGAAATGGTGTGTTCCGTTGTCCCATCGATGGGTATCGATGTGACTACATGGTAGCTCTGGCCGTCATCGCTGGCTTCGAGGGCTCGACCGGTTTCTCCACCCGGAGGGAGGTCATCGTCGTCGGGCGGCTTGCCACCCAGGACGATGGTCAGGGCACGAATCGTCTGTGGCTGCGGGAATTCGTATTGAATCCAAGCTTTCTCTCCCAGGGGCGCGATGGGCAGTGCTGTCGTCTTCTGCAGGTCGCCGTCACTAAGCAGTGATGTGTTGATGCTGCCGCCGCTGGACGTAATCTTGGGTTGCAGGTCGTCGATGGGTACATCGATGGAAGGAACTTTATAGGCGATGACTACGCTGTCAGAATAGAACTGCGGGGATTTGAAGTGCTGGGAGTCTTCGTCCTCGATGCCGAGATTCTGGAATGCGCCCGTATTCGACGGAGGATGAGCCAGCGTGCCCGTGAACGGCTTGCCGCCCTCCACGCGCGTTTCGCTCCAGACATACTTCTTCATTGCCTGCGACCCCGGGACCCATGGGCCGCCCGACTCGCTCCAGCCCGGCGAACCTGCAATGGCCTCTTCCAGTCCCAGATGATCGGCGAGGATAGTCGCGTACTTGAAGGCATCCTTCCATTCCGGCGTCATGTAGGCCAGACGGCGCTCTACCACCTTGGGGGTATCCAGCGCGGCATCAAAATTCTGGAACCCGCCGAGGCCGACCCGATGCATCCATTCCAAGTCCAGCTTGATGCCTTCCTTGGTGATGTTGCCGTTCATCCAATGCCACCAGACACGCGGCCGGGCACTTTCCGGGGGATTCTCAAAACCGCTCTTGAGGGGATCAGGTTTGGACTGCGCTGTTGCGGTGCTGACGCCGAGGAACAACAAGATGCTTGCGAAGATCAGCTTCTTTGCCCGAGGGTTCGTTCTGTCACACTTTTTCTTAGTCATTTGGTCTCGGCTCTATTAGGGTAGAGATAAGTGCCAGAATCTCGGATTTGAACACATCGTACGCTTCCTTCTGCCTTGGGCACAATGAATTTGCCACTTGAACGTGAACGAGAGGGATTTTCCTGTGACGTATGTCACTTTTGGCAACTGAGCGATTTGGGTTTTACTCCTAGCGCATGGGAGAGCGTAATTCGATTGCTCCCTGCAACGTGCTCGTGCAGAATTCAATGAGTTAGGAATTGGACCAGCGATCAGTGCGGACGGGCTCGATCAGGGACTCGCAGCCCTCCCGGAGCCATGGTGTCGAGAGGAACCAGCGAACAATTGTGAGTGTATCCTTGGCCATAGAATCCATCCCCACCAAACGAGAAGAAGCGGGGACACGGCCGCTTCTGACGATTCTGTGCCCTGTCTATAACGAGGAGCGCGTAATACCACCATTTTGGGGGCGAATTCGCCCGGTGATGGAAAAGCTTTCGGACCGCTATGAAGTTCATCTGGTTTTCCTGAACAATGCTTCGACCGACGGCACGGTGGAGGAAATCGAGAAAATTCGAAAAGCCTGGCCAACCACTTACCTGTTAACGATGAGTAGAAACGTCGGATACCACGCTTCGCTCGAGTGCGGCCTGCGAAACGTCGCCGGCGACCTGCTGGTATTCATCGATGTGGATTGCGAAGACCCGCCGGAAATGATTTTACAGTTCGTGCAAAAATACGAGCAGGGCCATGACATCGTATATGGAGAGCGAGTTGACCGGGAAGAAGCGAGGATCATCAAGGCCGCCCGGAAACTCTTTTACAGGATCCTTCATTTTGTGGCGGACGACGACATCATTCTGGATATGGCGGAGTTCTCGCTGTTCACAAACGAGGTGCGCGAGGCCATCTTAAGCGAGAATTCATCGTTCCCGTTCATCCGTGCGTCCATCAGCCGGGTGGGATTCCGGCGTGCGGCTATTCCATTCAAGCGGCAAAAGCGCATCGCGGGAGAGTCACACTATAACCTCCTGGGAATGTCCATTTTTGCAATCGCCGGAATCCTGGCGGCTTCCACGTTGCTTCTTCGCTTGCCTGTCCTTCTTCTTCCACTATGGTTACTGTCGTTGCTTGGCCTTGGGATAGGCTACGTTCACACACAATCGATGTGGTTTTTGCTGGCCATGTTTATCGTATTCTCCGCGTATCTGGGCGGGACGCTGGCTATTACTTCCTTGTACGTAGCGCGAACCTATAGGAATGGCCTGCAGAGGCCCAACGCATTTATTGATCGCTGCAAAAGCACTCTGCAACCAGTGCAGTTTGCAAAGAAGTCGAACGCAGAACATGTCGGCTTCGACCCTCGATCCTACCCTGTCATAAAATGAAATGGACAACGACAATTCAGATAAAAAGTCAATCGCTCTAAACGACGAGTCGGGGGGTGAGGATTGTCCTCTCTGCGGGTCGCGGTCCAACAAAACAATTTACAGCGATGTTTCCGATCCGATCACTCGGGAGTCTTTTCGAGTCGTCCGTTGTGGCAATTGCGATCTGGCCTTCACGTGCCCCCGTCATCTTTCGATGGATCGCTATTACCCCTCGCAATATCGCGCCTATGGACCGCTAGTGAGTCGCATCCTCACTATGCTTTATGGAAGACGAGTTTCACGCTGGGCGAAACTCAAACCTCAAGGAGGCTCCGTCCTGGAGGTGGGTTGCGGCCCAGGATTGATGCTCGCGGCATTCCAGCGGCGTGGTTGGTCAGCCCTGGGGATTGAACGGAATGAAGGCATCGCAGAAAAGGGACGAGCGGCGTTGGGGGTCAGGATTGTCGCAACCCCAGTTAAGGCCCTTCCCGCAAACGATCGTTTCGACCTCATCGTCATATTTCAGGTGCTCGAACATATCGATGACCCTGCTGCACTGCTGAAGGAGTGCGTGCAGAGGCTTGCGCCGGGTGGCCGTCTGATTGTGGGCGTGCCTAATTTTGCGAGCTGGCAAGCGCAATTCTCCGGCCCGAAGTGGTTCCACCTGGATGTGCCTCGCCACCGGGTGCATTTTTCGCCGAAAACCCTCGGCAAAGCGCTGGAGAGCGCGGGACTCGAGCTCAAATCTTTGAATTTTGTTTCTTTGGAACATGATCCCTATGGTTGGGTCGAGAGTTCGCTCAACCGCATTACCGGCCGCCCCAACACGATTACGAGATTTCTGATGGGTTTGGACCCACTTGGACCGCTGGTGTTGCTGTGCCTGGTACTCGGGGCAGCACTGGCACCAGCAGCGTTGGTTCTATCAGTGATAAGTTGGGTCGCGGGAACGGGTGGGCTCATGGAAGCTACCGCGGTCATTCCAACTCCCAGGGCTGACTAGCCGGGGCTCAGGACACCCGATTATCTACAAAAGAAGCGCCACCCACTCCGAAATCACGCTCGCTTTACCTTCTAGCCTCTCCATCCAATCTTCGACAGCAGGTGTAAGGAGGGGAAGGGTTAAGCTTGAGAAAGGGGAGCCCGGCAGGAGAGCGCCAAGAAATCGGGGAGAGCTTCGGGAGCAGGAAAAGAAGATTCTTGAGGCGCAGCGCAACAGGAATAAATCCGAACATGAAAACAGTCATTCTCGCTGGCGGTATGGGGACGCGAATAAGCGAAGAGAGCCACTTGCGTCCGAAGCCGATGATCGAAATCGGTGGGAAGCCGATTCTTTGGCACATTATGAAGATCTTTTCGGCGGCAGGGGTCAACGATTTCGTGATTTGCTGCGGGTATCTCGGATACGCGATCAAGAGCTACTTTGCCAATTATTTTCTCCATGTTAGTGATGTCACTTTTGATCTCGCTGAAAATCGTGTACAGGTTCATCAAAGCGGAGCTGAACCGTGGAAAGTCACTCTGGTCGACACGGGGGTCAGCACGATGACCGGCGGCCGCATCAAGCAAGTTCGCCCGTACCTGGGCGAGCAAGACTTTTTTCTGACGTATGGCGACGGAGTCGCGGATATTGATGTGAATCTGCTTCTGGAATTTCACCGAAAGCACAAATTGCTCGCAACGGTGACGGCTGTGCGGCCTTCGAGCCGCTTTGGGGCTTTGGTGACAGAAGGCGAGCGCGTCATCAGTTTCCAGGAAAAGCCGCAGGGCTCGACTTGGATCAATGGAGGGTTTTTTGTTTTGTCGCCAAAGGTGATCAACTACATAGAAGGGGACCAAACCGTTTGGGAAGGCGAACCGCTTGAGCGACTAGCCCGCGAGGGGCAATTGGCGTCTTATACTCACGAAGGCTTCTGGCACCCCATGGATACGCTCCGTGACAAGAACCAGCTCGAAGCCTTGTGGAGTTCCGGGAATGCTCCATGGAAGATCTGGACATGAACGCGGCGTTCTGGCAGAGAAAGAAAGTTTTGCTTACCGGTTGCACTGGATTTAAGGGGAGTTGGCTTTCACTTTGGCTGCAAGGGCTCGGTGCCGACCTGGTGGGGTACTCGCTGGAACCTCCTACGCGACCGAATCTATTCACTTTGGCCGATGTAGCAAAAAAGATGACATCGCTTCGCGGCGACGTCCTGGATTTGGAATGCCTGCGATCGGTCGCAATGGAACACCAGCCAGAGGTTGTGTTCCATCTGGCGGCGCAATCGCTGGTTCGCCACTCCTACACTGATCCTGTCGGCACATTCGCTACCAACGTGATGGGAACGGTCAATCTTCTAGAAGCAGTGCGCGTCGTTCCCTCCGTTCAAGCTGTTTTGGTGATTACGACGGATAAGTGCTATGAGAGCTTGGAACACAAAAGAGCGTACCGGGAGACGGACCCACTGGGTGGCTCCGATCCATATTCCGGGAGCAAAGCGTCGGCTGAGATTGTGACACAGGTGTACCGGCGTTCTTTTTTTCAAGTTCCGAACAGGATTCGAGAGATCGGGGTCGCGACGGCGCGCGCCGGGAACGTCATTGGCGGCGGGGATTGGGCGCCGGACCGTCTCATTCCAGATACGATGCGCGCAGTGCTGGAGGGCAAGGAGGTTTTGATACGAAACCCTCAGGCGATTCGGCCCTGGCAACACGTTGTGGAACCTTTGTATGGATACCTTTTGTTGGCGGAAAAACTCTGTGAGAATCCCGGACAGTTCTCAGGGAGTTGGAATTTTGGCCCCGAGGAGGCGGATTCCTTACCAGTCTCCGCTCTTCTCAATCGTTTTGTTGAGTTGTGGGGGCCAGGACTGAGTTGGCGGGTTCAGGACGGCCAGCACCCGCATGAAGCGGGTTATCTGAAGTTGGATTCCGCAAAGTCAAGGAGGGAGTTATGTTGGACTCCGACATGGAAACTGGATTGCGCATTGAAGGCAACAGTAGATTGGTACAAGGCGTATCAATCTCAACATGATGTCTGCCAGCTGACCCGCGATCAAATCCGCCTCTTTCAACAACAGTTGCGCCCCATGGAGCAGCTCCAGTGATGAGTGCGCCGATTTGCCGGTTTTGCGGGTCATCCCTTCGACATACTTTTGTAGATCTGGGGATGTCGCCGCTGTCCAACGGATTCCGCCGGGCTGATCAATTGGGCGAGATGGAGCCATACTATCCGCTGCATGCCCGCGTTTGTGAGCGGTGCTTTCTCGTCCAACTCGAAGAGTTTTCGCCGCCGGAGGAGATCTTCACGGATTACGCTTATTTTTCTTCCTTTTCGGAGTCGTGGCTTCACCATGCCGAAGAGTACGCGAATCAGGTAACGCGACGATTGTTTCTGGGCGGTCAGAGCCTGGTCGTCGAGATCGCGAGCAACGACGGCTATTTGCTCCAATATTTTCAGGCAAAGGGAGTCCCAGTACTGGGAGTGGAACCCGCCCGGAACGTTGCGCTTGCGGCTGAGCAAAAGGGCATTAAGACTGTGCAGAAATTTTTCTCCACGCGCACTGCCTGCGAATTGGGAGAAGAAGGCCTGTCCGCGGACTTGATTATTGCCAATAACGTGCTCGCGCATGTGCCGGACCTAGAGGATTTTGTTACGGGACTCAAACTGTTGCTGAAGTCAAACGGAGTCCTGACGGTGGAATTCCCGCACCTGCTCCGGCTCATTGAGGCCCGGCAATTCGACACGATTTACCACGAACATTTATCGTACTTTTCTTTTTGCACTGCCCAAGAAATCTTTAGCAAACATGGCTTGACCGTATTCGATGTTGAGGAACTCACTACTCATGGCGGGTCCCTGCGACTCTACATCTGCCATGAAGAGAATGCGTCACGGCCAATCTGTCCAAGTGTTGCCCGGCTGAAGACCTCCGAGATAGCTGCCGGTCTCCGCGATTTGGCGATCTATTCAAGCTTTGAGGAACGGGTACGGGAGACGAAGCGTGCCCTGCTCGAATTCATGATTGCGGCGAAGCGGAATTGCAAGACTGTTGCGGGATATGGAGCGCCGGCAAAAGGGAACACTTTGCTCAACTACTGCGGTATCGGCAAGGATTTCATCGATTACACGGTTGATCGCAATCCTCACAAGCAAAACCTTTTTCTCCCTGGCACGCATATCCCGATCCACGACCCGGGGATGATTTGGCAGACACGTCCGGATTACGTGTTGATTCTTCCCTGGAACCTGCGCGAAGAAATTATGGAAACACTCGCAGGTATTCGTGAATGGGGGGCAAGCTTTGTCGTACCAATCCCATCCGTCGAAGTGATCCCATGAAGTGGACGAACATCGCATTGCCGGGCGCCTATGTAGTGGAACTTGAACCGGTGTATGACGACAGGGGGTTCTTCGCGCGTACCTGGTGCTCGGAAGAATTCAAATCACGGGGACTGGTTGTGGATCTGGTGCAATGCAGCATTTCCTACAACACCCGGCGAGGTACTTTGCGCGGCATGCATTACCAGGAGGAACCCTACGCCGAAGTCAAGCTGGTGCGATGCACAGCGGGAGCCCTATACGATGTGATCTTGGATCTTCGCCCATCGTCGCCCACTTATGGCAAGTGGCACGCGATGGAACTGAATGCAACAAATCGCAAGATGGTCTATGTTCCGAAAGGGTTTGCCCACGGATTCCAGAGTCTCACCGACCACAGTGAGGTTTTGTATTGTATTTCGGAGAGCTACCGGGCAGAAAGCGCAAAGGGCGTAAGATGGGATGATTCCGCTTTCAAGATTGAGTGGCCCATTCCAGAGAAAATCATTTCGGAACGCGACCAACGCTTTCCAGACTACAAGCTATGAAACGTGTCCTGGTCACCGGCGCGCACGGCTTTATCGGCCGGCACTGCCTGCGAATTCTCGCGGAGAAGGGTTACGAAGTGCATGCTGTCTCTCGCCAGTGCATCGCAGAGGCATCCTCTCCCGGGGCCCAATGGCATGAATGCGATTTGTTGAAACCGGGATGCCCTTCGCAGCTCATCGGAGAAGTTTGCCCTGACGCCGTGCTGCACCTGGCCTGGTGCACGGAACACGGAAAATTCTGGCAGTCCGAAGAAAACGTCGAATGGGTCCGTGCGAGCCTTGAACTCCTTAGCAGCTTTACAAAAAACGGTGGCAAGCGCTTCGTTGCGGCGGGGAGTTGTGCCGAATATGACCGTCATTCGGGAGAATGCGTAGAGAACTCCACACCTTTGCTTCCAGCCAGTCTTTACGGTAGTTGCAAGCGCGCCATGTTTCAGATTTTGGAGGCATGGAGTTTGCAAACAAGACTCGAGTTCGCGTGGGGACGCGTGTTTCACTTGTACGGACCGTACGAACATCCGGATCGCATCGTCGCGTATGTGATCCGTTCGCTATTGGCTGGGACACCTGCGGTGTGCTCCGATGGCGGGCAGACACTGGATTTTTTGCACGTTGAAGACGTGGCTTCGGCATTTGTCAGGCTGTTGGAGAGTGGGGTCAGTGGGCCGGTGAACATTGGCTCCGGGAAACCCTCGCTGCTGCGCGACGTGCTTCTTGAGATTGGTCAGCAGATGAGTCATTCAGAACTTGTTCACTTGGGAGTGCGCAGAGGAAACTCGGATCCGGATCGGATCTGGGCAAACACCATTCGACTCAGAAAAGAGGCCGGTTGGCGCCCTTCGCGAACACTAGAAGCCGGTTTGCAACAAACGATAGAGTGGTGGAGCGCGCAGAATTCTAATGCGAATCCTTCTCCGGAATGCGTTCCCAAACAACCACGGTCCACTCCCAATACCTAGCCGTTAAGGGTCTCAGGTGGCCGATAGGCCGATAGTGGGCCCTCAAGTAGTCACCGAGACGTTGATCGAAGTGTTTTCCAAAAATCGGCACCCCGAACTCAAAAAAAGTTCGATTCGACCAGAGAAGATAGTCCACCGGCTTGCGCTCGATGTCACGGATCACTTCGTCGGTCATCTTTCCTGGTGCGACGATTCCTGGAATAAAGGCATATGCCCGGGTGGGGCAGTACGTCTCAGAGAGAAAATATAAACTGGTGTCTTCAGGGATGGAGAGGACGGATTTGCCGTGAGAGGCTTGTTCCCGCATGAATTGGATCGCCGCTAGGTAATTGTCCCTCTGAGTCTCACCGGTCATTACAGTTCCCCGCGGAGTGACGAGGGGCACGTACTGTTTTGCGAATGCCTCTTCCCTGGACGCGTACATCGCCACGACCGAGAGGCAACCAATGCAAAGCAGCAACTCTCCAAGAAAAATAAATCGTTGTGAGTGCCGTTTCCGCGGAATCAGCAGGCGCAACAACAGCAAAAAGCAAAGGACAACCGGACCGTTATAGTAAATGCAGTAGTCTCCGGGAAGCATCAGCGTCAGGATGCGAAAAGCCAAAAGGCTTGAATAGGTCAGCAAGATGGGCAGTCCGGGATTGAAATCCCGATACGAGTTGCGACGGGACGCCCACCATGCCCACCATGCGACGAGAGCACCCACACAAACGTACAAAGTCATGTCTTCAGGGAAGAAGAAGGTGGCCAGAAGATCCTCTTTGACACTATCCGACTGGGAGACGACGGCGGCCCTGACGAAGAAGAGGATTACCATGAGAACCAAGAAGACGCGAAGCAGGTTGGCTCTGCGATTCTTAGGCTTCCACCAGAGGAGGGTGTAAATCAGCAGCAGGACCATCGCAAAGTCAAGGAAATGCCAGAAAACATTGCGGAGTGCCTCCGAGGTGAGCGCAAAACCCGTTTTCGCCAGCCACATTTTGCCGTAAGTCTTCATGAAGTACGACGTGGGCCAGTTAACGATGTTTTCCTGAGTAATAAACTCGACGCCGGCGAGCGAAACCATCCACCAGATCACTGAAACGCAGATTGCAATTCCAGGGAGCGTTGCCGCGACGTCCTTGGGAATCGATTTCGCCGAATGCTGCTGCAAGGCCCGCATCACAATCAGAAAAGCGAGTGTGCCATAGCAAGCCATGCCGAATTCAGGTTTTGTCAGCAACTCGACTCCGGCGAGAGTTCCCGCACCTAACATCCACCACCAATTTGTGGAGTTTGCTGCACGAATGGTGAGCAACAGAAAAAGACATCCGAGCAAGCATCCATAAACACTGGCAAATGAGTAGGGGAGAGGAAAGCAAAAGAGGGAAGGTTGAAACGACTCCAGCAAAAGCACTGCCCCGGCTGTCCAGCCAACTATCCATGAGGACAATCGAGTACCAATGACGTAGAGCAGAACGGCGGATCCCAGTGCGGAGAGCGAACCTGCCCAATACAGGACATTCAAATGAATGCCGAACAGTCGAAATAGATAGGCATTAAAATACGGCGAGATCGGCCCATACATAAACCACGTGTCTCGATAGAGGGTTTTACCTTCTGCGAGCAGGGCGGGAACGTACATCTCATGCCCCGAATCGATTGTGAGGTTTCCCCAAGCCGCCCAAGTGGAATAGACTTTTGCCGCCCACAACACCACAAGCGCCAAGAGAGCGATCCAGGTGGTTCGATTCCACTGAATTGCTGGACCAACGAGTTCACCTAAAACTTTTAAGGGAGTGCGGTTATTTGTCGTCGGGGAGTTGTCCATTTTTTGGTACGTGCAATGAGGATGTCTTAGTTTAGCGATTCCGGCGCAGCGGCGCCGAGCGGCGGTTTGGACCTGTAGCTAAAGAGTCCTTACGTATAGCCGCGGAAAGTAAGCCAAGTACAGCTTGGGCTGCCGAGATTTCAGAACACACTGTGAAGGCAAAGACGGATAAGGATTATTTCTGCGCTTTCTTATAGAGGGTTTCAAAAAAGCGCTTTTGCACTTGGGCTGTCCTGCTCAAGACCTTTGTCCAGTCCCTCGGGCTCGGATAGTCGCTTTCCGTGATCGTAATTTTTTCGAATAAGACTTTCGCCTTTTTCCACTCTTTGATGTAAACGTGACCGCCCGGCTTCAAAACTCTGTCGAATTCCTGGAAATAGTAATCAATCTGGTCTTTCCTCATTTCATGCAGGGAAGAAATATTGATGATCAGATCGATCGAGCCTGGAGGAAGAGCGGCGAGCTGGCTCGAAAGCAGGAAGATCAAATCTGCACTGGCGTAAGACTCCGCAATCTCCTCGAATCGCCGGAAGTCTCTGTAGTGGAAAACACGTCGCTCCGGAAACAAATGGGAAAGATACCTTTCCGCGACCCAAAGGGCGGGCGGAATGTCCACGGAGACATATTGGAGGCGGGGATTCATTTTCAAAATTACGAAGGCATTCCTGCCGTAACCGCCGCCCAATTCGAGAACAGTTCCCTGCCCGCCAGCAGGCAATCCTCTCTTGAACGATTCGTACTCAAGAATGGAATTCCCGAGATCCTGAGAAACACTCATGCCGTCCCTGGGGATAACGAGAGGGGGGCTGCCAAGTTTCGGTTCTCGTAGGGCGAGCAGTTCCTGGGAATGCTCGCCGTGGAGGATGTACTCCCATAGCAAAAAGGTAAGGAAACCGTAGGAAAAAGACTGTATGACGTTCGAGAAATATTTTCCTCTGCAGAAGTGAAGGGCATGACCTAGCGCGCGAAAAACAGCGTCTATTTCCAAGTGCGCGCATAAAAATACGATCTGACTATCCCATGGGAGGATTCTGGCCCAGGTAAAATAATTCAGCGCAATGGTTCGCTTGAAATTTTCGAAGCCATTTTCGTTCAACTGGGCGAGATTCATCTTGTTCAGTTCTTCCCAATAGAGGGAAGGCTTCACGGCAGAATCCGATTGAGCGAGAACTCTGAACATATCGTCAATACGTTCAAGATCGCTCGGCTGCAGCCGGCTTTGTTGCGAGGTCTGATTGGCCCGGATGAACCACTCGCGAATGTGTTCGATCAACATCCATCGGCCTTTCGCTGAAGAGGTGGAAATAGCAAAAATTCAGGTTTCAAGCGCGGCTTTAACTCTCTCTTCCCCATATCTGATTTTGGGCCTGCGTCAAGCAGTTTCCAAAGCTGGGCCATCAATGAACGGCGCTTGAGAGCCCACCGCGCTGCGAGAACTGCGGCTTCCAATCTTCTCCTCCCGCGAGCTTTGCAATCCCAGCCCAGCTCGGCACTGCCATCAGTTACAAACGCATTTGACTTGCACTCTGGCCATAACCCGCGCACTATATCTGCGCTCACAACGCGTACCGCCGGACTCAGCCGGCGTGCGCCACTCCAGAGAGCGAGGCATTTCTATGAGTACTCCGCTGAAGATCGTTGGTACAGATTTTACGGCAACAATGCATTTCAGTCTGCACTTCAATGAAACCCCTGATTTCACTACGCTGGATAGCAACGGCAGGCCCCAAGATTCGTTTCAAATCTTTATCGCCTTCAATCCAGCCACCGCTAACCCTGCGAATCCGCAGTCGGCGGATGTGATTATTCGCGGAGACGAGATTCATATCGCGAACGCGATCCGCATTCGTGACGCTCGGCCACCCGTGGCAGACCCAAACGCAGGGGGTTGGGGCGCGATTCGTGGCGAGGTGCCGTACCACTTAAAGACCGAGCCGAATGGTACAGCCCGGCTCACCTTCAGCGCTCCCTTTTCGCTACTTGGCATCACCGGGCAGTTTGCCTGGGTCGTAGAAACCTACAATTTCGGAGCTCAGACGGATCAGCGCCAAGGTGTATCGCCATAATGTGCATACCGAAGGGGTAGCACGCTTGGTGCGCGGAATCTGGAAGGGCCTTACTCCGAGCCTTTCGTCATCACGGTGAAGTTCACATTCATCACGTCGGCTTCGTTGATGGTCACCGTTTGGCTCACGGGGCTGAAAATGGCCTTCTGTTTTGCCGGCCTAACTATGTAAGACCCGCTGGACAGTCCCGAGAAGCTGTAGTTTCCGGAAGCGTCGGCGATGGCCGTGAGGGAGGCTGAACCGCTCAGGGTGATGTTTGTCCCCTCGGCTGCGGAAGCTGGTTTAATGGTGCCCGAGATGGTGTAAGTGGGATGAACAGCGCTGGCGGTAAAGTCCACATCCGTCACATCGGCATCGTTGATGGTCACCGCTTGACTCGCAGGACTGAAGCTGTAGCCGTCTTTGCTAGGCGTAATCGCGTACCTTCCATTTGCGAGTCCGGCAAAACTGTACTTACCTGAGCCATCCGCAGTGGTGGCAGCGCCAGTCACGCCAGCTAAGGATACGGTCGCCCCACTCCCACCCGCAGCAGGAATAATGACTCCAGAGATTGCGTGAAGAGTGCCTTGCTGGCCGCTTGGTGCCACTGGGAGACCAAAGGTAACGCCCGGCCCACCCTGCCAACCCTCGCTTCTCTGAATCGGTGTGGGTCGAAGCAGGGCGTGCGCGACTCCGAACGATCCCCCTTGACTTGCGAACAGGAGTGAAGCGACGGACATGAAGATCAAGTTCGAGGAAAGACGAAAGAAGGTTAAAGAGCGCCCGTTCAAGGTTCTAATTCTTCTCATCCGCGCCATACAGGGATTCCGTCGTGAGTGGACTTGGACAGCTTCCATCATCTCTTCTATTTTGTCTGTTTGGCTACATTCTCACCATCGACTCGGTAGTGTCTAGTGTTTTTGAGACGCGCCTTGCTCGGCAAACGCGTCGACCAGGGGTAAGTCCGCAGGAGTGCAACCTAAACATCTGAAGTATCCAAGGCCAGAATGAGGAAGAAGGCTTGCAAAAGGTGGCATTAGACTTCTCACATTCCGGCAAGGTTTTGCACATCCCAACACGCGTCCTATTGTAAATAAAAGACTTATGCGAACATTCTAATGGAAATTGGTGTGCAACATGTCCTGTGGGGAATTGGGCCAAGCCGGGTTCTGCGTGTGTCCTAGCCGTCCTTGACAGATTGGTAGGCAAGTTATGAGGAAGATCTTAGGCTTCTGCACTTTGGTCGTTCTGTTTGGGGTAGCGTCACCCGTCCGTGCGGACAGCATACCGTACGCTAATGTAGGCCAAGTTGCTACAACAAATACACTTATAGCGACTTCCACCGGCGACGTGACTGGATATTTCGTCCAAGGAGGCGCAGCTTCGGGGGGAACAGCGGCATTCATGGATGTCGTTGGGCTCATCGATTTGACGACCGATACGTTTAGCGGGTGGCTGTTCAATAACCAAACAACAAAGCCGGGGACTACGGCGAATTTCGGGATGGTGCACGCCGGCGACGCGCTGGCAGTCGTAATTCTGGATGTGTTACCGCCTATTGGCATGTACAGTTCGGATCCGGCTTTAAGCACAGACGGAGTGAATCACGTCTATGCGACTTCATGGGCCGGTGGGATGCTGAATGGGGCGTACATTCCGGCCGGGCTGTATATCGGGACCGAGGATTTGCCAATCTTGGTCTCCGACCTTAACTACAATGACGACTCCTTCGTGCTGAAGGGCGTAAGCGTGGTCACGTCAGTGCCAGAGCCGGTAAGCCTGCTACTGTTTGGAGTAGGCATCCTTGGGCTGGCTGCACTGAGCCGGAGAAAACACGCGGTCAGCAGGTGAGAGAATCTCGTTCGGTAGTCTCCTGGCAAAAAAGGGCGCAAACGTGTGCGCCGTTTTTGTTTTTTCGGGAGTTATTTAAAGCACAGAAGTTCACGCAGCAATGGCTTAGCTATTATCTTCGCGCAGCGTCCACTCTTTCCGTGGCTCCGACTGGCCCAAGCAAGGACGAGCCAACTCTTAAGCTGGTGGCATAAGCGACGTTCAAGGAAACCTGCTAAGGCTGTGTCACTTTCACGAAGTCAACATTGAAGGTTGCGGGAAGGAGCGCATTATTGGGCGTTCCCCCTGCTCCGCCGGTCTGTGTCTGGATGATCACGAACATGGGCGTAGAAGGAATCGTCCATTGGGGACTGGTGTAACTGCATCCCGTCGACTGCCCGTCAAGTAAGACGGTTATGGCATTGGCTGTCCAGGTCACGGTGTAGGTATGAAAGTTTGTGTCCACGGCATACCCGCACGTGGGGAAGGACTGTCCGCCGCTGCCCGTGTTGGCATAATTGGCCAGCGCCAACTGGCACCAATTGTTGAGATCACATTCCGTCGTGTCTATCTCGACGTAATTGGGTGAGTTGATCGAGGGGCATGTGTCGTAGCCAACATCCGCGGTGAAGGGGTTGGTGTTCTGGCAGTTCGCGCCGAGCAACCAAACCGCAGGCCACAAGCCGGTGGCCTGCGCCGGGAACTGCGCGCGATACGTCAGCGTCCCGTAAGTAAAATTCAAGGTCTTCCACTGAATGTCGCCGGTTATGTAAGACCAGGATGAAGGAGCGTGGCGAACACTGCCGTCAGTGTTAAAGTCACCGCAAGTCGCCGGGCCAACAGCAGTGGTGATGGTAAGAAGGCCGTTGGCGACAGAAACCTGCTGTGGAGTGTTACATTCCGTTTCGTCCTGTGCATACTCACCATGCCGCGAGATGACTGTCCAGGCTGTCAAATCAAGCGCGCTTCCTGTGAAATCGTCGAAAAAGATCACATTGGCGGATGCCGTCGCTGTGAAGCTGACGCCGCTGACGTTCGCGCTGCTGATCGTGACATTCTGGCTCGTCGGACTGAACGTGGCCGTTGAACTGGTCGGCGTGATTGTGTAGGTTCCTTTGCTCAGAGACATGAAGCTGAAACTCCCGTTGGCATCTGCCGTTGTGTTCGCAGATGCTGCTCCGCTCAGCGTCACCATGGCGCCCGACCCGACCGAGGCCGGAGTAATCGTGCCACTGATCGTGTAGGTCACCGGTGTAGCTGCTGCGGTAAAGTTCACGCCCGTGACGTTTGCCCCGTTTATCGTGACTGCCTGGCTGGTTGGAGTGAAACCATAGCCTGCCTCGCTGGGAGTGACGGCGTAGCTTCCATTGGACAAACTGGTGAAGCTGTAGTTGCCGGAGGTATCAGCTGTTGTCGTACCACTGGCCGCACCGCTTAGTGTTTCCGTTGCTCCACTCCCGGCAGATGTGGGGGTCACCTGTCCTGAGAGACTATAAGTCTGGCCCGGAGTGATCGGCATTGTATTGGCGTTACTTCCGCACCCAATGCAGGAAACAAGGAAGATCGTGCTCACAAAAAGAGAGCGCAAATCAAGACAGGACAAAACGCGGCCGCCGCGCGAACTTTCGAGGTACAACCACGAAAAGGAGATCATCAGGGCAAAGATTCTATCAGGGCTGGGTCACCTTGACGTAGTCGACCTGGAGCGTCTGGGGTAACGTCGCGTTGTTGACCGTTCCTCCGGCTCCCCCCATCGCCGTGTTGATCATCAAGAACATCGCATGGGACGGGATGCTGCT